>CESE01008383.1_pt1 | contig 90931 bp, 90 predicted proteins | sample 350271 | NCBI WGS metagenome assembly CESE01 (sample SAMEA2621536, study PRJEB7988) | marine metagenome | isolation source: saline water (ENVO:00002010), including | reverse complement strand
AACGAATAATATATTTGAGTTGCTAATGATTCCCGGAGCTTCTTGGTTTGAAGGAAAAAACCTCAGATATGAAGTTGGATTAATTATCCCAACAGTCTTCCGAATAGTTGATTTTGAAAACTTAATTCATTTTAGAACTATCACGGGTAGAATATTTTCATAGGGTAACGATAGTATTCTTGAACTACCCATTTTTAAAAAGTTTTGTTCAGAGCTTAAATCAAGAATGAGGTTGCGGAAGATTCTCTTACAAAATTCGATGATTTACTAAGGAATACACTTAATCAATATGAAGTAGATATACCCCGCTAATGGAAAAGTTAATGATTTCTAAAGAATATATAAAGCTGGAAAACATGCGTTTTAGTTGTATTACTACTTGTAAATAAATATTGCAGAAGACATTGAACAAAACACTCGTTCCAAGTTTATTATTGCAGACATTAGCTGAGAATGCAATTCTTCATGGTATCACACCAGCTCAAAAAGATGGAACCATTAAACTTAATGTGACTAAAAAAAATGAGCGTTTATTATCAATACAAGTTATCGATAATGGAATAGGTCTAGGAGCATCTAAAAAGCTAAAAGCAGCCGAACCCCAAACTCACGAATCTAAAGGAACTAATATTTTAATTACAAGGGTTGAAGCTTTGGCGCAAATCCATAACTTAGATTGTTCTATTGAATTCAAAGATACTGGTTCGGGAACTGCAGTAAAGCTTTTCGTCCCCTATTCTATTTATCAAGATGAAAAGAAGAACATAATTTCATAAAGACTTTTCCAATATTCATCTTTCAGGGTTCTACCTCTTTGCTCAATATAAACTTGCTCTTTTTCCATTTCGAGCAATTCCTTTGGCATTTTGGCAATTTTAAATTCTCCATCCCAATGTTTGAGCATTAATATTCCACAACGCATTTGATGAAACGGAGAAGTGCATAGAATTGCGTTTTCACAACCGTATTCCTTTGCTAGAATCTGGGAATTTTTAATATTATCCTGAGTAGATAAACTCAATGTATCCCATATAATATCTTCTAAGTCGATTTTCCACTCTTTAGTCATTCGATCAATGAAATCTTTACGTTCATGAGGAAAGCAAGAGCCTTCAGAAAGTATCACTTTGCGCTTTTTTAGTTGATAAATGGAACTGGCAAGGTTTAGTCGTTCCTCAGTACCTCTTCCCGGATTACAACCACAACCTGGCACAATAATTACATCACCAAAATCGGCAGAAACGCTTCCTCCCGTTTTAAGAGGTATTTGTGCAATCTGAATCTGTTTAGAATAAGGTAACGCTAAAAAAACTAGGATGGCCAAAATGACAAACCCTGTACTTTTAAATATTTGCTTATGTACTTTTACCACTACTAAGGTTATGACTGTATTTCGATTTTTAAGTTTTCTGTTTCTTCTTTCTGTAAGCTGCAATGCTCAATCACAATACTATTACAATGGGTTAGATCAGACTATAGAATTCAGGGTTTATACAAATTTACATTTTGCCATGCGCGAACCAGAATTGGTATATCATATAGATTTAAGAAACCAAAGATTGACTAAATTTCCAGAACAACTTTACAAATTCCCAAACCTGCGTTCGATTATTTTAAGTGATAATAACCTTCAAAAGATTGAAATAAAGCCAAACGCGCTCCAAAATGTAGTGATGTTGGAATTAGCTAACAATAAAATTAACGAATTTTCAATTGGTAAAAACAGTCTTACTTTCATAAAAAAACTAAACCTCGACAACAATCAGCTTATTTTATTCCCACAACTTGGAAATTTTAATTTTATAGTCGAAGAACTCTATTTACGATATAATTTTATTGCGCATATTCCTGAAGGTGAACTCTTTCCTTATACCCTTAAATTTCTTTATTTAGACAATAATCCTATAAAAAACCACAGCGTCATTTTTAAAGAAGGGAAGCAATTAGAAACCTTAACCTTGTATCATACTGGATTTAAATCATTCCCAGAAAAAGGAAGCTTAAACAAGCTGACCAAATTAAATCTAAGTGACAATCCATTGGATTGGAGTTCATTCAACCCCGCACATTTCCCCAAATTAGTACATATAGACCTAAGCTATTTAGACCTGCAATCAAAGGACCCATTTACCCAACTTAATCTACTAAAAAACTTACGTTCAATAAGCTTGGAAGGTGCTGGCATTAGAACGGTTCAACCTGCCATTGGTAATCTGAAAAAACTGAGAGAAATCACTTTATCAGGTAATAAAATCAATGTATTGCCTGTTGAGTTTTATGGTCTTAAGCTAAAACTCATCAACGTTCAACGAAATCCGCTTTCTAGTGATACGAAAAATCTTTTACGAGAAACCTTTAAAAAAAGTAATCTTAATATAGATGATCTCTAATCGTGCCTTCCTCCGCCTATAATTTTAAAAATGTGAAGCAATGCAGGAAACAAGGCATCCATTGTTTCTGAGGCTCCTTTAGTTGAACCCGGCAAAGTCAAAACCACCGTTTTACCTGCAGTTCCAGCCACACCTCGAGAAAGCATAGAAAATGGAGTCCTTTCTTGCCCATAAGAACGAGCTGCTTCCATTACACCATCTATTTCTCTATCCAATAAAGGGCGAACAGCTTCTGGAGTTACATCACGAACAGACATTCCCGTTCCCCCTGTAAAAATCAATAAATCATGTTTGTTTTTAGATTTTGACACTTCATCTTGAATGATTTCAACTTCGTCAGGGACAACAGAATAATTATCAATCGCTACATTAAATGATTTAAGCTTTTCACAAATAGCTAATCCTGCTCTGTCCTCTTTTTGCCCAGCTGAAATAGTATCGCTGCATACTATTACTGAAGCCGTCAGATCTTTTCTGAACTTATCCTTCCAATCGGACTTTCCTCCTTTCTTCGAAAGCAGTTTGATATTGGATATTTCAACTCCCTTATCGATTGGTTTAAGCATGTCATACATTGTCAATGCGACAATGGATGCACCGTGCATTGCCTCTACTTCAACTCCTGTTTTATAAATCGTTTTTACTGTAATTGTGATTAGAATATTTAATCCATTAATCTCATAATCAATTCCAGTATATTCTATTGGTAATGGGTGGCAATCCGGCATCATTTCCCAAGTCTTTTTTACTCCAAGAAGTCCTGCAGCTTTTGCCATTGAAAACACATCGCCTTTTGGAACTTTTCCTTCTTCGATCGCAGTTATTGTTTCTTGCTTAGAAACCTGAATAATGGCTTGTGCCGTTGCTATTCTTAAGGTATTGGATTTGTGTGTAATGTCCACCATGCCGCTAATTATTGACTTTCCATTTATGCGTGTTGTCTTCAAATAACTCCTTTCCAAAAATCGGAGCTTCCTTTTTTATTGCTTCTAGGATATAACGACAAGCGTCATTGGCAGCGTCTCTTCTTGGTGATGAAACAAATATGAACAGACAAATTTCACCAGTCTTTACTTCACCCAAACTATGATAAATATGCATGCATGTCAAGTTGTACTTTTCAAATGCCTGCTCTCTTATAGCGAATACAGCTTCGTTAGCTAATTCTTCATTGGCCGTATATTCAATTGCGACCACCTTTTTACCCTCAATTTTATCGGCACGCACTTGACCCATAAAAATATTATGGGCTCCGATTTCAGTTTTCGATTGATGATTCGCAATGGACACCCCAATTGATTCTGCTGAGATAGGACCTTGCTTAAAAATTGGTTTTGGTTTTCTTGTTTTTTGTTCCATAATTCTAATAATTAACCTCCAGAAAATGGAGGTAAAACTGAAATTTCATCGCCATCATTTAGATTAAAATCCTTGATAACCATTTTGTTATTTACTGCTAACTTTAATTCAATATTTGTCAATCTAGGGTGTTTTATTTCTAGAGTGTTTTTCAGAACCAATAAGGTTGACTGCTCATTAATATCCAATTCAATCGCATTTGAATTAACTGCATCAGCAGCTTGGCCATAAAATGTAATCTTTACTTTCATTCTTGTATTTCTTTCAAATCTTCTGGCGTATTAATATTACGAAAGCAGCCTTTATATTGTTCCGAAAACTCAACTTCTTTTACTTTTTGTGTTTCTAAAAAACCAAAAACCGACCTTTTTCCACACTCAATATATTCCTCCAATTTAGCTAAAACTGAAATTGGATAAACACCTATTAAAGGGTATGACTTTCCCTCACATTTAGAAATCGCTATAGTATCTGATTCCGAATGTCTAATCAATTTTAAAATACATTCTTCGGAAACAAAGGGAGCGTCCACAGAAACAACTAATAAGCAATCACTAATTGCTCTTTTTAATGCAGTATGCAATCCTCCTAATGGCCCTATTGCAGTATACTCATCCGCAACTAATGAAACGCCAAATTGAATGTAATTTTTATTCGCGGTTGAAACCCATAGTGAATGAGCTATTGGCTTTAAGGTATCGATGATATGTTCGACCATTGGCTTGCCATTTATTTCAATTAAGCCTTTATCGGATCCCATTCTAGAGCTTTCCCCACCTGATAATATGACTGCTTCAAATTCCATTAAAGTAAAATCAGTTTAATCGAAGCCAATGCCAATACTCCAGTAAGTAAATAGACAAGTTTTTTTGAATTCAATATTGAACCGCCAAAATAAGCTCCTCCAAATCCGCCTAATACAGCTAATGCAATTAATAGCAAATAATTTGGCTCTAATTCAAAACCAGAAACAGACAAACCAACTAATCCAGCAAAAGAATTAACCCAAATGAATAAAGCCGAAACAGCAGCAGTCTCTTTTACTTTAGCCCAACCAAAAACGAGAATAAGTGGTGACAAAATAATTCCACCTCCAATTCCAATCAAACCCGAAAAGAAACCAATTAATACTCCAGCTAGAAGTCCATATAAAATTGGAATTTTACTTTTTTCTTGATTTTCAATGTTGGGCTTCCATAGCATTCTAAACACAGCAAAAATCAACAAAACTCCAAGAATTCGCTTGTAAATATCTCCGTCTATACTTAAATAACCTCCAAAAAGCGCAGCAGGAATAGAGGTTATTATGAAAGGATAAAATAAACGCCATTTAAAATATCCCATTCTTCTAAATTGCAGAAACGCAATGCCTGCAACAAAAAGATTAAGAATAAGAGCAGTGGGCTTCATATACATAGAAGAGACTCCGACAAGCGCCATAAGAGCGAGGTATCCACTTGCACCTCCATGACCAACAGAAGCATATAAAAACGCCACAAATGGCAGTAGTATGAAGAGCGCTATTTCCAATCGTTCAGCTGTTTTGACTGAGCATCAAAAAACTCAAAAGACTTAGTCTCTAATTCACGAAAATGAGAAATCATTTGTTTCCCAAAACTGGTCACGAGTGTTCCTCCTCCACCTTTTCCACCACTTGATGTTTTAACTAACGGTTTTTCTGAGACTTCGTTCATTGAATCAACTAATTTCCATGCCTTTTTATAAGACATCTTTAATGACTTCGCTGCTTTATTAATTGAACCATCCAGTAGAATCTGTTCTAATAATCGTACCCTTCCCAATCCCAAAAATATTTGATCGTTGTGCTCAATCCATATTCTACTTTTTACTTTCAATAGATGCGTTGTGTCCCAGCAAATATAACGATTGGCAGAAGCAAAAAAAAAGCCTTCTCAATTTCTTGAGAAAGCTTTTAACTAAATTAATTCTGAGCTTATTTCCTATCACCCATATTTACAAAGGATCGTTCATTGGCACCAGTATAAATTTGTCTTGGACGTCCAATTGGCTCATTATTTTCTCTCATTTCTTTCCATTGGGCAATCCAACCTGGAAGACGGCCTAACGCAAACATTACCGTAAACATTTGAGTAGGGATTCCCATTGCTCTGTAAATAATTCCTGAATAGAAATCTACATTTGGATATAATTTACGCTCAACAAAATAGGGATCTTTAAGAGCAACTTCTTCTAAACCTTTTGCAATTTCAAGCACTGGATCATTCACTCCTAATTTAGCCAATACTGAATCAGCAGCCTTTTTAATAATCTTAGCTCTTGGATCAAAGTTTTTATAAACTCTATGACCAAATCCCATCAAACGAAATGGATCATCTTTATCCTTAGCTTTATCCATATACTTCTGAACATCACCACCATCAGCTCTTATTGCTTCAAGCATTTCAATCACAGCTTGATTAGCACCACCATGAAGTGGTCCCCAAAGAGCAGAAATACCAGCAGAAACTGAAGAATATAAACTCGCATGACTTGAACCTACAACTCTTACTGTAGCGGTAGAACAGTTTTGTTCGTGATCAGCATGAAGAATTAATAGTTTGTTCAACGCATCCGCTAATACTGGGTCTAGTTTGTAAACCTCAGACGGAATAGCGAACATCATTTTAAGGAAATTAGACCCGTACTCCAGGCTATTATCAGGATAATTTACTGGATGTCCAATTTCATTTTTAAACGCCCATGAGGCTAATGTTGGAATTTTGGCAATTATTCGAATTATACTTAGGTGAACTTCCTCTGAAGACCTGTTTGGATCTAAAGACTCAGGATAAAACGCAGTTAAAGAAGAAATCAATGAAGACAAAACACCCATAGGGTGAGCGTTTGAAGGAAATCCATCTAAAATATTTTTAATCTCTTCATGAACTAATGTATGCTCAGTAACTTCCTTACAGAACACTTCGTATTGTGACTTATTTGGTAACTCCCCGTATATAATCAAATAGCTAACCTCGAGAAAAGAAGCATTTTCTGCTAGTTCTTCAATAGAATAACCTCTATACCGGAGGATTCCATTTTCACCATCCAGATAAGTAATCGCACTTTTTGTAGAACCAGTGTTCTTAAATCCAGGATCAAGAGTAATTAACCCCGACTGAGCTCTTAATTTACTAATATCAATTCCCTTTTCATTCTCTGTTCCTTCAACAACTGGCAAATCATATGTTTTACCATCGTATGTTAGTGTAGCCTTATCTGACATATTTATTTCCTTCCTTTAATTCCATTTTAATACAACTGCTAACCTCGTACGATTAGCCTTTTTGCGAAAATACAACGCAAACAGTTAATTTCCTAGTGCTAGATTAGCTTAAAAATTTAAAATTTTTTCCGGGAAAATAAGCTGTATCCCCTAAGTTTTGTTCGATTCTTAATAACTGATTGTATTTAGCGACTCTATCACTTCGTGAAGCAGAACCAGTTTTTATTTGTCCTGTGCTCAAAGCAACGGCAAGATCAGCTATTGTAGTATCCTCTGTTTCTCCAGATCGGTGACTCATTACTGAAGAATATGAATTATTTGAAGCTAAATTAACTGCCTCAATTGTTTCTGTAAGGGTACCAATCTGATTCACTTTAATCAATATTGAATTCGCTACGCCTTGATCAATTCCTTGCTGTAATCTTTCAGTATTTGTAACGAATAAATCATCACCCACCAATTGACATTTCGAGCCAGCTTTATCTGTAAGAGATTTCCAACCTGCCCAATCATCCTCAGCCATTCCATCTTCAATTGAAACAATAGGATACTTATTCACCCAATCGGTCCAATATTGAGCCATTTCTTCTGATGCTAATTTTCTACCATCACTTTTATGAAAATGGTACAAATTTTCTTTCGTATCAAAAAACTCACTAGACGCAGGGTCTAACGCAATATGAATATCTTCACCGGGTTTGTACCCTGCTGCTTCAATTGCCTTTAATACAAATTCTATTGCTTCTTCATTAGAACCTAAATTTGGTGCAAACCCACCTTCATCTCCTACATTAGTAGAATAGCCAGATTTTTTCAATTCGCCTTTCAACGCGTGAAAAACTTCAACACCCATTCTAAGGGATTCAGAAAATGTATCTGCGCCAAATGGCATAACCATAAATTCCTGAAAATCAATTTTATTGTCGGCATGAGAACCACCGTTCAAAATATTCATCATAGGAACAGGAAGAGTTCGTGCATTTGTTCCGCCAACGTATCTATACAGAGGCATACCATGATGCATTGCCGCTGCCTTTGCACATGCCAAGGAAACGCCCAGAATAGAATTCGCTCCAAGGCTTGCTTTATTATGGGTTCCATCCAGTTGGAGCATGATTTTATCAATTTCAACTTGATTAGTTACGTCCACGCCCACAAGAGCCTCAAATATTTTTTCGTTGACATTATCGACAGCCTTTAAAACACCTTTCCCTAAATATGCTTTACTGTCCGAGTCTCTTAATTCGACCGCTTCATGAATACCCGTTGAAGCGCCACTAGGAACCGCAGCTCTTCCTTTAGCACCAGTATCAGTCATTACATCAACTTCTACCGTCGGGTTTCCTCTAGAATCTAAAACCTGTCGGGCAACTATATCAATTACTACACTCATTATTATACGTTTACTTCTTTGTTTTCTTTAATATTTTCAATGAACTGATCAAATAAATACCTTGAATCGTTCGGACCAGCTGAAGATTCTGGGTGAAACTGAACTGAAAATGCATTCTTATTATCTAAACGTATTCCAGCCAATGAATCATCGTTCAAGTGTTGGTGCGTTATAGTTATACCATCTGCGTTTTTAGCAGAATCCCATTCTACTACAAAACCATGGTTTTGCGATGTAACTTCACACTTAGTAGTTTCTAAATTCTTCACTGGATGATTTACACCGCGGTGTCCATTGTGCATTTTCTTGGTGGTTAAACCTTGTGACAAAGCTAAAATTTGATGACCAAGACATATTCCAAACAAAGGAATTCCTGAATCAACAATATTCTCAACAGTTTTAATTGCATCTGGCATTGCAGAAGGATCGCCAGGTCCATTTGAAAGCATCACTCCATCAGGGTTCCATTCCAAGAGCTCTTCTTTCGTAGCATTATGAGGAAACACTTTAAGGTAACAACCTCTATCCGCGAGACAACGTAGAATATTTTGCTTTACACCGTAATCCAATACTGAAACTTTATGTTGCGCATTTTCATCTCCGAAGAAGTAGGACTCTTTCGTAGAAACTTTAGAAGAAAGCTCTAATCCATCCATACTCGGGACTTCGTTAAGCACTTCAGTAAGCTTATCTATATCCAATATTTCACTTGAAATAATAGCATTCATTGCACCTGAAGATCGGATATGTCTTGTCAATGCTCTAGTATCAACATCAGATATTCCAACCTTATTATCTTTCTCAAAATAGCCTTGCAAAGAATCACTTGATCCCAGCCTAGAATGATGTTGAGAAAATTTCTTACAAACCAAACCTTCAATTTTAATTGAAGAAGACTCTATTTCATCTTCTTTAACCCCATAATTACCAACATGAGAAGGAGTTAAAACTAAAATCTGCCCAAAATAGGAAGGATCCGTAAATATTTCTTGGTAACCATATACTCCGGTATTAAATGCAACTTCTCCGCTAGCTGTTCCTTTAGCTCCAACTGCATAACCTTTAAATACGGTTCCATCTTCAAGCAATAAAACTGCTTCCTTTTTATGTTCGTATTTCATCCTAACAAGTCATTTAAATTTTTGATAAAAAAAAAGGACAAAGCTAAATTAGCCTTATCCTTTTTAAAAATTTTATTTAAAAGAAGAATCAATTTTAATCTTTATCCTTTCCTTCTCCTTTAACTTCATCTTTTGCCTCTTCAGCTTTAGCTTCTGGAGCAGTCTTTGTTTCCTCAACAACTACTGCCTCTTCCACTACTGCTGTTTTTGATTCTGAAGATACGGTTACATCATCATCAGACTTTTTTCTTCTTCGACGAGTAGTTTTCTTCTTGGCTTCAGCTCCGTAGATTTCATTGTAATCCACCAATTCAATCATACACATTTCAGCACCATCACCTTTTCTGGTTCCAGTTTTGATAACTCTTGTATAACCACCTGGTCTATCAGCAATCTTAGGCGCTACATCTCTAAACAATTCAGCAACAACTTCTTTGTTTTGAAGATAACTAAAAACAACTCGACGAGAGTGTGTAGTATCAGACTTAGATTTAGTTAGCAATGGCTCCACATATGTTCTAAGCACTTTTCCTTTTGCTAGGGTAGTATTAATTCTTTTGTGTTCAATTAAAGAACTAGCAAGGTTAGCCATTAGAGCACGACGGTGTCCTGCCTTTCTACCTAAACTTTTTGTTTTGTTATTATGTCTCATTTTAACTCGAAATTCGTAGTTCGCTATTCTTTAATTTTACTCCTTATCTAACTTATACTTAGACAAATTCATTCCAAAAGACAATCCTTTCACTTCTACCAATTCTTCTAATTCAGTAAGAGATTTCTTACCGAAATTTCTGAACTTAAGCATATCATTTTTGTCAAACTGGACTAAATCTCCAAGTGTTTCAATCTCTGCTGCCTTAAGGCAGTTAAGAGCTCTAACACTTAAATCTAAATCAACCAATTTAGTTTTAAGTAATTGACGCATATGTAATGAAGTTTCATCAAATTCCTCTTCAGCCGCTTTTTCTTCAGTATCCAAAGTGATTTTCTCATCAGAGAAAAGCATGAAGTGATGAATGAGGATTTTAGCACCTTCTTTCAAAGCTTCTTTAGGGTGAACCGATCCATCAGTTTCGATTTCCATGATCAACTTCTCGTAATCAGTCTTTTGCTCCACTCGATAGTTTTCTACCGAATATTTTACGTTTCTGATAGGAGTAAAGATTGAATCAATTGGAATAGTTCCTAAAGATCCGTCTACTTTGTTTTCCTCAGCAGGCACATATCCTCGACCTTTATTAATTGTCAGTTCCATTGAAAGCTGAACGCCTTTATCCATGGTTGCAATTATTTGATCTGGGTTCAGTACTTGAAAAGCCGAAGTATATTGTCCTATATCACCAGCAGTTAAAGATTCTTGACCACCAATTTTGATGTTCACTTTCTCACTACTAATGTCCTCTATTTGTTGTTTGAAACGCACTTGTTTCAAATTCAAAATGATTTCAGTAATATCCTCAGCTACTCCCTTAATGGTAGAAAATTCATGATCAACGCCATCAATCTTTACAGAAGTTACAGCGAAACCTTCCAAAGAAGAAAGTAGAATTCTTCTTAATGAATTACCAACAGTAATACCGTATCCTGGTTCCAAAGGTCTGAATTCGAATTGCCCAACTTTCTCGTCGGATTCGATCATTATGACTTTATCTGGTTTTTGAAAATCTAAGATTGCCATGTTTTATTGTTAAGATTACGTTAATGATTACTTAGAGTACAATTCAACAATCAACTGCTCTTTGATATTCTCTGGAATATCTAATCGCTGTGCGTTTTGTACATACGTTCCTGTTAAACTCTCACGGTTAAAATCCAACCAAGGGAATTTAGATACATCTGAAGATGCTATTGAATTTCTAATTGCTTCAAGCGACTTAGACTTTTCTCTAACTGCTACAACATCACCTGGTCTTAGAGTATAAGAAGGGATATTCACAATGCTTCCGTTAACAGTAATGTGTCTGTGACCAACAAGTTGTCTTCCACCTCTACGGGTTGGAGCAATTCCAAGTCTAAAAACAGTATTGTCTAATCTAGCCTCACAAAACATAAGCAAGTTTTCACCCGTAATACCTTTTGTTCGTGATGACTTATTGAACAAATTCTCAAATTGACGTTCAAGAATTCCATAAGTATATTTTGCTTTTTGCTTTTCAGCAAGCTGAACAGCATACTCACTTTTCTTGTTTCTCCTTTTATTTGGACCATGTTGTCCAGGAGGGTAAGCTTTTCTTTCTAACGCTTTATCCGGCCCAAAAATTGGATCTGCGAATTTTCTTGCGATTTTGGACTTAGGTCCTCTGTATCTAGCCATTTTTGTTTTTTTTGAAAGGGATTATGAATTAAGGCATATCCTTCGACAATCGAATTCCTTTCTAGATTAATTATTAATTATACTCTTCTTCTTTTTGGAGGGCGACAACCATTATGTGGCAATGGTGTCACATCGACAATCTCTGTAACTTGTATTCCAGAATTGTGGATTGAACGAATTGCAGATTCTCTTCCGGATCCAGGACCCTTCACAAACAACTTAACTTTTCGTAAACCTGCATCATATGCTACTTGAGCACAATCTTGAGCAGCTTGTTGAGCAGCATAAGGAGTATTCTTTTTAGAACCTCTAAATCCCATTTTACCAGCTGAAGACCATGAAATAGTCTGACCTTGAGAATTGGTAAGAGTAATAATGATATTGTTGAAAGAGGCTTTTACGTGCGCTTCTCCAACTGCATCAATTTTTACCTTAAACTTTTTTGCGCTTGACTTAGCCATAATTATTTACTATTTAGTTGCAATCTTTTTGTTTGCAATAGTTTTTCTTTTCCCTTTACGAGTTCGGCTATTATTCTTGGTTCTCTGTCCACGCAATGGTAATCCGCTTCTATGACGAATACCACGGTAACAACCAATATCCATTAGCCGTTTTATGTTTAGTTGTACCTCCGAACGTAAAGATCCTTCAACCTTGAGAGTAGTCGTGATGTAATTACGAATAGCTGACAACTCGTCATCATTCCATTCACTCACTTTTGTGTCTAATGACACTCCACTTTCAGTAAGAATCTTATGAGAAGTAGTTGGTCCAATCCCATAAATATAGGTTAATCCAATAACTCCTCTTTTGTCCTTTGGTAGATCTATTCCTGCAATCCTAGCCATAATCTAGTTATTATCCTTGTCGTTGTTTATATTTTGGATTCTTCTTATTAATCACGTACAGTTTTCCTTTACGGCGTACGATCTTACAATCCTCACTTCTTTTCTTTATTGATGCTCTTACTTTCATCAGTCTTCTATTTGTATCTGAATGTAATTCTTCCTTTACTTAAATCGTAGGGTGACATTTCTACTTTAACTCTATCACCGGGTAAAATCTTTATGTAGTGCATTCTCATTTTACCTGAGATATGCGCCGTTATTACATGACCGTTTTCAAGTTCAACACGAAACATTGCATTTGACAACGCTTCTATAATTGTACCATCTTGTTCTATCGATGCCTGTTTGGCCATACTACTATACTTTATCTTTTAAAACGGCCTCAATACTCTCAAAACTTGATAATATTTCAGCTTTTCCATTTCTTATTGCTATGTCGTGCTCAAAGTGTGCAGAAGGTTTCCCATCTGTTGTAACTATTGTCCAACCGTCATCGAGTTGCTTAACATTCTTTCCACCTAAATTAATCATAGGCTCAATTGCTATAGTCATTCCTTTCTTCAGCAACTTACCCTTTCCAGATTTTCCAAAATTAGGAACTTCTGGTCCTTCGTGTAAATTTTTTCCAAATCCATGTCCAACTAATTCCCGAACAACTCCATATCCATGATTCTCGGCATAATTTTGAACCGCCGCACCAATATCACCAGTACGATTACCAGCAATTGCTGCTTCAATTCCTTTATACAAAGAAGCTTTAGTTACTTCTAGCAACTTTTTGACTTCTTTGGATACTTCACCAACTTCAAAGGTGAAGGCCGAGTCTCCCCAAAAACCATTAAGAACGACTCCACAATCAACAGAAACAATGTCTCCGCTTTCCAGTGGACGATTTGTTGGTACACCATGAACAACCTGTTCGTTAACCGAGGTACACAACGTATTTGGAAAACCACCATAACCAAGAAATCCTGGTTTTGCGCCATGGTCACGAATGAATTCATCTGCAACTTTATCCAAGTCGAGAGGAGAAACACCCGGTACAATAATCTTCGCTACTTCAGCTAAGGTTTTCCCGACAAGCAAACAACTTACACGAAGGATTTCAATTTCCTCATCAGTTTTTAAATAAATCTGACCCATTATTGAGCAATTCCTCCGTATGTATTGGCCGATGAACGACCACTAATTCTTCCAGATTTCATCAGTCCATCATACTCTCGCATTAACAAATAACTTTCAACCTGTTGTAATGTATCTAAAATTACACCCACCATAATTAATAATGAGGTTCCTCCAAAGAAATAAGCAAAACCTGTACTAACGCCAGCTATCATTGCAAACGCCGGTAGAATTGCTACTAAAGCTAAAAAGAACGAACCTGGGAGTGTAATTCTTGAAATTATCATATCTAAAAACTCAGCAGTATCCTTACCTGGACGAATACCTGGTACGAAACCACCATTTTTCTTTAAATCATCAGCCATTTGATTCGGGTTAACCGTAATAGCTGTGTAAAAATAAGTGAATGCTATAATCAATACTGCAAATATAAAATTGTACCAAAATCCAGTTATATCGCCAAATGCGGCCGCTAAACCTGTCAAAGCATCCGAATCTGAAAATCCTACAATCGTCATTGGAACAAACATTAAGGCCTGAGCAAAAATAATCGGCATTACCCCTGAAGCATTCACTTTAAGAGGGACATATTGACGAGCTCCACCATACTCACGGCTTCCAACTACATTTTTTGCAAAATTCACAGGAACTCTACGAACACCTTGTACAAGTAAAATAGTTGCAATCGTTACTAAAAGTAAGAACACAATTTCAATAAGGAAGATTACAAGACCACCGCCTCCTACACCAATCTGAGATTGGAATTCGAACGCAATCGCAGTAGGCAAATTAGCAATAATACCAATCATTATTAGTAATGAAATACCATTACCCAATCCCTTATCCGTAATCTTTTCTCCTAGCCACATCACGAACATTGTACCTGTAACCAACAATACCACCGAAGATACCCAAAACAACATTGAATCCATAACAATCGCATTAGCTGGAACCTGCGTCGCAATGTAAGAAGGTGCCTGAGCCATACATATCGCAATTGTAAGTAACCTTGTCCACTGAGTAATTTTCTTTCTACCACTTTCACCTTCTTTTTGAAGCTTTGCGAATTGGGGTATAGCTATTCCTAAAAGTTGCATTACAATAGAGGCAGAAATATAAGGCATAATACCTAATGCAAACACCGAAGCTCTACTAAAGGCACCGCCCGCAAACATATTCAATAAAGCAGCGATACCCTGAGCCTGAGACGCACCCGCTTGAAGAGCAACAGAATCAACACCTGGTAATACTACGAATGATCCAAGTCGATATATCAACAGGAACCCAAGCGTATTAATAATGCGAATACGAAGTTCTTCGATCCGATATATATTCTGGAATGTTTCTATTATTCTCTTCATGCTCTTTTCCTTCTAATCAATTAAAGCGTATTCGCTTCTCCACCTGCTGCTTCAATAGCACTTTTTGCCGACTGCGAATAAGCGTGAACCGTTACTGTGATTTTAGCCTTTAATTCGCCATGTCCTAGAACTTTCACCAAATCATTTTTCGAAACCAAACCATTCGCCATTAAACTTTCCTGATTGACCACTACTAGCTTCTTTTCATCAGCTAATTTTTGAAGTGTTGAAAGATTTACTGCTTTATACTCAACTCTATTAATGTTGGTAAATCCGAACTTAGGAACCCGTCTTTGAAGAGGCATTTGACCACCCTCGAAACCAATTTTTCTTGAATACCCTGATCTCGACTTTTGACCGTTATGGCCTCTGGTGGAAGTTCCACCATAACCACTACCTTCACCCCTACCAATTCTTTTAGTAGATTTTGTAGCGCCTTTTGCTGGTCTTAAATTATGTAGTTTCATACTAATATTCAAATATTATTAACTCTCTACTGCAGTAACCATGTGACTCACCTTTCTAATCATTCCCATGATTTGAGGCGTAGCTTCTAGCTCAACAGTTTGATTCATTTTTCTAAGTCCCAGAGCTTCAAGTGTCCTTTTTTGACGACTTGTTCTATTGATTGCTGACTTTACCTTTGTGATTTTAACTTTTGCCATTTATATATTGCTTATCCGTTAAACACTTTGTCCAAATCAACTCCTCTATGATTTGCAACTGTGTGAGCATCTCTCAATTCCGTGAGAGCCTTTACAGTTGCTTTCACAACATTTGTTGGATTTGAAGATCCTTTTGATTTTGCTAAAACGTCAGTAATACCAACACTCTCTAAAACCGCACGCATAGCACCACCTGCAATAACACCGGTACCATTAGAAGCTGGTTTCATGAAAACATAAGAACCACTAAATCTTCCAGTTTGAGCATGAGGAATAGTTCCTCTATTAATAGGAACCTTTACAAGATTCTTCTTAGCATCATCAATTCCTTTAGCTATTGCACTTGTAACTTCATTTGATTTGCCAGCTCCAAAGCCAACAACACCATTTTCATCACCAACAACAACTAATGCGGAAAAACTGAACGTTCTACCACCCTTGGTTACCTTAGTAACTCTACGGATGTTCACAAGCCTATCTTTTAATTCGATTTCGCTCGATCGTACTCTTTTAATATTCGCGTTTGCCATTTATCTTAGAACTTAAGTCCGGTTTCTCTTGCTGACTCAGCGAAAGACTTTACTCTCCCGTGATACAAAAATCCGTTTCTATCAAACTTTACTTTTTCTACACCTGCAGCTTTAGCTTTTTCTGCTACCATTTTCCCTAAGGCCGCAGCGCGCTCCGACTTAGTTCCTTTTGCTACTTCCTTATTATTTAAGGAACCAGCAGCCACAATTGTTTTTCCTGATTTATCATCAATAACCTGAGCGTAAAATTCAGTGTTACTTCTAAAAATAGATAATCTTGGAATATCAGCAGTACCTGAAATGGTCTTTCTGATTCTCTTCTTTATTCTTCTTCTTCTTTCTAATTTAGATAATCCCATGATCCCTATTATTTAGCAGCAGATTTACCAGCTTTTCTTCTAACATATTCGTCTTTATATCTAATTCCTTTGCCTTTATACGGTTCTGGCTTTCTTAAAGATCGTATTTTAGAAGCAACCATTCCAATAAGTTGCTTATCATGTGATTCCAACACAACAGTTGGGTTCTGTCCCCTTTCTCCTGTAGCAGTTACTTTAATTTCCTCTGGCAGGCTAATTAACACGTTATGTGAAAATCCAATAACCAATTCCAAATTTTGACCAGTAGCTGTAGCTCTAAATCCGACTCCAATTAATTCCAACTCTTTTTTGTAACCTTCAGTTGCACCAATAAACATATTACTGATTAATGAACGAAACAAACCATGTCTTGCTTTAGATTCCTTTGACTCATCTTTACGCTTAACTTCAACTTGTCCATCTTGAATTTCAAGAGTAACATGATCTGTAAGTTCTTGCGAAAGTTCACCTTTAGGCCCCTTTACATGCACCATATTTCCTTCTACAGAAATAGTGGCGTTTTCAGGAATTAAAATAGGCATTTTTCCTATTCGTGACATTTCTTTAGTTTTTCCTTATTATTAATAAACGTGACAAAGAACCTCTCCGCCAACTTTTAATTTTCTAGCTTCTTTATCAGTCATAACACCTTGAGATGTAGAAATGATTGCTACACCTAATCCATTAAGTACCCGTGGCAACTCTTTTGAATTCGAGTATTTACGTAACCCTGGTGTTGAAACTCTTTTCAATTCTTTTATGGCCGGTGCTTTTTCCGACCCACTATATTTAAGTGCGATTTTTATAGAACCTTGTGGACCTACTTCTTCGAACTTATAGTTCAAAACGTAACCCTTGTTAAAAAGGATTTTCGTTATCTCCTTTTTCAAATTTGAAGCTGGAATCTCTACCACTTTATGACCTGCGGAAATTGCGTTACGCAACCTTGTAAGATAATCTGCTATTGGATCTGTATTCATTTCTGTATTCTTAAAATGGTGTTGTTACCAACTTGCTTTTTTAACTCCTGGTATCAAACCTTGTACTGCCATTTCTCTGAAAGTAACCCTTGAAATACCAAAATTCCTCATATAACCTCTTGGACGTCCAGTAATTTTACACCTGTTGTGTAACCTTACGGGAGATGAATTAGCAGGAAGTTTTTGTAAGCCTTCCCAATCTCCAGCAGCCTTTAACGCCTCACGTTTGGCAGCATATTTAGCTACCATTCTTTCACGTTTTCGCTCTCTGGCCTTCATTGATTCTTTTGCCATCTCTCTTACTTTTTAAACGGTAATCCGAATTCAGTTAATAATGCCTTTGCCTCTTCATCTGTATGAGCTGAAGTTACAAAAGTGATATCCATTCCATTGATTTCTTTTACCTTATCGATATCAATCTCTGGAAATATAATTTGTTCCTTAACGCCCATGTTGTAATTTCCACGTCCGTCGAAACCTGTTGCGCTTATTCCTCTAAAATCTCTAGTCCTTGGTAATGCTAATGCAATTAAACGATCTAAAAATTCGTACATCTTTACATTTCTCAGTGTAACCTTGGCGCCAATTGGCATACCTTTCCTTACTTTGAAATTTGAGATATCTTTTTTTGATTTACAAACCACTGGCTTTTGTCCAGTAATTAATGCCATTTCTTCAAGGGCAGATTCCATAATCTTCTTATCCGAAATTGCTTTACCTAAACCTTGGTTAACAACAATCTTTTCTAATACTGGAACTTGCATTGGCGATGTATAACCAAACTTTTCCATCATAGTAGAAACTATTCTACCACGATATTCTTCTATTAATCTGGGCTGAACTTGTACCATTACTTAATTTCCTCTTCTGTTTTGATAAGTTTCCGAACTGATTTACCCTCAGCATCCTTCACTCTAGAAATTCTAGAAGCGGTTCCGTCAGCACCAGTAATCATTAAATTGGAAACATGTATTGTTCCTTCCTTTTCAACGATTCCACCCTCTGGGTTTTCCGCTGAAGGCTTAACATGCTTTTTCACCATATTTAAACCTTCAACAGTTGCACGCTGTTTTTCAATCTGTATTCCAAGAACTCTACCTGACTTGCCTTTGTACTCTCCGGCAAGGACTTTTACGGTATCCCCTTTTTTAATGTGTAATTTCATTGTAATACTAGCTTAAAGCACTTCAGGTGCAAGTGAAACAATTTTCATATACTGCTTATCCCTAAGTTCTCTAGCGACAGGTCCGAAAATTCTTGTACCTCTCATTTCACCAGTAGTTCCTAACAATACACATGCATTGTTGTCAAAACGAATGTATGAACCATCTTGACGACGTACTTCTTTTCTTGTTCGAACTATAACGGCAGTAGAAACAGCACCCTTTTTTATATTTCCTGCAGGCGTTGCGTCCTTTACGGCAACAACTATTTTATCCCCTACAGAAGCATATCTTCTTTTGGTACCACCCAAAACTCTAATGCACAGCACTTGCTTTGCTCCTGAGTTATCTGCGACTTCTAACCTTGATTCTTGTTGTATCATTTTCTTAAGCTTTCAACTTAATTATTTTGCTTTTTCAATAACCTCAGCAAGTCTCCATCTCTTACTTTTTGACAAAGGTCGAGTTTCCATAATCCTTACTGTATCTCCAACACCGCACTCGTCTTTCTCATCATGAGCCATAAACTTATTTGACTTTTTAATGAATTTTCCGTAGATGGGATGCTTAATTTTTCGCTCAACCACAATAACAATTGACTTGTTCATTGCGGCACTGGTAACTACACCTATTCTTTCTTTTCTTAAATTCCTTTGCACAGCTTTCTTATTTAGTTTGCTCAAGGCTTCTTTTAGTAATCTCAGTATTTAACCGAGCGACAACCTTTCGCTTATCTTTCAAAACCACTGGACTTTCCAATTGAGAAACTTTATGATTTAACCTAAGCTTAGTCAGAGACTCCATTTCGTCGTCTAAACGTTCAAAAAGCTCTTCAGTCTTTAATTCTTTTATAACAGATTGTTTCATGATTCTAAATTCTTAAGCGAGATCTTTTCTCATTACAAACTTGCAGGTAACAGGTAGCTTTTGAGCCGCTAACCGGAGAGCCTCACGAGCCTGATCTTCTTTTACTCCTTCAATTTCGAACAAAATTCTACCTGGTTTAATCTTAGCTACCCAATGATCAAGCGCGCCTTTACCTTTCCCCATACGTACCTCTGCAGGCTTGTTGGTTATTGGAGTGTCTGGAAAAATTCTAATCCAGACCTGACCTTGTCTTTTCATATAACGAGTCACGGCTATCCTTGCTGCTTCAATTTGTCTTGAAGTCAACCTACCCATTTGCTCGGTTTTAATTCCGTAAGATCCAAAAGATAAAGTCGATCCTCTATGAGCAATCCCCTTTATTCTTCCTTTTTGGACTTTTCTATGCTTTACTTTTCTCGGCTGTAACATCTCTATAGTGTCTTAAACAGTCCCTAATTAATTTCTTTTTCTTCTAAAGCGTTGCTGAGGCTTAGCCTGAGCAGGCGTTTTCTTCTTGTTCTCAATAACAGGAGATAAATCTCTTTTACCAAGTACTTCTCCGTTACAGATCCAAACTTTCACTCCAATTCTACCATAAGTAGTGTGAGCCTCTGATAAAGCATAATCAATATCTGCTCTAAATGTGTGCAATGGAATCCTTCCGTCCTTGTAGTGTTCGGTTCTAGCCATCTCAGCACCATTTAATCTGCCTGCAACAGTTACTTTGATACCCTCTGCGCCCATTCTCATAGTACTTGCAATGGACATTTTAGCAGCTCTTCTGAAAGAAATTCGTCCTTCAATTTGGCGAGCAATACTATCTGCCACCAAACGCGCATCAAGCTCTGGCCTTTTAATTTCAAAAATATTGATCTGAACTTCTTTCTTGGTAATTTTTTTAAGCTCTTCTTTAAGCTTGTCAACTTCCGAACCGCCTTTACCTATAATAATACCAGGTCTTGCTGTTTTGATAGTAACAGTGATTAATTTAAGCGTTCTTTCAATAATAATATTTGAAACACTTGCCTTTCTTAATCGAGCATTTAGATAACGCCGAATATTGTAGTCTTCAACAATTTTGTCAGCGTACTTTCTTCCACCGTACCAGTTAGAATCCCATCCTCTGATGAATCCTAATCTATTCGCTATTGGATTTGTCTTTTGTCCCATAGTTATTTTTCCTCCTGGTTTTGTGTTCCAAGAACAAGTGTTACGTGATTTGATCTTTTTCTAACCCTGTAAGCTCTACCTTGAGCCCTAGCCTGAATACGCTTCAACATTGAAGCCGCATCAACCTTTACTTCCTTGACGAAAAGCCCTGCACCTTCCCAATCAGAACCTGATTTCTCTTCGAAGTTGGCAACTGCCGACCACAAAAGAGTTTCTAATTTATTCGAAGCGTCTTGTTTGTGAAATTGCAAAATATTTGCAGCTTTCAAAACTTCTTCACCTCTAATTAAATCAGCAACCAGTCTCATTTTTCGAGGAGAGCTTGTGCTTCCATTCAGCTTTGCCAAATAAATGGACTTATTAGCCTCTTTTCTCTCTTCTGATTTTAACCTTTTTCTAGCTCCCATCGCTATTATTTTTTCTTGTCCTTTTTACCAATATGACCTCTAAAGCTTCTTGTAGGTGAAAACTCACCTAGTTTGTGCCCTACCATGTTCTCAGTTACATAAACTGGAATGAACTGGCGACCATTATGAACACCAACTGTAAGACCAACGAAGTCTGGAGTAATCATAGATGCTCTTGACCAGGTTTTCAATACCGACTTCTTAGTCGAATCCTGCATTTCTAAAACTCGTTTCTCGAGTTTATAATGAACGTAAGGAGGTTTTTTAAGTGAACGACTCATCTGTCAATTATTTTCTTTTCGTTATGATATAACGATTAGTAGATTTTTTCTTAGCTCTTGTTTTAAATCCTTTTGCTGGAACACCATTTCTTGATCTTGGATGACCTCCAGACTTACGTCCTTCACCACCACCCATTGGATGATCAACTGGATTCATTACAACACCTCTTACGCGAGGTCTTCGTCCCTGCCACCTGCTTCTTCCTGCTTTACCAGAAATCTCTAAACTATGATCGCCATTAGAGCATGAACCAATAGTAGCAAGACAAGTTAAAAGGATTTGTCTAGTTTCACCGGAAGGCATCTTAATGATAGCAAACTTACGATCCTTAGCATTCAACTGAGCTGAACAACCCGCACCACGAGCGATTTTAGCTCCTTGCCCCGGGCGCAACTCAATATTATGAATCATAGCACCTAACGGAACATCTCTTAGGAATAATGCGTTTCCAATTTCAGGAGCAGCTTTATCACCACTCATGATTTCTTGACCAACTTCTATACCCGTTGGAGCCACAATATATCTCTTTTCTCCATCGATATAATGAATAAGAGCGATACGCGCAGTTCTGTTAGGATCGTACTCTACAGTAGCCACTTTTCCAGGAATACCAAATTTCTCGCGCTTGAAATCAATCTCACGATACGACTTTTTGTGACCACCACCAATATAACGGGCAGTCATTCTTCCTGTGTTGTTTCTTCCGCCAGAACGTTTTATACTTCTGATTAAGCTTTTTTCAGCCACGTCAGTAGTTACTTCTGAGAAAGTTCCCGCTATTTTATGCCTCTGTCCGGGAGTAACCGGTCTAAACTTCTTTACAGCCATTTCTTTTTCTTAAATATTACTGTAGAAATCAATAATTTCACCTGCATTCAGGGTAACCACTGCTTTCTTGTACGAGCCAATCTTACCTGAAATAACACCCGATTTTGTATTCCGAGATTTTTTCTTGGAAGGCATAATCATAGTACAAATAGATTTGACAGTGACATCATACATTTCCTCTACAGCTGCTTTGACTTCAATTTTATTCACCTCTTTGGGGACAACAAAACCGTATCGGTTTAGGTCTTCCCCTTGCTGAGTCATTTTTTCGGTTATGACAGGTTTAAGTAAAATATTCATATCAATTAACTTAACTGTGATTCAATTTTCCCTAACGCACCCTCTGAAAGGATAAGGTTTCCAGCGTTTAAAATAGCATAAGTACTTAATTCTGAAGTAGTTACACACTTAAAGCCCTGCAAATTTCGGGAAGACAAATATACGTTTTTATTGAGTTCAGACAACACTAGCAATGATTTTTTACCAGTTAATTTAAGGTCACTAACTATCTTAACCATATCCGCTGTTTTAATAGCTTTAAGATCAAAATCTTCAAGAACCATAATTTCCTTAGCTTGAGCTTTTGTAGTAAGCGCTGACCTTCTTGCTAATGACTTAACCTTTTTATTAAGCTTCATGTCATAAGTTCTTGGCTTTGGCCCGAAAACGCGCCCACCACCTTTGAACAAAGGAGACTTTATACTACCTGCACGAGCGGTACCTGTACCTTTTTGTTTTTTGATTTTTCTAGTACTACCAGATATTTCAGCTCTCTCTTTAGACTTGGACGTTCCTTGTCTTTGATTAGCTAAATACTGCTTTACGTCTAGATAAACTGCATGTTCGTTAGGATCGATTCCGTAGATGTCATCCTTAAGTTCAGCCTTCTTTGAAGCCTTTGAACCGTCTATTTTTAATATATCTAGTTTCATCTTACTTCTCAACTTTTACAATTGAACCTTTAGGGCCTGGTACAGCACCTTTAACTACTACCAAGTTTTTTTCTGAAATGACCTTAAGAACTTGAAGGTTTGCAACTTTAACTAAGTCACCACCCATTCGTCCAGCCATTTTCATTCCTTTAAAAACTCTTGACGGCGTAGAAGCCATACCAATAGAACCAGGAGTTCTTCCTACATCTTTGGTACCATGCGACGCATCTCCAACACCTCGGAAATTGTGACGCTTAACTACACCTTGAAAACCTTTACCTTTTGAGACACCCGAGACGTCAACAAACTCACCTTCTTCAAACATAGAGCTGTCAAATATATCACCAGCTTTAACCTCTTGGTCATAGCCATGAAATTCTTCAACATGCTTTTTTGGTGTAGTTCCAGCCTTTTTAAAGTGACCTTTAAGAGCAGCGGAAGTATGCTTTTCAGACTTTTCTTCGTACCCAATTTGGACAGCGGTATATCCATCTGTTTCTTCTGTTCGAACTTGTGTAACAACACATGGTCCGACAGAAAGTACAGTGCAAGGAAGGTTTTTACCTTCCTCATTAAACACACTTGTCATTCCTATTTTTCTACCAATTATTCCAGGCATATTCTACTTATTAAGAGTAAACTCTAATTATACTTTAATTTCTACCTCAACTCCACTTGGCAATTCAAGTTTCATGAGTGCATCAACAGTTTTTGAAGATGATGAATATATATCCAATAATCTTTTGAATGAATTCAATTCAAACTGCTCTCTTGCTTTCTTATTTACGTGTGGCGACTTCAGCACAGTAAATATTTTCTTGTTTGTAGGAAGAGGAATCGGTCCACTAACTACAGCACCTGTTGACTTTACAGTTTTTACAATTTTTTCAGCAGATTTGTCTACTAAGTTGTGATCGTAAGAGCGTAATTTAATTCTAATTTTTTGTGCCATGATTTCTTTATTATGATGCTCCGTTTGCTTTCTTAATTACTTCGTCCGAAATGTTCTTTGGAACCTCGTCATAATGAGAAAACTCCATTGTACTAGTTGCACGACCTGAACTCATCGTTCTTAATGCTGTAACGTATCCGAACATTTCTGAGAGGGGAACGCTAACCGAAATAACTTGAGAGTTATTCTTAGCATCCATTCCCTGCACTTGACCTCTTCTTCTGTTAAGGTCTCCTACTATATCACCCATGTTTTCTTCAGGAGTTACAACTTCCATTTTCATAATTGGCTCAAGCAATACAGGAGAGGCACCCTTAGATGCATTTCTGTAAGCCATTTTTGCACATACCTCGAAAGAAAGCGCATCTGAATCAACTGCATGGAAAGAACCGTCAGTTAATGACACCTTTAAAGAATCCAACGGGTATCCAGCTAAAGCGCCATTTGACATTGCTTCTTTAAAGCCCTTTTCAACTGAAGGAATAAATTCTCGAGGAACATTACCTCCTTTTATCTTATTTTCGAAAATCAACCCAGTTTTAATTTCAGAATCTTCTGGAATTGGACCTAAAGTAATTGAAATGTCAGCAAACTTACCACGTCCACCTGATTGTTTTTTGTAAACTTCTCTGTGATCAATTGTAGCTTTAATTGCCTCCTTGTATGCGACTTGAGGTGCGCCTTGGCTACACTCTACTTTAAACTCACGTCGCATTCTTTCAATTAGAACCTCAAGGTGAAGTTCACCCATTCCACTAATTACTGTTTGCCCTGAATCTTCGTCAGTATGGATTCTGAAAGTTGGATCCTCTTCAGCTAATTTACCCAAAGCAATACCCATCTTATCTACATCAACTTGAGTTTTGGGCTCGATCGCAACTCCAATAACTGGTTCAGGGAAAGTCATTGATTCAAGAACCAACGGCTTTTTCTCATCACACAAAGTATCTCCAGTTCTGATATCTTTAAACCCAACACCTGCACCAATATCTCCTGCCTCAATAAAATCGATAGCATTTTGCTTATTAGAATGCATTTGGAAAATTCTAGAAATACGCTCCTTTTTTCCAGTTCTTGTATTGTATATGTAAGATCCTGCATCTAATTTCCCAGAATAACACCTAAAGAAGCAAAGACGACCTACGAATGGATCAGTTGCAATCTTGAATGCTAAAGCAGAAAAAGGTTCATCAATGCTAGGCTCTCTTTTTATAATTATTTCTTCATCGTCAACATCATGACCTTCAACAGCACCTTTATCCATAGGAGAAGGCAGGAAATTCATAACACCATCAAGCATGGTTTGAACGCCTTTGTTCTTAAAAGCTGAACCGCACATGACAGGCTGAATCGACATGTTGATTGTTGCTTCACGGATTGCTTTCAACATTTCTGCTTCAGTGATAGATTCAGGATCCTCGAAGAATTTCTCCATCAATTCATCATTAGTTTCAGCAACTGATTCAACTAACTTTTCTCTCCACTCCGCAACTAACTCAAGCATATTCTCAGGAATCGGAATTTCTTCCCAAGTCATCCCTTTATCTTCTTCATTCCAAGCAATACCCCTGTTGTTGATTAAATCAACGACTCCAGCAAACTCATCTTCAGCTCCAATTGGAATTTGAAGAGGAACTGGGTTACCACCTAAACGTTCTTTCACTTCCTCAACACATCTGAAGAAATCGGCTCCTGCTCTATCCATTTTGTTTACAAAACAGATTCTTGGGACGCCGTACTTATCTGCTTGCCTCCAAACAGTTTCAGATTGCGGCTCAACGCCTGAAGCTGCACAAATTAACGCGACAGCTCCGTCAAGAACACGCAATGAACGCTCTACCTCAACAGTAAAGTCAACGTGACCAGGTGTATCAATAATATTTACTCGGTATTCGTTATCTCTATAATTCCAAAAACAAGTAGTAGCTGCGGAAGTAATCGTAATACCTCTTTCCTGCTCTTGCTCCATCCAATCCATCGTAGCGGCGCCATCATGCACCTCTCCAATCTTATGACTGATACCCGTATAATATAGAATACGTTCAGTAGTGGTGGTTTTACCAGCATCTACGTGAGCCATAATTCCGATATTCCTTGTATACCTTAAATCTCTTTTTGCCATTTCCCTACTTATTAAACTCTAAAGTGTGAGAATGCTTTGTTCGCATCAGCCATTCTATGGGTGTCTTCTCTTTTCTTGTAAGCTCCACCTTCTTCACGCGCTGCTGCCATAAACTCATCAGATAACTTTTCAGCCATAGATCTTCCGTTTCTCTTACGAGCAAACATTATCATCCATTTCATGGCTTGTGAAAGCTTTCTACTATTTCTGATTTCCTGAGGAATCTGGAAAGTTGCCCCTCCAACCCTTCTGCTTTTAACTTCTACTTGAGGAGTAACATTAGAAAGACCTTTTTTGAAAATTTCTAATCCATCTTCCCCAGTCTTTTCAGCAACTCGATCTATTGCAGAATAAAATATTTTGAATGAAATGCTCTTCTTTCCGTCAAGCATCAAATTGTTTACAAAACTTGTAACCAATGTTTCTCCAAATCTTGGATCCGGAGTTATCTCAAACTTTTTAGCTTTTGCTTTTCTCATGATAAATAACCCTTATTTTTTTGGACGTTTTGTTCCGTACTTACTTCTTCTCTGAGTCCTACCCTCAACGCCGGCAGTATCCAAAGCTCCACGCACAATATGGTAACGTACACCTGGTAAATCCTTTACTCTCCCACCTCTTACCAGCACAATACTGTGCTCCTGTAAGTTGTGACCTTCACCTGGAATGTAGGCATTCACCTCATTTTGGTTTGTCAATCTAACTCTTGCAACTTTACGCATTGCAGAATTTGGTTTTTTAGGCGTAGTAGTATAAACTCTAACGCAAACCCCTCTTCGTTGTGGGCATGAATCCAAAGCAGCGGATTTACTTGTCTTAATCTTGCTTTGTCTACCTTTTCTAACTAACTGTTGAATAGTAGGCATAAATTTCTTTTATAATTGTTTTTACACGTAATAATCCCAAATAAATTCGGGGCGGCAAATGTAGAAGTTTTTCTGTTTAATACAGAGCCGAAAATGGAATTATTTTAATCATTTTTAAAACCCGTCGATAGTTAAAGGAAAAATCACGTTTTCAGCCAGTTATACTTTTATAAAAAGACCTAATTGTTAAATTAAAAAGGTACATTAGAATGGCAAAAATACTTTGAGGGGACAAAAACAAAAATGAACCTGTATTTTTTCAACGTTCAAAGGTTAGTATCACTTTTACTCAATTTGCCGTTCAGCTAGCTTATGAAATTGCCCTTTCAAAGCCATAAGTTCATCAAAAGATCCACTTTCAATTAACGCCCCTCCTTCCAGATAATAAATTTTATCTGCGTTAATAATAGTAGAGAGCCTGTGAGCGACAACAATTCTAGTTACATTAAGATTATCTAAACTCGCTGTTACTATAGCTTGGGTTTCATTGTCCAATGCACTGGTAGCTTCGTCAAAAATTAATATTTTCGGATTGTGGACTAGAGCCCTAGCAATCATTAGACGTTGTTTTTGCCCACCTGATAAAGTTCCCCCATCCTCGTTAACAAGCGTATGCATTCCCATAGGCATACTTAAAATATCATGATCAAATGCCGCAGAACGAGCTGCTTCCCACGCATCGTTTAATGTTAATTGAGATGATGATCCTACTATATTAGAAAAAATATCACCTTCCATTAAATCACCATCCTGCAGAACTACACCCATATTACGACGTAACATTTTTGGATCATAATGCTCCATGTCTTGTTTATCAAAATAAATTGAGCCCGTCTCAGGTTTACTAAAACCTAATAACAATCTAATGAGAGTTGATTTTCCTGAACCAGAAGGACCTACCAAAGCGATATACTCTCCACTTTTAATAGAAATGTCTAACTCTTTTATAATGAGTGGAGCATCAGCTTTATATCTAAAGTTGATATTATTCATTTCAATTGATCCCGTGAATTTTGTTGGAGCTGACTTTAGAGTTTCACTTTCAGGCAAGGTCTCTAAAATCGGTCGTAGACGATTATAAATAACTGGTAACTCAAGTAATTTGACTAAAGAAGCGCTAAGGCCAATAATGGCACCTACAAAACCTCCATATGCCGCTAGAAAAGCAAAGAATTGTCCTGTTGTTAAATCGTTAGTTGTCGTTTTAACGATTACAAAAAGAAAAACACTTGATAAAATACCTAAAACAGAATTAACAATGGTTTGAGCATTTTGTAATTTGGATAATGATATCGCCGTTGTTTTGGCTTTCATAAAAGCTTTAAACCAAAACAAAAACGCTCTTGATTCTGATCCGCTTGCTCTAAATTGAGGCACACCATTTAGAATTTGAAAGGCAATCCCTTCCAACTTCCCTCCCTGTTCCATATAGATGGCTTGTAATTTAAGTTGTAGCCGAGCAAACAAACTTATAACGGTAATTTGTACTAGACTAAAAACGATAGCCAACCCGGCCAATGAAGCACTATAATAAAACAAGAGACCCAAATTTAGAACTGAAAAAGCAAGGGCAAGAACTGAGGTAATAGCTGTTCCAGATATTATCGATTTCATTTCATTGATCCCCATAGACCTTGAGGCCATGTCTCCGGTGCTATATTTTGAAAAGAAATCAGTAGGAAGGTTAAGTAATCTATCCCATAATGCAGATTGCGTTTTATAATCAAGCCTATTTTCAGCTCTCATCAACGCAATTTCCTTTACCAATTCGAACCCGACAGTACCAAAGGAAATAGCCACTAGTGCAAAGGCAATACTCAACAACTGCTGTTTATCAGCGCTGGGAATAACGAAGTCAAAAATTTGGGCAGTTAAAATGGGGAATAGAAGCATGAATAAGCTACTAATAAATCCCATTGCGAAAACTCGGATTAAATCAACCTTATTCTTTTCAAGAGTAAATACAACAATGTCTTTTATTGTAACAGGTCTATCTGATGGGAAAGGCTTGTAAAAAACGAAGGCCTGTTGTTTAAACAAATCACAATTATCAGAAGTTATATGAATAACTTCCTCAGTTTTTGAATTTGCAAAAGACATCGAGCCTTTGTGAGGAATTACCGCTAACGGATCGCCGTTATCATCATTTATATAGGCCAAAAAAGCATCTTCCGTATTTCTTTCAAACCAATCGGGTTCTAGTAATATCTCTCGATATCGAATACCATTGTAACGGCATATTTCAGATAAGAAATCCTCATTTTTAGAATATCCTTTTGGAAATTCAATTTTGATTTTATCAAATTTCAATACCATTGAAACGGCATTAAACAAATTATCGTGAGACTCAAAATCAACCTCAAGTGTGTCCTCTTTTTGAAAAACTTTAGAAAACGATTTTAATGATTCAGAGAATTCCTCTTTCTCCAATCTGTACTTTTCAATTAGCCGCTTGGTTTCCTGTGATTCTCTATGCTTAATTTCATAAGCATCACTTCTTAAAACTACTAAAAGCAGCTCTTGAAGCCCATTCCAAAATTCATTTTCCGAAACAACATCAATAGTTTTAGAGGTTGTCAATTTAACTCCGTCTTCAAAAGCGAGATACGATCTTTTACCAACAGGAAAAATAACACCATCAGTGTTGACATCAAGATGATTATTGAATTTACATTTCCCTATTTCATGAAATCTCACCCAACTTAGTTCATGATTCCCTACGATGGAATTTTCAGGAGAACAAAAAGATGTTGTAAAACTTAAAAAATCGTGAATAAGGGGCATATCAATGCTGGTATCATCAGCAACGCCTTCATACAAACGATTAACCCATGATTCAATTAAAGGAATAAGAACTGGTCCAAACTCTTCAGTATTAGCTAACTCTTTTATATCCTTAATGCTCAAATCAATGATGACAGACTCAACTTCAGCATCTATTAAAAACGCCAAATTGTTACCGAAATCTAGAGCTGCTCCAAAGATTAATTCACCTTCAAGGATTTGCGTGAAATTATCCAACCGCCCAACAGCCTCCCCTTTTTCCACTTTGGAAGTAGATAAATTCATAGAACCTTCCAAAACGAAATGAACCTCTAAAGGATCAATCGAAAGAAATGGATCAATAACTGATTGAATCCTTTCGTGACCTCTTTTTTTAAGTTCTTCTATTAGAGCTTGATTATCCAACATTCTTAAGTTTTAATTAACTGTGAATATTTTCCATTCAACTCCAGTAACTCCTCGTGTGTTCCCCTCTCAGCGATCCTACCCTGATCTAAAACAATAATTTCGTCGCTGTCTCTTATTGTACTTAAACGATGGGCAACCACCATAACTGTACATTTTCGTTTTTTAATATTTTGGTCAATAATTAATTCTGTAGTCGGATCTAACGCACTTGTTGCTTCATCAAGAATTAGAATGGAAGGGTTATTCACTAACGATCTAGCGATTTCTATCCGCTGTCGTTGGCCTCCACTAAAATTCTTACCCGATTCATCAACCTTAGATTCGTAACCTCCATTTTTAGAGCTAATTACATCATGAATTGCCGCATCCTTGCAAGCACTTACCAATTGTTCGTCAGAAATGCTTTTATCCCACAGGTTTACTACCTCACCAACAGAACCCTCAAATAGAAATACATCTTGAGAGACCATAGACATTGAATTATTAATTACCTGACGTGGGTATTGATCCCTTGGTTTTCCATCAAATAAAATTTCACCTTCCCAAGGTTCATAAAAACCGATTAACAATTTAGCCAAAGTAGACTTACCGCTCCCTGAACCTCCAACTAGGGCAATCCTTTCTCCAGGGAACACCTTCAATGAAAAATCTTTGATAAGAGGCGGTGCTACCTTACTGTAACCGAATGTCAGGTTTTTAAACTCAATATATCCATCCAATTTTTCCGAAACTGCATCAAGATTATCTTCATTAATCTCAACTGTACGCATTACTTGTGGATCGGGATCTGAACGCATTACATCATCAATACGATTCATATCGCCCTCCATTTCCTGCATTGTGCTTCCTAGACCAAGCAAGCTTTCTATCGGCATCGTGAAGCTAATTACTAAACTTTGAAACGCAACCAACATACCTACTGTAATCTCGCCATCCATTATTTTCCATGCTCCAATGGTCAGAATTATTGAGTTTTGAAGGATTCCGAGAGACATTGGTAATAAGCCAAACTTCATCTCAAACAATTCCAGCTCCATGGTTTGATTAAATACCTTGGTAAAAGTTCCACTCCATTTTACGAAAAAGTCATTTTCCCTACCCATGGCCTTCAATGTCTCTATGGACTTTATCCCACCGAGTGTGGTTCCATACAATTTCCCTGAAGAAACTGATAGGCTAAAGTATTTCTCTATACGAACATTACCAATCAACTTTAAAGCACCAATATTCATCAATGCAAACGCCAGTGTTATCAGAGAAAGAGAAACATCATATTGAAGCATGAGTGTGAAATAGAAAATAATTACAAGTAAATCCAGTAAGTTATCTGCCAATTGACCCGTAATTAAATTTGAAATATCTGCGTTTAGCCCAACTCTACTTGCTATTTCCCCTTTATTTCTTTGATGAAAAAACTGAATAGGAAGCTTTAGAAGGTGCCAAAAATAATTTGCGGATGAAACTACTTCTAGTTTATTCTCAGCCTTTAAAAGAACATGCAGCTTTAAATACTGCAAAAATGCTCTTAGTGCGGCAGTTAACAGCATACCTCCAACTAATGGCCAAAGCCAATAATCAGCGCCACCAATTAAAATTTCATCTACAAAAACTCTTGAAAAAACAGGTATTACTAAACCTGGAATTACTAATAATAAACCTATTAAGAATAAATACAAAATTGGACGTTCGTAGCCTTTAAGCCTTGGTTTTAAACCATTTATAAGTCCACCCTCAATTCCAGATTTCTCAAAATCTGGACCGGTCTTAAACTCTAAAGCGATACCTGTAAAAGAACCGTTAAACTCTTCAAATGTCAATGTTCTGTGACCTATCGCAGGATCGTTTAGGTAAAAATTTCCATTCTTTATTCCTTCTAAAACTACAAAGTGATTAAAATTCCAATGAATAATTAATGGGAAACTCATGTCCAGCAAACTGCCGAGTTCATCTACCTTGAATCCTTTACACTCCATTCCATGCTTACGTGCTGCTTTTAGAATGTTTGTAGCCTTACTTCCATCACGATTTACTCCAGCATCTTCACGCAGTTTTTCTAAAGTCTGATGCCTGCCAAAATAAGCCATTACCATCTTCAGGCTTGCTGCCCCGCATTCCACAGCCTCTAGCTGTATCACAGTTGCCGAATTCGCCCTTGGATTGGGCGAATTCCACATTAACTTTTCTTCTTTTGTAGGTTTTTTGGACATTAAATAATTCTAATCAACCAACGGTATTACCAGACTAATTGGACGCTTATTTTCAATAATTATTTTCGCATTACATAACGTTCCAGATTTCACTTCTACTTCAGGTCCGTCTCCAGAAGTCCATTCAAAACCAGAAACACCCTCACTAACCTTTAAACTTACTCTTACCGCAATTGGAGGCAAGCCAGTAAAGAAGGATTCTACAAGACGCTTGTTCTGAAGAGTATTAAGCATTCCTTCAAAGGTTGTTGGATAATCAGAAACATGAATCACTGAGCCTTTTATATATCCGAATTTTTCTACTTCAACTGTTGAAGGAGAAATTTGAACTTCCATACCGACTTTCACTTTTTTTCCTTCTCTTGAATTTACATAAAGAATTGCTTCAATTTCTTCGTTTAAATCAGATCGCTCAATACTCACCAAAAATGTACCTGGAGATACTATGCTACCAGCATTAACCATCAATTCTACAATCTTGCCTGAATAGGGGCTTTTAATTTCTGAATTTAATTCATAACGAGCTTTAAATTCGCCAAGCTCACCTTCGAGCGCAATTATTTGTCCATCGAGATTGTTTAGTTCTATCTCCATTTCTTTAGACATTTCAAATATTGACAGCTGCAACTCTTCAAGTTCATTTTTCAAAACCAAGTTCTGTTGTTCCAGCTCGAACTTCATAATCTTAGCATCGTTAAGAGTTTCAGTAGTAATCAATCCTGTTTCAAGCAACTCTTCTCTAGATTTAATTTGAGTCTCAACAAATGATATCCGCTCAATATTTTTTGCAATTCTATTTCGCTTGTTTTCTGAGTTTTTTCTTAACAGCTGCTTTTTCAATTCAAAATCTTTCTCGTCGAACCCCTGTATGGTCTTGTACTTGTTTTTCAAATGGAACAATTGCTGCTCCATATGGTGGATTTTAAGTTGCAATTCAGGTTGAGCAACTTTTGCCAACACTTCTCCTTTCTTTACAATCATCCCGGGTTTCATAACAATCTCAGAAACCTGTCCGTTTGCTATTGCAGGCACCTCCATTACTCCACCAGAAATCTGTAAAATCCCTTCTCCTTGAACATTAATAGGCAGCTTTCCAAATACACTCCAAATAATAATAAAAATGAACAACACAACTATTGACAAGGCCGCAATCCAATTATTAGGAGAAATGATACGAACCATTTCATTGAGACTATCAGGCGATTGCAATTTGTCCATTGCATCTTTTCGAAACAATTTATTTTTCATTCTGCGCCGTTATTTTTGGTAAAGAGAATAATTCATCTACGTCCACAACAATCTCTTCTAGTTCAGTGATTTTCATCAAATTACCTGATTCGAATCTAAATCTTATTATGGCAGAATTTAAAGCCAATTTCAATCGATTGAGAGAAGTTTGAGCAAAAGCGTAGTTGTTTTGCACCTGCACTAAATTAACCACCGTCGATGTTCCCAGTTGCAATTTCAAATATTCATTCTTTCGTGCTTGCAGATTAAATTCAACTGATTTTTGTCCTTGCTTCACCGCTTCATTAAAATAGACTATATCGTTAAAATACGAAGACAATTGTTGTTGGATATTCAGTTCCAAGTTACGAACTGCTTCTTGAGACATTCTTTTTTTTGCGAGCGCTGCGGCATAAGCACCTTTAGTCGAGTTCATGCCCATGGGCCACTGGAAAACCAACCCCGCCCTGTAGCTCATCCCTGGATAATTTGAATACAATGGAGCTACATATTGTTCAAAGGAAGTAGATTCATAAATACCATTATAACCCATTCCTAGAGACACGTCTAGTTTTGCTTTGTTTCGCTGATTAGCATACTCTATTTCTCTATCGTTAATCGTAATATTTTTCTGAGCTGCTAAGTAATCCCTGCGAGTTGTAGATGCCTTATTCAGCCAAAAAGACAAATAACCATCTTCAATCTCATTTGCCAATGAATCTATTGCAAACTCTATTGAATCAAAATCATAATTCTTTAGTTCTTCTGCTGAAACTCCCATTGCCTCCAGAAGCTGGTTCTGCGCAGTTAAATAATACGACTTAGAGCTAAGTACAGTAGCATTCTGACTACTCAAATTTGCATTTATAAATGTTAACTCAGCTTTTGGAATGATATCCTTATCGGAGAGCTGGCGAATCTGATCCTCAAATTCTTCATAATTCTTCTCTATAGACTCTTGAATTTCCAATTCTTTTCTTGCAGAAATAACATTGAGATAATTAAGGATTACAATATATGCCTGACTATTAATTGCGAAAGTATAATTCAATTGAGACTGACTTAATCTAAGGTTCTCAATATCTATTGTTGCCCCGTAGAATTTCTTTCCCCTACCTTGCAACAACGGCTGTGTAACATCAACAAAAACGCGACCTCTATTGGTCACATAATCTCCAAAACCTGCATTTGAAAGCCCCTCAAACAAAGCGTCGCGCCCAAAATTCATCACACCAACCGAAGTCCTAACAAGAGTACCTATCTGAAACCGCTTTGAAACCGCTAATTCATATTCTAAAATATCGGTTTCAAAAGAAGGGCTTTCTGCATAACCTAGCCAGCCATTGCGCTGATCAATTGTGGAGGGGCTTATATTGTAACTTTTATTTATTCCAAAATCTAAAACTGGATTAAATTCTCCACTAGCAACCTGAACTTGCCCTTCCTGAAAATCCATTCCAATTTCACTGATTAAAACATTAGGATTCTTTTTGAATGTCGTTTTCAGTAAGACTCCCAATTCCCCACTATTTTGAGCTGAAGCAGGCACAATAGCTACCAAAACTACAAAACCAAATAATAGTTTCGAAAAACTTTTTAGCAGAAAATTATTTTGATAAAACATTATTCGAAACGTGACTAGCACTAAATTGAGTTATTCTCTTATTTGCATCAAACATAACCAAAACAATAATTAACGCATCTAATTTTCAAGAATAATTTAGAATATAAGCAACAAAACAAATTACAGTATTTCCTTTTTTTCTCGTTTCTGTAAAATGACGTCGATTCCAACATATTTACACACCCGAACAGAATTTATTTAAGCAAAAAAAAGACCCAAAAGGGTCTTTAAATTTTTACAGTAGAAGCTTATATTGAAAATGTTGGCAGTAGACATAATTTGATTCCTACACCCAACAATATTCTCTAGCGTCTACCACCACGTCCAACGTTTATTGTTGGAGCAGCAGGAGCTCCCACAACAGGAGCAGGAGGATGATGAGCCTCTGGATCAAATTCTTTTTCGCTATCGCGACCACGTGCACGCTCATTCTTTCTAGCACCACCGCTTCCAGGACTACCTTTTGGTAGACCTGCTCCACCGCTTACACCTTCTAATTCATTTTCGTTTAATTCCTCGCTCATAATAATTAAATTTTAAAGATTAATATTCTATAAAGTTATACAGATTTTTCAATAAACAGTTATTTGCTTAAATTTAAATAGAAAAATCACGCGACATTCTTCATGAAAAAGAGGGCCAATCGTCCTAAAGTAACATCCTGAATTACAGGACAAAAATCAATAAAAATGTAATTCCACAACTTTCCATATTTCCAAATAAATCGCAATTTCATTAGCCCCAACAAACACAGAACTCTCAAATGACTAACCTCCAAAATTCAGTAAAATCAACCACAGAAAAAAAACATCTATTCACCCAAAATGAATCTTTAATAAGTTATTAACTAGCCATCTCTGCAGCTACAATGTTGCCTTTATTTGCAAATATATGAACACGACTTCCTATTTAGATGAATTAAATCCTGAACAAAGAAAAGCTGTAGAGCACACAAAAGGTCCAGTAATGGTTATTGCTGGAGCTGGCTCTGGTAAAACTAGAGTGTTAACCTATCGAATCGCTCACATGGTCAGAACAGGAGTTGACTCCTTCTCTATACTATCGTTGACATTTACGAATAAGGCAGCCAAAGAAATGAAGGAACGGATTTCAAAAATTGTAGGTCCTTCCGAATCCAGAAATATTTGGATGGGAACTTTTCACTCTGTATTTGCGAGAATATTGAGATCCGAAGCTCACCTTATCGGTTACCCTTCCAATTTCACAATTTATGACACCGACGACTCTAAGAGTTTATTGAAGAGAATAATTAAAGAGAAAAACCTCGACGATAAAGTGTATAAGCCAAACTTGGTTTTAAACAGAATCTCCTCTGCTAAAAACAATCTTATTTCGGCAGCGAACTACAAAAACAACCCCACTATCAGTAAAGAGGATGTTCAAAGTAAAAAACCAGAATTGGGTTATGTATACGAGCAATACGAAAAACGTTGTTTTAAAGCAGGTGCCATGGATTTTGATGACTTGCTATTTAAAACGAATGTTTTATTTCGAGACCATCCACAAGCATTACTTAATTACCAAAACAAATTCCAATATATTTTAGTGGATGAGTACCAAGATACGAACTACAGCCAATATCTTATTCTAAAGAAACTGGCTGCACGTTTTGAAAACATCTGTGTTGTTGGCGATGATGCTCAAAGCATCTATTCTTTTAGAGGAGCAAATATTCAGAATATTCTAAACTTCAAAAAAGAATACCCTGACGTAGCTACTTTCAAGCTAGAACAGAATTATCGATCTACTCAAAACATCGTAAACGCAGCAAATAGTATAATTCGGAAAAATCAAGAACAGATTAAAAAAAATGTATGGACATCCAACGATATTGGGGAGAAAATCAGAATTATTAAAACATTAAGTGACAACGAAGAGGGCTACGAAGTGGTTAGTGATATTTTTTATCGATTGAATGATGAAAAGCGACCAAACTCTGATTTTGCGATTCTTTATAGAACCAATTCACAATCGAGATCAATGGAAGAGGCTCTTCGTAAGAAAGATGTTCCTTATCGGATTTATGGCGGCCTGTCGTTTTACCAGCGAAAAGAAATAAAGGATTTATTGGGTTATTTTAGGATGGTGATCAACCCAAATGACGAAGAAGCTTTAAAGCGGGTAATTAATTATCCAAAACGAGGAATAGGAAATACTACTCTTGATAAGATATTCTTAGCTGCTAACCAACACGAAAAAAGTGTTTGGGATATTCTCGAAAACCCAGTAAATCATGGTCTTCAATTTAGCAGCGCAGTATTAAACAAAATCTTTTCATTTAGAGAAATGATTTCAACTTTCAGCCAAATGGTTGAAACCACCAACGCTTATGAATTAGCGAGTAGAGTTGCCAGTACCTCCGGAATCCTCAAAGAACTCTACGCTGATAAAACCGTAGAGGGAGTTTCAAGATATGAGAATATTCAAGAATTACTTAGCGCAATTAAAGAATTTAGCGAGAATGATTTGGTTCCCGAAGGAGCCGATATCACTGAGAATGAAGACGATCGCAGCCTTTCGAATTACATGAAGGATATCGCGTTACTCACCGATGCTGACAACAACAAAAAAGACACTAATGTTGTATCATTAATGACTATCCACGCTTCTAAAGGATTAGAGTTTCCCTATGTATATGTTGTGGGAATGGAAGAAAATTTATTTCCTTCTCAACTTTCGGTAAACTCTAGAACCGAATTAGAGGAAGAACGTAGACTTTTTTATGTAGCAGTAACTCGAGCTGAAATAAAAGCGACTTTATCTTGGGCAAACACAAGATATCGTTGGGGAAACCTTACGTATTGTGAACCTAGCAGATTTATTGAAGAAATTGATGCACAGTTTATAGAACAGCCCAGCTCTTCTAAAAATGAAAGTGAATCTGACTATTCATTCGCAGGTGGATTAAACAATCCAAGTAGTACTTTTTCGTCACCAAGTCCCTCAAAACCCGCTACAACTCGAAGAGTTAACAAACCGACTTTCAAACCCTCAAAACTAGTTACGGACGCAAACTTTAAAGCTAGTGATAGTAGCCTTATAGAAGCTGGACAAAATATACTACACCAAAGATTTGGAAAAGGCAACGTAGCTGAATTATCAGGAAATGGAGAAAACAAAAAAGCATTGATAAATTTTGAAAACGCTGGTCAAAAACAACTACTTCTTCGGTTCGCCAAACTTCAAATTTTACCAGAATAATTAAAATTGGATTAACTACTTTTGAAGCTCAAATTGAATACAAAATTTATGAACTACAATACAACTCGAACTGATCTTGTTATTCCAGAGTACGGAAGGCATATTCAGAATATGGTAAATCTGGCGCTAGAATTAGAAGATGATACTGAGCGAGATTTAGCAGCGAAAACTATAATTCGAGTTATGGGGCAATATAATCCTAGCCTTAGGGACGTTGAAGAATTCAACAACAAACTTTGGGACCACTTGCATATTATGGCGAACTATCAATTGGAAGTGGAATCTCCTTTCCCAAAACCAACTCCGGAAGAAAGGAAAAATACTCCCGAAAAACCTAGTTACGGAACCGAGCAAAAGCGATTTAAGCACTACGGTAGATTGATTTTAGAATTTATTGAACACGCCAAAACAATAGAGGACGAAGAAGAGAAAAAAGCACTTTGCATTATGATCGCTAATATGATGAAAAAGGCATATCTAATGTGGAATAAAGATTCTGTTCAAGATGACGAAATCATTAGCGAACTAAAACGTGTTTCAGGCGGAGATTTAATCCTTCCGGATGACACTGAACTTGTTAAAAACCTCGACCTCGGTGCTAAACCAAACAAAAGAAGAAATCATAATCCGAAAAGAAAAAAAAGATAGCAAAATATGAGTTCTTTTGAAATTACTGGTGGAAAAAAATTAAAAGGGGAATTTATTCCTCAAGGAGCAAAAAATGAAGTACTACAGATTCTGTGTGCCGTTCTAATGACTCCCGAAAAAGTAACCATAAATAATGTTCCAGATATCGTAGATGTTAACAAGCTAATTGACCTCCTGCGAAATTTAAATGTAAAGGTTGAGAAACTGGGCCCCGAGGCCTATTCATTTCAAGCTGATGATGTCGATATAGAATATTTACATTCTCCAGATTTCATGAAAAAGGGTGGCGGATTGCGTGGCTCAATAATGCTTGTAGGTCCATTGCTAGGCCGATTTGGAAAAGGTTATATTCCTAAGCCTGGAGGTGATAAAATTGGTCGAAGAAGAGTTGACACTCACTTTATTGGCTTTGAAAAGCTTGGAGCAACATTTAATTATGACTCAGAAACTAGTGTTTATAAAGCAAATGCTAAAAACCTTGTAGGCACTTACATGCTTTTAGATGAGGCTAGTGTTACTGGAACCGCCAATATCGTAATGGCAGCAGTTTTTGCGAAAGGCAAATCGACGATCTACAATGCAGCATGTGAACCATACCTTCAACAACTGTGTAACATGTTAAATAGAATGGGTGCCAAAATAACAGGCATTGGGTCTAATATGCTTCATATTGACGGCGTTAAAGAACTTAGCGGAACCGACCATACCATTTTACCAGATATGATTGAAGTAGGAAGTATCATTGGCTTAGCCGCTATGACTGAATCTGAAATCACCATTAAGGGTGTCGGTTACGAGCATTTAGGCCTTATCCCTGAAGTCTTCAAAAAACTGGGAATCATTATTATCAAGAAAGATGACGATTTAATTATCCCTGCTCAAAAGAATTATGAGATCGATACATTTATTGACGGTTCAATAATGACGATATCTGATGCTCCTTGGCCTGGCTTCACGCCTGACCTTATTAGCATTATGCTTGTAGTGGCCACTCAAGCAAAAGGCAGCGTTTTGATTCACCAAAAAATGTTTGAAAGTCGGCTTTTCTTTACGGATAAATTGATTGATATGGGTGCGCAAATCATACTTTGTGACCCACACCGGGCAACTGTAATTGGATTAAACCGTCAATATCCACTAAGAGCAATAGAAATGACATCTCCTGACATTAGAGCTGGTGTATCTTTGCTTATTGCGGCTATGTCTGCAGAAGGAAAGAGTGTTATTCATAACATTGAACAAATTGATAGAGGATACCAAAACATTGACACACGTCTTAATAATATTGGCGCAGAAATTGTTAGAAGAGAATCCTATTAAAAAAATATAAAAATGAAATTTTCAAAACTTATAGGAATAGGCGGGATTTTGCTAGGGGCTCTAATTATACTTCCATGTATGGATTTATACTCAGAGAAACCAGAGCAAGGAGTTCTTGTTGGAACTAGAGTTGGTGATAAGGCTCCGGAAATTAAGATGAACAACCCTGACGGAAAACCAATTACACTAAGTAGCCTTAAAGGAAAAGTTGTCCTGATCGATTTTTGGGCAAGTTGGTGTGCTCCATGCAGAAAAGAAAATCCAAATGTAGTTGCAGCTTTCAGCAAATACAAAAATGCCAAATTTAAAGGCGCTAAAGGATTCGAAATTTATAGTGTTTCGTTAGATCGGGCTATTGGTCCATGGAAAGCAGCGATTATCCAAGACAACTTGAAGTGGGAATACCACGTCAGTGATTTACAGTTCTGGAATAATAAAGCTGCTAGAGATTATCAGGTAGAAGGAATTCCAACTAATTTTCTTATTGATGCTAACGGTGTCATTATTGCTAAAAATTTAAGAGGTTCAGGGTTACATCTCGCTCTTGACAAAGTGGTTGAAAAACTTTAATAAAAAACTATTAAAACTTGAAACCTCGACAGTGTTCGGGGTTTTTTTATGCCAAATTGTCTAGAAAAGGGTTTGGCAAACAATTCGTTTAACTAGAATTGATTAAAAATAATACAAATGAGTGCACAAAAAGTGACAAACCAGACAGAAGAGTCGGAAGAAACGTCAGTAGAAATCAAGGACGAAGTTGATACAAACGTTGAATCTGATACCGTTGAAATTGAAGAGGAAATAAAAGAGCCTAGTGCAGAAGAGAAATACCAAGAATTAAATGACCGGTATTTGAGACTGTACTCAGAGTTTGAGAACTTCAGAAGGCGTACTGCAAAAGAAAAGCTTGAACTTATTTCAAGTGCAGGCGGTCAAGTACTTGGAGATCTGCTGCCAATCATTGATGATTTTGAACGTGCCATTGTAAACAATGTAGAAGTTGATGATCCTAAAACCATAAAGGAAGGAATTCAATTAATTCATTCTAAAATGGAGAACATCTTTAAAAATAAAGGACTAAAAGAAATAGATGCATTAAATGAAACCTTTGATCTAGATTTCCATGAAGCAATTACCAAGATTCCTGCACCCACTGAAGATCTCAAGGGAAAAGTTGTCGATGTTGTAGAAAAGGGTTACATGCTCAATGAAAAAGTACTGCGTTACTCTAAAGTTATAGTAGGAGAATAATTATGTCAAAAAGAGATTTTTACGAAATACTGGGCGTTTCAAAGTCAGCGTCTAAAGAAGAAATAAAAAAGGCTTATCGCAAATTAGCAATAAAATATCATCCGGATAAAAATCCAGATGATGACCAAGCTGAAGAAAATTTCAAAGAAGCTGCAGAGGCTTATGAGATTTTGAGCGATGAAAACAAACGTGCTCGTTATGACCAATTTGGCCATCAAGGCATGGGCGGAGGTTTTGGCGGTGGAGGTGGCGCCGGCGGCATGAATATGGATGACATCTTTAATCAATTCGGAGACATCTTCGGCGGAGGCGGCGGAGGCGGTTTTGGTGGTTTCGGAGGTGGAGGCGGAAGTCGAAGCAGAAGAGTAAAAGGCTCTAATCTTAGAATTAAAGTGAAACTTTCTCTTGAAGAGATAGCAAATGGGGTTTCTAAAAAAATCAAATTAAACAGACTTAGTAATTCTTCAGAAACGAAATATAACATCTGTAATACTTGCGGGGGAGCTGGACAAGTAACTCGAGTTACTAATACTATTCTTGGACAAATGCAGACTGCTTCTACATGCCCTACATGCAATGGAGGCGGGCAATCAGTTAGTTCTAGAGCTAAAGGAAGTGACCAAAACGGTCAACTTAGACAAGAAGTCGTTGAGACTATTGAAATTCCAGGTGGTGTTGAAGATGGAATGCAACTTTCGTTAAGAGGTAAAGGTAACGAAGGTCCTTTTGATGGAGTTTCTGGAGACTTAATTATCGTCATTGAAGAGGCAAAACACGAGCATTTCCATAGAGACGGTCAAAACTTGTACTATGATTTGTATTTGAACTTTGCTGATGTGGTTTTAGGAACTCAAATTGACATCCCAACTTTAGATGGAAAGGCGAAAATTAAAATTGCTCCCGGAACTCAAGCTGGAAAATTATTACGTTTAAAAGGAAAAGGACTACCCAGTATTAATTCTTACGGAAACGGAGACCTGCTTGTGACTGTAAATGTTTGGACTCCAAAAGAACTTTCAAAAGAAGAAACAACAATGATAGAGAAGCTGAAAACATCTTCAAATTTCATCCCAAATCCTGAAGAAAATGAAAATAACTTTTTCAGTAGAATGAAGGATTTCTTTAGTTAATTCTAAATTATTCAATTGTATATATTTGAACGCTGGTAATTTTTTTTACCGGCGTTTTTTTTTGAGCTATAATGAACAGTATTCTGGATATAAAAGGAGTAAGTAAATTCTACACTAATCATACCGCACTAGACCAAGTAGATTTATCAATATCTCCGAACAAAATTTTCGGCCTACTCGGCCCTAACGGCGCAGGCAAGACTAGCCTGATTCGTATTATTAATCAGATAACTGGACCCGATGAAGGCGCGATTTTTTTCAATGGCGAACCACTTCAGATCCATCACCAAAAAAATATAGGGTACCTACCTGAAGAACGAGGGCTTTACAAAAAAATGAAGGTGGGAGAGCAGGCGCTATATCTGGCACAACTTAAAGGAATGTCAAAGTCAGAGGCGATGGCAAGTCTAAAAGAATGGTTTGAGAAATTTGAGATCTCTGGTTGGTGGAACAAACGAATAGATGAGCTGTCTAAAGGAATGCAGCAAAAAGTGCAATTTATTATTACCGTGATGCACAGACCGCAACTGCTTATACTCGATGAACCGTTTTCTGGATTTGACCCCATAAACGCAAAGCTCATAAGAGATGAAATTCTAAAACTTAGGGAAGAAGGAACGACGGTTATTCTCTCAACCCACAACATGGCATCAGTAGAAGAAATTTGCGATGATATTGCACTTATTTATCAATCCAAAAAAATTCTAGAAGGATCTGTTCATGATGTAAAAGAAGCGCGCAGTGGAAATGAGTTTAGCGTAACTTACCAAGGAGACCATATGGCATTCGCAAAAGCATTGTGGATTGATGCTGAATTGAAAGAAACTAAAACTATCATAAACAATAAGCATTGTTCAACAATAAAACTAGCCGATAACAAAACACCAAATGATTTGCTAAATGCAATTATTCCACATGTAAATGTTTTAGGGTTAGAAAAAGCAACTCCTTCTATGAACGATATATTTATTGATAGAGTAAACGAAATAAACCAAGGAAATCATGAGTAAGACTTGGCTAATTATACAAAGAGAATATTTGGTTCGAGTAAAGAAAAAGTCATTCTTACTCATTACCTTTTTAGGTCCACTATTGCTTGCTGCGGGGTTATCGCTTGTCATTTATTTGAGTGTGAAAGAGAACATCCAACACAAGGTTTTAATAATCGATGAAAAGGCTCCAGCATTCAACAACTTACAAGACACAAAAAACATTGAATTCAACTATGGAACTGGCATGAATATAGGACAAGCCAGAGACTTGTTGTTCAATTCAGATTACACCTGTGTGTTATACATTCCTAGAAATATTGAAAATAGCAATGTTTCGAAGCTTTATTATAAAAAGCAACCCAGTAGTTCCGTTATTCGTGTAATTGAGGATAAAGTAGAAAACGTAGTAGAAGAATTGAAACTCAAACAATACAATATCTCGCGGGAGGCCTTTTATGATGTCAAAACAAACTTTGTACTGAATTCTATCAAGTTCACTAAAAACGGTGAAGAAGAAAAGCTTGACAAAGCAGCATCTTACGTTGGGTTCTTTTTTGGAGCTATGATTTACATTTTTATATTCCTTTATGGAATCCAGGTAATGCGAGGTGTTATTGAAGAGAAATCCAATAGAATTGTAGAGATAATTATTACCTCGGTAAAACCTTTTCAGTTAATGATGGGTAAAATAATTGGAGTTGCACTTGTTTCTTTAACCCAGTTTTTACTTTGGATAATATTGACAGCAGGAATTCTAACGGCTGTTCAGTCTACAATTTTCAAAGACTATTACGATCCTGCTGCAATTACAGCCCAAACTCAAGTAACTCCAGATATAGCTGTAGAAATTCAAAAGGAAAATGTGAATCAAAATAAATTTGATTTGCTAGATCCTAACAATATTATCAACCGAACCAACTGGCCTTTGATGATCGGATTATTCATTTTTTACTTTTTGGGGGGCTTCTTGTTATATAGTGCCCTATTTGCGGCAGTTGGGTCCGCGGTAGATAATGAAACCGACACTCAACAATTCATGCTTCCGGTAACACTTCCTCTTACCTTAGCTTATGTGCTCTCCACTTCTATTGTAGATAACCCAGAAGGGCCAATAGCATTCTGGTTATCTATTATACCATTCACTTCACCAATAGCAATGTTAGTTAGAGTTGCAATTGGAATTGGAGACGGAGGTATTCCTGTTTGGGAATTGGTATTATCAATGGCTTTACTTATCGTTGGTTTTTTAGTGACCGTTTGGATTGCTGCAAAAATTTACAAAACAGGAATTCTTATGCACGGTAAAAAAGTTTCTTATGCCGAACTTTGGAAATGGATAGCACACAAATAGATGACGAGTATATTAGTAATAGACGATGAAAAAAGTATTCGCAATTCTCTAAGAGATGTGCTAGAATACGAAGGCCATTCAATTACTGAGGCAGAAAATGGAATGGAGGGATTATCAAGTATTCGTTCTAACGATTTTGATTTAGTGCTTTGTGATATAAAAATGCCGAAAATGGATGGAAGCGAACTACTAGAAATGGCACTCGAATCCAAACCAGAATTGAATATCATTATGATCTCAGGTCACGGTGATATCGAAACAGCAGTTGACTGCATAAAAAAGGGGGCTTACGATTATTTGGCAAAACCGTTAGACCTAAATCGACTTTTAGTAATTGTAAGAAACGGTTTAGAGAAAGGTAACTTGGTAACTGAAACCAAAACCTTGCAAAAGAAAATTAAGCGTTACTCAAATAGTAAAATTATTGGATCATCCGAAGCCATAAATGATATTCACAAAATTATTGCTAAAGTTGCTCCGACCGATGCTCGAGTTTTAATTACAGGACCTAATGGTTCTGGGAAAGAACTAATTGCAAAGGCATTACACAATCAAAGTAAAAGAGCTAAGAATCCTTTTATTGAGGTAAACTGTGCTGCAATTCCCAGTGAGTTAATCGAAAGTGAACTATTTGGTCATGAAAAGGGTGCGTTTACCTCTGCTATAAAAACCAAAAAAGGTAAATTCGAACAAGCTGAAGGAGGAACCCTTTTCTTAGATGAAATTGGTGACATGAGTCCTAATGCTCAAGCTAAAGTGCTGCGAGCTTTGCAGGAGAATAAAATAACTAGAGTTGGCGGCGAAAAAGAAATTAAAGTAAACGTACGTGTGCTAGCAGCAACCAATAAAAACCTAAAAGAAGAAATAAGAGCAACTCGATTCAGAGAAGATTTATATCACCGATTAAGTGTAATATTAATCGAAAACCCCTCTTTGAGTGAAAGGACAAGTGACATTCCTGAATTGGTGAATTTCTTCTTGAATATCGCTTGTAAAGAAATGGGTGTTGCTCAAAAAGAAATTTCTGAGTCAGCAATAAAAGAATTGACAACAAAAAATTGGACAGGAAACATAAGAGAATTAAAGAATATCATTGAAAGACTCGTAATTTTATCAGAATCAAAAATTGAAAAAGAAGATGTACAGAAATATGCTTAATTTAAATCAATTGAGTTTGCAAAGAGCAGTCTCAATCCTTTCAGTTTTACTCATCTTAATGGGCTGTGAATCTGAAAACATAGAGAAGGCTAAAGTTGCTGAGAAGAAAATAAATACTTCCTTAAAAATGTTTGAAAAACTTGATGTAAGTCAAACTGGGATTTCATTTGCCAATACGATAAGCCCAGATCAAGAATTAATATTCTATGACTTCCAGTACCAATTTAATGGCGGTGGCGTTGGAATTGCTGACTTTGATAATGATGGGCTACCAGATGTGTTTTTTACTGGAAATGAGGTAAGTAACAAGTTATATCGAAATCTTGGAGACCTAAAGTTTGAGGATGTTACTAAAAAAGCCAATGTAGGGCAACTTGGCTATTGGTGCAGTGGTATTACAATAGTTGATATTAATAGTGATGGCTTTCAGGATATCTATCTTAGTCGTGGTGGATATTTTCCTGTTGAGAAAAGAATGAATAGCCTTTTAATAAATAATGGCGACTTTACTTTTACTGAATCTGCTGATCAATATGGATTGGCCGACACAGGATTCAGTACACAATCTGCATTCTTTGATATGGATTTAGATGGTGACTTAGACGCTTATATACTAAACCATGACAATGTATGGTCCAGTGGCGGTGATCTAACTAAAGATAAATACAATAAACGACAGGTTACTGAAGATCGTTTATATAGAAACGACGGTGGAAAGTTCACCGATATTACATTATCAAGTGGTTTGGATAAAGAAGTAGCAGGTGGATATGGTTTGGGGATTTCGGTAGGCGACCTTAATGGTGACAATTATCCCGATATATATGTCTCTAATGATTACGATTCTCCTGATCGAATGTATATCAATCAAAAAGACGGTACATTTAAGAACGAAACTAAGGAACGAACAACTCATATAGCACTTTATAGTATGGGTAATGATATTGCTGACTTAAATAATGACGGTCACTTAGATGTTATTGCTTTAGATATGTCAGCAGAAGATCATGTTAGAATTAAGACACAGATGGGAGCAATGGCTCCAGAAAAATTTTACGAATTAGTTCGTTTTGGTTTTCCACACCAATATATGTATAACACACTTCAACTCAATAATGGAAATGGTACATTTAGTGATATTGCGCAGTTAGCAGGCATAAGTTCAACCGACTGGAGTTGGGCACCATTAATGGCTGATTTTGACAATGATGGTGAAAAAGATATTTTTATTACTAATGGATATAGACTTGATGATAGAGATAATGATTACAACCTATCTGCAAAAAAACTATACGGAGATAGACGAAATTTAACAAAAGAAGAAAGACGAAGTGTTTTTGATGGAACCCCTTCGACTCCACTAAGTAACTATATGTATAAAAATAATGGAGATCTTTCATTTTCTAAAAAGACGTTTGAGTGGAACCTAGGTGAAAAAAGCTTTTCTATGGGAGCTGCATTTGCAGATCTTGATAATGATGGTGACCTTGAATTAATTGCAAATAATTTAGAATCTACAGCATTTATTTACAAAAACAATGCAGTAGAAAAATTGGGAAACAACTTTTTAAGAATAAATCTTGTCGGTAATAAAACTCCTCTTGAGCAATCTAAAGTTGTGATAACAGTGAATGGGAAGTCACAGACTCAATTTTACAACCCCACCAGAGGTTATATTTCATCCGTAGAAACAGAAATTCACTTTGGCCTTGGACAAAATGAAAAAATTGATCGTGTTGAAGTTTTCTGGACTAATGGCAAATATTCTTTACTTGAAAACGTAGCATCGAATCAAGCAATAACTATAAATATCGAGGCTTCAGGAGCAGCTTCGAAAAATATTCCGAACAAGACACTATTCACTCTGCAGGAAAATCAAGCTATCGAGTTCTTGCATGCAGAAAACGAACATGACGATTTTAAAAAGGAAATATTACTCCCCCACCGTAACAGTCAACATGGACCAGAAATAGCAGTAGCTGATGTTGATAATGATGGACTAGATGATGTTTTCTTTTGTAATGCCTACAAACAACCTTCAGTTTTATATATGCAAGAAACTCCCGGCGTTTTTCGGAAAAAGATTTTACCAGCATTCACTGCAGATAGAAACAAGGAAGATGTAGGCGCTCACTTTTTTGATTATAATAATGATGGTTTTGTAGATTTATATGTTGCAAGTGGTGGAAATGAATTTGTAAATCAAACTGCTGCATATAGACATCGACTCTACAAAAATGATGGTAAAGGAAACTTTAGAAATGACTTTAATAGCTTACCTAATATTATTGTAAGCGGCAAGGAGGTGACTTCTGCTGACTATGATGGTGATGGTGATCTTGATCTTTTTATAGGTGGTCGTTTAACACCCGAAAAATATCCGTTTGCTCCGAGAAGTTACTTACTCATAAATAACAACGGTGTGTTTGAGGATAAAACAGAAGAATTAGCGCCTGATTTGATGTATCCGGGTTTAGTCACGGATGCCAAATGGTTTGATTATGATGGAGACAAAGATCTCGACCTAATTGTTGTAGGTGAATGGATGCCACTATTATTATTAAAAAACGAGAACGGGAAGCTTAGCAAAGTAGAAAGTGCAAATAACCTATATGAAAGCACTGGATGGTGGTATAGTGTAGAGACTGCTGATTTTGACAATGATGGAGATGAAGATATTGTAGTGGGTAATTTAGGGCTGAATTACAAGTATAAAGCGACTAAGAACGAACCTTTTCAAATATGGTGTCACGACTTTGATAATTCAGGATCTTTAGACATTGTTCTAGGGTATTACGATCATGGCGCTTGTTTTCCGGTAAGAGGCAGAACTTGCTCTTCACAACAAATGCCTTTTATAAAAGAAAAATTTCCTACTTTCAATGAATTTGCTTCAGCGACTATTGACGATATTTATGGATCACAACTAGGTGAAGCCTTAAATTATAAAGCAACAACATTTGCAAATAGCTACATTGAAAACTTAGGAAACGGAAAATTCAAAATTTCTAAACTCCCTAATGAATTGCAATTTAGCTGTGTTCAAAGTATGATTATCAAAGATTTTAATAAAGACGGAAATCTAGACATACTTGGCGCTGGAAACCTCTACACAGCTGAAGTTGAAACGCCTAGAAATGATGCGTCAATTGGGTTTCTGGCAATTGGCAATGGAAAAGGCCAATTTCTTTTCCAACCTTTTGAAAAAAGTGGTGTATTCTTAAAAGGAGATGTTAAGGATATGGCTGATATAAAAGTTAGTGACGATGAATCGTTCATAATAGTTGGGTTGAACAACGAGAAAAATAAAATTTTAAAATATTAAGATCCTACCATACCCACTTTAGCCCAGCAACAACCTACTTCGGTTGTTCAAAATGGTATTTTAATTTTTTTTTTTGTTACTATGTTAATATTTCTATATTTGGGAGTTCAATAAGATTTTTAAGTTTAAACAGGTAAATAACAGTATATGAAAAACGTTTACACAAAATTAGGTTTACTAACATTCCTGCTTTCATCATGGATAATGGGGGCTGCGCAATATTGTAGCCCAAGCTACACAAATGACTGGGAATCAATCCAAGAAGTCTCTTTAACTAATGGCACTACCAATCTAACCAGTCGATCAGTACTTTGGGATGGAAACAGCAATGGTTATAGTGATTACACAACTGGTAATGCTCGTGAATACGTTTGTACTCCTGGGACAACAGTAAATTATAGAATTTCAACTAACCCATCAAACACTATAAACAGTGGTTTAACTGCTTGGATTGATTGGGATAAATCAAATTCTTTTGAGGCCGGTGAACGAGTTATATCTAGACAAGCTCGTCCTCCTCACAATGGAACATTTTCTATTCCTGCTACCTATAACGGTAACCCAACAGCTGGTGGTTCATATAGAATTCGATTTCGTTCAGAGTGGAACGCCTCTCCAATTAACAACCCTTGTTCTAGGGGTAGTCAATCTGGTGAAGCCGAAGATTACGTCTTTTCTGTGCTGTATCAAGAAAATGCCGCAATTAATGAAATGCTAGATCCTTTTGTTCCTTCATGTTCTATTGGTGATTCTATTATTATTTCTTTATTGAGTAATAGTCAAACAGCGATTGATAGCGCAACTATCCAATGGTCAAAGAATGATACGATGCAAACTGCATATAATTGGAAAGGTAATATTAGTGCTGGAGGCGCCGTTTCGGCTGCAACTATTACTTTAGGAGCATTAACTTATAAATATGGTGACACTATCAAGGTGTGGTTAAGCTTAGTAAATGGGAATGTTTTAGATGATTTTCAAGAAGATGATACACTCACAAGGATTCCTCGACCTGGCTTAAAAGGAACCTATTCGGTTGGTACTCCAACTTCTGACTATGACTCATTATTTAAAGTAATTAAAGATATTGAAGAAATTGGTGTTTGTGGTAACGTTATATTCAATCTTAGTTCAAGAAAACATTATGCTGAAGGAAAATTCAATATTATTCCTGGAATTACCAATAACGCGGAAATAACATTCAACTCTATGGCAGGAGATGCTGATTCTGCTATTATAAATTGGTCAAGTACTTCTTCTGCCTCGAATTATGTTCTTAGCTTTAAAGATATTCAAAACATCACTTTCAATGATTTGACAATTCAAGATTCAAGTACTAGTTCAAATTCAGGACTTGTTCTTTTTGACAACTCAAATGATATTGCCTTTAATGATTGTAACTTCCACATTACTTACACTGGATCAAGCACAAATTCACGATTAGTAAGACAAGATGGATTTGGCGGTATTGAAAACATAAGCTTTGCTGGTTGTGTATTTGATGGTGGAACTGAAGCTATTAGATTTCAAGCACCCGGTGGGGCAGGTTTTCCTAATGAAGAAATTAGTATTACTGATTGTTCCTTTAACAACCATTATAATGGCGGTGTATTTGTTACTCATACGTTAAATTTGAAATTAACAGGTAATACAAACACCAACATTGCTAGAAATCCTTCAACTAATGGTACTTTTCTTTTTATAGACGATGCAACTGGTTCAGTTGAAATCCATGATAATTCTAACATTGAAACAACACGCTCAATGAGATATGGAATGAGACTGCTTAACTTAAGTGGAACTCCTTCTAACAAAGTACTTGTTTATAACAATCGCTTTATTATGGGTGATTCTTCATTAAATAATGGATACAATGGAATTCGATTAGATAACGTAAAGTTTTATGAAATCACGAATAACGCTATTAGTATGTTAGGTACCAGCGAAACTGCTGCAGGTATATACATAGGAAACAGCGGTGCTAATGAAGTACACAATAATATAATCGCTAATTATGGTGATGGTTTTGCTTTTGAAATTCAAGGAACCTCCTCAGTAAGTGCAATGAATAACAATGTACTGTATGCAAAAGTTGTTTTAGGACAATTTGGCAATAAAACGATTACAGATATAGCAAACTGGCAAAACAATTACGGTTTTGAATTTGATGGGATTTCAACAGACCCTATGTTCATAGACAGTACGTTAAGAACTTGTAATGCATTAATTGATAACATTGGAACTGCCTTGTTTAGTACAAGTGACGTTTTAGGAGTTACAAGATCAGCAAATACTCCTGATCCAGGTGTATTTGAATTCTCAGCTCCTTCAAAGTTTTCTGTAGGTGATGCATACAATATTTGTAACGGAGACACTCTTGTAGTTTCTTCTGAAATTTCTGCTGCTGATAGAATTATATGGAATAATACAGATACAGCTAATACTATGATGTTTACTCAATCTGGAACTTATTATGCTGAGTTAATTGGGGAGTGTGGAAATGCTGTTGATAGTTTTGTAGTTCAAACGAATAAAGTTGTTGAGCTACCAAATGACACTAACTTATGTGCTGGGGAATCTTTAGCGGTATCAGCAGATATTACTAACGGAACATACTCATGGAATATTGGAGCAACAACTTCAGGAATAACGATTAGCAAAAGAGGTCAATATTTTATTGCAGTTAATGACAGTGATGGTTGTTCTTCTACTGACACAATTGAAATAACTATTTCTAGCGCCGTTGACCTTACTAAAGACACTATTCTATGTGAAGGTAATACTGTTGATTTAAATCCAGGTACTGGTGCAGGTACTTATGTATGGAGCAACGGATCTTCTTCTAGTCGTCAATTCGTTGATAGTTCTTCTACTTATTGGGTAAATTTCACTGATCCTCTTAATTGTGTTTCTACAGATACAACTAGGGTTTCTGTAGATGCTCTTCCTTTCGCAACATTTGTGCAAAGTCAGTTTTCACAATCTAATTGGGAATTCATTGCTGATGACAAAACAGGTATAGATTATTATTGGTCATTTGGAGATGGGAAAAATGATTCTGGAATGATCTGGAAAACTGTAAATGTTTATGATACAAACGGAGTTTTCGCCATAACACTTACTATTACTTCTCAAAATTGTGGTACTGCGACCATTAGTAAAAGTGTTGAAGTTATTACTGTTGGAACGAATGAGGTGAGTACTTACTCAAATGTTAGTGTTTACCCTAATCCAACAAATGGATTATTGAACGTAGAATTACCTTCAGACCTTGATTTAAGTTCTGTAAGTGTAAAAATCATAGACTTAAATGGACGGGTTGTTATGGATGAATCTAAAAACTCATTGCAACATTTCACATTAAATTTAAATGACCATAATTTAGCGTCAGGTGTTTATCAGCTTTCAATAAACAGCGCAAGCAATACATTGTTTAATGGTAAAATCACTTTATACTAATAATCAGTACCAAAATTTAAAATAATAATAATTATGAAAAAATTTATTACATATACTTCGATTTTAGCACTGTTCTTAATGATCGGAGCTGAGTCTTACGCGCAATACTGTAATCCAAGCACGTCTAGAGATTGGCGTAATATGGATGGTGTAACAACCTCTGGAGCGATTCGTGATGCTAACGTCCAAGGTCTTGCTTGGAGCAACGGTTATACTGACAGAACAAATACTGCTCGTATGATCATTCAACCTGGATCTTCATTTCAAATGACCGTATCATTTGATCAATCCTGGAGTACTGGAGGAAATCCAGTAAGAGTATTTATTGACTTTAATGGCGATGGAAACTTTAGTGGAAATGGTGAGATAGTATATAATTCTACGAGTTACTCTCATCCTCAAACATTCGTTATCAATATACCCAATAATCCAAATATTGTAAAGAGTGGATTAACAAGAATGCGTGTAACTGGTTTTGGAACTACTATTACTGATGCTTGCTATACAAGAGCTAGTTATGGTAATTCAGTTGATATTGAAGTTTTAATACCACCAGCAAATTCTGCTAAGATGGATATCGTTACTTCTCCTCAGTCACCGGTTTGTCCTGGTACACTATATCAAGACTTTAAGGTGCGTTACTGTAACGATGGTCTGGGAGTTCTGGATTCTGTTGAAATAGGCGGTATTTATAAAACAACTGCTGCTAGCGGTCTTACTCTGCCTGATATCAGAATGCCAAATGTTGTGATCAGAGATTCTGTCGAGCCTGGAGCTTGTAACATTGCTACAGTTTATAATCATGCTCCTGGATTTAAAACTGGAGACACAATTATTGTTTGGGTTTCTAACCCTAATGGTGTTCCTGATTCAATGGATATTAACGATACCATTATGTATGTTGTTGCTCCTTCAATTACTAAAAAACTATGGACAGTTGGAGACACGAGTAAAGGTAATGATTTTATGAATCTAAACTTGGCATTGGATTCGTTTGCTAGAGTAGGTGGAATTTGTGACTCACTTATTATTGAATTGGACTCAAGTCACAATAACTATGTTAGCCAGTATGACTTTCCTAAATTAGCTGGTGCTGGTCCAACAGTTCCTATTATCTTAAGAGCAAAAACTAATCAAGGTAAAAATGCTAAGCTAACTTTTGATTCTTGTGATGTAGATAATAACTATATAATATCTCTTAATGCTATTTCTTATTTATACATTGAAAATATTGACTTCTACAGTAAAAATGGATTTACTACGGATCATTCACGAAACATTTTCATGGATAATGGTAGTAATAACATAAATATCATCAATTGTAGCTTTGAATCTGATTATGCTAATAGTAATGAAAACAATACCTTAATATACGGTGCGCAAGTTGGAGATAATGTATCTGTAAGTGGTTCTAACTTTTTTGGTGGGTCTGATGCTATCTATATTGGTGGAGGTTCATCGCACACAATAACAGATTGTGAATTTCAAGGAACCTACTTAACTTGTATTCACTTTGATGGATCTAGTAATCTTCAGATAGATAACAATATAATGTCTTCACTTTCTACTAACATCTATAGTGGTAGTAATGAAGATCAGATAGGTATGGGTATTTTTGTCGATGGAACGACAGATGATTTAATTATTGAAAACAATATTGTTAAGTCTTCAAATAGTCAATGGCCGCGTTACGGGGTTTTCGTAACAGATTATAACAAAGCTTCTGGAACAAACTGGATTTACAATAACTTTTTAAATATTGGACAAGCATGGAGTAGTCTTGAATTTAGAGGTATTACTATTCAGAACTCAAACTTTACCCAAATCGCTAACAACAATATTGCAGTGAACGGTAATGGTGGAAACAACGAAGGTATTTTCTTTAGCCAAGGAACAGGAAATGCAATGTGGAATAATGTTATAGCTATCGAAGTTGCAGGTGTTGCTGTTAATCAAGCTTCATTTGGAAATGTTACCATATCAGATTACAATAACTTTTATGCACCCGGCAATAGTATAATTGAGATTGGTGGTACTGGTGGTGGTAACTTTACAACGCTTGCTGCATATCAAAACGCTACTTCATTAGATGCTAATTCGAAACAATTAAATCCTTTCTTTTACGATACAAAAAGAAACGACCTTCACGTTTGTAATAATGCATTATCAAAAGCCGGTCTAGCGATACAAGCTATTTCAGGTGATTTTGATGGTGATCCTCGTTCTGCAACAACCCCTAGTATTGGTGCCGATGAATTTACACCTATCTCAGATGTAAAATTAACTGCTGATTATGGTCTATGTCCTGGTGATGTTACTTTACTTACTGCTGGTAGAGGAAACTTTGGAGAAACTGCAATATGGAAGGATATAGCAACGGGAACGAACCTAGATACTAATCAATCAGTTAACATTTCGACTCCAGGTGAATATTCAGTTACCTTCTTCAATGCGTGTGGTGTTGTGGTTGATACAATAGAGATAATTACACCTGATGCTGTTTCCCTACCCAATGACACAAACATGTGTTTTGGAACAACTCTAAATGTTGATGCGACTATCGTAGGTGGAACAATATACAATTGGAATTCTGCAGATTCTACAGCAGTAGTTGCTTTTACAAAACAAGCAACATATTCTGTAATTGCGACAGATAATTGGGGATGTATTTCTAGTGATACTTTTGATATTACATACTCTCCTGCTGCAGACTTTGGTATGGATAGTATTATAGTTTGTGAAGGTGCTTCTAAAAGTATATTAAGTAATGTTGATGGTACAATTGGCGCTTCTTTTGCCTGGTCTGGTTACTCTGGCGATAGCACTAATCAAGATCCTGGTGCAACTGTATCAGATTTCGAACTTCCTTCAAAAAGAGCTTATGTTAAAGTAACAGTAGATCATAAAGGATGTATTTCACAAGACAGTATTCTTATGAAAATTCTAGGTAGACCAGTAATTACTATTACTGATACAGTAAATGGTCTTCTATTTAAGGTTACAAGCAACACATCTGCAGGTTCAGCACACAGTTGGGATTTTGGAGATGGTGATTCTTCAAACTTTAGACTTCCAAAGCATATCTATAAAACAGATGGAATTTATACAGTAACGTATACTAACAGTAATCAATGTAGATCAACAAGTGAATCTTTTGAGGTTACCGTTGTTACGTTAAACATTCTAGAGAATACTTCTGGAGCTACATTAACACTTTATCCTAACCCGAACAACGGAGTATTTAATCTTGACTTTAAAGGTTTAAGTGCCAATGATATTTCTGTTTCGATTATGGATATAAACGGAAGAACCGTTTACAATGAAGCTTATGGAATATTAAGCGGTAACAGCAACAAAGCAGTTAATTTGGTTGGTGTTGCTTCAGGCTTCTATACGATTTCTGTCGAAGTAGATGGTGAAACATATCAAGAGAAGTTTATTGTAAAATAAACATCACAAAATAGGACGTAAAAAAGGGGTGAAATTCACCCCTTTTTTTATGCCTTATAATTTAGAAATCAATTAAAGCCTTAACAACTAACTGATCCAGTCTTTTAGTTTTAGAAAAGCTTCTTCAATCCCCTTAAGGTTCTTTCCACCTGCAGTAGCAAAAAATGACTGACCTCCTCCTCCCCCGTTTATTGCTTTAGAGATAAGTTTAATACCCTCTCCAGCCATCAAAGACTTAGATTCAACAATTGCATCACAAACCAGCAAACTAACAGTCACCTTTTCCTTAGCTAAAGAAGCTATTCCTATTACCATATCATTGTTAGTCGCCTTCAATTCAAAAAGGACATCCTTTACATTTTTAGCTGGCACTGTAGTACTTCCAAAAAAAGACTTTATGTCATTACTATTTAATTCAGTATTCTCCTCTATAAAGGATTTAAATTCTTTGGCCTTAACTTTTTCAACAGCAAGCATTTGCTCACTTAGTATTACATTATTTTCTAATACTTCTTCTAAAGCCTTAATAGGTTGCTTTGAATTTTGAAGCTTTGACTTAACAATATTCAAATCGACCTGCTGTCCATTTAAATATTCCAAAGCCTTATTGGAAGTAATGGCTTCAATTCTTCTAATACCTGCTGCAACTGAAGATTCTCCTGTTATTTTAAACAACCGAATCTCGCTAGTTTGCGACACATGAGTACCTCCGCATAATTCTACAGACTCACCAAAACCAATCATTCTTACCTTATCGCCATACTTCTCGCCAAAAAGCATCATTGCCCCTGCTTCATTTGCCTCCTCCATTGAAGCAGTACGGTTCTCCTTAAGCAGAAGATTATCAAATACCAAATCATTAACTTTTTCTTCAATCGACTTCAACTGATCTGATGAAATTTTTTGAAAATGAGAAAAATCAAATCTTAAATAATCGCCAGAAACGAATGAACCTTTTTGCTCAACGTGATTCCCTAATAATTTCCTTAGTTCTAAATGCAACAAATGCGTGGCTGTATGATTTGCTTGTGCTAGTTTTCGAAGGCTAATATCAACTTCAGCTATCAAGCTAGAATTTAAGTTCAACCCAAAGTCTTTCGTAGTGACAATTATTAAATCATTTTCCTTCTTCGTATCGATAACTTTGACAACAATTGTGTCTTGTTTTAAAATTCCAGCATCACCAACTTGGCCTCCACCTTGAGGGTAAAATGGTGTTTTATTCAAGACTATTTGATAAAACTTTTTTCCTTTAGTTTCAATCTCCCTATATTTAATAATAATTGCTTCTGATGTTAGTTCATCATATCCTGTAAAAATTTGAGAGACATTATTTTCATTTTCAATCCAATCATCTGTTGTAACAACATTTGAGTTTCGTGATCTATTTTTTTGCAGCTCCAATTCCTTTGTAAATCCATCCATATCAACCAAAGCATTATGCTCTAGAGCAATCAGCTCGGTTAAATCAATTGGAAAACCAAATGTGTCATATAATTCAAAGGCTTGTTTTCCTTCAATTTTACTGCTGGATTTTAACGCCTTTTCCAACTTTACGATACCTTTTGCTAGTGTGCGTAAAAAAGACTCTTCCTCCTCCTTAATTACAGTACCAATAAGTTTTTCTTGTGCTTTTAGTTCAATAAAATGATCTCCTAGTTGCTCAATTAAAACAGGTACCAATTCATGCATAAAAGGTTGATCGAAATCCAAAAAACTATAGCCGTACCGCACAGCTCTTCGCAATATTCTTCTGATAACATAGCCAGCTCCCGTGTTAGAGGGTAGTTGCCCATCAGCAATAGAAAACGACACAGCTCTAACATGATCCGAAATCACTCTAAAAGCAACATCTTCTTTACTATCAGAGGATTTAAATACCTTCTTCGACAAGATTTCAAGTTTAGAAATCATTGGGCTAAAAACATCAGTATCGTAATTTGACTGCTTTTTTTGAAGTGCCATAGCAAGTCTCTCTAGCCCCATACCAGTGTCGACATGTTTATTAGGTAGATCAGATAGTTTTCCTTTGGAATCTCTATTAAATTGAATGAAAACTAGGTTCCATATTTCAATAACCAAAGGATGATCTTTATTTACAAGACTTTTTCCATCTAAAACTCTTCGGTCAGCTTCAGGGCGTAAATCAATATGAATTTCAGAACAAGGCCCGCAAGGTCCCATTTCTCCCATTTCCCAAAAATTATCCTTCTTATCGCACCTTATTATTCTATCCTTATCTGTAAGCTTCGACCATATATCTTCCGCTTCAATATCAGCTTCAGTTGAATCTTCTTTATCACCTTCAAAAACAGTAACATAAAGTCTGTCCTTGTCAAGCTTATAGACTTCAGTCAATAGTTCCCAAGCCCAATTTATTGCGTCTTCTTTGAAGTAATCTCCAAAAGACCAATTCCCTAACATTTCGAACATCGTATGATGGTAAGTATCGACACCTACCTCTTCTAAATCATTGTGTTTTCCTGAAACCCTAAGGCACTTTTGCGAATTAGAAATACGCTTAATATCCGAAGCCCTATTCCCAAGGAATATGTCCTTGAACTGATTCATACCAGCATTCGTAAACATCAAGGTTGGGTCGTTTTTCACAACCATAGGCGCTGATGCTTCAATAAGGTGTCCTTTTGATTCAAAAAACTCCAAAAACTTTTGCCTTATTTCGTTTACTTCCCAGTTCATTTTTTTCTTTTAAAATTCTTCATTAAAATTACCGCTGAGCACTATCTTACCGAGCCCTTTATAGCGCAAATTTTCAACTAGCGCAAATTTAGGTTTATTCAATAACTTTGTACATTGAAAATATTAAGCTAGTCTTGATATAAATGGCAAGTAAAAAATACAAATACAATACAAAGACATTAAGCTATGAGCAAATTGAGCTCACGGCTAAGGACCGTTTATTCAAACTTGTAACGTATACCCTTAGTGGAATTGTGTTTGCGACTCTGTTTCTTATTGTTACATTTTTCTTTTTTGATACACCTGAGGAAAGACAACTTAAACGAGAAAATGAAAAGCTAGTTCACGAATACGAACTACTAAACAATAAGCTCGAAAATGTTTCGAAAGTTTTATCTAATATTCAAGAAAGGGACGATAATATATACCGTGTAATTCTTGAAGCTGAACCTATTGCAGATAACTTGAGGAAATCGGGAATTGGTGGTGTCAATCGATATGCTCAATTAGAGGGATATAATAACTCTTCTATTCTTATAAAAACGGCTAAAAAGTTGGATGAACTTACCAAACAGATCTACATCCAGTCTAAATCCTTTGATGAAGTTCTTGAAATGGCAAGTAAAAAAGAGCAAATGCTTGCAAGTATTCCTTCTATCATGCCGTTGAAAAGTGAAGACTTAAAAAGAATAAGTTCTGGGTTTGGAATAAGAATGCATCCTATTTTAAAGATTCGAAAAATGCATGAAGGACAAGATTTTACTGCGCCAACTGGAACCCAAATTTTCGCAACTGGCAGCGGAACAGTTTCCAAAGTAGAAAAAAGGAGATTTGGTTTTGGATTTCATGTAATTGTAGACCATGGTTATGGATATAAAACCATCTATGCGCATATGAGTAGGATTAATATTCGTAAAGGACAAAAAGTAAATCGAGGCGATGTATTAGGTTTAGTTGGTAGTACGGGTAGCAGTACTGCTCCGCACCTGCACTATGAAGTCTTAAAAAATGGTGTTAAAATCGACCCTGTAAACTACTATTATCAAGACCTTTCTCCAGACCAATTTCAACAAATAATTGATTTATCAGACCAACCCATACAATCATTTGACTAACAGTACTTTTGATTACTTTAGTGACACTATAAAATTAAGTAGATATTTTGCCTTATCGCGAAAGAGAAATAACAAAATTGTATTACAGCATCGGAGAAGTAGCCAAAATTTTTGAGGTTAATTCTTCGTTGATACGTTTTTGGGAAAGTGAATTTGATATTCTCAAACCCAAAAAGAATAAAAAAGGCAATCGTCTTTTTACTCAAAAAGACTTGGCTTATCTCAAAATTATATACGATTTAGTTAAAGAGAAGGGGCACACACTAGAGGGTGCAAAAAGAGCATTAAAAGACGATCGAAATGCGTTGCTTGAACGACAAGAACTAAAAGATCGATTGATAAAAATCAGATCACAACTTGTTCACTTACTAGAAGAAATTAGTTAGTAATAGCTGCCTTCTATTAAATAGTTGGTAACATAATCCTCCACCCCTTTTTCCAAAGAAGTGAATTCATTTGTGTAACCAATTGATTTTAATTTACTTATATCTGCCTCAGTAAAATATTGGTACTTATCCCTAATGTCTTTTGGTGTTGGAATATAGGAAATTGCAGGCTCCAGTTTAAGAGCTTCAAAAGTAGACTGCACTAAAGCGTTAAAAGAGCGAGCTTTTCCTGTTCCTAAATTATATAATCCTGAATTTTCAGCTTTGCGATTATTCAACATAAAAAATAATACTTCTACAACATCTTTCACATAAATAAAATCTCGCAATTGCTCACCATTTTGATAATTTGAATTATGCGATTGAAATAACTTCATCGCACCTGTTGACGTTATTTGATTATACGCATGCCATATTACAGAGGCCATCCTGCCTTTGTGATACTCATTTGGCCCATAGACATTAAAGAACTTAAAGCCAGCCCAGAAATAAGGGTGTTTTTCTTGTTTCAATGCCCATATATCGAAATCATTCTTTGACTCGCCGTAAGGGTTTAAGGGTTTCAATTCGATAGGAAGCGTATGATCGTCTTTGTAACCAAATTCTCCTAATCCATAAGTTGCTGCTGATGATGCGTAAACAAATGGAATAGAATTCTTACTGCATATCTTCCATAAATACTTTGTATAGTTCAGATTCAATTCGTCAAAAATTGCAACATCGAACTCCGTTGTATCAGTTCTTGCACCTATATGATATACAAACTCTACTAACTTATGATTATCATTCAACCATTCTGTAAAATCGTTTCGATCAACTAAAGCTTTGAACTTTTTGTTATCGTAATTAGCTTTTTTCCTCTCTTGTGAAAAATCATCAACTAATATCAATTCAAAAAAACCTTGTTGATTCAATTTTTCAACCAAACAACTTCCAATAAACCCCGCAGCACCTGTAACAACTATCATATTTATACTAATATAAAAACAAAGGTAGCCTTTGAAAAATTTATGCTCCTATTCCTTCTCCAAATTTTCGGAACTTTATATTTGCCACAAATTACAACTGAAGATTATGAAAGCATACGTTTTTCCTGGACAAGGATCACAATTTATAGGAATGGGAAAGGATTTATACGATTCTAATCCTAATTCAAAGGCCTTATTTGAACAAGCAAATAACATCCTTGGCTTTGACATCGTGAATATAATGTTCAATGGAACCGTTGAAGAGCTGAAACAAACCAAAGTAACACAACCTGCAATTTTTCTCCATTCTACAATCCTTGCTGCTAGCTTGGGCAATAATTTTAAACCCGACATGGTTGCTGGTCATTCACTTGGCGAATTATCTGCATTAGTCGCAAATAAAGTCCTTCAATTTGAAGATGGGCTTAGATTAGTGTCACAAAGAGCAATGGCAATGCAAAAAGCCTGTGAAGCTGAGCCATCAACTATGGCGGCAATAATTGGGCTTGATGATAATGTAGTGGAAGAAATTTGTAAAAGTATTGATGGTGTAGTTGTTGCTGCGAATTACAATTGTCCTGGCCAATTGGTTATTTCTGGAAATACTCTAGCAGTGCAGGATACTTGCGAAAAACTTACTGAAGCTGGAGCAAAAAGAGCTCTATTACTTCCAGTTGGTGGAGCATTTCATTCTCCTTTAATGGAACCCGCCAGAGCGGAACTTGCTGCAGCAATAGCCAATACTAAGTTTTCAACCGGTATTTGTCCTATTTACCAAAATGTTACTGCAGGCGCAATATCCAGTCCTGAAGAAATAAAAGAGAATTTAATGGCTCAATTAACTGCGCCTGTACGTTGGACTCAAACTATGCAAAACATGATTGCGGATGGTGCGACATCTTTCACTGAGGTAGGTCCAGGCAAGGTACTTCAAGGCTTAGTTAAAAAAGTAGATCGTGCTATGCACACAGAGAGTGCTAACTCTTAATTAACATGTTACAAAAGTCACTATTCATTATTTTTATTCTTGGATTAGTTCTAAACCCACTTGATGTTTTGGCCAAGGAAAAAATCATTGCTAAAAGTGGCAAAAAACCAAAGTGGGTAAAAGCTGAACAAACTGATTTATTAAGAATTCAAGTAAAGTCGCAAACATTGTATGCAGCTAAGCTGAAGGCTAAAATTCAGTTTGAAAAAAGCCTTAATACTGCTATTGTGTATAAATTAGGTGCAAAATTTGACAGTCTTAGAAAAAATAGAATTTCAGATTTTATCACACATTATCACTGGTCTGAGATAAAAGGGAAGTCATTTGCGAAAATTTATGGTATTCACGATACTATACTTGCTGATATCTATTGGGAGAAATATAGGTTATCAAAGGGTGGTTATCTTTTTAGTTACAGCGCTCTATTCAATTGTTCTAATGAAGAAATTGATAAAATCGCCAGTCAATTCGAGCTTCTTGACACCAAGATTACATCAAGGTTAAATCCGATAAAGAGCAAAATCGATCAAAAAAACTCAATCTCCTGGATGTTCGCGGCTAAAGACAGCCTTTTTTCAATTCTAGAAGTTGCACCTAAAAACTACCATGGAAAGATACTATCCATGATTAAACAAATAGAATTAGGACTAGATTTAGTGCAAATTAAAATCCTAAAGAAAGACAATAATTTACTTAAAATTCAAGTAACTATTAATGGTTCAGTAATCCCTATAGAGTATAATCCTAAAGTGTCCTCTACTTGTGCAAAGATCAAAAGCACAGCCTTGTATGACAATTCTTGCACCATATATTTTGATAGCAGCTATTGTTTAACTCAAGACCCAGAAAGTGGATTCAAAATTGACTTAGGATACGCGAATCAAGTACTCAGAAGGTCCATCTTGATTTTTTAAGGCTTGAGTTCGTTAATCCACATTTCAGTTTCTTGAAACATTCTAATATTCAAGATTTTTTCTTCTTCTTGAACTAAAATTAGCTCTTTAGCCTGAACCCGAGATTTTTCATCACTAATTGGTTCCGGGGATACTTTATTTGCCTCAATCAAAACCTCCAGATACTCATCTTCAAGACCATAATCTTTTATAAAACTTACCAAAAATTCTTTTCCTTGAACATCATTTGCCAATAAATCAGCAAAACGCCGCACATCAGAGATGTTTAATTTCCTTTCTACGTAATACTCCAAACTTTCCAAGTTTCTAGAAGCTTCCAACATGTTCTTGCTATTAACTGCTTCGATTAATAATTGATCACTCATCATTACACATTCACCCTCAAATTCGGGCAAGTTTAACAACGCTCCGATAGCTTTCAATTGCTGTCCTTCATGGATTTTGACTTGAACCATATTCATGAATTCCAAACATTGTAATACATTCCTTGAATAGATTTCCTCTCTACCGCTCCTTATTATATTTTGTACATCTTCATTTTCTATTGAAACCGACTTTATCGCTTCTATTAAAGCAGAAGTTTCATCAGATTGTTTCGTGACTATTTTCATTGAATTAGAGGCTGTCTGCTGCTTTGAAATGTTATCTATTACATAAAAATCTAATAAGACAACAATTGAAGTTTGAGCCTTTTTTTCAATTATATTAATTTTTTCAAATGAATATTTCAAATACAACATATATGGAGAAATAGTATTTTCTGCTAGTTTACCATTTTCACTAATTATTCGATCCAGGGAAGTAATAATCGTTAGTAAGTCATTCATCTCCATTTGCTGCGCATTTATGATGGCAGGCGAAAGTCCAATTTCATTATACATCTCTTGATTCTGCAATTCAATTTCTTGAGCTATCAAATTTAACGACAACATAAATACAGCAGACAACACAATTAATACTTTCATAATTCTAAGTTTTAGTATAGCATAACTAATTTTTATGCCAAACAAACTTAAGGAGTCTGCCTCTAGTTTTATGAATCGTTTGTGTAAATTATGTTGGTAAGAAATTATCCATTCCAAAAAGTTTCAAAAGCGTATTTTAGTCTTTATACAATCAAATAAATTATGCTGGTAAAAACATACGGTAGCGCAGTTTATGGAATCAACGCTCAAACCATAACTATAGAAGTAAATATATCTCGAGGAGCAAAGTATTTTCTTGTCGGATTACCTGATAATGCGGTAAAGGAAAGTCAACAACGAATTACGTCAGCCTTGGACCAATACGGATATAAAATGCCGGGTAAAAAAATCGTAATTAATATGGCTCCAGCCGATATTCGAAAAGAAGGCAGTTATTACGATTTGCCTCTTGCTATGGGTATTTTAGCTGCTAGTGAGCAAATTCCCGAGGCGAATTTAAATCAATATTTAATCATGGGTGAGCTATCATTAGATGGCAGCCTTCAGCCCATGAAAGGAGCATTACCTATCGCCGTACAGGCCAGATTAGAAGGGTTTAAAGGAATTATTTTACCTAAACAAAATGCGCGTGAAGCAGGAATAGTAGATAAGTTAGACGTTCATGGCGCCTCTAATATTGAAGAGGTGATTCAATTCTTAGAAACCGGAGAAGGAATTCCAAAAGAAGTCGTTGATACCAGAGCAGAATTTCAAAGGAAATTAGATGAATTTGATGTGGATTTTGAGGACGTAAAAGGTCAGGAATCAACTAAAAGAGCGTTGGAAATTGCAGCTGCCGGAGGTCATAATGCATTACTTATTGGCCCTCCAGGAGTTGGTAAAACTATGCTGGCTAAACGCATCCCAACCATACTGCCTCCTCTTACACTTGAAGAGGCACTAGAAACCACAAAAATTCATTCGGTAGCCGGCCTTCTGGGAAGTACAACATCATTAATGACCACTCGCCCCTATCGATCGCCACACCACACAATTTCAAATGTCGCTCTAATCGGGGGCGGCTCAAATCCACAACCAGGCGAAGTTTCTTTAGCGCACAATGGTGTTTTATTTTTAGATGAATTACCAGAATTCCAACGACAGGTTTTAGAAGTGCTTCGCCAACCACTCGAAGATAGAACTGTTACAATTTCAAGAGCAAAAATGACCGTTGATTATCCAGCATCGGTAATGCTAATTGCTTCAATGAATCCTTCACCAAGCGGAAACTTCTATGATCCCTCTGACCCAAATTCGGATGCAGAACATGTCGTGAGACGTTATTTGAGTAAAGTTTCTGGACCATTACTTGATCGAATTGATTTGCATGTAGAAGTTAACCCTGTACCATTTGACGATTTGGCACACCGACCGGCTGGTGAATCTTCAACACTAATTAGAAACCGCGTAATTGCTGCAAGGGAGATTCAATCGAAACGTTTTGTAGATTTCCCAGGAATTTACAGTAATTCGCAATTAACGCCAAAGCTTATAAAACAGGTGTGTAAAATTAATGAAAGCGGAAATCAATTAATAAAACAAGCGATGGATAAACTAGGGTTTTCTGCAAGGTCTTACACTCGAATATTAAAAGTTGCGAGAACTATTGCTGATTTAGAAGGATTAGAAAATATTGAATCTAATCATATTGCTGAGGCAATTCAATACAGAAGTTTGGATAGAGAAGGGTTTCATTAATCTTCTTCTTTGAAGTCCTCTATAGCACTTGGATCATAACTCACAAAAAAATTAATATAGATCGCTCTGCATAATTTAAAGAGATAAGGGCCTAATATTACCAGCGAACCTATTGCAATAGCCAGGTATTCATTAATACTAAAAGAAGGGTACAAAACCAACATAGCTACAAATACCGACACTAAATACGCAACGGAAACACCGTAAGAAACATACATGGCTCCAAAATAAAATGCCGGTTCAAGTTCGAAACGTTGGCCACATTTAGGACAGGTTCTGGGCATCGCAAAAAACTTATCGTATTTGTATGGATTTTTATTCTCGAACAAAGGTGTTTCCTGACACTTTGGACATTTCATACCAAATATGCTGTAAAGCTTTGATCCTTTTCCTATCATATTGAAAGTTTATTAAAGCTGAAAATTAATGCAAATCAATTACAAAATATAGACAAACTTGATTCAATATTGCTATTGTCAGGATGCACATTTATACTACATTTCCCGATGGGACCAACGAGAGAAAATGAAACAGAATGGTCTATATTTTTTTTATCAAATTGTAATAAACTGATAATCTCCTCTGTTTCTATTTGCTTAAAGAATGATTTCAAATCAAATTTTGTATGCATCCAATTCTCAATGCTACTTTTTTCCAATTCGGACATATTTCCCAATTGAACTGCAAGTTGATTTTCGATTAAAATCCCAATAAATACGGCTTCTCCGTGAGTAATTGAAATACCTTTATTCATCAAAAAACTTTCAATCGCATGACCAAATGTATGACCATAATTGAGTGCTTTACGCGCTCCTGATTCTTTAAAATCACCTTTGACAAAGTTTAATTTCACTGAAATTGAGTTTGCGATATCCTCAATTTTCACATTCTCGGTTAACTCATCTAGCTTACTTAACGCATGCTCATCTGAAATTAAAAGATGCTTTACCATTTCCCCCAAACCAGAATTGATCTCTTTATTGGGCAAGGTCTCTAAAAACACATCAGAAATAAAGATTGCAGCAGGCTCTGAAAATATTCCTATTTGATTTTTTGCACCACCTGCATTAATTCCTGTCTTTCCACCAATACTAGCATCCACCATCGCTAATAATGAAGTAGGAACATTTATAAAATCGATTCCACGTTTAAATGTACTTGCTATAAACCCTCCTAAATCAGAAACTACACCTCCTCCGAGGTTAATCAAAACAGACTTTCTATTCGCTCCCAAATCCAAAAGAGACTCTACTAATTGGTAGTATACCTCAATACTTTTAGAGGCTTCTCCAGGTTCAATCTCAAGGACTTCGGCACTTTTAATATTTTCTAAATCAAGCCAATCAAGCTTTGAAAGACAATGTTTAACTGTATTAGAGTCGCATAAAATAAAAATGCTACTTGAAGAATAATAATCTCCGATAAATTGATTGAGCTCAATTAAGACGTCGTCACCACCAAGTTTAATTGGGTAGTTTCCGTTTTCTAGATCAATCACACAAACAGTCTTTAGCTGAGTAAGGAAATTTAGAACCAACTGTAATTTCCTGAATATTGATTTCTTCGTCTACCATTCCAAAAATCACCTGTAATACTTCTTCTGACTCTAATTCAACTTCTACTAAATATGCTTTCTCTGAACCTTGAGTCGTGCTTTTACTAAAATCAACATCGCCGTTTTCTAGCAAATAATCAATGTCTGAATTAAAAACATTGGTACATTTTGTCCAGCAATCTAATTGCAGATGTTGTTTATCCAATCCATTTCTAATCTTCTTCAGTACTCGTCCTTCCGGCAACCAAGAGCCATAAAACTCTCTATCGGTTCCTTTTATCATGAGTTGATACACCAACATGCTTCCTATTAATAATCCAATCGAAAAAATGAAAAAACGTCGTGCCATAGTCTAAAACATACCTAATAAAAGGTTCAAATTTTTATGTTGAATGTCAAAAGCATCACCCAAAGGTTCACTCGTCAGGGTGCCTTTATAAAGGTAAACTCCGTTCCGAACACCCTTAAAGTTACGAAGCACATTGACCAAGCTACCTTGCTCACCAAAGTTTATAAGTATTGGTGAGAAAATATTACTTAAGGTCTTGCTTGCTGTTCTAGATACTTTACTGGGAATATTTGGAACCCCATAATGAATGATATCATGTTTGATACAAGTGGGATGTTCCAATGTCGTGACCTCTGAAGTTTCAAAACAACCTCCTTGATCAATGCTAACATCTACAATCACAGATCCTTGCTTCATATTCATTACCATTTCTTCGGTAACTAAACAAGGCGATCGTCCTGTATTTGATCGAACAGCACCGATTGCAACATCGCACATTTTTAAGGCCGCTGCTAAAGATTCTGGATGCAGTATACAAGTATTTAATCTAACGCCAACATCGTTTTGCAACCGTCTCAGTTTATACATAGACTGATCAAAAACTTGAACCGTAGCTCCTAAACCTAAAGCAGCTCTAGTAGCATATTCACCGACAGTTCCTGCTCCAATTATGACCACCTCAGTTGGTGAAATTCCTGTAATTCCTCCAAACATTGCGCGCTTGCTATTTTTTCCAGAACATAATAATTCTGCAGCAATTAGAATTGAAGTATTTCCTGCAATCTCGCCCATTGATCGAACAATAGGATAAACACCATCGTCACCTTGAATAAAATCCCAAGCAATAGCAGTTATGTGTTTTTTCATAAGCGCTTCCAAATGCGCTTTTGGTTGGGTTGAAAGCTGTAATGCCGATATTAATGTTTGGCCATCTTGCATCAACTTAATTTCATCCATTGATGGTGGCGCAACTTTCATTAAAATATTAGCCTGATAAACTTCTTTTTGGTCATGATTTAGCTCTGCTCCTGCCGAAATGTATTGATTGTCATCAAAGTTAGATCCCAGGCCTGCTTCGCTTTCCACCATGACACGGTGACCTCTTGAAACTAATAATGCTACAGCATCAGGAGTCAGTGCTACTCGCCTTTCTTGAAATGAAGATTCTTTTGGAACCCCAAAATAGATTTTATCTGAGCCCGTTTCGACTGATTGCAATTGTTCTTTAGGAGTAAAGGCAGCCGATGCAGAAAGTCGTCTTAATTCTTCTGATGAGAGATTCATTTATCAAAGATAAATAATACCCTATTCATTGCAACTATCTTCAGATAATATCTGCGAAGATAATTCGAGTATCATTTTCTACATTTATTCTAACTATAACCAAATCCTTTGGCAAAAGACTACTCACCTTGTCTGGCCATTCTATAAAACAATAATTACCACTTGCTAAATACTCATCAAACCCCATATCAAAAGCCTCTTCCTCTTTCTCTAATCTATACATATCGAAATGGTAAATTTCAGAATTTCTATTTCCTAAATACTCATTTACAATCGAAAATGTTGGACTACTCATCTGATCTGTAACACCTAATTCCGAACAAATCCGCTGTATGAAAGTAGTTTTTCCTGCACCCATTTTACCAACAAAAGCAAATATCCTGCTTTCTGGATAATTTACTAATAATTGTACTGCAACTTTATTTAAATCCTCAAGTGATTTTGCCTGAGCTTTCATCGATATCTACTTTGGAGTTAATGATATAAAAGGAACTAAAATTTCCTCTAATGAGATTCCTCCATGTTGAAATGTGTTTTTATAATGCTGTACAAAATGATTGTAGTTGTTTGGGTAAACAAAGAAATCTTCGGACTTTGCAAATATGTATCTGGACGATAAGTTTCCAGCCGGTAAATGTGCTTCTTTAGGATCTTTCACCTCAAAAACATCTTTTGCATTATAGTCTAGCGATTTTCCATGTTTATATCGCAAATTGGTATTTGTGTTTCTATCTCCAATAACTTTTACCGGATTCTTTACACGCACGCTGCCATGATCAGAGGTAAAAAGCACCGGAATTCTTTTCTCGCTAAAAAACTTCAAAATATCAAGCAATGGAGAATGCTCAAACCATGAAGAGGTTACAGAACGATAAGCCGATTCATCATCAGCCAATTCTTTAATAACCTCCATATCGGTCTTTGAATGTGTCAGCATATCCACAAAGTTGAAACTTAAAACAAGTAAATCATTGTGAAGATATTCGGATATTTTGTCTAGCAATTTCCGGCCTTCTTCGAGGCCATTTACGTTCACAAAATCAGATTTTACTTGCTTACCATGCAGTTTTAACATTGCCTCAAGTAATTGTTTTTCATCAGTACTTCCTCCACTCTCCGTATCCCATTGTTTTCCGAATCGTGATTCAATTGCATTTGGCAATAACCCAGCGAAAAGTGCACTTCTTGAAAACGAGGTAGCAGTTGGAACTATGCTGTAATACATGTCTTCGTTTTCAATTCTAAAGTAGTCGGTTATACTGCTTTTAATTGCTCTCCATTGGTCAAACCTAAAATTATCTAGACATATTAAGACTGTTGGAAAGGCCCCATCTTCTTTAATCTGAGGCAACACCAACTTAGGGAGTAAAGTGTGAGACATTATTGGAATTTCACTATCTCGACCATTAATCCAGTCCAAGTAATTGTTTTCATAAAAATTAGAGAAGACATTGTTCGACTCCGTTTTTTGCATCTGAATGATTTCTTCCATACCTCCGTCCTCAGAGGCATCTAATTCAATTTCCCAATGCACTAGTTTTTTATAGAAATCTTTCCATTCTTCTGCATCCATCCTATCATTTAATCGCATGCTTATTTGTCGAAATTCTTGCTGATAATCTTGAGTAGTCTTTGCTGAGACCAATCTCTTTTTATCCAAGTTTTTCTTTACTGATAGTAAGATTTGTTTTGGGTTTACAGGCTTAATTAAGTAGTCTGAAATTTTCCCACCAATGGCATCCTCCATTATATCTTCTTCTTCACTTTTCGTAATCATAATTACAGGTAATGAGGAATCTTTTTCTTTGATTTTTTCAAGCGTCTCCAACCCTGATAAACCAGGCATATTCTCATCAAGAAAAACAATATCCATTTGTTCGTACTCCAAATACTCAATGGCTTCATTGCCATTATTGGTTGTAAAAACTTTATATCCCCTCTCTTCTAAAAAAAGAATATGTGGTTTTAGCAAATCAATCTCATCGTCTGCCCATAATATCTTTACTTCTTCCATATACTCAGCTTAATCTTACTTTTGACTCTAATACAAACTTGAATAATACACCGTTGTGCACAACAAGAAACGAAAAATACTAAACGATCCAGTCTACGGATTTATTACAATTCCGTATGAAATTATTTTTGACCTAATTGAACATCCTTACTTTCAGCGTTTACGGCGAATAACACAGTTAGGGTTAACCAACTTGGTTTACAGTGGAGCAAATCACACTCGATTCCAACACGCCATAGGAGCAATGCACCTTATGGGCAAAGCTATTGATGTTATTCGGTCTAAAGGAGAAGAAATTACTGAAGATGAAGCAATCGGAGTTACCATTGCTATTCTACTGCATGATATTGGACATGGGCCATATTCTCACACTCTTGAAAATAGTATTGTTGAAGGTGTTAGCCATGAGCAAATTTCTGAAATTTTCATGCAAAAATTGAATATAGATTTTAAGGGAAGGTTAGATACAGCTATTCAAATTTTCAAAAACGAACATCCCAAAAAGTTTCTTAATCAACTTGTATCCAGCCAACTAGACATGGATAGGCTAGATTATTTAAGGCGAGACAGTTTTTTCACGGGAGTTTCAGAGGGTATAATAGGAGTTGATCGCATTATTAAAATGTTGAGTGTTGTCGATGGTAATTTAGTAGTTGAAACAAAAGGGATTTACAGCATCGAAAAATTTCTTGTTGCCCGACGTTTGATGTATTGGCAAGTATATTTACACAAAACAGTAATTAGTGCTGAAAGTATGTTACTCCAAATTTTAAAAAGAGCAAAAAAGTTGGCGCATAAGGGTGTTGATTTACAATGTAGTTCTTCGTTAAGAATATTCCTATATCAGGATGTTTCTAAAAATCAATTGGCCACAGAGTCTAAATATTTAAACGCATTTTCTCAATTGGACGATTACGATATTTTGGCTGCAATTAAAGAATGGCAGTCCAATACAGACTTAGTTTTAAGTCTATTGTCCAAATCATTGGTAAATCGAAAACTTCTGAAAGTAAAACTGCAAAGCGAAACGATTAATCCTGCATTAAAGACTGAAAGTCGTGCTAAAGCCAAAGAAAAACTAGACTGTTCTGATGAAGAATTAAGCTATTTAGTATTTGATGGCACAATTGACAACAGAGCATATACGATTGGAAAAGGAGAAATCCAAATGCTCCACAAAGACGGAACAGTAGAGGATATAGCCACTGCCGCTGATTTATTTACTATTTCAGCGATGTCAAAGCCTGTTATTAAACACTATCTCTGCTATCCTTCTTACTAGTGTTAAAGGTCTGTTGAAAAGTTTGAAACAGCAGAAATTCTAACTTCAAATTTGTTTTATTTTTGATCCTTCTGTGAGGCTTTTAAGCAAATGGAGGGCCTTTAATCTTAATACCAAAAACACCCAATGGAATTTACAGCTTCTCAGGTAGCCGAATTGCTTAATGGAAAAATTGAAGGCGACTCTGATGTAACTGTAAATCAGCTTGCTAAAATTGAAGAAGGTCTAATCGGATCTCTCACCTTCCTATCTAATGAAGCCTATATAGATTATGTCTACGAAACTGATGCAACAATCTGTATAATTGACAACAACTTTAAATTATCTAAACCAACCAAATCGACATTAACCCTAGTTTGGGTTAACGATGCAAGAATTTGCTTCGTAAAGGTTTTAGAAATGTATCAACAATACAAATCGAACAAATCTGGCATTGATGCAAGCGCAAAAATCAGCGACAAGGCAATTATAGGTGAGCATGTTTATGTTGGACCTAATGCAACTATTTTAGCAGGATCAGTTATCGGAAATAATTCTAAAATTTACGGAAACGTCTACATAGGTGAGCAAGTAAAAGTTGGAACAAACACGGTAATTCAATCGGGAGCTATTATCCAAGATGACAGTGAAATTGGTTCTGATTGTAAAATATATTCTGGAGTTATAATAGGAGGAGATGGATTTGGTTTCGCCCCTAATTCAGAAAACAATTACCAAAAAGTTGTACATATCGGCAATGTTGTTATTGAAGATCACGTAGAAATTGGCGCTAATACGACCATCGATAGAGGTACATTAGGTTCTACAAGAATATGCAAAGGCGCAAAACTGGATAATTTAATTCAAATTGCACATAATGTAGAAATCGGCGAAAACACCGTAATGGCGGCACAAACTGGCGTTGCCGGTTCTACCAAAATTGGTAAAAACTGCATGATTGGTGGACAAGTTGGCTTTGTTGGACATATTTCGATTGCCGATGGAGTAAAAATAGCTGCTCAATCTGGAATCGCATCATCAATTAAAGAAGAAAGTTCAATTTGGCAAGGTTCACCAGCTATCCCCATTGGTGAATACAAACGTGCCTATGTACTATTCAAAAACCTTACGAGTTTAAAAACTCGAATAGATAATTTACAAAAGATAGTTAGCCCAAAAAGTAACTAAGTATATGAGTGAAAAGCAAAAGACCCTCAACGCTCCGTTTTCATTATCCGGTATAGGATTGCACACGGGAAAAATGGTAAACATAACAGTTAGACCTGCTCCTGAAAACCATTGGTTTGTCTTCAAGCGTGTAGACATTGAAGGAGCTCCAGAAGTTAAAGCAGATGTAGATAATGTATTTCACACTCAAAGAGGAACTTCTCTTAAAAAGGGAGACGCTGAAGTGCATACTACCGAGCATTTATTGGCTTCAATGTATGGACTCGGAATTGACAATGCTCTGATTGAAATTGATGGTCCTGAAATTCCAATTCTTGATGGTAGTGCTCGTCACTTTGTTGCGGCTATTAAAAAGGTGGGAATTAAAGAACAAGATTTTGACAAAAACTATTACATCCTGAAGGAAAACATGGCCTATGAGGATGTCGATAAAAAGATAGAAATGCTTGCTGTACCGACTAATGGCGGCGAGTTTAGGGTTACCGTAATGGTCGACTACAATTCACCTCTACTTGGAACTCAGCATGCATCAATGTATCATTTGGGTGAGTTTGAAAACGAAATTTCAAATTGTAGAACATTCGTTTTCTTGCGTGAATTAATTCAATTGGTAAACGCTGGACTAATTAAAGGTGGAGACGTTGACAATGCGATCGTAATGGTTGACACCGAATTAGAAGAAGCGGAAAAAGACAAACTTGCAGAGACGTTCAATCGCGAAAAATCAGAATTAGAGGCTGTTGGTATTGGCATACTAAACAATGTCAAACTTCAGTTTGAAAACGAGCCCGCCAGACACAAATTACTAGATATCATTGGTGATTTAGCGTTAGTTGGTAGACCATTGAAAGGACATATCCTTGCTGCAAGGCCCGGCCATTTTGGGAATGTGAAATTTGGTAAGCTTATTAAAGCTCAAATAAAAGCAGAAGAAAATCAACCACCAAAATACGATGATACTATTAAGCCCATAATGGATATCGATAAAATCATGAGTCTTTTACCCCATAGATACCCTTTCCTATTAGTTGACAAAATCATTGAACTAACCGGAGAAAAAGTAATTGGCATTAAACACGTTACTAGAAACGAGCAATATTTTGAAGGTCACTTTCCAGGAAATCCTGTAATGCCAGGGGTATTACAAATTGAAGCAATGGCTCAAACTGGAGGAATATTAGTTCTTAACTCTGTTGATGATCCTGAGAACTACTCCACGTACTTTATGAAAATTGATAAAGTAAAATTCAAGAGAAAAGTTATTCCGGGCGATACTATAGTGATGGAATGCAAGCTAATGCAGCCTATCCGAAGAGGAATTTGTGTTATGAGAGCACGAGCTTATGTTGGAGGTCAATTGGCAACCGAGGGCGAATTAATGGCACAAGTAGTTAAAGACAAATAGTTCTAATAAAATGATACATAGTCGGGCAGAAATTCACCCAGAAGCCAAAATTGGGAAAAACGTTGAAATTGGACCATTTACTTGCGTTTACGGAGATGTAGAAATTGGAGAAGGAACTTGGATAGGTCCAAATGTCACCATTTTCGATGGTGCAAGAATTGGCAAAAATTGCAAGATTTTCTCTACCGCGGTTATTTCAGCTGATTCACAAGACCTTAAATACAACGGAGAAAAAACCACAGTCGAGATAGGTGATAATACTGTAATTCGAGAAGCTGTTACTATTCATAAAGGTACTGCTGATCGCTGGAAGACTGTAATTGGTAAAAATTGCCTTCTGATGGCATACGTTCACATTGCTCATGACTGTAAAATAGGGAACAACGTTATTATAGCCAATGCAACTGGTTTAAGTGGTCATATCACAATCGATGATTGCGCAGTAATAGAAGGAATGGTAGGCGGACAACAATTTACACATATAGGTATGCATGCTTTTGTTGGCGGAACCTCTAAAATAAGAAAAGACGTTCCGCCTTTTGTAAAAGTTGCAAAAGAGCCACTTTCATACATCGGAGTAAATTCGATTGGCCTTAAACGAAGAGGATATTCAGAGGAATCGGTTCGAAGAATTGAAGATATCTATCGCATTCTTTTCGTGCGTAATAAAAATATCTCAAAAGGAAGTGAAATTGTACAAAATGAAATTGAAGACTGCGAAGAAAAAACCATAATTCTTAATTTTATTAAGAACTCCAAAAACGGTTTGATTAAAGGATTACAGTAATGGATCGCCTGTTGCTTAATCAGGTATCAAAGCGATTTCAAACCCATTGGGTTTTCAAGAGTATAGACTTGGAACTATCCGCAGGAGAATCACTTTTCATTAATGGTCCTAACGGTTCAGGTAAGTCCACGCTGCTTAAAATCATTTCAGGTTGGGTAAGTCCAAACGAAGGAAATATCAAATACTATCACAAGGAAAATGAAATCCTAGTAGACGATGTGTTTGAATACATAAGTATTTCCGCACCCTATCTTGAACTTATCGAAGAACTAAGTTTAACCGAATTATTAAAGTTTCATCAAAGTTTCAAACGGTTAAGTATCAATACTACTGCCAATGAATTTTCTGAAGCCATTGAAATCGAACACCAAATAAGCAAACCAATTAAATCATATTCATCAGGGATGAAACAACGTGTTAAACTTGGCCTTACTTTGTTTAGCAACTCTAGTTTGATTCTATTGGATGAGCCCTGCTCCAACCTTGATAAAAGTGGAATTCTATGGTATAAAAAAAACATAGAAACGATTCTTAAAAACAGAATCGTAATCGTTTGTTCCAACGACATTGTAGACGAACACTTTTTTTGCACTAAAAAAATTAATCTCAGCAACTATAAACATCACAAAAAACTAGATTTGTAATAACAAAGAAAAACTATGGCTTCAACATCAGATATAAAAAATGGAATTTGTCTTAACTACAACCATGACTTAGTGCAAATCATTGAATTCCTTCATGTAAAACCGGGTAAAGGTCCAGCTTTCGTAAGAACAAAAATCAGAAGCTTAACCACGGGGAAAGTACTGGACCACACCTTTCCATCTGGACATAAAATAGATATTGTAAGAATTGAAAATCGTAAATATCAGTTTCTTTACAGCGACAGTCAAGGGTTTCATTTCATGAATACTAATGATTATGAACAAACATTTCTAGACGAAAAACTTATTAATGCACCGCAATTCTTAAAAGAAGGAGCCATGGTTGATATTCTTTTTCATGCCGATGAAGAAAGACCCCTTTCAGCGGAAGTTGCTGCTTTCGTTGAAATGGAAATCACTTATACTGAACCTGGTATAAAAGGCGATACTGCGACCAATACAATGAAACCTGCGACTGTTGACACAGGTGCAGAAGTGCGTGTCCCTTTATTCATTAACACAGGCGACAAAATAAAAGTAGACACCCGAACTGGTGTTTATAGCGAAAGAGTAAAATAAACTTGAGTGAAATTTAATCCTCCACAGACACTCGGCAATATTGCAAGTATAATAGGTGCAAAATCAATTGGAAACTCTGATTTTGAAATTCTAGGACTCAATGAAATTCACAAGGTTGAACCAGGAGACATCGTGTTTGTGGATCACCCTAAATATTACGACAAGGCCCTAAATTCAGCTGCAACTATCATCCTTATTAACAAAGAAGTAGAGGCTCCAGAAGGAAAAGTATTACTTATTAGCAAAGACCCTTTTAGAGATACATTAAGATTAATCGATCATTTCAGCCCATTTAAGAAGGCCGAAAAAGCAATAACAGATTCTGCCAAAATTGGTGAAGGATCAGTTATCCAACCCAATGTATTTATTGGAAACAATGTAACAATAGGAAAAAACTGTCGCATTCATTCTGGTGTTTCGATATACGATAACTCCGTAATTGGAAATAATGTTCTTATTCATTCCAATACCGTTTTAGGAGCCGATGCATTCTACTATCAAAAGCGCGAAGGTGCTTATCAGCAATTCACTTCATGTGGCAGAGTTGTCATAAAAGATAATGTTCATATTGGCGCAAATTGCACAATTGACAAGGGTGTAACTGGTGATACAGAGATAGGTGAAGGATCTAAATTGGATAATCTTATTCACGTGGGACACGATACGGTTATTGGAAAAAACTGTTTGTTTGCAAGCCAAGTAGGAGTTGCCGGTTGCGTAACTATAGAAGACAATGTAACCTTATGGGGGCAAGTTGGAGTTGCCAGTGACTTAACCATAGAAGAAGGTGCTGTTGTATATGCCCAATCTGGAGTAGGAAAAACATTGGCTGCTAACAAAACATATTTTGGTTCGCCTTGCGAAGAAAGTAAAGGGAAGTTCAGAGAAATTTATACACTGAAAAGACTCGCAAAAGAGAATCAATAATGGCGCTTAGCTCCTCCCAAAAAGATAAATTACCCGATACTAAATTTAAACTTCGCAGGATTTTAGAAGTCACTAGCGCAATTAATGAAAATCGGCCTTCTTTAGAATTATTCGAACTATTTGGTGAAATATTGGCATCTGATCTGAAAATCGGGAAAGTCGTTTTTCTCTCTCAATTAAAAGGTGAGTGGAAAACTGCATTTGAAATAGGATGTCCAAACTTCTCGTTCAACGAAAAAACCATAGATAATCTTAGTCAATATAAAGATATCGGTAATCTGTCGGACTCAGAGGATAATCGATTAAATACATTTGATACTGTAATTCCTGTTCTTCATAAAATGATGGCCTTAGGGTTTCTTTTACTAAAAGAAGATGCTCAGGAATCAAGCAAAGTGAGTACCGTTATCAAAAACGTCAACTATATACAATCTACAGCCAATATCATAATGGTAGCCATTGAAAATAAACGAATGGCTAAAGCCCAGCTTGAGCAAGTTGGATTAAAACGAGAGCTACAATTAGCAGAACACATTCAAAAAGGATTATTACCAAGTGTTCTGCCGAATAACAACTCCATTTCGGCAGTCGCTATTCATCAATCATATGGAGAGATAGGAGGTGATTATTATGATCTAATTCAAACGAGCCCAGAAGAATACTATTTCTGCATCGCTGATATCAGTGGTAAAGGGATTTCTGCCGCATTGATAATGTCAAATTTTCAAGCAACTTTTAGAGCAACAGTCAACCAAGCGCTGCCTTTAGTTAAAATGCTTGAACTGCTCAATAAATCAGTTTTGGAAAGCAGCAGAGGTGATAAGTTTATAACTTTTTTTGTTGGAAAGTATGATTGCAGAAACAAGGAGCTCGAATATGTGAATTGTGCCCATCCTAGTGCACTCCTTTTTAATGAAAATAGAGTTTATGAACTTAAGTCTTGTATTCCTGGATTAGGTATGTTGAATGAATTACCTCCTTTTGAAACTCAATCTATAACAATGACAACCAATACAATTTTAGCATGTTATACTGACGGTATTTCAGAGTTAGAGAATGAAAAAGGTGAGCCGTTTGGAGTGAAGCGAATCAAGAAAAGTTTAAGAAATTTTGGTAAAGTTGAACTAGAGGGGCTAGTCCAACATGTAACAAAAGACCTTATATCTTTTGCTGAAAACTCTAAAGTAACCGACGATATAGCTGCGCTTAATATTCTGTTTAAGGTCTAGGTGCTAAACACCCTTTCTTTATAAATTACAAATAGAATAAGTATTTCAATCCTTGCTTTGCCCTGACTTCATTTACTAGTATAAGCTCAAAAAAGTCTTTGTTCTTTTCTTTGGGAATATTTCTCATTAGCAAACAAATAGATTAATGTTCACCTTAGATATAGAATCTAGCACTTTCAATACATTCCATTTCAATTGTCATCAACAAATTGACGATATCGTTAGCCTATTATCCTAGAATGAGTTGTGCTCGCTTCACAAAATCGCCTTAAGCAAACAAGATTAATATTGCACAATATATCCAAAACAACTGACTCACTTTTCATGAAATTTACCAATAAAAAGCGACTTTACACATGGAATACTTTCGATTTCGTGCATAAACAATTGAAGAAAAGTAAAAATTTGTGATAAAATGGAACGTTTGAAACCCTAGAGAACTACCAGTTTCGTTTTTAGCATAAATACGGCAGGAAGTTTATTTGCGAATAACGACACCCAATTTCAATAGAAATACTGAGATAAAGAGGATATTACAAGGAAATCAATACACTCACGAATAATTCTGGACAGTCCTATTTCCGATATCTACACCTTGTTAAGGAAATTAAAATACCACATTCATAATCGATCGATTAAAGTTTAACAGGAATGAATTGTTCCTATCGAAGAACTCAAATTGAAGCTTAAAAAAGTAAATATTGGAAGACCTTTTTATGTTGAAACAGGGAAAAACCTCTAATGCAACATTCTATTAATCAACAGCTTTAAGGCTCTGTTCCGTCGTCTTTCGTGCGTAAAGATCTAACGCTACAACAATAGCAAAACATCCCCAAAATGGTACTGAAGCTTTATCTGTATCTAGAAAATTATTTAGAAATCCGTGAATCAAATAGGTAGTTATTCCTAGAATCGCAGAAAGATTAAGCAATTTCATACTTTGTTCTTCCAGCTTATAATAAAGAGGAATAGCCGTATAATAAAACATGAAAATGAGCGACAAAAAGGTAACTAAACCTAAGACCCCTGTTTCCGCAAGTGGTCCAAAATACTCACTATGTGCATTTCCACCATCTCCAAAGTTTGTAGAGATTATAGTTAGTAAACTTGAGTGCTGATAAGGCGCATACAAAAACGAATAAGTTCCAGGACCATGACCAAATATAGGGCGCTCAGCAAACATATCTAAAGCCGCATTCCAGCGATTCAAGCGTTCAACATTACTCGCGTCTGTTGCCACATTCGAAATCGACTCTACATGTTCAGATAAATCATTAGACGAATCCTGACGGTTCTTTTCTAATTTCTGCATAATCTCTGTCTGGAGATTGAATAGAATAAATAGCGCAAAAGCTCCCGCTGCGAGAAGGTATTTTATATGAACCCTCCAATGAATTACTAGTGTAACCAAAAGTGCACCCAACAAGCTTACCCATGCAGCTCTAGTATAGCTAAAAATTACTCCAACGATAAACAATACCAAAATCATAAAGAACTGGATTTTAGCAGTAACACGGATTTTTTTAATCCATAAGTAACACATTATAATTGGAATATAAAATGCAACTAGAGCACCATAACTTGTGTGATCTTTATAAAAGGGCTGCATAACCCAATGGGCAGGCTTTTCTTCAAACCCTCGAATGGCATGGTTAATAACTGTATAAACAATGATTCCTGCCAATGGAATGATGTATAACCAAAGGAACCGATCAATGTTCTTTCTATCTTTAAATAATACAATGGCCATAAAATAGAATGGAATAACAAACCACATTCTAGAAACAAAAAACTTGAACGATACAAGAGGTAATTCACTGGGGAAAACACAAATAAAAATCCAAACCAAATTCAGCAATACAGCAATTGACAATGGGTGTTTAAGAATCCGCATATCGTATTTCCAATCGTAGATCACCTTTCCAAAAAAGATGAGCATAGCGCCAAACATAAGAGGCTCGGTTGGAAGATATATACCCAAACCAAACTCTAATTTTTCAAGGTTTTGAGAGAGCGGAGTAAAAAAAACAATCCCTAATAACAGCCAATCCAGTTTAAAAAGTGCGACTCCAATAACAGTAACAATAATCGGTAATCCCCACAGATAATAGAACTCAAATGCTGAAGCGACAGATGCGGCCACAACAAATAATGCGATAACCAAATAAAAAGTATTGGTTTTACCTTGTTCTGTTGCTAAGCTAAATGTCAAATCAGGGAGCTATTAAAAACTTATCGCTTTTGAATGCGGTGGTAATTCTCAACACCAATAATGACAAGAACAGAGAAAACAAAGGTTGCGATTACCGATACGACAACAATCAACCAACGAATTGGATAGGCTTTCTTTTCAGAAGCCCACGCTTTGTTCACAGTAAATTTGTGAGTAACATTTTGCGTAGCATCAACCTTAAGTTCTTCGTATTTCGCTCTAAGCAATAATAAACGCTCTAATTCAAATTCTCTTTGATCGATTAGTCGCTCTTGTAATGGTCCATATTTACCCAACGTATCAAGCATTTGCTTTAGTTGTTTAGAAGCGCTTTTATTACCCTGGGCTACCACTTTATAATATTCTTGAGAAAGCATTTCTGTTTGCTTTTCAGCATTAGCGATCCCTTTTTCGCCTAACATTCTCAAAGTATCATCGGAGGCCCTCATGCGAGTTTTCATTTTCTCATATTCCTCTGCAATAACAACTAATGCTTGTTTTGCTCTACCATGAATCATTGTATTCTTTGCTGAATCTAGCAACGAAGCAATATCGTTGGCAATAGCAGCGGCCATGTTTTTGTCTTTATCTAATACGCGTATTTCAATAGACTGGAATTCTGTTCTTTTATAAGAAACATTGTCTTCCCAAGTTTTAATCAATTTTGTTTGAGGAAAACTTTCGTCCGCATCAATTTCGTAATGTGACATGAGCTGATATTTCGCAACAATTCTATCACGAATCATTTCCGAATTCAAAATCTGCAGCATCTGTTCTGCTTGTTCTTCTTCTCCAAACTGTACAATATCATTTTTTGCACCAGCATCCTCAGTCATTACTCCTTTGGAAATAGAACTAGAAAATGCAGGGAAGAAAACATAAGTAGATTCAAACTTTTCTTCAATAATTAATGAGACCGCAGATGAAATGAGTGCTGCTGATCCACAGACAATAATTAGTTGTTTTTTCCATTTAAGAAGAAACACCAAAAGGTTGGTGCTATCAAATTGCTCGTTATACTGTTCTGCACTCATTTTTCAATTTTAAAAAGTCTGCCAAAAGTAAGCGAATTCAATTAGTTTAGCCACTGTGAAAATAGCTGTGAACACTCGACTTCTAATCAAGGGTAAACTCGATGGTATCGGATGGTTTAGCTATGAAACACTCAAAAGAATTACTCGACAACGACCTAATGATGAATTTATTTTCATCTTCGATAGAGAATGGGATGATTCTTTCATCTTTAACGAGAATGTAACTCCGGTAAAAGTCGGCCCACCAAGCAGGCACCCATTTCTTTGGTATTTGTGGTTTGAACAATCCATTCCTAAAGTTTTAAAAAAACATCAACCCGATGTCTTTCTTTCGCCTGATGGTTATTTATCTTTGAATACATTGGTCCCTTCTTTACCTGTAATTCACGACTTAAATTTCGAACATTACCCTAAAGATTTACCATTTTGGTACCGACAGTACTACAGAAACTATTTCCCTAAATACGCTCAAAAAGCGACAAGAATATCTACAGTAAGCGAATTTTCTAAGCAAGACATTGTAACTAAATACGGAATTGATGCATCTAAAATTGATGTTGTATACAATGGGATTTCTGAATATTTTCAACCTTTAACTGAAGCAGAAAAAGAAAAAAGTCAAACTACATTTGCTAATTCTAAACCCTACTTTATTTTTGTTGGAACGTTGCATCCCAGAAAAAACATTGCCCGGCTTTTAATTGCTTTTGAAGCTTTCAAAAATTCAGGAAACTACCAACACAATCTTGTTATTGTAGGCAAACGAAAATGGTGGACATCAGAAATGGAAAACACTTTCCAAAGTATATCTGATAAAGGTTCCATAATTTTTCACGAACAATTAACTCAAGAACAGGTGGCTAAGGCAATTGGTGGTTCTGAAGCACTGCTCTACCCTTCTAACTTTGAAGGGTTTGGAATGCCAATACTAGAGGGAATGCAAGCTGGAGTGCCTGTTATTACTAGCAATGTGAGTTCCATGCCAGAGATCGCCTCTGATGCTGCATTGTTGTGTAATCCTTTTGACAGCAAGTCCATTGCTGAGCAAATGAAACGATTGATTCACGAACCCAATCTTTCAGAATCCCTCATTAGCAAAGGTGCTTTGAGGGCAAAAGATTTTTCGTGGGATAAATCTGCAGGTTTACTTTGGGAGAATATTGAGAAAGTTGCTTACAACGGTTAATAAATCGAACCAAAACCATTAGTATTTGTAATTACTTCACAAGAGCAATTGCCCTATTTGGGCTATCTTTGCAGCTACCGTATGCGCATGAACGAAACTCAAAAAGAACTTAAGGAAATTACTATTCTTTTCGCCGGTGATTCAGGTGATGGGATGCAATTGACTGGAAACGAATTTGCTAATACAAATGCCTTGTTTGGCAATGACTTAGCAACATTCCCTAACTTCCCAGCTGAAATTCGGGCACCATTGGGAACCGTTGCAGGCGTCTCTGGTTTTCAAATGAAATTTGGTAGCACTGAAGTTTTTACTCCAGGTGACCAAGCCGATGTTATGGTGGCTATGAATTCGGCGGGACTAAAATCGAGTTTGCACAATGTTCGCCGAGATGGTTTGGTGATCATCAATACATCTGGTTTTGACAAAAAGAACTTAAAACTTGCCAAATACGAATCAAATCCACTGGAAGACGATACGTTGAAAAACTATCGTGTCTTTAAAGTGGATATTAGCAAACTGACTCAAGAAACTTTAAAAGATTCAGGCCTTGCGAGAAAGGATGTTGAACGATCAAAAAACATGTTTGTGTTGGGCTATCTATATTGGATGTTCAATAGAAAAATGGCTGGTACAATTGATTTCTTGACGCGCAAGTTTTCTTCGAAACCAGAAATCTTAAAGGCGAATCTTGATGTAATGAAAGCTGGTTACCACTATGGTGATACAACCGAAACATTCACGTCAAGATTTGAAGTAAAAAAAGCAGACTTACCAAAAGGAAAGTACCGTTCTGTAATGGGTAATCAGGCTACGGCATTGGGATTGATTGCTGCTGCGCAAAAATCTGGATTACAGCTATTTTACGGTTCTTATCCAATTACACCAGCTTCAGACATTTTACATGAGCTAGCTAAACATAAAAACTTTGGCGTCAAGACTTTTCAGGCAGAAGACGAAATCGCTGCAATTACAGCATGTATTGGTGCTTCGTTTGGCGGAGCATTAGCAACTACTGGCTCTTCAGGACCAGGAATTGCTCTGAAAGGTGAAGCATTGGGATTAGCAGTTATGCTAGAAATTCCGTTGGTTGTTGTAAACGTGCAACGAGGAGGTCCTTCCACTGGATTGCCTACCAAAACAGAACAATCGGATTTAATGCAAGCTTTATACGGCAGAAATGGTGAAGCGCAAACGGTTATAGTTGCTCCTTCCACTCCTAAAGATGCATTTGCTATTGCTTTTGAAGCTTGCCGATTAGCAGTAGAGCATATGATGCCTGTTATGATGTTGAGTGATGGTTATATCGCTAACGGTTCAGAGCCTTGGGCTTTTCCTGCATCGGCTGATTTACCTGCAATTACACCAAAATTTGCCGACCCTTCAAAATATGAGGATAAAGAATACTTGCCTTACAAAAGAGACGAAAACTTAGTTAGAGAGTGGGCTATTCCAGGAATGCCTGGATTGGAGCACAGGGTCGGTGGACTTGAAAAAGAGGACCTTACAGGCAACGTTTCTTACGACCCTGATAACCATGAGTACATGGTTAAAATACGTGCGGCTAAAATCAAGAAAATAGAAGATGATATTCCTTTGCAGGCTATAGACCAAGGGCCAGAAAAAGGAAAGTTACTAATCTTAGCTTGGGGCTCTCCTTATGGCGCTATTAAAACTGCTGTTCGTCAATTATTAGCTGAAGGTTACGTTGTAAGTCATGCTCATATAAAGTATCTAAATCCATTACCAAAGAACTTAGGCGAGGTCTTAGGCAACTTTGAGCAAGTTTTAATACCAGAAATCAATGATGGTCAGTTGGATATATTAATTCGAAACAAGTTCTTGATTCCTTCGAAGCGGTTATGTAAAATTAAAGGTTTGCCATTTACAGCAGGTGAAATTATTGAGAAAGTAAAAGAGATATACTAACCAGCGAATAAGCATCAAAGTTCAAGATTATGTCAGATACACTTACAGCTAAAGATTTCGCAACAGACCAAGATGTCAGATGGTGTCCTGGTTGTGGCGATTACTCTATCCTTAAACAAGCTCAAAGTGTTGTAGCTGAATTGGGAAGAAAAAGAGAAGAAATTGTTTTCATATCGGGAATTGGTTGCTCAAGCCGTTTTCCGTATTACATGGAAACCTACGGAATGCATTCTATCCATGGCCGAGCGACATCTATCGCAAGTGGACTAAAAGCTATTCGTCCTGAATTGGATGTATGGATTATTACAGGTGATGGAGATTCGCTATCTATCGGCGGAAATCATTTAATTCATTTATTACGTCGGAATTTTGACGTAAATATTTTGTTGTTTAATAATGAAATTTACGGACTTACAAAAGGACAATACTCTCCAACGTCTCCAGTAGGAACAGTAACTAAGAGTACTCCATTTGGCGCATTAGATCACGCATTTAATCCTTCGGCTGTTGCATTAGGGGCTGATTGTAGCTTTTTTGCTAGGACTTTGGATCGCGATCCAAAGCATTTAAAAGAGATTTTAAAAAGAGGAAACTCACATTCAGGCGCTTCTTTGATTGAGATTTACCAAAATTGTAACGTTTTCAATGATGGTGCCTTTTTTACATTTACTGATAAAGCCACCAAAAGCGTGTCGACACTATTCGTAGAGCAAGGTCAACCAATGGTTTTTGGTGCAGAAAGAGAATTTGGAATTAAATTAGATGGTTTTAAACCTCAGATTGTAAACCTAAATGAAGGCCATTCTTTAGATGATCTGTGGATTCACGACGAACACGATTACATGAAAGCTACTTTGCTTTCCAGAATGTTTGATGTTCCTAGTGAAGGTAGCTTACCGAGACCATTTGGAGTATTCTACTCTATCGAAAGAGGAACTTACGAAGTTGCACTTGAGGCACAAGTCCAAGAAGCAACTGAAGCTCTTGGAAAAGGTGATCTGGATAAATTAATTGCAGGGAATAGTACTTGGGAGATTAAATAAATTAATCTTCCTCTGACATGGTATGATAAACGTTAATTACGTCATCATCTTCTTCAATTTTGTCTAGAAGCTTGTCCACATCCTTCCGCTCTTCTTCTGTCAGAGTTCTAGTGTCCGTGGGGATCCGCTCAGTACCCGATTCTATAACTTCTATATTCTTTTCGTCCAGTCCTTTTTGAATGTTTCCAAACTCAGCAAAAGGACCCATTATCATTAAATCCTCATCATCACCTTCAATTTCATCAACTCCAAAATCGATTAGCTCCAATTCCAATTCATCAATTTCAAGCCCCTCAGGGTTTACTTTAAAGAAACATTTGTGTTCAAACATGAATTCAACACTTCCACTAGTTCCTAAGCTTCCATTGCATTTATTGAAATAGCTACGCACATTAGCAACTGTGCGCGTGGTGTTATCAGTAGCGGTTTCGATTAGGACAGCAATTCCGTGAGCGCCATATCCTTCATAAACCATTTCATTAAAGTCGGCCATATCCTTATCTGTGGCTTTCTTTATAGCACGATCAACGTTATCTTTTGGCATATTAGCCGCTTTAGCATTCTGCATTGCCATTCGCAGACGTAGATTATTATCGGGGCTAGGACCGCCTTCCTTAGCAGAGAGAGTAATTTCTTTTCCAATTCGAGTGAACGCCTTCGACATAGCCGACCAACGTTTCATCTTTCTCGCTTTTCTGAATTCAAATGCTCTTCCCATGATAAATAATTAATGAAAAGCGAAGCTAAGAAAATGCATGAACACTATCCTTTAGTATGAGTGAGTTTTATAGATTTTAATGAGTGATCACGATACTTTTCCTAAAGTAGAATTATCAGTATTCGCTTTAATGCAGTAAAGTCCATATTCTGTATCCGAAGCACTGAAACATTAATCAACGATTTCAAACTCTAACACCCTTCGAAATAGATTGAAAATGTGCAAATTTTAACTATCAACACAAGTAATATTTAAAATTCCAATTATTAGATTGAATAAATTATCAAATCCATTTTTTAAACAATCGAAACGACCCTCTTTAATGGTGTCAACTGCTGCAGATGCTCAAGCATTGAATCTAGCATGTAACAATTGAACATTATTAGTTGAAATATTATTTTTGCCGCTCGAAATGAATCCGTCAGAATTATAAGTGACTGTTGCTTTATCGTTGGTATTTATAGAGCCGGTAAGAGTAAAAGACCCAATGCCATCCAACGCATTGGCTCACAATTCCAGATAAGGCACACTATCTTATAATTCCTTATAAATAAAGAGCATAGTTTTCCTCCTATATTGAAGGAAGTGAAAAATCCAAATCAGCGACCTTTTTCTCTTTCTATTAGTATCAAGAGTTATTGATTTCTAGTAGTCAGAAACTAGGATTAAATGACCGTTGTTAATTCGGCAGTATTCATTTTTTTCAAACTGATAAATATTGGCTTGTAATAAGGCCAAGCTGTATTGTCTTTATCGTCGAAATTTACAGCCAAAGGAGAATCATCGCTGTTACCTACAGCTAAAAACTTACCACCTTTTAGCTTATCAATAGAAGCAAGTTTCGTAAGTGTAGTTTGATTAAATATCAGTGCCCATAGAGCATTTCTTTACTGATTTAATTTTACGATAACTAATTTTTTTGACACACAAGACCTAGAAGTATGAATATCATTAGATTTCGTTAATAGGCCTCCTCCTTCTTTACCAAACGCTGCATAGATTATGTTCTTTATCAAAGCCTTATCATATTTCTAGTCTATAATGGTTTAGGTCTTCCCCGATATTTAATGAAGTACTCATTGATTTTATTCCAATATTAAACTCGTTTAAACTAGACTATCTCACAACTATTATCTCCAAACGCATAATGCTTGTTATCAAACACAACAAATTATTTTGATGAATCAATTGCTGAGATTTGATCGTTTTAATCCACATTTAGGTTATCAAATTGCGTGATCCACAACAGTATCGATTCGCCAAAAATTAGCTTAGATCAAAAAAATACTAGATAAAATATGTATATTCTTTTTCAATCAAATTTTATCACTAAAAATGAAGTCAACTAAATATGCACTTCTTTTAGATGAAACCCGACTTATTTTAGATATAACCTGATTATCTAGAAGAACCAAGTAATTAATAAGTTATTATAAAAGCTAATGATGAATAAAGTTGTTCTCTTTATATTGTTTAGAAGATTATTCTCTCATAATGTATTAATTTCGTAGGTCATAATTTTAGTAAAATGAACTTTCTGAAAATATCGTTGTTTTGCCTTTTGAACATATTGTTTTCTGGTGAGATTTTAAGCCAAGAAGTTATAGGTTCTTCAGGAGGAACTGATTCTACCTCGAACAGTCAAGTAACTTGGAGTGTTGGAGAAACTATTATTGAAACTGCAACGATTGACTCTAAAGATTTCACACAAGGGTATGTTCAGCCCATATTTCTTATTGTCTCTTTAGAAGAAGTAAATTCAAGTAACATATCCCTTACGTTATTCCCTAACCCAGCTAATCAGGAGTTCAATTTAGTAATTGAAGGGACGATAGAATCAATTTTTTATTTGCGAATTACCAATATTAGCGGTCAGCTAGTTCGAGAAAAATCATTCACTGAAGCTAAGTATACTGTTAATATAAGCGAACTATTACCCGCAACCTACTTTGTTGAAATTATTAATGAAGACGGCAGCTATTACAATAAAATGAAACTTGTAAAAACTCATTAATCACAATACATGAAAAATCTCATTACTCTTTTATTCTTAGTGACATCTGCGTCACTATTGGCCCAGTCGCCTCAGAAATTTAATTACCAAGCAGTTGTTCGTAATGCCGATGGTACGGTTATTCAAAATCAATCGGTAAATTTCAGAATGACCATTTTTGAAGGTACTTCAGTAAGCCTTGTAAAATATCAAGAAACCCAAACGGGAATAACAAACAAGTACGGTTTGATTTCATTATCAATTGGAAATGGAGTTATTTTGGCTGGCTCAATGACCTCAATTAATTGGGGTGGCAATGACCATGTTTTACGAGTAGAAATTGACCCTGATGGAGGCTCCAACTTTAATATTTTAAGTACGTCACAACTAATGTCAGTTCCTTATGCCTTATATGCACTAAGCTCGGGAAATGGATCAGGTAGCGGATCAGACAATGATGCGGACAGTACCAATGAAATTCAAACCGTATCTCTCTCAAATGACACTGTTTATCTGAGTAAGGGAGGGTTTATTGTACTTCCTTCTGGAAGCAGTGGAATCATTAATGATAATGATTCTACTAACGAAATTCAAACAGTTTCTATTTCTAACGATACTATTTTTTTAAGTAAAGGTGGATTTGCAATCCTTCCCGCTTCAAGCAGTGGAATCAACAATGACAATGACTCTACCAACGAGATTCAAACGGTAACAATTTCTAACGATACTGTGTTTTTAAGTAAAGGTGGATTTGCTATTTTACCAGCAAGTAGCGGAGTCAATAACGATAACGATTCCACAAATGAGATTCAATCTCTTACTATCTCAAATGATACCATTTTCTTAGCTCAAGGAGGCTTTGTAATTTTACCAGCTACTTCAACTGGCACAAACAATGATAATGATTCAACCAATGAATTAATACAGGGCCTCTTAATTACGAATGATTCACTAATAATCATTGAACCAAACAATACCACGAAAGTTGACTTATCGGCCTATAATCAATTAGGAGAGCTTGTGATTTTAAGTTCACGAATAACTAACGACAGTATTCGTTTGAACTCTGTGGGTAGTATTTCTGCTGGTGTA
>CESE01088363.1_pt1 | contig 91376 bp, 88 predicted proteins | sample 350271 | NCBI WGS metagenome assembly CESE01 (sample SAMEA2621536, study PRJEB7988) | marine metagenome | isolation source: saline water (ENVO:00002010), including | reverse complement strand
AAACGTACTTCTGTTTACAAGCTCGTAATTGTAAAAAGTCATGTTGTTGATTTCATCATTTGTAGCAAAAGCGAATGCTTGTGCTCTAATCTCCATCCCAATGGAGGATGCTCCTGTTTCTGTGTGAATGTTTCCCTTATCGTTAAATATCCACCATAGGTTCTGATCTCCAAATAGGTTTACGATTCGTTCCTTACAATCGCTTGAATTGTTTAAATCATAAGCTGGATAATCTCCTTGGGTAGGATCATAATCTCCGTCCCCATTCCGATCTGCGAATGGAGCTAAGTTTTCTGCCTCATTATAAGGGGCAAAAGAGCGTCCTTTTGCCGGATAATCTAAAATATTTTTTGGAATCGAATAACCTGGGTACTGAATAGATTGAGTAGAAGTTCCATTTGCAGCATCGTTAATTCCTGCTTCAAACCAACCAACAAATTCAGAAACCTCAGCACGAGAAGTTGGAAAATGTTTATCATATTCAACGCAAGTTGATGGGTCAATTTCAGCATCGATCAAACTCAATGGACCGGTCCAAAAGTCAACTCCACTGGATCGAAACATCTGAGCAGCTACTTTCAATTGTCCCGAAATATCTCTTCCTCCCATCCATAACGATCCAGCAAACAATGCTGTTTGTCCACTATTTTTTGGAATTTCGTACTGCGATCTTGTAAAGTCCCACCACATGTCACCACCAGTTTGAATAAGTGCACGAACATTGTTGATGTCCAGCTCGGTGCTCTGTGTTGCAGGCGAACAATTTGCAGCTAAACTACCGTTTGGTTTTTTTCCAGCTCGACTTCCTGACTTTTCTGTTTCACGGGCAAATGATAAGCTGCTTATTAAAACTACAGATACTAATAGAAGTACATTTTTCATGGCGATTAATTTAGAATACTAATGTCTAAACAATAAAGCCATTAAACGAGAGAAAAGGTTGTGCGAGCAGCTTTTGGACTTAAGCGGCTAACTATGTTTATTAAACGGTTTTACTGTTTTCTGGCATTCAGTGCCTCCATAAATGCCGTCTTCTTTCTTCTTGATACATCTACTTGAGTTCCATCACTCATTTCGATAATTCCACCTTCTATTTTGAGAAATTTATGAATGTGACTCATGTTCACTAAATGACCTCTATGAACTCTAAAAAAGCCATCTCCATCAAGCATGCTTTCATACTCGCCCAGCGTTTTAGAAGCAAGAATTTTCTTTCCTGTATTCATGAAAAGTCGGGTATAGTTTCCATCAGATTCGCATCGAATGATGCTGCTAATAGTAATGAAAGTAATTCCATTACTATCTGGAATAGCTAGTTTTTTCTCTTGATAATCTGACTTAAGGTTTTCTATAAGGTTGTCATAACTACCTGTTGGAGGTGTTTTTTGGGTATGTACATGCTTCTTAATTGCCTTTTTCAAGTCTTCAATATCAACTGGTTTTAGCAAATAGTCCAGAGCAGAAAACTTGATGGCTTTTAATGCATAATGATCGTATGCGGTTACAAAAACAATATTGAAATTAATCGGTTTCATTCGCTCCAATAACTCAAATCCAGAACCAAAAGGCATTTCAATGTCTAAAAAAACTAATTCGGGAGTATACTTTTCAATCTTTACCATCGCCGAAGCAATTGATTCCGATTTTGCAACGATTTTAACATCGTCTACATACTTTTCTAAGAGGTTGCTTAATGATTCTCTAGCGCCTTCCTCATCGTCCACTATCATTACTCTAACATCTCTCATATTACTCTCGGTTTAATGGCACATATATCTTTACTCTAGTTCCGGCTTCTTCAAAATTATCTGGATCTATATCTTCAATTGTTACGCTTAAATCGCTATCGTTTACTTTATTTATAATGTGTAATCTATCTTCCGTAATTGACATTCCTTGCGATTTGTGATACTTGGGCTGAGTACTTCTGATTTCTTGCGCCTTTTTTCTACCAACACCATTATCTTCAACACAAACCACCAAGTAATTCTGTTCTAAGTATAAGTTAATGTCAATTCTACCTGGTGTCTTTTTATGCGCTATCCCATGTAAGACAGCGTTCTCAAGATAAGGTTGAACGAGCATACTTGGCATTTCGTCATACTCTTTGTCTATATCAGCATGAATACTAATTTTATAGTCAAACTTGTTTTTAAACCTAAGCTTCTCGAGATCCAAATAGAGGCTAATGGCATTTACCTCATCTTCAATACTTATAAACTTCTTTTTACTATTATCTAAAATAACGCGCATTAACTTTGCGAATTTGCTCAAATATTTTAGTGCTTCTTCCGTATTGTTTCCAGAAATAAAATGCTGAATTGAACTCAATGTATTAAAAATAAAATGGGGGTTCATCTGAGCCCTTAAAGCCATTAATTCCAAGTTGGCAATCTTCTTATTAATCTCAGATTTTTCCTGTTCATTTTTTCGGATAGATCTGGAGTAAACCCAAACTGAAAGCAGTAAAACCAGCGCAACGATTCCCACCAACACTATCCTAAACCAAAGTATTTGATAAAAATGCGGTAAAATCTCAATCTGTATTTGGGCCGGATCTGTACTCCAAATGCCCGATTTGCTCATCGCTTCTACAGAAAACAAATAGTTACCTGGCGGCAACATAGTATATTGAACATAACTTGAACTGGTATATACCCATTTCTGATCAACTCCAACCAATTTATAACGGTACTGAAATAACCCTGGGTTTCCTGGTGCTGAACCCACAAAAGATAGTCTGATAAAATTTTGCTCTGCTTGCAGCTGATAACTAGTAAGCAAAGTAGTGTCTTGATTGTTGATTTTAATACTGGAAATGTAAATTTTAGGTGCAACCGTATCGGATTCTAGTCTATAGGTCAAACTGCCTTCTGGGGAAGGGTTATCGATTCGTATTGCTTGGACAGATCTACCTGTATCTCTATTTAAAGAAGAATTTAAGTTCGGCGAAACATAAGTAATATTAGAATTTAAACTGTATTGGTAAATCCCTGAATTAGCAGTTGCAAACCATAAATTATTGTCCGTGTCTTCGTAGATAGCAGTTATGGTTTTATTACTCAGATATTCGATTCTATTTCGAGATGAAATATCTCCAGTTGGAAAACAAATTACTCCTCCTTGGTTCAAACCAATCCAAATTTTTTGTTCGCTATCCTCAAATAAACATTCCACTTTTTTTTCAGTAAATAATCTCGCTAATATTCCTTTTTCATTAAAGTTAACCACCTCGGCACCAGCACTAAATAGGTAGGATTTATTCTGTAGCGCATTAAATTTACTTTTGTTGTATTCAGAATTTCCGCTGAGTGAAATTTCTAATTCAAGTTCATGGAAAAAGACTTTTAATTGATTTACTGACTTTGCTCCTTTCATTGGTTTTGAACTACCTACAATAAAGTTGTTTTCGGACAATTGGCGAGCAATGTATTTATACTCTCCAGATTCGTCATGATTAATCACTTTTCGAGTTGCGGGTTGAATTTCAATTAATCCACTTCCTATAATATTAGATATCCAAATATTATCCGAATCGTCTATTCTAGCTTGATTAACAATTTTACCAACTAGCGCGGATTGGAGTTGGGTGTTTAAAGCAATAGGAGAAACTCTATTATCCTTTATATAGAACAACATTCCTTCAGCAGTATAGCAGCCCAGTTTTCCCTGCGATTCAAAAAAACCAACGATATATAAATCCTGTGATACTTTACTCGATTTCGCTAATTCAAAACTTAACCCTTCAAGAGTGACCAAGCCTTTGCTCGTTGCAACCCAAATTCGACCTGTTTTATCTTGGGCGATATCATAGATTTCATTGCTAGCGATTCCCTCTGTTTTTCCATAATGGTTAAACAAAGCTTCTTGAGCCATTAATAAATTCGCTGCTAAAAGCAAGGTCGATATAAATGTGATAATCCTCATTGGTAAGATGAAAGTATTACAAATCAAAGTCCCAAGAGACGAATAAAATTAGAAATTGGCTTTTAATAAATAATCGGTTGGTTTATGGAAATGAGTGGGATTACTTCGGCCGTTTAAAAACTGGAACAGTACTGCAAGGCTCTCCAAACATCAACGACTTTGCAACCGGTTGCAGCTTATTTGTAATTTCTACCCAAGCTGCTTCCGAAACTGTTCTATCACCACAACCTTTAATAACTATTCGAGTATCGATATATTCTTCTGAATTTATCGAGCGAATAGAACGCAATAGTAATTGCTGTTCAACTCCTTGTTTGCTACCAAAATGGATTGTTAAAGCAAATTCCTGCAGGGCGGAACTTAACAGCATATAAGACCAACTTGGAATTATGGCATCAACAGAACAAGTCAAGGCGATGTGTTTATTCTGATAAACTGACCAGTCATTTTCTTTAATAAATGCTCTAAAATCCTTTTCTTTTAATGCAATTTCTTCCCAAAGATTTTGAGCAATATCGTATTCTACAATTTCTTCTTTTACGAAAAAATCAGCCATGTCTAGTTGAACTAAACCAGACTTAGCAACTTTGTTTATAATTTCAACTGATTCTGACATTACATAAATCCTAATTCCAACTGTGCTTCTTCAGACATCATATCCTTTTCCCAAGCTGGTTCAAAAGTGATTGTCACTTTTGCGTCACTTACTATTTGGATTCCCTTAACTTTTTCTTCCACCTCAGCCGGCAAGCTTTCGGCAACAGGACAGCTAGGTGATGTTAACGTCATAAGCACATCTACTTGCGCAGTGTCGCTCACAGCAATATCATAAATTAATCCCAGCTCATAAATATCAACTGGAATTTCTGGGTCAAAAACCGTTTTTAAAACCTCTATTACCGTATTCTCAATTACTTTTTTATCCATCTTAAATTGCTTTTGCTGAATAAGCTAAGGCGTATGTTTTAATTTTTTTAATCATTGATACCAAACCATTAGAACGGGTTGGCGATAAATGCTCTTTTAATCCAATTTTATCCACGAAATATAAATCCGATTTTAATATTTCATCTGCTGATGAGTTATTCAAAACTCTTACAACCATTCCTACAATTCCTTTAGTAATAATGGCATCAGAATCCGCCTGAAATTGCAAAATTCCGTTCTCTTGAGCTGGAATCAACCAAACTCTACTCTGACAACCCCTCACTAGATAATCATCCGACTTTAATTCTTCTGTAAGACCAATGACATCCTTCCCCATATCTATGATGTACTCATACTTTTCCATCCAGTCATCGAACATCGAAAACTCTTCAATAAGCTCGTCTTGTCTTTCGTTTATGGACATCATGAAAACATTTTTTTAACCCTTAACAATCCTTCGTATAGAGCATCAATTTCTTCTTTCGTATTGTAAAAAGCGAAAGACGCTCTTACCGTACCCGGTATTCCAAATCGCGTCATAACTGGCTGGGTGCAATGATGGCCAGTTCTTACTGCAATTCCTAATTTATCTAAGATAGTTCCAGCATCATAAGGGTGAATTCCATCCAACAAGAATGAAATCACTGAAGCCTTATTTTTTGCAGTTCCGTATATCTTAAGCCCTTCGATTTGACTTAATTTTTCTGTTCCGTATTCCAACAATTCTTGCTCGTAATCAGAAATAGCACCAAGACCAATTTCGTTTACGTAATCGATTGCTGTTTTCAAACCTATAACTCCTGCAATATTTGGTGTTCCAGCTTCAAACTTAAATGGCAGTTCATTGTAAGTGGTCTTTTCAAAAGACACCGTCTTAATCATATCACCACCGCCTTGATAAGGAGGTAGTTTATTCAACCACTCTTCTTTGCCGTACAAAACACCTACGCCTGTTGGGCCAAATAACTTGTGGCCGGACATTACATAAAAATCGCAATCTAATGCTTGAACATCAACGGCCATGTGAGGAACAGCTTGAGCCCCATCCAATAAAACTGGAATTCCTTTTGAATGCGCTGCTTCGATTACATCAGTAATTGGGTTCATCGTTCCTAACGCATTGGAAACATGATTTACTGCAATAATTTTAGTTCTATCAGACAATAAGTTATGAAATTCCTTCATAATCCATTCACCCGAATCGGTAATTGGAATCACTTTGAGCTTCGCTCCAGTTTGCTCACAGGCCATTTGCCAAGGCACAATGTTCGAATGATGTTCTAACTCTGAAACGATAACCTCATCACCTTCTTTTAGAAAGCTTTTAGCAAAACCATTGGCTACTAAATTGATTCCGTCAGTAGTTCCTTTATTAAATACTATTTCGTGGTCAAATTTCGCATTAAAATGAGCTTGAACCGCTTTCCGCGCAAGTTCATATTCCTCAGTAGCCGCAGCCGATAAAGAATGAACACCTCGGTGAATATTAGAGTGCTCATTAGAATAATAATCCGCCACTCTATCAATAACCACTTTTGGTTTTTGAGTAGAAGCTGCATTGTCAAAATACACCAAAGGTTTACCGTTAACTTCCTGTTGAAGAATGGGGAACTCTTTTCTAATTTGCTCTATGTTCAATTCAGTTTTTACCACACTTATACTTTAAAATTTTCATCTACTAATTCTTCAACATGCGTTCTAAATGAGTCTAATTTAATCTCATCTAGAACATCAAATACAAATGCTCGGATTAACATTTTTTTTGCACTTATTTCACTTACACCTCTAGTTTTCAGGTAGAAAAGCGCTTCTTCATCCAATTGCCCTGTTGTTGAGCCGTGAGAACATAAAACGTCATCAGCGTAAATCTCTAATTCTGGTTTTGAATTAATGGTTGCATCATCACTCAATAAGATATTTTGATTGCTTTGAAACGCATTAATCTTCTGAGCATCAGGCTGCACCATAACTTTTCCATTAAAAACTGCAGTAGCTTTATCATCGATAATGCCTTTATAGTTTTCGCTTGAGTTACAATTTGGAGCAATGTGATCTACATAAGTATGATTGTCAAAATGCTGCTTCCCAGAAGCAAGGTAAACTCCATTTAATTTGGTTTCGCAGTTCTGTCCTTCAACTGCAATATTCAAATTATTTCTAAGGATTTTTCCTTCTAAACAAATGGTATGAATTGCAAATCGACTGTCTCTTTTTTGTTGAACCGCGATTGTGTTGATTAGGTAATTCTCATCTCCGCCCTGTTGCAATTGGTGCACATTCAATTCTGCATTTTTTGCCACTTTCATTTCCGAAACTACATTCCAAAAATTATTTTCATTGCCCTCGTTTTGAAAATTGAAAATAAACTGAGCAGAAGCACTTTTTGCTACTTCAATTTTAATTCTAGGTTGAGCTTGAATTCCGCTACTGGCATTCACAAAATTCAGTTGAATCGAATTGTCCATTACCACGCCTTCAGCAACTTTAATTCGGATACCTGAGGTAAAGTAGGCGGTATTCAATGCAGCAAAAAACTCGTGCTGATATTCTACCAATGAATTCCGAACTTCCTCAATAGGGGAAATTTCAATTCCTTCAGGTAACTTTCCAATTAAATCTCCAAAAAAGCCGTTTACACAATTGATATGTGCCCCCTTTTCATCAATTGACAGAACCTTCACATCATCGTTAGATTCTTCAATCGAAAATGAACTGTTCTGGATTTTTGTTAATCGTGTATACTTCCAATACTCATCCCGAGTAGAAGGAAAGGCCAGGTTCTGCAGAGCAATTTGTGCTGCTATACTTTCTCCTGAAAGTCCTTCAGAAACTCTGAACTGCTCTAAAAACAATTCCTTTTTATCTTTTACAACTACAGACATTACGCTAGTTCTTTATCTTCTTTAGTCAACCAATCGTACCCTTTTTCTTCTAATTCTAGTGCTAATTCTTTACCACCAGTTTTTACAATCCTCCCTTGATACAATACATGTACAAAGTCCGGGACTACATAATCCAAAAGTCTTTGATAGTGCGTAATAACTATGGTTGCATTGTCCTTAGTTTTAAGTTTGTTTACTCCGTTTGCAACAATTCTTAAGGCATCGATATCTAGCCCCGAATCTGTTTCATCAAGTATGGCTAATCTAGGATCAAGCATTGCCATTTGGAAAATCTCGTTACGCTTCTTTTCACCACCAGAGAAACCTTCATTGACAGAACGGCTCGCTAAATTATCTTTTAGTTCAACCAATTCCTTTTTCTCTTTTACTCTCTTCAAGAATTCTTTTGCAGACATTCTTTCAAGGCCTTTGTATGCCCTTACTTCGTTTATTGCTGCTTTCAGGAAATTGATGTTGCTGACTCCAGGAATTTCAACTGGGTATTGAAAAGCTAAAAACAACCCTTCGGCTGCTCTTTCTTCAGGAGCTAATTCCAGCATATCTTTTCCATCAAAAGAAACTGTTCCTCCATCAACTTTGTAATCTTCTCTTCCAGCTAAAACTGAAGCCAAGGTGCTTTTTCCAGAACCGTTAGGTCCCATTATCGCATGAACTTCGCCTGCTTTTACTTCTAAATTTAAGCCTTTAAGGATTTCCTTTCCTTCTACGCTTGCTTTAAGGTCTTTTATTGATAACATAGCTTCCTTGCTTGAGAATTAATCCTCTTTGTTTTAAAATAAAATATTGAAGGTGGTAAAGCCGCCATAACGTCTTGTTATGTATTGCTGCATCTGCACCTTGTCCTAGTCCGATAATTTATCGTGACTGTTTGAATATTGTTCCTGTTTTAATATCCATTTCTTTTCTGATAACCTATCCTACTGAACCTTCTAACGAAATATCCAACAATTTCTGAGCTTCAACTGCAAACTCCATTGGTAACTGATTCAAGACATCTTTACAATATCCGTTTACTATTAAACCAATTGCTTTCTCGGTATTAATTCCGCGTTGGTTACAGTAAAATATTTGATCCTCACCAATTTTAGAGGTCGTAGCCTCATGTTCAACTTTCGCCGTTTTATTGGAGGTTTCTATATATGGAAAAGTATGTGCTCCGCAAGTATCACCCAACAACAATGAATCGCATTGTGAAAAATTACGTGCATTTATAGCACTCTTATTAATCTTAACTAATCCTCGATAGGAATTACTGCTTTTTCCAGCAGAAATACCTTTCGAAATGATGGTAGACTTGGTGTTTTTACCAATGTGAATCATCTTCGTACCCGTATCTGCTTGCTGGTAATTGTTAGTTACCGCAACACTATAAAACTCACCTACCGAATAATCACCTTTCAATATACAACTTGGGTACTTCCAAGTCACAGCAGAACCCGTTTCAACTTGGGTCCAAGCAATTTTTGAATGGTCTCCTTCGCAAAGGCCTCGCTTAGTAACAAAGTTGTAGATACCTCCTACTCCTTCCGCATTACCCGGATACCAGTTCTGAACAGTAGAATATTTTACCTCGGCACCTTTGTGCGTAACTATTTCTACAACTGCTGCATGCAATTGATTTTCATCTCGCATTGGCGCTGTACATCCTTCTAAGTAACTTACATAACTATCTTCATCTGCAATGATCAAAGTTCTTTCGAATTGACCCGTATTTGCTTCGTTGATTCTAAAGTAAGTAGACAATTCCATTGGGCATCTAGTACCTTTTGGAATGTAGCAAAAGGACCCATCAGTAAATACTGCTGAATTCAATGCTGCATAATAGTTGTCGTTTACCGGCACTACTGAAGCCATATATTCTTGCACCAAATCGGGGTGATTCTTAACCGCCTCAGAAAACGAACAGAAAATAATTCCCTTTTCAGCTAGCGTTTCTTTAAAGGTAGTCGCTACAGACACTGAATCCATAACAATGTCAACAGCCACGTTAGATAGTCGCTTTTGCTCATCGATTGAAATACCTAATTTTTTGAAAGTTTCCAATAATTCCGGATCTACTTCATCCAAACTATCTAGCTTTTTCTTAGGCTTTGGAGCTGCATAAAATATTAGATCCTGAAGATTAGGCTTAGGATATTTAACATGTCCCCATTCAGGTTCAGTTAAGGTCTGAAATTTCTCGAAAGCATCCAGTCTAAATTTCAATAACCATTCAGGTTCATCTTTCTTTTTGGAAATAAAACGAATGATCTCTGCATTTAGACCTTTTGGCGCATTATCAGATTCAATATCGGTTGTAAAACCGTATTTATATTCTGAGTTTATATATTCGTCAAGAGCTAAGTCTTGTTGAGCTAACTTATCTGGCATATCTAATTAAATTGAAAAACTTTCCCCGCAACCACAGGTGCGCGAAGCGTTCGGATTGTTAAAAGCAAAACCTTTTCCGTTGAGGCCTCCACTGTATTCTAAAACAGTTCCTGCTAAATACAAGAAACTCTTTTTGTCTACGGCTATCTTGATGCCTTGATCTTCAAAGATTTTATCGTCCACTTTCGATTCCGATTCAAAATTCATTTGATAGGTAAGGCCACTACAACCGCCACCTTCTACACCAACACGTATAACAGCATTCTGAGGAATCTTATCTTCTGCCATAAGGCGAAGGACTTCTTCTTTTGCTTCTTCTGATACTTTTATCATAATCTTGTAACAATTAGGCAAACTGCATAGTTCGCTAGAGTGCAAAGTTATTTAGAATAGTTCTAAATAAAAAAAAAATAGGTTAATAATATACCTAATAGTAGGTAGAAGGAATTTCTTCCAACACAAAACGCCGACTATTGATTTTAGGTCAGGTAGTTAGTTTGTAACTGCAAAGAAATATAAACATAAAATCAATAAGAAAAATTAACCATAGACTGCTGATATTAATATCAATTACAATCCTTTCTTGTAAAAAAGAAAGATATACCGATGCAACAGCGACTAATTACAATTCAAAAGCAATAAAAAAATAATGGCACTTATTTGAGCCAAAAAAAACAACTCCCACAAACTCTAATAAACTATCCAGTGTATGGCTACATTTGAACTAGAAAAGTCTAAACGGAAACATTTGCTTCCCTTGACGCTTTCAGAAAAGCAACCGCAATACCATTCGAGACTTTTAGCTTCAATGCATCTGAAAGCGGAAATTTCACTGCATCATAAGGAACTGTAATAAACGGTTACCCTAATTCACTATTAGGCTTTCCTGGAAATCCAGAGTTTTAAGACCTAGTGTTGCGCATAGAAAGAACTGTCTAGTATATGAGACATTATTACCTCTGACGTCTATACTGGTTCTAATGGAACATACTTGGAATCAGGAGGCAAGGTTTTCATAGATGCCAAATCTAACGGGACTTTATTAACAGTAGCTCCTGGAAAATCCGCAGGAAATTCAATGCCTGCGGAGACTACTGCAACAGGAATGCAGCTTTTTACTGGAGATCAAAGTGCGGATAGAAGCGCTAGATGTACCATTTTTGACTCATCTGTCGCTAACTATCGTTTTGACTATCCGCAAATTACCCCCCTCCATTTTTATATGAAATAAAACTTGGAATTTTAGGCTGAATAAACATTGATCGAGACTTACATAGTGGCCAAACCGTTACTATGAATTTGAAGTTACAACCCTTCCTAAACGATGCCCCTGGAACACAAAATTTGTTGGTATAGTGAACGATGTTCATTCTATTTGAGGAGGAGGATGAGGAAAGTACTCTGGAATTGGAGGTAAAGTTAGAATCACTGCCAACAGAATAATACCATTGCTGCCCTCATTTGATTTATACAATTTTCAGTGAGTACAATTTAATATGTTTTGTTAGAAGATGCAACTGACTAAATCGATTTAAATCAGATTATCATAAAACATAACAAGTGCAGGATTATATGATATGATCAATCATCTAAAATAGGATAATGAACTAATCAATAGCGTTTCAATAATTTTTGAAAGTGCGAAATGACGATTGATTTTAAAATTATGATTTCGCTCTTTTATTTATTGGAACTTATCTTGAAGTCTTTAATGGAGGAAAACAGCAGCGAGCTTTACGTTTAATACATGGCTTACAACCTTAATATTTCAGTTGCACAGTTTGCTAGAAAAGCTTGAAACAAGAGATTGAAGAAAAAGAATTAGCTCAGAATATAAAGTTGATCAATTAGGACGGCAAGTGTTTTTCCACTAAACCATATACAAACGTGCCTATTGTTGCTCCAATAATTGCTAAAATCATAATGGAATATCCTGCACCCGTTATAGCAAACAAAGGCGCTGGACAAGCCCCTGTGAGTGCCCACCCGAATCCGAAACAAATTCCACCAACCAAGTTTCCAACTTTCTTAAGTGGCTTGGGGTTCAATACTATTGGCTCTCCCTCTATCGATTTTAAATTGAATTTTTTAATCAATTGAATAGATATAGCCCCAACAGCAATTGCACTTCCAATAACACCATACATATGGAATGCGTCGAACAAAAACATTTCTTGAATACGAAACCAAGAAACAACTTCTGCTTTTATCAAAAGAATACCGAAGCTAATACCGAGCATTAAAAATTTCGCGTACCTCATTGTTTATAGTGTTAAAATAGTTGGGAGTATAAAATAGGACATAAGTAAACCTCCAATAAAAAATCCAATTACAGCAATAAGCGATGCCAGTTGAAACAAAGACAAGCCCATAATGGCATGACCCGACGTGCAGCCTCCTGCATATCTAGCACCAAACCCGACAAAAAACCCTCCAATTATAGTTATAATAAACGTGCGAAGAGTAAAGAGTTCGTCCCAATTAAAAATCTCCTGAGGCAATAGGGTATTGAAGTCTGTAATTCCCATACTAGTAAGCCGCTCAACGGTCGCTTCACCAAGAAGAACAGGATTACCGTCATTCATAAAGTTTCCTGCGATTATGCCGCCTATCAGTATTCCAACTAAAAATACTAGATTCCAAATATCGTTTTTCCAGTCATTTTTTCGATATAAGTCTGCATTTATGGGCACACACATCGAGCAAACCGAACGAAGTGTGGCAGAAACTCCAAACGGCTTGTTTCCGATGTACAACATAACGGGAACCATTAGCCCTATAAGTGGGCCAGAAACGTACCATGGCCAAGGAGAAAATATAAAATCCATATAAAATAATTTTAAATGCGAATTAAGTACCTGTTTTATTCGTTTACTGTAAAATTCAAAGTATTGACGTTAACTTGACCTAAGTTAGCTCCATTTACAAAACAGAACTCACAACGGCTAAATTTGTAAACATAACTTTTTAGTTGGATTACCTTTTTGAAAAGTCTGTAAAAAAGCAATTTATAAATGCTTAGGCCCAATATTTCACAATTACTTTTTCGAAAGTGAATTGTCTGGAACTTCAAAATTTCGGAACTACTCTATCTCTACTATATACCATTAGATAGGTATTGTATAATCGAAGAAAGCTTCACACATTTGCAATACAAATGAAATTAACTCAGGCGCCTTTCAATAAACCCCTTCTGGTAATAAAAATAAGTGATACTGCTCTTGAAATTAAGTTGTTGGAATTGGGCTTTGGCGTTAACACCCAATTCAACTTATTGAGGCAAGCGCCTTTTAATGGCCCTTATACGCTCAACAATGAAAAAACACAAATAATTTTGAGAAGTGAGGATGCTAATAGGATCGAAGTTTCAATACCACTAAGTAAATGAACGTTGTATTAGCGGGAAACCCAAACTGCGGTAAAACTTCTTTATTCAATCGGTTTACCGGTATGAATCAAAAAGTAGGTAACTACCCTGGAATTACTGTAAGTAAAAGAGAGGGTTCCTTTAAAATTGACAGCGAAGCTTGTTTAATCACTGACTTACCAGGTATTTATAGTTTATATGCCGGAAGTGAAGACGAACAAATATCGGTAAACACACTATTAGATCTTCAAAAAATAGAAAAGCCTCCAATTATACTTTGCATAATAGATATTCAAAGTCCACATAAAAATCTGCTTCTACTTTCTCAACTTATCGAATTAGGAATGCCTGTTATCGGTGTTTTTAATTATCGTAAAAAAACTACGACATCTGAAATAAGCGATTGGATCAAAAAGTTAAAGGCGAAATATCTTATTCCTTTTTTAGCTTTAAATGCCAACTCCGGCGAAGGGGTAAATGCACTAAAGGAAGAATTAAAAAACAACAAGAACAATGAAGCAGTAAGTGGTGATCCAAATTCCAAAGTAGCGGAATTTGCGACGTGGATAAAACAAGCCAACGAGAGCGATACAGAATCAAATATTCTAAAAATAACCAAAGACCTAAGGGCTCGACTTGAGGATGTAGACAATAGTTTCCCGTCAAAAACTTACAGCCCTGAACTCAAACCAGATTCTACTCAAAAAACCCACAGCAAAACTTCCTATCTAGATAAATTACTCATGCACCACATATGGGGTTATTTGATTTTTGGGATTTCATTAATTGTAATATTTCAAGCAGTATTTTCTTGGTCGGCCTATCCAATGGAATGGATTGAAGAAGGCTTTGGGTTATTATCTGCCTTTACCCAGAACTATTTACCCTCTAATTTTTATACAAATGCAATAAGCGATGGAATCATTCCTGGGCTTGCAGGCATTGTTGTTTTTGTGCCGCAAATTTCCTTTCTATTCTTGTTTATTGCCTTGTTCGAAGAGTCTGGTTACATGACGCGCGTGGTGTATTTAATGGATAGACTGGTAAAACCTTTTGGTCTATCCGGTAGGAGTGTAGTGCCTTTAATTTCGGGTTATGCCTGTTCAATACCTGCAATCATGGCTACTCGAACCATAAAAAACCCCAGAGAAAAGCTGATTACCATGCTCGTAATCCCTTTTATGACCTGTTCTGCCAGAATACCAGTGTATACAACACTTATCGCGCTTATGATGTCTTCAGAGGCCAGTGTGGGTGTCTTTAACTCTCAAGGATTGGTGCTATTTGCCCTGTATTTGTTTGGTGCTTTTATGTCCTTTTTTACTGCGTTAGTCGCTCATAAAATAATGAAGCGCGGCGGCAGGTCTGTGCTCATCATGGAACTCCCAAACTACAAAATACCAAGTTTCAATAATGTGATGCTTACTATTTATGAAAAAAGTAAATCCTTTGTATTTCAGGCGGGTAAAATAATTATCCTCGTTTCTCTTGCTTTATACTTAATGTCAAATATTGGATTCAACGATACGTTTGAGAAAATTGAAGATAATGATACAGAATTTGTAAATCAATTCACACCCAATGAATTAGCTCAGTTAAAACTGGAGAATAGTGTGATAGGTCAACTCGGAAAATTCATTGAACCCGCCATTAGACCATTAGGATACGATTGGAAAATTGGAATTTCGCTCATCACCTCCTTTGCGGCAAGAGAGGTTTTTGTGGGAACAATGAGTACCATCTATGCATTGGAAGATGCCGGTGACGATACAACCTCTATCATTCAGAAAATGCAGTCGGACAAAAATCCAGACGGAACAGCAAAATACAGCCTTGCAGTAGTACTTTCTTTATTGGCGTTTTATGCATTAGCCATGCAATGCCTCAGCACAATAGCGGTTATGTATAAAGAAACTGGAGGTTGGAAGTGGCCCTCAATTCAGTTTATTGTTTCTACAGGCAGCGCCTATTTATTGGCGTTGTTGATATATCAACTTATGAGTTAATTTATTGAAATAAATGCTTACTAGATTTTGTGTTTTTCCAAATCTATGCGCTCAATCAAACGTTCTTGTCACTTAGTGTTTTCCTTAATTCTATTACTCAGCAACCTGAATATATCTGGTCAAACGGATCCTTTTACAATAAAAGGTGATAAAAAGCAGCAACTGATCGGAGCATAATCATCATTGTAGGAACTGACAACTTAAAAGAACTAAAATTGGAAAAAGATGCACTTTTCAGCTTTATCTTAGAATACGTATATAATTCTACGGTCCTTTTTGGAGGTAAAGATGTTTATTCCAAAAGTGTTTTTATTAATTTAAGAAATGTCGCTGAGTCAGACGTAAATATTGGGTGTCACTCAAGTGAAGTCGATATTGCTTTTACCTCAAGCTCCAAATATCCTGAAAAACCAATTGAAGCACTACTCACTGGAAGAATAATATTTAAACCCGAAGTCCAATGTTTTGATTGGCCCCTGTTAGAGCCAAATGAGGTATTCTTGGACTACGAAAGGTTTCAAAAAGAACTTACACATGAAAAACCTAAGAATAAACGAGTTGATTACGCAAACGCTGGAAATAATAAATTGTACTAACCATAGTTCTTACAAAGGCTAATATTGCCCTTTAATGACAAACAATTCAACATACCTCAATATTCTGTTTTTTGCAGTCGTGCTTTCCTTTTTTACTAAAAATGGAAATACGCAACAAGTTGTGATTAACGAAATTATGAGTTCCAACTATTCGTCTTGGTATGACGAAAACCAAAATACTCCTGATTGGATTGAGCTTTACAACCCCTCCAACTCTTCAGTTAATTTATCTAATTATGCGTTATCAGATAAAAGGGATAACTTAAGAAAATGGGTGTTTTTAAATGATACAATTGGAGCAAACGGCTTCCTAATTATTGCCGCTTCAGGAGAGAATAAAAAACAACCCAGTTCAACTTTACATACTAATTTCAAAATTAGCGCAGAAGGAGAACGTCTTTTTCTGACCAATAATACGGGTGTTATTATTGATAGTACTCCAGAAATTCATTTACCTGTAAATCATAGTCATGGAAGAATAAAAGACGGAAATGATACCACAGGCGTTTTTTTTCAATCCACTCCCAATGCCTCTAATAGTAGTAGCTTTTTTATTGAGGAAATATCCTTTTCAAGGAAATTTGGTTTTTATGCTGCCCCTTTCAATTTACAATTGACTTGTTTAGACTCTATATATTATTCTATTGATGGATCAGAACCCTCAACCCAATCAAAATTGTACGCCAACACAATTCGAATTGATGCCAAGCCAAAGAGTGCTCTTAGTTTAATCCCAACCACGCATATTAGAAATGACACTGAAAGCCAGCTTGAAAATCAATTTGGATTCAAGGTTCCTGATAAAGAAACACGCAGAGGAGTCGCTTTTCGTGCTCAATCATTTAAAAATGGACAACCTACAAGTAAAATCTATTCAGGCACGTTTTTTACCAATGCAGACAAATATTCATTCCCTGTAATTTCACTTATTCTAGACTCTAATCAACTTTTCAATTACGCCAGAGGGATTTACGTTCCTGGAATTCATTGGGATGAATCTAACGTTGGTTGGACGGGAAATTATTATCAACGTGGACGTGATTGGGAACGTATAGCCAGTATGGAGTTTTTTAATGAACACCGCTTCAAACAATTTTCAGAAACTATTGGATTGCGCATTTCTGGTAACAAATCAAGAGATTATCCACAAAAATCGCTACGAATTTATTTTAGAAAGGACTATGGAATGTCAGAAATTCCAAATTATTTCTTTCAGCAAAGGGCGTATGAAAAATTAAAACGAATAAGTCTAAGGTCATCTTTCACGTATTGGAATGACCGAAATTTATTATTTCAAGACGACGTAATTCACGAATTAGCATGGCGGTCAGGGCTTAACATAGATGTTCAACATTCTCAGCCTTCTATAGTTTTTATTAACGGAGAATATTGGGGAATTCATAATATTCGTGAGCGACAAGACAATGATCATATAAGTAACTTATATGATATCCCAAAAAACGGAGTCAATATTATTTCGGGCAACCTAAATTTAGAGGAAGGAGACCCTAAGTCTTTTAAAGATCTTTTGGATTTTACAACAATAAATGAACTGAGTAATCTTACAAATTATGCTCACGTAGAATCAATAATTGATATGGATAGTTATGTTGACTATTTCATTATTGAAACCTTTTTTGGAAATGCCGATTGGCCTGACAATAACATGAAAATGTGGCGTAAAAACGAAGAAGAGTCTAAATGGAGGTGGCTTCTCTATGATTTAGATGCTACAGGTGTCTACCCAAACAATAATCCCTTCATTTTCCTAAAAGATACAGCAAACGATCAAGTTCAACTTTTTAGATCTCTCATGGAAAATGAAATTTTTGTAGAGCGATTTACTAATCGATATTTCGAATTACTTTCCACATCATTTTTACCTTTTCGGATTCAAGAAATGGTAAAAATTAAAATGGACTTATATGGGCCGGAGATATCGGCTCATATAGACCGTTGGGGCAATCCTGTTTCCTATGAAAACTGGATAGAGAGTTGTAAGCAGTTTCTTGATTTTCTAGACAAACGTCCATGTGTTGTTCAACAAGCTCTAATTGATGTTTTTAAATTACCGAAAAAAGATATTCTTAATTGTATTGAAGAACCTGAAGCAATAACCCAGTTAAGTATTTATCCAAATCCAAGTTCAGCTTTCATTGAAGTAAAAACCAATGCTACCATTAAGGAACCACTAATTTTTGAAATATTCTATAGTAATGGACTTCTTATACAATCTTATAGACTGACAGAAAATAAGCACAACATCAATCTAGGCAACTATAGTGATGGATTATACATTGGAAAAACAACAATAAATGGGCGAAGCAATGTTTTAAAATTTGTAATCGCAGATTAGATTATATATCTATTCGCTAAATCATCACCCCAATAACGCAAACATCATCAACTTGCTCGAGATCGTTTCGCCATTTTTCGAATACTTCATTTAGTATTTGTTGCTGTTTACTATTAGGTTCCTTCATTACTTCAGAAAGTAATTTCTTGAACGGTCCATATTTAAATTTCCTAGAATTTGCGCCACCAAATTGATCGGCAAAGCCATCAGAAAAAATGAAAATATACTCCCCTTTTTGCGTTTGAATAGTTGTACTAGTAAATGGTTTTTCATCTACATATCTGCCAACTGGTTGCCTATCTCCTTTGTATTCGTTAAGAATATGAGTCTTATTAAATACTCCTTTTTCACTAGGAACCTCGCCCTCTTTTAAGTGTCTAAAGTGGTAAAGTGGACTTTTGGCGCCAGTAAATTGAACTTCCAAAGTTTTATTGTCCAGACGACACAATGCAATGTCCATCCCATCTTGAATTTCATCGTCTCCCTTTGAAAGGGTAGAAACGACAATTTTACGAACCAAATCTAAAATTTCACTAGTTTCTGTGAGCTTTAACTCAACGGTAGCTCTATTAAGAGCTGCAGTGCACACCATACTTACCATTGCTCCCGGAACTCCATGCCCAGTGCAATCTGCAGCAGCAAAATAGGTGTATTGCTTAGAGTTGTGGATCCAATAAAAATCACCTGCAACAATGTCTTTTGGTTTGAAAAAAACAACAGGATTCCCAAGGAATTCTTCAAAAGATTTTCTAGAAGGAAGTACTGCTGACTGTATCCTTTTAGCATAAGTAATAGAATCTAAAATCTCTTGATTTTTTTCTTCTACCAGTGACTTTTGTCGAGCAAGTTGTTTGTTTGAATGCTCCAATTGTAATCTAGAAATAATACTCGATTTCGTGAGTCTGTAACGCACATCAACCAAAAAAATAAAGATTACCATTACTAATAAAGTAAGCGCGCCTCCGTTAACTAAAATCTCTTCGGCGGTGAGCTCACTAAAAAAATAAAAGAACAAAATATTAATCGGAAGACTTAAATAAAGGGCCTTGATAGACCAATGCTTTCGCCATAGTAGCATCATACCGGCACCAATAATTAAAGCAATATAAGAAAAGGTATGTTTCTGCATTTCCCCGGCATCCATTATGCTCCACATGTATGCGTTTTGAATACTAATCAGCATAAAAGGAATAAATGCCAACAACTCAGCAATCATATTCCAACGGGATCGCATAAATAAAAGAAAAGCTGTGACTATTGAAATCCCTATTCTGATAAGAAGAAACTGAAACCATGTTTCGGCATTATTAAAATAATCAACAACGCTGAACAATAGATTAAAAACAACTGCAATCCAGCAAATAGTTGTGTGGTAACGAAGGACATCAATATCCATAGCTTCTTCCCACTTTACCGAAAATTCTTTTCTTACCATTAACTCTGTTCTCTTAATCCTCAATAGAAACTCCGAATTTTAATTCGCTAGTCTACTTCAATAATAATATTTAGTTAAAGTTAGCACAAGATTTTATTTGGGACATAATCGTCTGGCTTTTGAGATTAGAAACGTCTTTATTCGAAAAAAACTTTGTTAGCCTCGTAGGGGGTTTCCTTCTACTACTTTTGCATTCTTATAAATTGGTAATTATGATGCAAGAAGATTCGGAACGTACAGAACTAGAAAACCTAGGTGAATTTGGACTTATTGACCATTTAACTAAAGATCTGGAAAACAAACAGCCATCAACTAAAATTGGTGTAGGTGACGATGCTGCAGTAATTGATATTGGAGATAAGTATCTTCTAGTTTCAACAGATATGCTTATGGAGGGTGTGCACTTTGATTTAAGCTACGCACCGCTTAAGCATTTGGGATACAAGGCGGTCATAGTAAACCTTTCGGACATTTATGCAATGAACGGTACGGCAACTCAAATCACCATTTCTATTGCTGTTAGTAACCGTTTTTCATTAGAAGCAATCGATGCGTTTTATGAAGGCGCTAAATTGGCTGCCGAAATTTATGGAGTAGATATTATTGGGGGTGACACCACCTCATCTCTTGCTGGTTTTGGCATTTCAATTACCGCTATTGGCGAGGTAGAAAAAGACCAATTAGCTACTCGATCTGGAGCTCAAGAAAACGATTTAATCTGTGTTACCGGAGATTTAGGCGGAGCATATGTTGGATTACAATTGTTGGAAAGAGAAAAAGGGATTTTTAAAGAAGACGATAAAGTTCAGCCCGATTTTTCTGGAAAAGATTACTTACTGGAGCGTCAACTAAAGCCAGAAGCAAAAAAAGGCTTGAAAAAAATGCTGAAAAATGCAGGAATTGTTCCTACCTCTATGATTGATGTTTCTGATGGATTAGCATCAGAGCTGATGCATTTAGGAAAAAATTCAGATAAGGGAATGACGATCTACGAAAACAAATTACCTATTGATCCGCTTACCGTTTCTACCTCTGAAGAATTAGGAGTAGACCCAACAATATCTGCGTTAAATGGTGGTGAGGATTACGAATTGCTTTTTACAGTTGCTCAAGCCAATTTTGAGAATGTAAAATCGCTTGAAGGAGTTTCAATTATTGGACACGTTACCGACATCAATACGGGATTTAACATGATTGGAAAAGGTGATAATGTCATCAAACTTTCTGCTCAAGGCTGGAATGCCTTTAGCAAATAATAATTCTCTGTCTTACAGATATTTATAGCTTTTAACTATTTCTAAAAATTTCTTGATTTTGGATGGTGATACATTCAAAAAACCTACATAATCTTGCAAAAAATTTGAGGCTATGAATTTGCAAGAAATGCTCTCAGTAACATTGATTTTATTTTCTGTTATTGACATCGTTGGATCTATTCCAATTGTAATTGATTTACGTAAGAAAGAAGGTGAAATTCAGTCGCTAAAAGCGACTATTGTTTCGGGAATTTTAATGATCGTTTTCCTGTATGTAGGAGCAAGCATTCTTAGCCTATTTGGACTTGATCAACATTCGTTTGCTATCGCCGGGGCAATCATTATGTTTTTTATCGCGGTTGAAATGATTTTAGGAATTACACTCTTTAAATCCGATCCAACTTCAAAAGGAATTGGTTCTATTGTTCCTTTAGCATTTCCGCTTATCGCTGGGGCAGGAACACTAACAACTATACTTTCATTACGTGCTGTATATGATCCTACCAATATTTTAATCGGTATTATTCTAAATCTATTCATCATATTCGCTGTGCTTAAATCAACGAACTTTCTAGAAAAGAAAATTGGCCCAGGTGGTTTTATGGTCTTGCGAAGAGTCTTTGGGATTATCCTATTGGCTATTTCAGTTAAAATTTTCAAGGAAAACATTTTGCTTACGCTCATCGAATTCCAGGCTACATTATCTACCTAACGATCTAGTATTTAATTACTTTAGAGGGCTAAAACAATAACTCAAACTATGAAAGTGCTGAAAATTATTATCGGAATTACAGTACTTGTTATTGCTCTCAGTTTCGGTTACTTAGCAATGTTACCCTCTACCTACTCTATTGAAAGAAGTGTAACCATAGAAGCGCCAAAAGCTCTTATAATGGAACATTTAGCCAATTTTTCAGAGTGGGAAAATTGGAGCCCTTGGAAGGCTAAAGACCCAAAAGCAAAATACACCTATGAAGGAGAAGATGGGGTTCTTGGCTCTAAAATGAGTTGGATAACCAGCTTTCCCGCTGATAATAAAAATCAAATTGGCGAAGGTGGAATGATTCTGACAGAACTCACTAAATCGACTGCAACCTTTGAATTGTGGTTTTTAAAACCTAGGGAAATGACTTCAAAAAATGGATTTGAATTAACCACAGATGGTAATAAAACTATTGTGGGTTGGCACGACTCTGGAGAACTCTCCTTTTTTGCTCGTCCAGCAGGAAAAGCAAAAGATGAAAGAGTCGGTCCTGACTTTGAAAATGGATTAGCTGCACTAAAGACGCATATAGAGAAGCACGCAGAAAGCATAGAGATTGAATATGTTATTGAAGAAGTTAATGTTGAGTCAGTTTACTACTATTCTTTGACGGATAGTGTCAGCAGAGAAGAAATAACAAGTGCAACCAAAACGATGTTGACTGGCTTAATGGAATTTGCTGCTAATAATACTATTGAAGTTTCTGGGGCACCTTTTACCATGTATAACTCATGGGCTGGTAAAACCACAAAAATAGAATGCGGAATTCCTGTTACTGATAATACCATCGAGGGAAAAGAAGGAATAACAGCAGGCTCCTATTATGCAGGAAATGCTTTAAAAACAACACATCTAGGTGGATACAAAACTTCAGAAAAATCGCATAGCTCAATTGGTGATTATGTAGAAATCCATGGAAAAATGATTATTGGTAATCCGTGGGAAGTATATATTGCGGGTCCTATGAACGAACCCGATACTTCCAAATGGATTACTGAAATTTACTACCCTATTCAATAAATGAAACTTATTTGTTTGAATGCCTCTATTTATCGAAATAGGGGCTTTTTATTTTCACACTAATACCCATTGAAAGGTTAAACTGAATTTACACACCTGAAACTTAAAGCAAAACACAGTATATCAAACGCTTACGTTAAGTAGATTCTGAAACAAGTTCAAAATGACTCTAGCGGAGCAAACCATTGAAAAAGAATTAAAAAGTTACTTTCTTTACGCTTGTGAATATTCCTTCTCCTCTTCAAAAACTCGAAAGTGATTTACTCACCGAAAAGCAGATAGACCTCTGGGTAAAAAGAGACGACCTTATCCACCCTGCCATCTCTGGAAATAAGTGGAGAAAGCTAAAATGGAATATTGAAAAAGCCAAAGACAACAAAAAAACAACCCTCTTAACTTTTGGTGGTGCATTCTCCAACCACATTGCGGCTGCGGCTCATGCTTGCCAAGAAAATGGATTGAAATCAATTGGAATAATACGAGGCGAAAAAGTGGAGCCTTTAAATTCAACCTTAAGAAAAGCAGAAGAAAATGGGATGCAACTGCATTTTGTCTCTAGAAAAGATTATAAACTCAAAAAAAACGACGACTTTATTCTAGGGTTAAGAAATCAGTTTGGAAATTTTCATGCAGTTCCTGAAGGGGGAGCCAATTATTATGGTGTTATGGGCTGCATGGAAATCACTAAAGAACTCGACTTCGAACCCGATTATTTGGTCACTTCTGCTGGAACAGGAACTACTGCTTCAGGACTTCTAATGACAGCAAAACAAGAGCAAAAAGTAATGGTCTTTTCTGGGCTAAAAGACGGTGGTTTTTTAGAAAAAGACATTAAACATCTCATCAATTATACAACCTACAACGAAGACGATACCGCAGAAGTGCTAAGGCACTTGGTATTAAAAACGGACTATCATTTTGGAGGATTTGCTAAAATTACTCCGGAGCTGATTCAATTTGTGAATGTCTTTCACCAGCAGTTTCAGATTCCGCTGGATCTCATTTATACTTCTAAACTATTCTATGGTCTTTTTGATGGCATTCGAAAAAATCACTTCCCACCAAAAACGAAAATTGTGGCCTTGCATACTGGTGGATTGCAAGGAAATTTAGGTTTTGACAAGCAACTGAAAAAGTTAGGTTTAACACTGAATTATTAAGACTTTTCAGTTTTTAATATTGTGATTGAAAACCTCTAATGTTGCTTCATTTGATCACAATTATTGATTTTCTTTGAATCAAACTTTACAATTGAAGATCAAGAAGTCCAAAATCCTAAAACTAGCGCTATTTGCAACAGGTCTCTCAGGGATTGTAGCTGAATATATCCAATCTACTCTAGCCACCTATTTTCTTGGTGATTCTATATTTCAATGGACAATGATCCTGTCAACCATGCTTTTTGCAATGGGTGTTGGAAGCAGAATTAGTGCCCGTTTTACAACGCAGATTCTAGAAAAATTCTTGTGGGCAGAATTTGCCCTTTCCTTACTTACTTCTTGCGCCGCTTTGGTAACGTATGTCGCAATGGGATACTCCAATTATGTGGCGGTTTTTATTTACGGATTTGCGCTACTCATCGGCCTCTTGATTGGTATGGAAATACCGTTGGTTACAAGAATAAACGAAGAAAATGAAGAACTGCGAACCAACATAGCCGGAGTAATGGAATACGATTACTACGGAAGTCTTCTTGGAGGTATATTTTTCGTTTTTGTTGGCCTCCCTTACCTGGGGCTTACCTATACTCCTTTCGTTCTGGGAGCAACTAACTTAACTGTTGCTTTATTTCTGCTTTGGAAAACCAAAAACAGCATTGCAACCAAACACCTCAAAGCATTTTATGTAGCTACACCTATGCTCATTTTACTCCTGGTTTTTTTAGGAATAAACGCCGAAAAAATTGTTCTGCATGGTGAGCAAAAACGATATGGAGACAAAGTCGTTTTTTCCGAACAAACGCGCTACCAAAAAATCACCATTACCCAATATAAAGAGCATTACTGGCTTTACCTAAACGGCAGTAAACAGCTGTGCACATTTGATGAATGGCTCTATCACGAGCCTCTGGTTCACCCGGCTATGCAATTGACCCAAACACCAAAAAGTGTTTTAATCTTAGGCGCAGGCGATGGATGCGCAATTAAAGAAGTGGCGAAGTATCCTGAAGTAGAAAAAATCACTTTAGTGGACATCGACCCCGAGATGACAACAATTGGAAAGACCAATCCAATTTTTATAAAAATGAACGACAGTTCCTATTATAATCCGAAGTTGAAGGTGATAAATCAGGATGCATTTCAATTCTTGGAACAAAACAATACGTTCTATGATGTGATAATTCTAGATTTTCCTGACCCTAAAAGCATTGATTTAAACCGAGTCTATACTAAGGAGTTCTATAAGTTGTGCTCAAATGTTTTGAGGCCCAATGGTATTATTATTACGCAAGCCGTTAGCCCATATTATACTTCGCGAGCTTTTCGTTCCATAGAAAAAACGGTTAGCGCTGCAGGCTTTAATGTTCTTCCAATTCACAACCACGTATATTCTTTTGGAGAGTGGGGCTGGATAATTGGATCGAAGCAACTATCATCATCTGACATGCAAAACATATTAACCAAAAGCTCATTTAGAACTGATATTCCTGTCAAATGGATAAATCAAGAAAGCATGCAGCTCATGACCTCTTTTGGAAAAGACCTTTTTATCAGCGATACGATAGAAGTAAATACAGTGCATAACCCTGTGCTTTATCGATACTATCTGGATGGCAATTGGGCAAAATTCCTATAATGTGGCTCTTTGGAAAACATATTGATCTAGGGTTACTTTTTGCACCGGTTTGGCTTACTTGGCTTGCCTCATTTATGTTATCTCAAGATATTCTATCGATTGATATCCCACTTTGGTTTTGGGTGGTTTTTGTGCTCATAATAGACGTTGGTCACGTATGGAGTACCCTATTTAGAACCTATTTAGAAAAAGATGAAAGTCGAATGCACAAAACTGTGCTGGGTTTAACCCCAATCATATGCTTTGTGCTTCTTTTCATGCTTGCTAGCGAGTCCATTGTATGGTTTTGGCGTTGTATGGCTTATTTGGCTTTGTATCATTTTATTAAGCAGCAATACGGATTCTTTGCACTTTACACTTTTAAAGCTAGAATCCCCAAACTGAAAAAACTACTAAATGATAAATACGTGCTTTACCTCAGCATGCTGTTTCCGGTAGCTTACTGGCATTTTCATAAACGCAACTTTACTTGGTTTGTAGAAGATGACTTTTTGAGTGCTTATGGGTTTAATGAAACCATTTGGAATGGCCTTATAATGGTGTACTGGATTATTATTTTGCTATGGGTAGCCCAAGAAATCTACTTGGCTAAAAAAAACAGTTATGATCCTTCTAAGGGCCGAATTTTATGGCTTTTAACTACTGCTGTCAATTGGTATTTGGGTATTGTCTTTTTTAATTCTGATATCGTTTTTACCATGACCAATGTTGTCGCACACGGCATACCCTATTTAGTTCTTATAGTAATGTATCAGCGAACCAAGCAAAACAATCAACGGAAGATTCCTTTTACTCAAATAGGTTATGTAATCGTCTTTGGAGCGCTTTTCCTTGGTTTTACTGAGGAATATCTTTGGGATTTTCTAATCAACCAAGAAAAGGCACAGCTCTTTTTACCTCTGTTTGAATATCCAAATTTGAGTCCTATAACACAAGCTTTTTTCCTTGCTCTATTGACTCTTCCTCAGGTCGTACATTATGTGTTAGATGGGTTTATTTGGAAAATGAATTCCAAAAACCCACAACTCAACATTCTATTTAAAACAAATGGATAGAAGGTCATTTCTTAAAATTGGAGGCACCTTCTTCGCTATTGGAGTAGGCTGCAAATTTGATTCTCCAGCTAAAGAATCGAACTTTGGAATTACTGTCGATTCGAACAGAAACATAGGCCATTTGGCCAGAAACGCCGTTTCGCAAGCAATTAGCCAGAACCTTACTACCGATGTATTGATTGTAGGAGGAGGAATTGCAGGTTTGGCCGCAGCTAGTTCTCTGAAAGGAAGAGCATTTTTGCTTTGTGAAATGAATCCAAAACTGGGAGGCACATCTTCTGCTGTAAATATTGGTGGAACTCAATTTAGCCAAGGTGCGCATTATGACTTATCCTATCCTGGCTATTACGGTAAAGAAAGCCTGTCACTTTTAGAGAGACTCGATATTATCAAATGGAGTGGTAGAAATGACCGTTGGGATTTTGTAGAGAAAAAATACTTGATTGACTCAAAAAATGAACAAAGGTGCTTCTCAAATGGTGTCTTTATGGAATCCGTTCTTCCAAATAGTGAATTGAAACAAAACATGATTGATTTGTTGAAACCTTACATTGGAAAAATGTTGCTTCCAACTACCCAAATCGGTGTGGAAATGCATTGGCTCGACAAATTGAGTTTTTACGCTTATTTAGAGAAATACTTGCCCATTACGGCTGAATTTATAGAGTCTATAGACTACCAAATGCTTGATGACTTTGGTGGAACAAGTCGAGAAATTTCTGCCATGGCTGGTATTCATTACTATACCTGTAGACCCTATTTTTCTAAACCTGAACCCGAACTTTTTTCCCCTCCAGAAGGCAATTATTATTTTATCAATAAATTGGCGCGTTCCCTTCCAAAAGAATCCATCAAAACAAATTACCTCGTTGTCGCTACTTCTAAACAATCCAACCATTGGCTAACCGACGTTTGGAATGTTCAAGAAAAACGAAAGATTCGAATAAAAAGTAAGAATATCATTTATGCTGGCCAAAAGCACCTATTGCAATATTTATATCCTAAGGCATATTCTCAATTTAAAGATGTGACTTATACCCCGTGGATAATTGTAAATATTGAGCTAAATGGGGAAGTGATAACCTCAAACTTCTGGCAAAATGATTACCTATCTCCAAACGGACAATTTTTGGGCTTTGTGAATTCAAAGACTCAGTATTCCAATGGAAATCGAGTTTTGAGTGCATACTACTGTTACCCGAGTGTGTATCATTATCTGGTTCAAGAAATAGAGACGGACCCAAAGAAAATCGTTGATGAAACCATAGGTTATTTAAGCACTTATTACAATCAAGATCTAACGAAATACGTGAAACATGCCTATGTTAAATTGCTGGGTCATGCCATGCCAATTCCAGCCCCTGGATTTTTGACCAAACAAAGAGCATCCTTAGTTGACGGTATGTCATTTGCTGGAGTAGATTCTGGAAGACTTCCACTTATGTTCGATGCCATGGATTCAGGCATTCAAGCTGCTAACGTTCTTTCTGAAACCTAATAATGACCCCAATTCCCATTGAGTTGATATTGATACAATACGGGATTATTAATAGTGTTTACCTGAACTCCTGCAGTGTCTTCTAATGGTTTTCCGAAATTCAACATCATTTTCACCGATTCTTGATTCAACCAACGTGTTTCAATATCACCGTAAGTTCCTTGTTCCAATCGGATTTTAAGTTGAACCGAGGTTATGTCTTTTGCCCCTATAACCCAAGACCATTCACCCATTGATAGCACATGGTTGTGAATAGGTGCAATATTGAATCCCACATTTTGCATTGTTTTTTTAATGCATTCGAAAGCGCGCGTCGCCAAATAAGGATTCCCAGATTGAGTTACCATATATCCATTTGATCGGAGATGCAGCCTTATCATTTGATAAAACTCTTTGGAATATAGTTTACTCAAATCAACTCCTTTTGCATCAGGAAGGTCTATTACAATTAAATCATAAAATGAATTACTCTCTTGCAAAAAAACAAAGCCATCTTCATTCAGCACGGTAAGTTTAGGATGAGAAAGTGAACCTAGATTTGCCTTAACAAATGAAGGAAAAGCTGCTCCTAATTTGGTCATTTCAGGATCCAAATCAACAAGATCTATAGTTTCTATTGCTTCATACTTCAACAACTCTTTGGCATTAAATCCATCGCCACCTCCAATAATTAAAATGTTTTTGGGGTCTTCTACCAGTGACATAACTGGGTGGATCATGGGTTCATGATATAGATATTCATCAAGAGTGGTCATTTGAAGGTTCCCGTTAATGTATAGCCAGTGCTCTTGCAACCATTTTGTTACTACCAACTTCTGATATTTGGACTCTACAACGTGCACGATTTTATCTTTAAATCGGCTTTGCTCTCCATACATCTTAATTGAATCTGATTTTATAAAACTAATACTAAGAATGAAAAATGCAAGACCCATAGACAAGCCAACTCTGAGTTTAATTGCTTTTAATTTCTCCCAAAAGACAATTACCACAGTCAAAGCAGCCAGAAGATTAAACATACCGAATAAGAATGCTGAATTCTTAATACCAAGGAAGGGCAAACCAATAAAGGCAAAAGCTAATCCACCTACCAAACTGCCCACGTAGTCGTAGGACATAATACTAGAAATATTTTTGTTTAGACCTTCATAGCCTTCGTTTAGTCTAATGACCAATGGAATTTCGAAACCAATTGCACATCCGACTAAAGCCGCCAATGTGTAGATGAAAATATGAATGTATTGGGTAAACCCGGCGAGCCCATAAATAAATAACGGAGAAAGGCATATAAGCAATGACAAGCCTATTTCTATGGATAGAAAAATGGAAAGCAGGTCTTTTTCTACTCTAGAGCTTAACCTACTTCCAACACCCATTGAGAATAACATTATGGACAGAACAACTGTCCATTGCACAATGGTATCTCCAATAAAATAAGAAGCTAGGGTGGAGAAAATAAACTCAGCTACCAGACCCGAAACACCAGTAGCAAAAATGGCAGATTTTAAAAAAAAGGATTGTCTTTTCAATCTATCCGAAACTCAAACAAATGAGAACAGAACCTCCAATGTATCCGAATGCTTCAATAACCGCGGCACCAATATTTGGTGTTTCCTGATTAACAATTTCGTCGGTCAAACTTCTACCTGGCAATAGAATTTTATCTGTCATAAAGCGGGCTGCAGGTAAAAGCAAAAGACCTAAACCTGTTTCTACTCCTAAATTCTGAGCAACGCCTATCCAGCTCTCAGCATGCATCTCAACTCCGTGACGTACTAAATTTGCTAAAGCAATAATTGCCCCTGCATAACCTATTCCTGCTGCAACATTGTTCTTCTTGATTTCTTCATGGATATCATAAGAAGTCATTTTATTATAAACCAGATCAACCAAAAGCATAACGATTTGCGCTGCAATCCATAAAACGAGAACCTCTACAAATCCATCTGGATTTTCTACTAAAACTCCATGAATTATTAATCCATTAGCAATACAAATCGCCGCCTCAATAATTCCAGTACCTACGTTTTGATCTTGAATTATTTCTTTTCTCAAATCAAACGATCGCAAAACCAGCTTGTCTGAAATAAATATCGAAAGATTAAGAAGGACAATGGAAAATAGTCCGTAAGTAAAAATTGAAATTAAATTATCTACAATATGACCAATATCATCACCTGCATATAGTGACCAAATTGCGATAAGCAATCCAACATAATAGCCAGTATTTGCCATTGCAAATGCTAAATTGTCTTTTTCTACAAGTTCGTGATCTACATTTATTCCTCGGTTAACCAATTTATAAACCAATCTTCCAATAAAGAATAAAGCGAAGCTGGCCAGCAAATAAATTACTGAAGTGATAATACTGTCTAGAGTTGCAAGCATATTCATAATACAAATTTTTATTTTCCGAATCCTGATCCTCTACTTCCAATACCAGACCGACCTCTGCTAGAACCCCAGCCTGATCGACTTGCTTTTCTTTTGAAAAAATTGGGTCGTGCTTTTCGAGTTCCTGCTGAATTGGTTCCGTAAGTAGATTTCCCGTTTGTAGTAGGTCCATAATAGCCTGACCTTCCATAATGACTTCCTCTATAGGTGTTGTAATTATTTCTATAAAAAGGCGTTCTCATCATCCCAAACATGTGAGACATAAACATATACTGTCCATAAAAAGCCCAAACAGAATTACCGTTATTAGACCTCCATTCTCCGTACTTTTTATCACCAACATACTGAACACCAGATGGAGAAACATTCTTTTCTAATTTACCATCCTTTTTATAAACAAGGGTCATTCCCAGGTTATTCTCGTTAGCAGCAAAATACTTCTCACCTACCTCAACCCATTCTCCTGTTTTTTCGGAAGGCTTTCCTTCTTCATCTTCAAGAATTACTTGATACTTGTGTTTATGGGTTTTGAAAAAGGTTCCCTCAACGTCCATATCCTGGAGGAGTATAGCAAAATTTTGCTCCTTAGAATACTCTACTATGTAATTGTCGACGGGCGTTTTTTCGAATTTCTTTCCACCACAACTTACGATTAACGTTGATATAACGGTTAATAGTAACCATTGAAAAGGCTTGTTTGATTTTTGTTTTAGCTGTTTTGACATCATATTTTACTTTGGCAATATATTGGAAAACTCGAACTCTTTTACATACGATCCTTGCACGGCAGAAAACTCTTCTTCTGCCCAACGATCAATTGAAATAAATTCTTCACCGCTTTCATAAACCCAATTCACAAATTTGGACCAATTTTCTTTAATATCATCGTTTTCTCCGCAATATCCTTGTCCAGAGCTTTTTCTATGGTACGTTTTGTTTTCATAAACCAGCTGCTGCGGAGCATCATCTTGTTTCACAATTTGAGAAATTAAATTAGCATCTATAGCACTCATTTCAATCTTTTTCGAAATCATACATATAATGCCATCCTCTTCTTCAACGGATAAATAGCATTTTTCATCACCCGCATCAAGGAGGTATTCAATTGAATCGAAGTTATTTCCCCAATCGTAATGGTAAACCTTTTTCACCTCCCAGGTTTTCATGAAATACTCCACAATAAATCCAACATTCAATTCAGCAACGTTGTAATCTACTTTAATCGCTTTCTTCTTGCCAAAAAAATCTAATAATCCCATTTACTTACTTTTTAATATCTTCACTAATTTCAGTACCTCGCGCCACCAATTTTATCACTTCTCTATTTGATAAAAGCCCATTTTTTAGATGCAATTGTGCTTTTTCGTGATCCATTTTATCATTACAAGTAAAAAAATCGACAGCGGCGTATTGATTTTCTGGCCAAGTATGAATGGCTAAATGGCTTTCGGCTACGACAACCACACCAGTCACACCTTGAGGAGAAAATTTATGGAAAACCGATTTGATAATAGTAGCTGAGGCTTTTTCTGCAGCTTCTAACATAAGTTCTTCCAAACGCTTTTCATCATCAAGTACTGTTGGTGAGCAATCGTAAAACTCCATTAGAATATGTAATCCTAAACCCTCCACACTAAAACCCTCCTTGTTTGTACTTCCTATAAAGGAAATATCCTACCAAAATGAGTACAATTGGGGTGAAAAAATACCACACCATCTTTACCACCGAAATCAAAACGACGATCAGTCCAATTAAAAAAATGATCTCTACTATGGTTCCTAAAGAAACTCTCATAATAATTTGTGTTTTATATGAATAACTATCCCTTAGCTGCAGCCATTTTTGCTTTTAGCTCAGCTAATTTATCGCTCGATGCAGTACTAGAGTTTCCAATGGCTGTATCAATTTCATCATCTAAAGAACGTGATTCGTTTGCAATATCTCCGTAAGCTTCAGCTAAAGCCTCTTCTTCATTTACCTTATCTTTCATTCGCTCAAGCATAGCAATTGTATCTGAAGAATCTATTGAAGCCATTTGTTTATTCAAGTTCTTGGTAGAACTAGCAACTTTTACTCTTGCTTTCAATGTTTTTAATTCATTTTCCCAAGAACTAACTTTAGAACGAATTTTTTTCACATTAGCATCCAATTTTGCAACATCACCATCAAACTTAATTTGCTCCGCTTTTGAACGTTCCACATGACTATCACACTCCGTCTTTTTGGTAAGCGCTTCACCCGCTAGACGGTCTGCTTCAACGGCATCAATCTGTCCCGACTCAGCACGTTGAAGAAGCATCATTGCCTTTTTTTCGTAATCTGCTGACCGATCTTCTTGTTCTTTTATTTCATTCTTGGCTCTAATTGCCATTGCCTTAACTTCAGCAAGTGCTTTTAAAGATTTTTCAAGGTCAGATTTCATATCTCTAATTCCTTGTTCTGTCATTTTTATTGGATCTTCCAATTTGTCAATAACAGCATTTGATTCTGCTTTCCCTAATGTAAATATTCGTTTAAATAAGCTCATAATAGTTTTTTTTTAAAGTTTAGAAAAATTAATTAATTCGTCAGAATACTCCGACAACAATAGACTTAACGAATTAAGAGAACCTTCCAGTTCATTTAAGTCTAGACTTACAATTTGCAGAGTATCTCTAAAAATCAGTTTTGTACCTGATTCGTCAAGAACAAAAGCACCGTGGATAATATCACGATTCTTTTGCAGTAAACTTCTATATACCTCTACTGATCCATTCTCAATCTGAGTTATATATTGTTCTAAGATTAATATTGGCTCAGCGCAACCAACAACACAATTTTTAATTCCGTAAGACTCATTTTCTATAACCAAAATGCCGTCTTCTTCATTCATTGATGTTATTGTATAACCCAAATCCAGAACATAATCTTTAACCTTGTTGAAGTGATTTTCCATAATCTGTCTTGTTTAAACGAGCTTTAATTTACACTTACCAAAAATAAAACTTCGCTCCTTTATTAGTGTATAAATCAACTCTTCTTTAATTTTCAATTCGCTCCTCCTCTTTAGTTTTTAATAATTATAACTCGACCAAAATACTAATATTTTTAGCAATGCTATTAATTTTAGCAATATTTTTGATTTACGATAAATTTTTTAGTACTTAGCGTTCTGATAAAAAACAAAATTATGTCCAAGATAGGCTCTAATATTAGAAAAATAAGAACTGTAAAAGGTTTGAACCAAAGTCAGTTCGCAGAACTCTTCGATCTTAATCGTGCTCGAATTGGCGCATATGAAGAAGGGAGAGCCGAACCGAAAATCGATGTCGTAATTGAAATAGCTAAATATTTTAGTATTCCTTTAAATGATATTTTTGTTAAAGACCTTACCGTAAATCAACTTACCCATTTCGATTTGGTTCCAAACACGAGCACAAAAGGAAAGGGAATCACTGATAATTCAATTCAACAACTCCATTTTTTGAGTTCCGCTCAGCTTCTAAATCAAAACCTTTTGCACCAGGCGATGGAAAATTTGGCAGATTTGTATCGGTTTTCATTTCCAGGAAGCGCCAACAATGGAAATATGTGGATTGAACTCTCTGGAGTAAAAATCAAAACAGGCACCCAATTAACCCCATTTGGAGCAATTGTTTCGACGGAAGAAGCGCCAAAGCCAAACGCCTTAATCATTGTAATAACCGACGAACAAATCTATCTGGGAGATTATATAAGCGGAAAAACCAATCTTAAATTAGCGCTCGGCTCAACAGAAATAGAACTCACTAAAGTTAAATATCACTTTCCTGTGAAATTGGTTATTCAAAAGACATTGGGTGCTGTTGCATCCACAGACAGCCAACTCAAAAAACTGGAAGAAAGGGTTTCAAAACTGGAAAAAACTAAGTAACATTTCGTTTCAAAAATCCGAGTGCACCACCGCAGAGTCCGCCGCAAATATGCCCGAACTGGGAAATATTATCGTTCCCTAAACTGTTTACAATTTCGTTTCCGATAAATACAAATGTTACTAGAATGAATGTGAGTGGAATTTCCTTTCGCTTCATATTTACTAAAGACGATAGGATAATGAACATAAATACAATTCCACTGGCACCTACAATAACTTGACGGAACAAAAACGTATTAATTAGCCCCGTAATTACGGCGGTAATTAAACTCATAAAGAGTAATTCTTTTGCTCCATATTTTTCTTCAAGCAAAGGACCTAACATTAGTAAATAGAGCGAATTACTAGCCAAGTGTGCCCAATTTGCGTGACAGAGCACATAGGTCAAATAACGGTACAAACCAATAAATGAAAGATCTGGAGTTAAAGCGCACGCCGCATTTACCAATCCTCCCGTAATATAGTTCATAATTAAAAAAACAAACGCAATCAACGTAAAACTCAACGTTAATGGGGCATTGTAGGTTAGTTTCCAAGAGGAATTACTACCCGTTGACTTGCCTAACGACTTAAACTCTATCATGAAGCAAAAGTAATTTTAACGTCAACACTCAGGTGTTTGCAATACCTAACAGTTTATCGAGTGCTTAACTAGCTTGGCAATAATTTTGGTGCGTGAATATGATGCGTACAAATCTGATGCTTTTGCTGCTGTTTTTGAGTAATCTAGGTATTGCTCAAACTCGTCAAACTCCAACACAATACAAAGAAAAGTTTGATCAAGATGCGGTTGCTGAGATGATAAAAAGTGGTGTACCTGCAAGTATCACCTTAGCTCAAGGAATGCTTGAAAGCGATTACGGTAACTCTGGTTTGGCAAAAAAAGCACGCAATCATTTTGGAATCAAATGCCATTCTAGCTGGACCGGAGGCAAGTATTATATGGATGACGATGCTAAGGACGAATGCTTTCGAGTATACGCTACTGTATATGAATCCTACGTAGATCACTCCGATTTTCTGCACCGAAACAGGCGATACGCCTTTCTATTTGACTTAAAAGAAACCGACTATAAAGGCTGGGCAAAAGGTCTTAAAAAAGCTGGTTATGCTACCAATCCAAAGTATCCGGATCTATTGATTCGATTGATTGAAGAAAACGAATTGTACAAATTCGATAAAATGGATAAAGGCGATATGAAAACGCTTGGAGCAAGCTCAAAAGGCAGTTCGGGGAGCCCAATCACAACAACAGGAACCTCAGAAAGAAAAGGAAAGATTCCACTTCCAAACGCAAAAACAAAGGTTAGGAATGGACAAATCTTACTTTCTAAAAACAATATCAAATTTGTAAAAAGTCAGGCTGGTGATACTCCTGATATTTTGGCTAAACGCTATAACATGGGGCGCTGGCAAATATGCCATTACAATGGTCTAAAAAAGAAAGCTAAAATTCCTACAGAAATAACAATTTACCTGCAGCCAAAGCGACTTAAATTTCATGGGAACGAAAAAATATATTCTGTAAAAAAAGGCGATAACCTCTGGAGAATCAGCCAAATGTATGGTGTTAAACTTGGTAGCTTAAGACGCAAAAATAACCTTGAAAAAGGGGCTGTAATAAAGGTTGGTCAGAAAATAAAACTAAAGTAACCCAAAAGTTACCTGCCGCGTATTCCATTCATTTCTTAGCGAATAAAAGAACTTCTCTTAGCTGATATTATTCATATTCAAGCCAGCTTTTGGCATCTAAATTTGATACCTAGAGCTAAATATCATGAAAGAAAAAGTAATATATATGAGAGACCTACAATACAACACGAAATGTGGAAGAAGGAGTTAAACTTCTACGATGAAGCGTTAAATTTCCTTACAAAACGATTAGAAGAAGTAACCTATATTCATTTAGAAGAGAAAGACATGCTTAAGGAAGTAGGGCACTTTCAAAATCAATTTATAATTCAAAAACAAAACAGTGATACCTTCTTGCACGATATCAATGCTGACGGGTACAAACTAGTTGAATTTGCAAAAGATCTCCGGCAGCTCTAAATCACATCCATTTTTAAAATCACACAATAAGACGTCATAACATGGCATGTTTTTCAAGAACCTGTAACGAAATGAAACAACAGTTTAAAAAGTTCTTGGTGAAGTAGAAATATAGATAGTGGGCAACTTTTAGGAGTCTGTATTTTAAAAGTTGGCTCTAATTTTTTCTAGCAGAAACAAAGATAGTTTCTCGTAGCTTTCTGCTGTCCAACCGGCAACATGCGGCGTGAGTAAGACCTTATCACTTTGCAATAGATATTCGAATGGTTCAGGAACATTCCGCTCTAAAATATTCTCAAATGAGCTGCTCTCATATTCTATTACATCCAGACAAGCCCCCTCAACCTTTCCTGATTCCAGTCCCTGCACTAAAGCGGCTGTTTCAACAACTTTTCCTCTAGCAGTATTGATAAGGTAAAATGACTTTTTGCAATTTTCTATAAAAGGTGCATTGAAATAATAGTGGGTTTCTTCAGTCAATGGAGTATGAAAACTGATGACATCTGACTTTTCTTGTAATTCTGCTAAACCAACTTCTCTTACCTGATCATTACCAAAACCCTGAACGTACTTGTCATAAGCAATCACCTCACATTCAAAACCTTGCAATCGCTGAGCAAATGCTCGACCCATATTTCCAAAACCGATAACTCCAACAGTTTTTCCTTTCAATTCTATCCCTCGATTGCCTACTCTGTCCCAAATGCCTTTTCGAACTTGAGCATCCGCCTGGTTCAATTTCTGAAATAAATTCAGCAACATTCCCAAGGATTGTTCTCCAACCGCATCTCGGTTGCCTTCTGGTGAATTGAAAATCTTTATTCCTTTGGATTGAGCGTAATCCAAATCTATATTTTCTAGTCCTGCGCCAGAACGAGCGATGAATTTCAATTTAGTTGACAAGTCAATTATTTCTCGGTTCATTGGGAATTTGGAGCGAATTACAACGCCATTATATTCACCAATTATTGACTTTATTTCCGCTACGGAATCGTCAACACACCAGTCACATTCCCAGCCATCTTGCTCCAATCCAGCTCTTAGAATAGAGTGAACTGAATCAATGAATAATACTTTTCCTTTTTGAGGCATGAGGCAAAGGTATTTAGATGTTGCGGATTAAATCAGAATTTGATATTACGCAAGAATTCACAATCATAATAGGCTGTAATTGTTTATTTCAAAATTATTCTTCACTACCGGGGAATAAGAATTATGAAATCCTACTCCAATTCGGTCGTTCTTTTAAGAATCGTCTGAATTGCAAATTGATTTGGCCGTGTTCCGGTTTTGCAAGATTTGGATCGGCGTTTAACACTAACAAAGCTTCTTCTCTTGCCACCACCAAAATCTGATTGTCTTTGGCTAAATCGCCAATCTTTAAATCTAATAATCCACTTTGTTGAGTTCCCATTAAATCACCAGGGCCGCGCAATCGCAAATCTTCCTCTGCTATATCAAATCCATCGTTGGTACGCACCATAATCTCCATACGCTTTTTACCTTCGTTGGATAGTTTGGTTCCTGTCATCAGAATACAGAAACTCTGATCTGCTCCACGACCTACTCGACCGCGAAGTTGGTGCAGCTGCGAAAGTCCAAATCGTTCTGCACTTTCAATAATCATAACGCTGGCATTTGGCACATTTACTCCAACTTCAATAACAGTTGTAGCCACTAATATCTGTGCTTCACCTGTTACAAAACGATTCATCTCGTAATCTTTATCAGCAGGCTTCATTTTACCATGCACAATAGCAACTTGGTATTCTGGATTTGGAAAAGCGCGCGCAATAGATTCGTAACCATCCATTAGATCTTTGTAATCGAATTGTTCAGATTCATTAATTAATGGATAAACCAAATAGACTTGCCTTCCTTTTGCGATTTCTTTCCGCATTGAACCAAAAACTGCCAATCGACCAGCATCCGTTTTATGAATGGTTTGAATTGCTTTTCTTCCAGGAGGTAATTCATCAATTACCGAAACGTCCAAATCTCCATAGAGCGTCATGGCCAAGGTTCTTGGAATTGGCGTTGCCGTCATAACTAACATGTGTGGCGGACTTGTTGGTTCAGCGCTTTTTGCCCAAAGTCTAGATCGCTGAGCAACACCAAACCTGTGCTGTTCGTCAATAATTGCAAGACCAAGGTTTTTAAAAACCACCCGATCCTCCAGCAAAGCATGAGTTCCTACAATGATCTCCAATTCACCTTCGGCTAAATCTTGCAATAGCTCTCTTCTAGCTTTGGTTTTCGTGTTTCCGGTCAATAATTTAATACGGACTGGTAAGCCAACTAACAGCTCTTGCAATCCTTCGTAATGTTGGTGAGATAAAATTGATGTTGGTGCAAGCAATGCAACTTGGAAGCCATTGTCAATAGCCATAAGTGCAGACATAAGTGCAACAATGGTTTTCCCACTTCCAACATCTCCTTGAAGGAGTCGATTCATTTGCGTTCCTGATTTTAAATCGAGGCGAATTTCCTTCAAAACACGTTTTTGAGCTCCAGTTAATTCAAAGGGCAAATTGTGCTTAAAGAAGGTGTTGAATTTATCTCCAATCTGATCAAAAACCAATCCTTTGAACTTGGCTTTATTGGCCATTTGGGTGCGCAAAACTTGCAGCTGAATAAAGAAAAACTCTTCAAATTTTAACCGCCATCTGGCCTTTTGTAGCAGCTCAGGACTCTGGGGGAAATGGACTTCCTTAAACGCTTTTCGCCTTGAAATTAAGTGCCACTTTTTTAGTTGTTCCTCGGAAAGTATTTCTTGAATTTCTTTAAAAACATCAACCAGCAATGTCTTCTGCAAGCGTTCGATGCCTTTGCTATTCATTCCTCGTCCACTCAGTTTCTCGGTAGTTGAATAAATCGGTTGAAGTTTCGCATTCAGCATTTCTTCATCGGCATTGAACTCCGCCAAATCGGGATGCGCAATGTTTATTCTACCATTAAAAAAATTGGGTCGACCAAAAGCTACGTATTCGGTATCCGGTTTTAACGTCGGTTTTATAAATCGAATTCCTTTGAACCAAACCAAATCAATCGTTCCGGAATCGTCAATAAACTCAGCGACCATTCTTTGTTTTGGAGGCCTTCCCGAAATTTGAACTTTACCCAGTTTTCCTTTTATCTGAATGAGTGACTCCTCTGGTGAAATGGCATTGCACTTATGGTATTGGGTTTTGTCTACGTATCGAAATGGGTAATATTCCAATAATCCTCGATAGTTGAAAATGCCCAATTCTTTATTCAGCAGTTCGGCTCGTTTTGGGCCAACTCCTTTCAAAAATTCTATAGACGTATCCAATAAAGACAAAAGTACTTTTGAGGCAAAGTTAAATTTGGAAGTGCCTCAAAATAAAAAGAGCGGTTAAAAAAATTAACCGCTCTTTTTGAAAGCTTATTTTCAAGAAAAATCTATTCAATTACGACTAGACAGGTATTCGGTTCCGTTGCATTTGAAACTGCAAACGAATAAATTCCTACTGGCAATTGGGACACATTTATATCCGCCTCAATCATTCCATTTTCAGATTCGAAATTGAAATATCTTCTTTAACGTTTTCTATTTTTAATTGAATGATATCTCGATTTGGATTAGGGTAAAGTTTAGTCTCTATACCCACTTCTATTTCTTCTAAACCAAAACAACCGATTACATTAACAGAGTCTTTAGTATCGCAATATTTATAGGTTGCAAATACCTTGTATATTCCTGGTTTTGTCTCTGTCTTTTGATAATTGCGGACCCGTCGCTCCAACGGAACGAGGCACTAGGAATATTAGTTGTTGCTTCCAACCCTACTTTACCAGCATTACACAAGGAACCTGTTTTTGCAATATTTAGCTTAAAGTTATTACCCGTGAAAATTGCTGTAGAATCAATTGAATAACACAAACTATCGGTTTTCCATGGTCTATAAGAAATCCCAGTTCTATGACTCAAAGGATATAAGATCCTAGGTGGCAAGCTACAATACCTATGTGCACATCGGTCGGTAAAGTTCATCCAGAAATATCTATTCCAACGAGTTGCTCCAGACCCTTTGAGCCCTGCACAACCGATATTTGTAGCCTTAGCGTTTGTCGAATCAACATAAGTCGCTGTATCTGATTATCAATTATTGTAAAACAGTATTTCAGCTACGACCAGCTACTATCAATACTATTTCGCCTTTTGGAGGGTGTTCTTCATAATGTTTGAGCACTTCAGAGCATTTTCCTCTTCTATTCTCTTCATAAATCTTTGTCAATTCTCTTGACACGCAAACTTCTCTATCCTCTTCAAAAAACTCAATTAACTGACCCAATGTTTTTACCAATCGATGCGGCGATTCATATAAAATGATGGTTCGTTCTTCCTGGGCCAAGATTTTAAATTTAGTTTGACGACCTTTTTTATGCGGCAAAAAACCTTCGAATACAAAGCGATCGCAAGGCAATCCGCTATTTACCAAAGCAGGCACAAAGGCAGTTGCTCCTGGTAATGTTTCAACTTTTATATCGTTTAAAAGACATTCGCGTACCAACAAAAAACCTGGATCTGAAATACCTGGAGTTCCGGCGTCACTAACCATAGCGAGTGTTTCCCCGTTTTTCAATCGCTCAATTACTCGAGCAAGAGCCTTATGCTCATTGTGCTGATGAAAAGCTGCAACTGGTTTAGAAATCTCATAATGCTTGAGCAATTTAGCAGTTTGTCTTGTATCTTCAGCTAAAATTCCATCAACCTCATTCAACAAACGAATCGCTCGGTAAGTGATGTCTTCTAAATTTCCTATCGGTGTGGGTACCAGTATTAGCATAAAATTCTAGTTTCCTGCAAATTTAGATATTGCAATGCAGCTCTAATCTTGTTCTAAACTAAATTTTTATCAAACGAATTGAAATTTGTAAATCGGAATTATGGGTTTGCAGATGGAGGTAACCCTAAATTGGAGTAGACTATTAGTAAAAGATTAGCTGTATCTTCTTTTAATAATGGTAATGAATTCCTCGGCAATTTCATTATCCTCTTTCCAGCCAAATTGTGGAATAAACTTAGCGATAAGAAGTCGCTTTGCATCGTCCAAGGACGAAAGATGATTGAATTCATTGATAGCACGAACAAATTCCTGTCCATCGCCACCAAATAATTCATTGGTAAAATAAAATCGTTCGTTTAGTCCAAAAGCAGCACGAAGGTCGACAATTGCGTTATTGGCTAACATTTCAGCTACTTCGATTCCCGGAGTGTTTTTAGGCGGCACAAGTTGATCTTGATTTTCTTTCACTGGCTCAGGGTCTCTGTCTATTGAAGATTCTTCTTCTATTCCAGTATTTTCTAGTGATTCTCTTTCTGGCTGTTCTTCTATTACCTTTTCCTCAACTTCAGGTTCGGTTAGTGTATCAGCGCTTTCTTGCTCAATATTTTGTAAAACTTGGAATGCTGCGACAGCCTTTAGCAGTTCTGTGCTGATTCTTAGGTAAGCTTGCAAATCATCAATCTCACTTTTCAGCTCAACGCTTGGCAATGCCAATAGCTCCTTTTTCAAGGATTGAATTTGCTGCTTAAGTTCTTCGATTTTGTGTTGCATAGTTTGTTTAACGCTACAGACAACAAATTTATTTTAATTATCATGATAGTTATAGCTTTATCGTATCAAAAAAGACAAGGAATTTTCTTAGTTGATTAGCTTTGTCGCAACACTATGTTTTTAGAAAATAAAATAGAAAAAGAACGCCGGGCAGGTTGGATAGAGGTCATCTCCGGTTCTATGTTCTCAGGAAAAACCGAAGAACTCATCCGAAGAATGAGAAGGGCACAATTCGCAAAGCAGCGTGTTGAAATCTTTAAACCTCAAATCGATACACGTTATTCTGAAGAGGACGTAGTCTCTCATGATGATAATGCTATCCACTGTACTCCTGTGCCGAGCTCAAATAATATTCTTTTGCTCGCAGATAATGTCGAAGTTGTTGGAATTGATGAAGCTCAATTCTTCGATGATAACCTTCCAAATGTTTGCAATCAATTAGCAAATTCTGGAATACGAGTAATTGTTGCGGGCTTAGATATGGATTTTAAGGGTCAGCCTTTCGGGCCTATGCCGCATCTTATGGCAATTGCAGAATACGTTACCAAGGTGCATGCGATTTGTGTGAAAACTGGAAACTTAGCAAACTATTCTCATAGACTCACCAATAATGATGGATTGGTAGAGTTGGGTGCCATTGAAAACTATCAGCCTCTCTCTCGCGAGGCATATTTTGCAGCTTTAGAAGAAGATAAAAGGGCTAAAGATCAAAAATAAATGGCTGGATTTAGAGATTCGTTGCTTGAAATTAGTGAAAACGCTCTTTTACATAACTTGAATTATTTCAAGAATCTAATTAATCATTCAGCAAATCTAATTCTAGTTCTAAAAGCGAATTCATATGGTGCTGGAGCAATAAATATTGCCCGACTTTTTGAAAATGAAATAAGAATTGAATATTATGCAGTTGCAAGTATCTCGGAAGGAATAGAACTAAGGCAAGCTGGTGTTAAGAAAAAAATAATAATTCTTAGTCCAAATGCAGATCGTTTTTCTGAACTGACAACGCACAAATTAGAGCCCGTTATTATCAATAACATAAATCTAAAAAGGTTCATAACTCAATTAGGCACAAACAAAGATTATCCAGCACATCTAAATTTTGATACAGGAATGCATCGTGTGGGATTTAGAGAAAACGAAATAGAAGAAGTAAGTCGATTATTGAATGAAACTAATTGTATTAAAATAACGACTATATTTTCTCATTACAGCGGATCGGGTAGTCTTGTATTTGATGAATTTACTGCAGAACAATCAGAAAAGTTCAATGCTATGTTTAATCAGTTAAGCTCATTTCTAACTTATCAACCAAAGACACATATGAACAACTCAAGCGGTCTCGAGCGCTTTAATAAAGACCAAAATACGCTTCACAGATTAGGCCTAGGTCTTTACGGACATTCAGTTGAAAATGAAGCTCTAAACAATGTCTTTGTATGGAAAACAAAAGTTGCCCACATTCAATGGGTTGAAAAAGGGGAAAGCGTTAGCTATAATCGAAGTTGGATTGCTCCAAAACGCAGTAAAATAGCTACTGTATTTGTAGGTTATGCCGATGGACTTAACCGACGGTTGTCGAATGGTAAGTGGTCCTTAAGGATTGGAGATAATTTACTTCCAATAGTAGGAAGTATCTGTATGGACTTGTCTATGGTTGACGCAACTAATATCGACCTGCAACCCGGCGACACACTTACCATCCTAAATTCAGTGAAGGACATTAAAGATATGGCAAAAGTGCTTGGAACTATAAGTTACGAAATACAAACTTCGATTTCATCTAGAATCGAGCGCTTATACGTATAGCCTAGCTTTTACTACCTTCATTTTGAAACTGTTCATTTAGTTTTTCTTGCTGCTGTTTTGTCAAGACCAGACTCAGACTTTCAATTATCTCTCGCGCAAGCTCTTGTTTGTGCATCCCAACCAATTCTATAGAAGATGCTCGAGTTAAAAAATAAATGATTTCTTTTTCTTTTTCTAAAAGGTCGCCCCCTTTATCGCTAGGTTCATTGGCTAAATTTTCCAGACCCGCCTCTATATTTGCTTTTCCTTCTCTTGTATTTCTCCTAGTAAGCTGTGCCAATCCTAAAATCAGCTGATTTCGAGGATCATCAGGAGCTAATTTGTAAACTTTTTTAGAGTAATAAGCTGCCTTCCTATACTTACTTTCATGGTAATAATACTCAGCCTCATCAAGGCCAATAAATCTTAGATTTTCAATATCTGGGGAATAGTAAAGGTCATAATCTCCAGGGTTCTCAGTCTTGTTTTTGTACTTAACGTACTTAGTGCCATACTTTAAAGCATCTTTAAGTAAACGCGGATTATTTTCAGTAAAATGTCTATCATTAAGTAATTTAACTGAAGATCTCATGGCAAACACATATACTTCTGGGCTAGTTCTGTACTTGTCTTTTTCCATTCGTTTTAGTGACTGGAAGTAACACTCTTCGTGTTTATCCATTATATATAAATCGAACAGTTTCTGAAAGTCGGAATTAACAACTTGAGCATCTAAGTTGAATAATGTAATTAATAATAGAGTAATTGATGAAAAAAATTTCACAGGAAATAGATTTTAAAAAATTGAGAAATGAGAAAATTGATCTAGGAATAGATCAAATGTCAAGTGACGCTATGAAAGTTCATGAAATAGATATCGGCGGATTGCCGTTGCAAGAGACTTAACTTTATGTTTCTTCTGTTGATTATATCCATTCTTTCAAAGGTATAAAATTAAATAGATTAAGAAAAATGAGGTGTAACGGAATGGATCTGCAAATTCACAAGTTTGGCACAGTATTAGTTTAAATGTACTCGAACTAAAATTACAGTTATGAAAACACTTAAAAAAACATTAATAGGATTAGCAGTATTGGCGCTTTTTTCTTTTGATAAGAAAATAGTGTTAGAAGAAAAACCTGAAAGCTTTAAGCATCAAAAACTGTCTAAAGTGAAACCGTTTCAAGAAGGAGAGAAGCTATCTTACCGTGCACACTATGGCTGGTTAGACGCAGGTACTGCTGACCTAACTATTATCAAGCAAGATACTGCCATAGACGGAAATCCAGTTTTTCACGCTTTAGGTGAGGGGAAAACATTAAGCGTTTTTGAATGGTTTTATAAAGTCAGAGACGTTTACGAAACTTACATGGACGAAAGTACTTTAGCACCACGAAAATTTAAAAGAAGAGTTAACGAAGGAGGATATATAATTAATAGAGATTATCATTTTGTTCCAGAACAAGCTCAAGTAAACACTGCTGCTAAAGGAACTATAAAAACTCCCGTTGATGTTCAAGATATGCTGAGTAGCTTTTACTACCTAAGAGCGTTAGATTTTAGCAACGCCAAACAAGGTCAAATCTTTAGAATTAATGCTTTTATGGATTACGAAATGTGGCCTTTTTATGTGAAATATAGAGGAATTGAAGAGGTGAATGTTTCTATAGGAACATTCAAATGTCACAAATTCGTGCCAGTAGTTCAAGAAGGCAGAATATTCAAAAGCGAAGAAGACATGAGTGTTTGGGTAACTGCAGATGCAAACAAAATTCCAATTCTAATAGAAAGTAAAATTTTGGTAGGAAGCGTAAAGCTGGAAATCAGTGGATATGGTAATTTGATTGATCCGATTGCAAAAATAGATAAGAAAAACCGTGGATGGTTTTAATCTTCGACCAACACTTTTAAAAAAAAGGCGAGTAAAAATACTCGTCTTTTTTTATTTCCTTTTTTGAATACAAATCAATGAATAAAACAATTCACGAGAAACACATCCGAAGACTGATTTTGCGTTTAACGCGTCTATTCAGATTTCTTAGGTTACCTATCATAGGCATAAGCCTCAACTTCTTGTACAATTTAATTACGAGCAGTATGAGGGGTTTTTGCAAAAAGCCAAGCTTATAATTCTATTAATCACTCTAAATCTTGCCAGCTTTTTCACTCAGTTTCCGTTATTCCTATGTTGGGTTCAATTTCAATAAGCGCTTTTCCTCTGGCCATTTCTAACGGCAGATTAAAACGTTTTAGGCAGGCTTGTTCATTTCAGACATAGAATTTCCTGATAGTTTCTTAGAAATGTATTTCTAATCGCTGACTCTAGTATGTCCAAAAGTCAATATTGGATTATCAATTTCGGTTGATTCAACAAGCCCCTTTTTATAGTTGTAAGTAGTCTTTCTTCCTGTTTTTTTATTAATTATATCATAAGAACTCTTGTCTGATTTCTCCATTTTATTAAAAAATCCAAATAATTCAGCGTAGTTGTGTGAATACTTAATTGGATCTTCCGGTTCAACAAAAAACAACATGGATGAGGTAACAAAAATGGCAGGAGTATTCAATAATTCATCTCTAACTTTCTTCTCCTCATCAACACGATGAATCCTGTAATTGGATCCCGTGTATTGAGTATGATTAGATTCTCGCAATTCTGCATTCACGAATACATCAACGTGGCACACCATTAATGTATCTCGATAAAATGTGGACTTACTAGTAAACTGAACTCGATACTTACTGAATAAGTATGAAATTGAAACATCGCTTGTTGCATCGTAAAACGTTGAATCGCCTTTAACTTCTTTGGAAACTTTGTACATTCCAATATCAAAGAAAGCTGCACCAATTGTAAACTTTAATGTAGTAATTTGAGCCTGACTCGAGCAAGCGTAAAGCATGTATAAAACAAAAGAAAAAATGAGCCGTTTTTGCATAAAATAAAAATAAACAGATTTCTGTTTACAACAAGCCAAACAAACCAAAATTACTTAGTCTTTAAACAACATTTTTGATATGTGCTAAGATCCCTAAAAATTTTCCTTTTTGCAAGTCTACTTTCACTACTTGGGACATCTTGCGGTGGTGATGAAAACTTAGCAGATATTTCTATGCCTAATGATTCTATCCCAGAGGTCAAGGTGAATATGGCCTATGGATTAAATCTTGATTCTTTTATCGTAAAAGAAGGGAAAATCAAGAAAAATCAAATGCTTTCTCACATCCTTCTTATTAATCATATTCCTTGGCCTGAAATTGATCGTTTGGTCAAAAAATCTAAGGATATTTATGATGTTCGCAAATTGAGAAGTGGTAAAAACTATACAGTCCTTTGTAAAAAAGACAGTACCGAGAAAGCTGAATATTTTATTTATGAAGCTAATGCAATTGACTATGTGGTCTTTGATTTAAGAGACTCTATGCATGTAACGATCGAGCAAAAGGACGTTATTGAAACTCGTCGAGAAGTAGCTGGAGTTATTACTTCCTCATTGTACCAAACTCTTATTGATATTGACTGCAGCGCCGGATTAGCAATGGAAATGAGTGAGATTTATGCTTGGAGTATCGACTTTTATAGAATTCAAAAAGGGGACCGTTTCAAGGTGATTTTTACTGAAAAATGGGTGGAAGATACTCGTGTTGGAATTGGTGCTATTGAAGCTTGTTTTTTTGAACATCACAAAGAAAATTTTTATGCTTTTCCATTTGAACAGGATCAAGTTATTGACTTTTTCGACGAGAATGCAAAAAGTCTAAGAAAAGCATTTTTAAAATCTCCATTAAAGTTTGGGCGTATCAGTTCTAGCTTTACCATGCGTCGCTATCACCCAGTACAAAAACGCTGGAAAGCCCACTTAGGAACTGACTATGCTGCTCCAACTGGTACTCCAATTTTAGCCGTTGGAGACGGAAAGGTAATCGAGGCACGCTATAAAAAGTTCAATGGAAATTATGTGAAGATTAAACACAACGGAACCTACACCACTCAATATCTGCACATGTCAAAATTTGCCTCAGGAGTTCGGTCTGGTAAGTTTGTAAGGCAAGGAGACATTATTGGATATGTTGGGTCAACTGGCTTGGCGACAGGACCTCATGTCTGTTTTAGATTTTGGAAAAACGGTAAGCAAGTTAACCACCGAACTCAAAAATTACCTGCTTCTATTCCGGTAAAAAAAGAACTCCTCCCTCAATTCACCGCTAATATGGATACGCTGAAGTTTCAATTGGATGAAATTCTATTTGAAATAAAGGCCGCCGCAAAACTGGCTCAAAAATAATTTATCGTAGTACTATTTTAAGCTTTATCTGCTATTCTGAATTGAGATGATCGGTAAATAGAATACCGTTTAAGTGATCAATTTCATGCTGAAAAATCACCGATGTAAATCCCGAAACTTCCTCAATGTGCTTTTTTCCATTAATGTCTAAATATTCAAGAATAATATTGATAGGCCTAAATACTTCAGCGCTATAATTTGGTATGGAAAGACAGGCCTCTTCCCCTGATTTCTGCTCTTCAGAGTAACTCCTAATAATCGGATTTATGTAAATTTCATACGGTTCATTAGTCTTATCAAATCGTTGAACAAGAATTATTTGCCTTCTTAACCCTACTTGTGGAGCTGCAATTCCAACGCCCATATTTTTTGGGTCTCGAACAGTCCTGAGTAATCGTTTTGAAAAATAATTTACTTGACTTTTATTCTTTTCTAAATTTACCCTTTTAGCCTTTTTTCTAAGAAAAACCGAGTCTTTCTTATTGTCAATTGTAAATATTCTAAAAGACTGATTTGGAAATTTTTCATCGATTAAAGCTAGCTCCTTGCGCTTAAATTTTTTAGCCTTTTGAGCAAATGAAAAGGTAAATGCACATACTCCAAAAAACACTAAAAAAAATCGGAGCACTTTGAAATAGGTATTAAACTTAAAACAGCCCAAGAGTTAATCCAGAATAAATTCTGTACTCCCAATTTCGTGATTATCAGCATAAGTATATACAACATACTTACCTGAAGTAACTGAAGTTTTTACGTCCCAATACAGACAAATATCAATTTCCTTGTTTTCGTAATTGATCTCTTTTTTAACCGAATACAATCCTCTAACACCATCAAACTCAAACATGTTAGCCTTATCCTCACTTAGAGTTAATACTTTTCCAGAAGGACCGATAATTCTAGCGTACACTATTTTCTTGCCTGCTTTTGCCAAATCATTTTCACCAATTGTTACACAGGTTTTAATTTTCTCGACTGATCTAGCTTTTTCAGTCCGCTTGTGAATATTATTGTTTTTAACCTTTTGACCATAAGACTCAATAAAAACTGCTTGAAGCCTTTCCCCTATTTTTACTTTTTCAGCAAGTTTAGTTTTTTCAGATTCTAACAAGGTTGATTTATCTCTTTCTTTTCCTAATTCTCCTTTTATGTTTTTATTCTCTGCCATTAATTCAATGTTGGCCGTATTTAATGAATCAATGGTATGAACAAAACCTTTCATTATTGTGCGCAGACTTTCCGTCTCCTTTTTAAGCTTATAGATTGTCCAGTTTCCGTTCTTAACTTTCTGAATCATTTCTTCTACTCGAGTTCTTTCGCTTGCCAATTGAGCATTTAATGTGTCGTTGTCAGATGATAAACTATCATACTGCAGTAACATACCGTTGAGCTCTAACTCCAAATCATTCTTTTCTACTGTGATTTCAGAGTTCTCACCCATTAGCTGTTCCGTCTTTCCTTTTTCATCAAACAACATAAACATAAGCCCCGCATTAGCCAATATAGAAAAGGCTAATAAGGCAATAAGAATTTTGTTGGATTTATCTTGATTCTCAGGTACTTCAGACATTTTTTACTTTTAAGTATATTTATAACGCCAAACAAAGCTAATTATACTGATAACATCGAAAGCCGATGCTTAAAGAAATTATTTCACTTTTCTATCCACAAATCTGTGCGGGCTGTCGAAAGCCAGTTCACAAAAGTCATTGGGCTATTTGCTTGAATTGTAGAATAAAGATGCCTCGAACAAAGTTTCAAGTTTTTGATGAAAACCCTGTTCTTAAGCTTCTAGAGGGTAAATGTGACGTTAAACATGCCTTTGCTTTTTATTATTTCAAAACAGATAATACGGTACAGGATTTAATGCATGCGCTTAAGTATAAAGGTGTTATTAAAGTAGGAGAAGAGTTTGGTCAAATCGTTGGTCAACATCTTTCAAGAAACAAACGTTACAAAACAATCGATTACGTAATTCCCCTTCCTCTACATATAAGCAAACAGAGATTGAGAGGCTTTAATCAATGTGATTCCATTGCACAATCTATTGCTTTAAAACTTAACACAAAATTTGAAAATAACTTGGTGAAACGGATCACATCAAATGAATCTCAGACAACTAAAACACACTTTGAACGACATGAAAACGTTGATAAAATATTTAAGATAAAGAACTCTGAAATCTTTAAAAATAAAAGTATTTTGCTCATCGATGATGTGATAACAACAGGCTCAACACTATCATCATTAGCTAAGGAGTTTAATGACATTCCGAATTGCCGTGTTTACGTTGGAACGATTGCAATGGCTAGCTAACGAAATTCTAAGTTCCAGTAATATAGAGTTCGTAATTTAGTATCTTTTGATAAAACCATATGTTTAAAGATTTCGCAAAAACAAGTCCCGTAACGTTTTTTGCCCTTCCCGTAATAATTATTGGTATGCTCGTACTGAGTTACTTCTTGTACAGCACTCTAATAACCAATCAAATTGATTCTCGTCAACACTATATTGAGCGGCAATTAGAACTTACTACAGTACAATTAGAAACTCAAATAATTGAATTTAGAAAAGATTTTTCCTATTTAGCAGCTATCGATGATTTTGGTGAAGTTTTCGATACGGTAAGCAATCAAAGCGAAAAACTGCGGTTTAGACTCAAGCACATAGTAAAAAGATACAACCGTTTTGTAGATACAGTATACATATACAATCAAGAGCAATATTATTTTGTAGGTATCGATCATTTAGGAATAACCCAGGAAGGGTTTGGACAATTAGAGGATAAACTGTTGCCCCTTCAATTTATTAATAAACCAAAAACACTTCATTTAGAAGGTAGTAAAGCTCTTATAATGAGCCCCTTGAGCATAGAAAATGAAGATAAGGTGTATTTAGGTGCTGTTATTGATGTTATAGAAATGATAAGTAATGAAGCCGATAAGCAATACACCGGAGAATTCAGCTCTAAAGTAATCTTCACAGAAAATCTTGGTTTTAGAAGCATTCAACGCGGCCAACAATTCGAAGCCAAGTTTGAACTATACCGACAGAATAAACAAGAAATATTAAACAATATCTTGGATAATAAAGCTGGATATTTATTGCATAAATTGCCAAAAACTTCGATTGTCTTTATGACCAGTTATCAGCCATTTCAAATTTTTAAAGAAAGATTTGGGCTTCTATTTGTGCTCTCAGAAAACGATTTTGTAGCTCCCATCAAAATTAAGCTTCAAATTATATTCCTTTCGTTTTTTGCCATGATTGGCCTAGTGATTGTTGTTTTTATTATCAGTCTTAAGGACATTAGTCAAAACAATAAAGAACTTTATCAAAGTAAAAATAATTTATCCCAAACCCTTGCCCAACGGCATTTTATTCTAGAACATGGAGGCACCTTTTCATTTACCCTCGACAAAAAAGGTGCGCCAATATTCGTAACCGATAACATTGAAAATGTAACTGGGTATAACAAAACTGAATGGTTTAATAAGCTTCCTAATTTATTAAATCAAAATAAAATAAACCAAAAAGTAGACTCTGATTTCAATAAATTCTCAAACGAAAAGGGATTTGAATTGAATTATAATTTGGAAATTAAACGAAGCAACGAACGAAATTTGATCCTAGAGTTTAGAGAGCGGCCTTATTTTAATGACAGTGGTGATTTTGAGGCTATTATTGGAACCGCAAAGGACATTACAGACTCCTATTCAAACGTGAAGAATTAAAGCGGTCACTTCTTATTTAGAAGCACAACAAGAAGCAGTAAAGGATGCTATTCTATTAACGGACGAACACAACAAAATTATCTCCTGTAATACCAGATTTGTCGGCATGTTTGAAATGAAAAATCAGCCCACATTTGATAGCAATGCTCAGGAGACACTTAATGCTATAATTCACTTTACAGCAGAAAAGCCAAAAGTCGAGCAGCTAATTTCAGATGCCATAAAAAACCCGTTGTCAGAAATCCAAAACACATTATCCATGGTAAAATGATCACTTTTATGATTTCTACTCGGCGTCTATTAGGAACCAACAAGATAAAATACTTGGCCGAATTTGGACCTTTAAAGACATTACAACGCAAAAAAAACAGATTAAGGAGCTCATTAAAGTCTGCGAAAAGTGTTAAAGAAAAGTAGACTTTCTTGAGCATCACGAATCAAAAAAATAAAATGGCATTAAACTTAACAACCCATTTTATGGATATATTTAATTAATATAAAATGCATAAAGGTCAAAAGACACTCACAATTCCTGTGAAACGTTTCTGATATTCAGAATAAGAACTATTTATTTCAATCAAAAAATAGTAGTTAAATACAGCCCCAATACAAAAACACAAGGGATTAAATTATAGTTTTTTGCGGGCTATCCAAAACTACTATTACATGAATTTGATTTTATACTTATTGGATTCAGATGCTAAGTACGGATGAATATTTATTACAACCAACTGACTTATAGACTAACAAAGCAAGCATTTGAAACAAAAAAAGCCATTCCGAATAATCGAAATGGCTTTTGATAAATGTCATTTTTAGAGTAGCTAATACTCGTCTTCATTAAAGAAAAAATCCTCCTTGGAAGGATAGTCAGGCCAGATATCCTCGATTGTATCGTAGGTATCTCCCTCATCTTCAATTTCTTGAAGGTTCTCAACTACCTCAAGAGGGGCTCCTCTGCGTAATGCGTAATCAATCAATTCTTCCTTGCTTGCTGGCCAAGGAGCATCTTCCATATATGAAGCTAGTTCAAGTGTCCAATACATTTTACTAGTGAATTTAGGTTATAATTTTTGCAAATGTAATTTTTTTACGCTCACTTGCAAATCTATTTTTAAATTGACCTAAACTCGTGGTTTCCACGGGGTTTCAGGTGCATTTTTATCCAATGTAATCTTTCGCGATAGTACAAACAAATAATCGCTCAATCGATTTAAATATCTAATATCAATTTCATCTACTTTACTTTCTTCGCTCAACCGGATTACCATCCGCTCTGCTCTGCGACAAACGCAACGTGCAAGGTGACAATAAGAAACAATAGTATTTCCTCCGGGAAGCACAAAAGACTTCATTTCCGGCAGGTGCGCGTCCATGTCATCCATTTCAGATTCTAAAAATACAATGTCTCGATTTTCCACCAATGGAATATTTTTTAGTGGTTTCTCTGGATCACTTGCTAACATAGAACCAAGCGTAAACAATCGGTCTTGGATTTCAATAAGTGTTTTAATTTGATCTGAGTCAATGTCTTGATCTCGAATCAATCCAATCCATGAATTCAACTCGTCAACAGTTCCATAAGATTCAATGCGTAGATCCGATTTAGAGATTCTTTTCCCTCCAAATAATGATGTCTGTCCCTTATCCCCTGTTTTTGTATAAACTTTCATTTAATCTTGAAATATAAGTTTGTATTTAACTCGAGTTTCATTAGTCTTTAAATCTAATATATAAACTCCATTTCTAGGTTTATCTATTACTAGAACACTCCTCTCAATAAATTGTTCTTCATTAATTAAGCTTCCCGTTAAATTATAAATTGCGAATTGACCTGAGATACTCGCACCAAAGTCTAAGAACATTGTTTCGCTTGAAGGATTTGGATACAGTTTGTATCCAATTGTTTTCACTCGTTCGGGCTTACCTACAATACCCGCCAATTCTACCATTATTGAATTCTCGCAATCATTTGCATCAATTACTTTTAGAGTATAGTTTCCTCTAATTATTAGATCAGAGAGGTTCTTTGTCCCGGGATTTCTAAAACCATTTGGCCCCTCCCATTGATATGTTAACGGTTCATCTCCGCCGCTTACTAAAGACTCTATTGAACCAATGTTTATTGTATCCGAAACTTTAAGAGCTATAACAATTGGGGTTGAACCAGCTACATTAACTGAATCTACTAGTGCGCAATTATTTGCATCGGTTATCGTAATCCTGTATAACCCTGAGGTTAAACCAGTATTTACATTCATATTTTTAGAAGTATCAGCCCAAGCGAATTTATAAGTTGGAACTCCACCGTTTGCATTTACTCTTATTGAACCCATGGTATCATTAAAACAGATATTATTCTCTACCACAAAGTCAACGGATAACGGAGATTTTGGACCCGAAATCGCATAGCTAACGATGGTTTTACAGCCACCGACTGAACTATCTGTAAGTGTAACAGTGTATGCACCGCTGCCTAAGTTTTGAATGGTAGAATCCGATTGTCCATTACTCCATATAAAAGTAAATGGTGCTATTCCAGAACTTGCAGAAACCGCCAGACTTCCTGATAAATCTCCAAAGCAAGTTTCATTTATACTATTTTTAATAATAATAGATGGGCCGTTTGTGTCTGAAACTGCAACAGATAAGGCAGTATTGCATCCTAATGAATCGGATATAGTGACAGTATACACTCCTGATTTTAAGCCTGTAACTGAATTTAAAGTACTGCTTCCAGCATTTTCAGTCCATTGATATCGATAGGGCGCTAAACCTCCTAAAACCATAACTGAAGCGGATCCAGTGGATAAGTTACAACTCGATTTTTTTGTAGAACTGTTTGTACTTATTGCACAACTGCGTTCCTTAACGTTTAACTTAACACTGGGCAAATAATTACTTGAAGCATAACCCGTTCCAATATTTACGAATGACACACCAAGTTGTGCTTCAGACTCAGAAACACCAACTAAAACTTTACCGTTATAAGTGCGAATTCCAACATGATACTTTCCTGTTTTCAAATAGGTAGTTGGGATTTTAAACGTATTCCATTTCCCCAAATGATTTGTAGTAACCTCAATCTGAGTTCCGACAGGTGGGAAAACTTGAGGCACAACATTATCTTGAAAAAACTCATTCAGAATAATTAGATCGAAAGTGTCTCCAATCATTGAATTTTCATTAATAAAAACTGAAATCGAATTGGCGCTATCGGGTGTTGTTATCTCTACCAAACTTGATAAATCATAAGGAATTTTTGGTCCAAACCAAAAGCCTGAAGTCGGCTTTTCTTTGCCTACCCTTGAAATAATTGTATCGGTAATATTCAAATTAAACGTCAATGAATCTGTGGACGTTTCAGATTCTACTGAATCCGATTTAGCAATGAACAGCAGCTCATAATTACCTATTCCTTTTGCTGGAATATAGTTTGGGTAAATAGAAACTAACGCGTTTGAATTGGCTGATAGAGAAAAGGGTATTGACGATTGGTTTGAAAAGCCAACACCACGAATTTCGACATCAACATGAGTATTTGTAGCAGTATTTTTTCCTAAATTAATAAGACTCGATTCAATTTTAAAAGGCATTTTAGCCGCTTGATGTGCGGGATAATCTTTATACGAATTTGCCCGATTGAATCCGTTAAACAAAACCGATTCTAATCCTAGGTTAACCGATTCGTTTGGTTCACAAATAGAAATGTCATCAAGAGCCAATCCTGAGCTCCATAGGCCCCCATCGGTATAAGAAAAAACAATTTGTGTGTTTCCCGTCAAACCAAAAAGAGGGATAATATAATCCATCCATCCATCAACATTTTTTATTACTGAAAGTAATATTGTATTCCCTCCATTTTTCGCAAAAACAAAAGCCTGTTCTTTATTACTTATGTCATTAAAATAGGCGCTAAACCTTAGCTGATAAACTACAGAACCCAATAAGTTTTGAACCGGAATTACTAAACTATCTGCTGATTTATTGCAATTACAAACATCATCATTGGTGTATACAAATTTGGTGTTTAATGGAACTTTCCATACCTGTCCTAAACTAGCCGCAGCAGAAGCACCTATTTTAAACCCTCCATCAGAAGCTTTTGTTTTTACCGATATTCCAGCCGCTGAAAGTGAAGTCACTGATTCAAAGTCCTGGGTATAAATTACATTGGAAGCCGCTAATCTTCCAGAGAATTGATTGATTGAATGTGTTGGGCTAATGGATTTAGTTAAATGCTGTTTATCTTTTACAATAATGGGTCGGGGAGACTGTTGACCAAAAATCAATTGTATTGTAAACAAAAAAATTAAGGTTAGTATATGTTTCATAGGGTGAATTTAAGCAAATAAAAAGGGAACGCGAACGTTCCCTTTTTATTTCCCAAACAGTGTATTAGTCTTCTTGACTTTCATATTCCTCCATTGGAGGGCAAGCACAAATTAGATTTCTATCTCCAAATGCATCATCAATCCTAGCAACTGGTACCCAATATTTACTCGTCAAAAGGTGTGGCATCGGATATGCCGCTTGCTCTCTAGAATAAGGTTTGTCCCAGTTTGAACTAATTATTTCCTGAGCTCTATGCGGTGCATTTTTAACCACATTATTGTCATGATCAGCCTCACCGTTTTCAATATCAGCAATCTCTTTTCTGATACTAATCATCGCATCACAAAAACGATCTAGCTCTGCTTTATTTTCACTTTCTGTTGGCTCAATCATCAATGTCCCTGCAACAGGAAAACTTACTGTTGGAGCGTGAAATCCATAATCAATCAATCGCTTAGCAATATCAACAACTTCAATTCCTGCAGTTTTCTTGAAATTCCTACAATCCAGAATCATTTCGTGAGCAACTCTTCCACTTGCACCCAAATACAATACTGGATAGTGTTTTTCCAGTCTGTTTTTGATATAATTGGCATTCAGAATCGCATATTCTGTTGATTCTTTCAATCCTGTTTTTCCTAGCATCATACAATAAGCATAAGAAATCAATAGGATTGAAGCACTTCCATAAGGAGCTCCACTTACAGCAGAAACTGCATCAGGATTGTTATTTAATCTGAAAGAATGGCCTGGCAAAAACTTCGCTAAATGCGCTGCTACACCAATTGGGCCTACACCTGGACCACCTCCACCGTGGGGAATAGCAAAGGTTTTATGCAAATTGAGGTGACAAACATCTGCTCCAATATTACCGGGACTGGTAAGTCCAACTTGAGCATTCATATTAGCACCATCCATATAAACTTGACCACCATTTGCATGAATAATATCCGTCATTTCAATAATGGACTCCTCAAATACTCCGTGAGTAGAAGGATAAGTTACCATTAAAACAGAAAGGGTGTCTTTATACTTTTCAGCTTTTTCTCTAAGATCGTCAACATCAATATTGCCGTTTTCGATACTCTTTACTACCACCACTTCCATGCCAGCCATAACCGCCGAAGCAGGATTAGTTCCGTGTGCTGAAGAAGGAATCAAGGCAATCTTTCTTTGTTCATCTCCATTAGAATGGTGATAAGCTCTAATGGTTAACAAGCCAGCATACTCTCCTTGAGCACCAGAATTTGGCTGAAAAGATACTGCTGCAAAACCAGTAATTTCACATAGCCATTTCTCCAAATCTTGGATAACTTGATCGTAGCCCGAAGTTTGATCTGCAGGTGCAAATGGATGCATCGTTGAAAACTCTGGTTTTGAAACTGGATACATTTGAGTAGCCGCATTCAATTTCATGGTACAAGAACCTAAAGAAATCATAGAGTGCGTTAATGAAATATCTTTATTCTCAAGCGCCTTCAAATAACGCATCATTTCACTTTCTGAATGATAGCTATTGAAAGTAGGGTGGGTTAAGAACTCAGAAGTCCTTACCATATGTGTTGGTATTCCTAAACTACAGTTAGCAATGACAACCTCTTTACCTTTTACTTTAGCAAAACCAGTTACTAAATCTGCTAAATCTTGGTTCATCACAGTTTCGTCTAAACTTATTGTGACTGTTCCGTCTTCATACCAGAGGTTAATTCCCTTATCTTCAAAAATTCGTTTTACATGGCCTTCCTCAGCCCTTATTGTGAGTGTGTCAAACCAAGTATCATTCACCAATTCGTATCCCAAATTAGTAATTGCACATGCTAATCTATTTGTATGCTCATGAATTCTAGAAGCAATTTCTTTCAACCCTTCTGGACCGTGATATACGGCATATGCACCAGCCATATTAGCCAATAAAGCTTGAGCAGTGCAAATATTTGAAGTTGCTCTATCTCTTTTAATGTGTTGTTCTCTAGTTTGGAGAGCCATTCGCAAGGCACGGTTTCCATTTCTGTCCTGAGAAACACCAATAATTCTTCCTGGAATAAACCGTTTAAAGTCTTCTTTTGTAGCAAAGAAGGCTGCATGCGGACCACCAAAGCCTAGTGGTACTCCAAAGCGTTGTGAATTTCCAATTACAACATCAGCACCCCACTCACCTGGAGGCGTTAATTTTAAAAGAGCCATCAAATCAGAAGCAACTGCCACTTTAGCGCCAATAAGATTGGCTGACTCTACAAAACCAGAATAATCTTCAACTGAACCAACTTTATTTGGGTATTGCAAAAGAGCACCAAAAGTAGATGCGGAGAAATGGAAAGATTTCCAATCGCCAACCACCAAATCAATTCCCAATGGGTTTGCTCTAGTTTTTAATACTTCAATGGTTTGAGTAAAACAATTTTCATCAACAAAAAACTGAACTTTTCCTGCTTTCTGATCAGCTCTACTTCTTGCGTGATACAATAAAATCATTGCCTCTGCAGCTGCAGTTGATTCATCCAATAAGGAGGCATTTGCCAATTCCATTCCTGTAAGTTCAGAACATACCGTTTGGAAGTTAAGTAACGCTTCTAATCTGCCTTGAGAAATCTCCGCTTGGTAGGGCGTGTATGCCGTATACCAACCTGGATTTTCAAACATATTCCGTTTGACCACTGAAGGAGTTATTGTTCCGTAATACCCTTGACCAATATAAGATCTGAAAACTTTGTTTTTTGCTCCTACTTTGTCAATGTGTTTTAAGTACTCGAACTCACTTATTCCTTCAGGAATATCTAAGTCGGATTTCAACCGAATTTGAGCGGGGATGGTTTCATCTATTAAACTGTCAATTGAATCTGCACCAATGACTTCAAGCATTTCTGAAACATTATTGCCTCTTGGGCCAATATGTCTTCCTTTAAAATTTTCCATTTATGTAAAGGTTTTATCTACTAAAAAAAGACAGCAAATATAGGTCTAATCTCAGAGTACATCGTAAAGCCTTAAGACCAGAAAGTCGGCATTTTGTTTACTTACTTTTGAAAATTCAAAAAAGAAAGTAAAATGACTCAAAAAATTTCTTCGATTCTACTTCTTTTACTTTTATCGATTGGAGGATTTACCCAGATAAACCAAACCTTTCTAATGATAGGTGGGCAAGAGCTGATTGGCGTTCAACTGGATCAGTCACCTGAAGAAATTGTGGTTGAAACCACTAAGAAAAATGGGAAAATAAAAATTATTCTAGTTGATAAGAGTAGTGTTTTTTCGATTACACAAAATGACGAAGAAACTATTTGGTATAATCCCGATAGCAATGAGATGGGATATTCTGTAAAGGAAATGCGACTTTATCTAAAAGGACAACAAGACGGTAGACTTGAACATAAAACTACGATACCGCTTATAGCTTCATTCACTGTAAGTGGCCTATTGGCTGCGCTCGTAGGAAGTCAAGAATTAGCAATTGTTATTCTTACTCCAATTCCTGGGGCCCTTATTGGAAGTTTGACCAAAGGAAATATGCCCGCCAACGCAAAGGCAAATGGTGGTGAACCAATGAATCAAGCTGCTTACATATCGGGTTATAAAAAATCAGCTAGAATGAAAAAAATATTACACTGTATATTGGGATCTGTTGCGGGAACCGCAGTTGGAGGAGTAATAGGATTAACTATAGCAGCGAGCGATTCGTGAAAAGCCTTTTAAAAAACGTAACAGATTTTCTTTTGTACAGCAACTTATACGTTGCTGCTCCCGTAAGTGCTATAAGTATTATTACCTACCTCCTTTTTGACCTTCCAGTAAATTATAAACTGGTATTATTTATTTATTGTAGTACCCTGTTTATCTATAATTTACACCGGATAGTTGGGTTATCACAAATCGATAATTCTAGTTTATCAGCACGGCATATTTGGGCAAAAAAACACAAGACCTTTTTGTTTTTTCTTATTGTGCTTTCCGGCAGTTGCGGGCTAGTTTTAGCGCTGCTATTAGGCACGATATTTATTGCGCCTATCTGTATTCCCGCATTAATTGCTTTGGGTTATAGTATGCCTATCATTAAAAGAAAAGGTAAGTATTGGAGACTCCGAGACGTTCCTTTTGCAAAAGTATTTCTGATCAGTATCACAGTAAGTTATGTAAGTGTCTACTTGCCTTTATACGAGTCTTTTGAATTATATACTCAACCCGAATTATTCTATTATTTTCTGAGTCGCTGTTTCTTCATTTTTGCGATTACCATCCCCTTCGATATTCGAGATTTAGAATTTGACAAAGGCAGTACATTAAACACAATCCCTATGATGCTTGGAATTGACAAAGCAAAGCAAGTTTCCTTGTTATGCTTGGCCTGTTTCTCTTTTATTGTCTTGGTATTGTTTAGCCAGAGCGCCTACATGAGTGTGGCTCATTTAGTTTCGGCAATCTTTGCAGGCTGGGTAATTACTTTATGCAAAAAAGACAGCTCGGAGTATTATTATTCTTTACTAGTAGAGGGAACCATGCTGGTGTTATTTGGATTGGTTTGGTGGCTGGTTAAACCTTCATAGGCTCAATAATCCCTAACACATCCTCTAAAGTTTCTACTCCTTCAAAAACAATGTACAAGCGTTCTTTACGCTCTTTCATTTGCGTTTTTGCAGGGTTCTTTTGAACGTACTGAACAATAAAATGAAACTGGTTAGATTGGTAAAATCGTGACTTTTGATTAGATACTAAGTAGCACAGCAATTTTTTGTTTTTCAAAACAATCTTTTCAATCCCGAGCTTTTCAGCCAACCATTGCAATCGAACACCGCTGATGAGTTGGTGTGTTTCTTCAGGAATTGGCCCAAACCTATCGACCATGTCATTCTCGAATTTTGCCAATTGATTTTCAGTTTTTGCATCTGAAAGTTCACGATACAATTGCAAACGCTCGTTTACATTTCGCACATAACTGTTAGGAATCAAAATCTCTAAGTCAGTATCTAACTGACAGTCCATTACAAAGTTTTGCAACTCCGCTTCCTCTTCCTTAAACAAGTTCTTGAACTCGTTTTCTTTCAATTCATGAATGGCTTCATCCAATATCTTCTGATAGGTTTCAAAACCGATATCAGACATAAACCCACTTTGCTCTCCGCCTAATAGGTTTCCAGCTCCTCGAATATCTAAATCGCGCATAGAAATATTGAATCCTGACCCTAAATCGGAAAACTGCTCAATAGCCGTCATTCTTTTTCGCGCTTCAGGAGTCAATGAACTCATTGGTGGGGATAGCAAATAACAAAATGCTTTTCGATTACTTCGCCCAACTCTACCTCGCATTTGGTGCAAATCACTCAATCCAAAATTATGGGCGTTATTTATAATTATCGTGTTGGCATTTGAAATATCTAAGCCTGACTCAATAATAGTTGTCGCAATCAACACATCGAACTCGTGCTCCATAAAACCATACATGGTTTTTTCCAATTCGCGCCCATCCAACTGGCCGTGTGCAATTCCAATACGCACCTCAGGAACCAATCGCTGAATCATTCCTGCAACTTCTTTAATGTTCTCTACTCTATTATGCACCACAAAAGCTTGCCCACCTCTGCTCACTTCATAGTAAATGGCATCACGAATGGTTTCTTCATTAAATGGCTTCAAAATCGTTTCTACTGGTTGGCGATTTGGTGGTGGCGTATTAATAACACTCAAATCCCTAGCTTTCATCAATGAGAACTGTAAGGTTCTTGGTATTGGTGTTGCAGTCAATGTTAGTGTGTCAACGTTTTCTTTGATGGTTTTCAACTTGTCTTTAACACCTACTCCAAACTTCTGTTCTTCATCGATAATCATTAAACCCAAATCCTTGAACTTGACATCCTTTCCAACGATTCGGTGGGTTCCAATTATGATATCAATTTTACCTTCCGCTAGGTTTTTTAAAGTCTCTTTTTGCTCTTTAGCAGTTTTAAATCGATTGATATAATCGACATTACAAGGCAATTCTCCCAAACGCTCTGTAAAGGTTTTCCAATGCTGGTATGTCAATACAGTAGTTGGTGCCAATACTGCAACTTGCTTGCTGTCATTAACTGCTTTAAACGCTGCTCGAATAGCAATTTCTGTTTTTCCAAAGCCTACATCTCCACAAATCAATCGATCCATTGGATGCGGCTTTTCCATATCCTTCTTTACATCAATCGTAGCGCTTTCTTGGTCAGGAGTGTCTTCGTAAATGAATGAACTCTCCAATTCGTGTTGTAAATAATTGTCAGGAGAATAGGTGAAGCCTGGAGCAGATTTACGTTTTGCATATAATTTTATAAGATCGTAAGCAATCTCTTTAACCTTCTTTTTAGTCTTTTGTTTTAAGACTTTCCACGTTTGAGTCCCCAACTTATTCATGGTTGGAGCAGTACCATCTTTGCCAGAAAATCGAGCAATTCGATGCAAAGAATGAATGCTTACATACAGGATATCTCCGTCCTTATACAAGAGCCGAATAGCTTCTTGCTCCTTGCCATCATTCTCAATTTTTTGCAGTCCATCAAATTGACCAACGCCATAATCAATATGCGTAACGTAGTCGCCTTTTTGAAGGCTCGTCAACTCTTTTAAAGTAATGGCTTGTTTGGCTTTATTAAAGCCCTCTTTTAATCTAAATCTATGGTAACGCTCAAAGATCTGGTGGTCGGTATAACAAGCAATTTTTAAGTCCGTATCGATAAAGCCTTCATGGGCAGTTTGAAGAATTGGCGAGAATTCTACCTCAGCATCAATGTCTTCAAAAATGGCATGCAGGCGCACCATTTGTTTTGGCTGACTGGATAAAATAAAGTTGGTAAACCGGTCCTTTTTGTTGGCGTGTAAATCCTTCGCCAACAAATCAAATTTCTTATTGAAGGTGGGCTGTGGTTTTTGATGGAATTCTACTGTTTTAGTAGCTGCAGTTTCAAAAGTTCCACCATACTCCAATACTTTGTGTTTCTCCAATCCTAAATCGAAAAATTCAGGTTTTATATAAAGCGCTTCAGGATTAGACTGCACTGCATCTTTTGAGAGTTTGCTGTAGGCTTCGGTCGCAATATCAAACGACTTCTTTACCTGCTCTTTTGAAACTTCCCGTTCCTTAAGCCATAAGTATGAATTAGCTGGAAGAAAATCCAAAAATCCTTCCCTCGATTCCATTAAATCGTTGTCTTGAATATTGGGTAAAATGTGGATCTTCTTGTAATTCTTTTTCGACAATTGACTCGCTGGATCGAAGGTTCGAATGGAATCAATATCATCTCCAAAAAACTCTACTCGATAAGGATCATCATTCGCAAAGGAAAAAATATCTACAATACCTCCACGAATTGAAAATTGGCCGGGTCCGGTTACAAAATCAACGCGTTCAAAGTGGTATTCGTAAAGCAGTTCATTGATAAAGTCAATCGTTATTTCATCACCAACTTTTAATTCAAGGATGTTCTTTTTAAGCTCCTTTTTCGTGACTACTTTTTCGCTTAGTGCCTCGCCATAAGTCACCACCACCAACCAAGACGGTTTTTTGACAATCATGTCCAGCGTTTCAGCACGCATCAACACATTGGTATTGTCCACCGATTCTTGTTTGTACGGGTACTTAAACGGAGAAGGGAAAAAAAGCACTTTACCTTTACCCAATTGATCTTGTAAATCATTCAGAGCATAAGCTGCATTCTCTTTATCATTAAGCACAACTACATGAATTCCATTTACTTGCTTTGCTAATGCAGCAACAAAAAATTGAGATGCACTCCCTCTAAATCCCTTTAAATGGACAAGTGGATATTCAATCTTTTTGCAATGGTTTTGAACCTCAGCCAGTTGAGGCCAAGTGGTAAAACTGGTGTTGAATTCTTCTTTGGTAATTGACATGTGCTCTTAATACAATCGAGGACGGCAAATGTAATTAAGCCAGCTGTGGTCTCTTAATTTTTAGCGTGAATTAGCTAAACGAATTACTTTAAGTCAGCTAGCAGCAATCTTCGTCAGCTACGCTTCCATTAGTCGCAAAAGGCATCGCACCGCCACAACCTTCAAAAATCCCGTAATGGGTGTCCCAAGTTCCATAAAAAGTAAAGTAGGATTTGAATCGGGTATCGTGTGTCATTTTATAAGTATTTCCACAAACCGACATCACTTTTCCCTTTGGAAAATAATGGTGATCATCTAATTCAAAACCGTGCTCTTGACCAGTAATTCCTCCGTTGTAAGTAAGTGCCTGGCCGTAATCTTCACAATCAGATTCTAGCCCATTTAATTTAAACAACCTATAAGTTACTGAGAAGAACTTAAGGTCTCCCACTTTTTCTTCTAACTCTTTGTTCTCAATTGTAATGGCTTTGTTTTCTAAAGCTCTTGGATCAGTAAATCCAGCTTTTTTAGCAAAATTCAGAAAGTCGTTCCAGTATAATGCTCCACTCAAACACTCTCCCCAAAGGATAGGATCATTTTGTAATTCTTGAGAAACTCTGCGATCGCTATAAACATCTGAGAAGTACATTTCTCCTCCTGGTTTCAATAGATCAAAAGCATCATCCAATACTTTTTGTTTGTCTTTGGCAAGGTTTACCACGCAATTGGAAATAATTAAATCGAAACTTCTTTTTTCCAGTCCAAGCTTGTCCAGCTCTTCAATGTTGCCTTTTACAAACTCAATATTTGGTTTTGAATATCCAAACTTTTCAGTATGATAATCAATGTGTCGATTCGCAACATCCAATTGCTCATCGGTCATATCAACTCCTACAACATATCCGTTTGGACCAACTAGCTTACTTGCTATATAACAGTCTCTTCCGCTTCCAGAACCTAAGTCCAAAATTCTCAACCCTTCTATATCAAAAGGAATAGTGAGTCCACAACCGTAATACTTAGCCTGAACTTCATCGTGAACTTCTCGCAATGCATTCATTATATATTTTGGAGGTGCAGTGAGTGTGCAACAGGCATTGGTTTTCAAATCTTCTGTAGATTCTAATTCCTTTCCGTAATAATCTTGAACTTCTTCATGTAAGGTTTCCATAAAAATAAATTTTGCGATCGTGCAAAGGAAGCTAAAGTCTAACCTGCTTTAGTTTTAGGAATACTATAAAGTGTGAATTGTCTCTTTAAAGACCTATAAATTCAGTGAACCAGATTGTTATTTCAACAATCCTTCAATCTCTTCAACCATATTCGTAGATCCTGCATAATATGCACACCGTTGGTGCAATTCTGTTGGCTCAATTTCCATAGTTCTGGTGTAACCATCAGAAGCCTTGCCACCAGCTTGCTCAGCAATAAAGGCAAGTGGGTTGCATTCGTACAACAACCTCAATTTCCCGTTTGGCGCTTTAGTCGTTGAAGGGTATAAGTAAACTCCGCCTTTTATTAAATTTCGGTGAAAATCAGCTACTAAAGAACCAATGTATCGGCCTGTTTTTTCTTCTAATTTACACTTGTCTAAATAAGTCTGAATTCCTTTGTGAGAAAGGTGATAATTCCCTTCATTCATTGAGTAAATCTTACCGTCTTTCGATGTTTTCATATTAGCATGCGATAAACAGAACTCCCCAATTGAAGTGTCCAAAGTGAATCCATTTACGCCATTGCCAGTTGTATATACCAACATTGAAGAAGAACCATACAACACATAACCTGCAGCAACTTGTTCCGTTCCAGCTTGAAGAAAATCTTCCATGACTGCTTTAGTTCCTGGAGCTGTTTTTCTTCGATAAATTGAAAAAATAGTTCCTATAGAGACGTTTACATCAATATTTGATGAGCCATCCAAAGGATCCATTGCTAAGATATATTTACCTTGAATAGACTTTTCATTTTCAAAGGCAATGAAATCGTCGTTTTCTTCTGAAGCAATTCCACAAACTTCACCACCATACTTTAGTGCTTTTATGAAAACCTCATCAGCAAAAACATCTAGTTTCTGTTGCTCTTCTCCTTGGATATTCTCAGAACCAAGTGCTCCGGTAATATCAACAAGACCCGCCATGTTTACTTCTCGATGAACAATTTTTGCTGCAAAACCGATGTCTCTGAGCAATCTAGAAAGGTCTCCAGTTGCAAATGGAAAATCATCTTGTCTGTCAATAATAAAATCGTTGAGGGTAGTAACTCCAATCATAGCTTTTGTTTCGGTGTGCAAATATAATTGGGTTAAATGAATTAAACCTACACAACTAAGGTATTGCTCCTGTCTTACTTTTATCATATTTGTGGAATGAATAACATTCTCCTCCGGAAAGGAACCCCTTCAGATATTCCAGAATTACTGGCCCTTATAAAAGAATTAGCGGCCTATGAAAAAGAACCAGAAGCAGTAATTGTTACGGAAAAACTCTTATTAGAAGACGGCTTTGGAGACAACGCTATTTTTGATTTTCTAGTTTTAGAAAAAGACGGTATCGTTGCGGGAATCGCCTTGTATTACACTAAATATTCTACCTGGAAAGGACGCTGTTTATACCTCGAAGATATTATCGTAAAAGAGAGCGAGCGTATGAATGGCTTTGGAAGTATGCTGCTAAAAGAACTAGTTTCTATCGCTGAAAAAACCGGTGTTAAACGTCTGGAATGGCAAGTGTTGGACTGGAACGAGCCAGCTATCAATTTCTATAAAAAACACAAAGCAATAATTGACGGTGATTGGTTGAATTGTAAAGTTGAATTTGAATAAAGTGAATTCCCTTTGTCATGCTGAATTTAATTCAGCATCTCACTATATCCTTCTATGTTGAGATTTTGAAACGAGTTCAGAATGACCCTAAAAATATCAATTACCTTTGTCGTCATTAAAAAATTTACCATGAAAGGAATTATTCTAGCCGGAGGTTCTGGCACACGCCTTCACCCACTTACGTTGGCAATTAGCAAGCAGCTTATGCCAATTTACGATAAGCCGATGATTTATTATCCACTTTCGTTATTAATGCTAGCTGGGATTAGAGACATTCTTATTATTTCTACTCCACACGATTTACCCTTGTTTGAAAAGCTTTTGGGAGATGGAAAAAGTCTTGGTTGCAATTTTGAATACGCAATTCAGGAAATCCCTAATGGACTTGCTCAAGCTTTTGTAATAGGTGAAGACTTCATTGGTGATGATGAGGTTGCATTGATTTTAGGTGATAATATTTTCTATGGCACTGGTTTACCAACAAAATTAAGAGCATGCAACAAGCCTGATGGTGGAGTTATTTTTGCATACCGAGTATCCGACCCTGAACGGTATGGTGTAGTTGATTTCGATGAAAATAATATCGCCCTTTCTATTGAAGAGAAACCAGAAAAGCCGAAGTCTCATTATGCGGTTCCAGGGCTCTATTTCTATGACAATACCGTTGTAGATATTGCCAAAAAATTAAAACCATCTCCGCGCGGAGAATATGAAATAACAGACGTAAACAAGGCCTATTTAGAGCAGGGTAAACTGCAAGTGAGCATTCTTGATAGAGGCACCGCTTGGTTAGATACTGGAACTATTGATTCATTGAATCAAGCGAGCCAGTATGTTGAGGTTATTGAGAAAAGACAAGGGACGAAGATTTCTTGTATTGAAGAAATTGCTTGGCGAATGAAGTTCATTAATAGTGAACAACTTGAACAAATTGCAAAGCCACTGGTTAAGAGTGGTTACGGAAAATACCTACTAACACTGCTCGACGACTAAATGGCAAACGATTTAACAATGCAACAATCTATTGAAGAATTAAGGAATTTTTTCGAAGAAAAGATTCAACTTACTGAATTTACCAACCAACCGGAACGGCTCTATGAGCCCATTCACTATATCATGCAATTGGGTGGTAAGCGGGTGCGACCAGTCTGCACTCTAGCCGCTGCTGAACTTTTTGGTAAATCACCAGGCGATGCAATAAACCAGGCTATTGCAGTTGAAGTTTTTCATAATTTTTCCTTAGTTCATGACGATATAATGGATGAGGCTCCTCTAAGAAGAGGCCATGCAACTGTCCATAAAAAATGGGACGAAAACACAGGTATTTTATCTGGAGATGCCATGATGATTTTGGCTTATCAATATTTGAGTAAAAATGCCGGAACTCGCTTAAATGTTCTGTTTTCTAATTTCAGTAGAACGGCAATTCAGGTCTGTGAAGGTCAACAATATGACATGGATTTTGAGCAAAAGCCTACCGTTAGCTTGGACGAATATCTTGGGATGATTGAGCTCAAAACAGCAGTTTTATTAGGAGAAAGTCTTAGACTAGGTGCAACAATAGCTGGTGCTTCCGATATTGACTTAGATCTGATATTTGAATTTGGGAAAAACTTTGGAATTGCCTTCCAACTTCAAGACGATATATTAGACTTGTACGGAGATCCAGAAAAATTCGGAAAACAGGTTGGCGGAGATGTAATGGCCTGTAAAAAGACTTATTTATTTGCTAAGGCTCATGCTATTGCAAATGAAAGCCAGAAAAATGAATTGGTGGATACCTACAATAAGACCAATATCGAGAACGCTGAAAAAATCGAACAAGTAAAAGCCATTTTTGACAATTTGGATATAAGAAATCGAGCAAAGGCAGATATGAATACTTTCTACGTTAACGCGGGTATTGCACTCAATAGCATCTCAGTAGAAGATAGTCGCAAGAAAATCTTAAAAAATTTCGCAGAAAGCTTAATGGTTAGAGAGTTATAATAAACTCCTGAACGCTGAACTTAAATTGGGATATTGGAACTTAAATCCTGCTTCCTCTAACTTCTTTGAAGAAACATGAGCTCCATTCAACAATATTTCACCGGCTTTTTCTTTTCCTAAAATTATCCTTAAAACACCAGAGGGAATATTTGGAGCCCAAAACGGACACTTCATTTCTTGAGCAAGCGTTTTTGAAAACTCCTGATTTGTAGCCTTTTGAGGAGCCACAGCGTTGTATGTCCCAGATACTTCTTTCTTCTCAATTGCCAAAAGCAGTCCACCAGTCAAATCATCAATATGTATCCATGGAAAAGGTTGTTTTCCTGTTCCCATTGCCGAACCAATACCGAATTGAAAAGGGATTTTAATTGGTTTTAACGCTCCGCCTTTATCACTTAGCACTACTCCAATTCTAAATACGACTCTTCGAACGTCATACTTTTCAAATCCTTCTGATGCTTCTTCCCACTTTTCAGATACTTCTGTCAGAAAACCTTTGCCAGCTTCAGCACTTTCAACATAACTCTTATCAGAATTGTCAAAGCCGTAATATGCTGTTCCGGAAGCGGATACTATAGACTTTGGAAAAGACTTCAGTTCTTTACACTTATTCAATAGCAACTGAATAGTATCTACTCTGCTATCAATGATTTCCTTTTTATAACTGTCACTCCAAGCGCCATCAGCAACCCCGGCACCTGCTAAATGAACAATACTATCAATACCCAAAAGTGCATTTTCGTCTATTTCATTGTGCTTTACATCCCAACGATAATAGTCGACTCCGTTTTTAGACTGTTTTACACTTCTACTAAGAACCCTGACCTTGTGGCCTTTTTCAATCAGTTTTTTAGTCAAATCATTTCCTACAAGACCAGTGCCCCCAGTGATAAGTATAGTAGCCATAACTTTATAACTTCGTTTTGTTTAGAGAACAATTAGTAAATATAAAAGTTGAAAGCTACAACAACAGATAAAATTGACCTTAATGGGTACAAAACTCGTAAAGAAGTTTTGGAAAAACTGATTCAACAAATCAATAAAGATTTGGAGCTTCAAGTTGATATTGAATGGGATATTCACGGAAATAACCTTTATCAAGCCATTTTAGATAAGGTGGCACCAGTCGTCGAGCAACTAATAAGACAGGGAAACGGTGGAGTCGAACAGCTTCTTTACAAAATTGATGTGTCAGAAATAAAAGTTAAAGAGGCAATTGATTCCGCCATAGAAACTGATCCAGCTATTATATTTACGGACTTAATTTTAGAACGAGAATTACAAAAAGTGGTATTTAGAATGATGTATAGTAAATCAATTTCTAAATGAAGATTTTCATAATTCTTCTTTTTTTCTTGGTATCGTTTTCCGGAAATGCGCAAAATTTCTTCTTAACCAACTACGGAATCGATAAAGGGTTGCCTAGCAGTCAAGTGTATGATGTAGTTCAAGACCACCAAGGCTTTATCTGGATTGCCACTGATGCTGGTGTTTCGCGTTTTGATGGAGCCCAAATGGTTTCCTTTAAAGAAAGCGATGGGCTTTCTGATAATGCCATTGTTCAAATGCACGTAGCCTCCGATGGAACCATTTGGTTTTTAGGATTCAATAAAACTTTTACACTTTACAAAGACTCTTTTTATCATTACCCTTATAATCAAAAACTCAACGAAGCCCTACAAAAAAGACTCATCACTTCTTTTTATCCAATGGAGAACGATACACTTCTATTGGGCTTAAACACTTCTTGCGATGATCCATATTCGGGAATTCAAATTATTAATGGTGAAGTCTCTTCCATTCGAGCAGCAAACAAAAATTGGATTGATCCAGCAACAGGCCTTTTTCAAGTAGCAAACTGCTCCGATAACTCCTCTTCACTACCCAATCAAATTCGAGCTTTAAGCAATCTAAACGATAAAGTGGTTGTTTCAGGCAACAAGGAAATCGTCGTTCTGCTTGATCAACAATTGGCAACTAAAATCACCTTAAACACTCGAGTTACAAAAGCACTATTACTCGATTCTGAGCAAAATATTTGGGTCGGTACCTATCAAGGATTGAAATACTTTTCAAAAGGAGTTTTAACTGACACACCATTAAATATTGAAAGCAAACAAGCGGTTTCATGTATTCTAGAGGATAAAGATGGTAGTATCTGGTTTGGAACGTTCTCCAATGGACTGTACCAAATCCCCTCCTCAAAAATTCAATATTATTCAAACCTAACGGCTGATGGGAACAATGATTTTAGAGGTTTATTAATCCGAAACAACGACCTCTTTTCGTACAATAGAAATAACAGTATTGTCAATTTCTCTGTTTTGAAAACTTTGAAAAAAAAATGGGAAATAAATGTTAACGACAATATTAGCCAACTTCTTTTTACAAAAAATAGCTTCAAAGTGCTTACAGAAAATCAGTTTGACGAAAGTGATTTTATTGCCTCGTTTAAAGGAATTGCATTTTCTAAAAGCAAAGAAGAAAATACATATTGGATCGGCGGATTATACTATTTCAGTAAAATCCAGAACGATATAGAAATATTTAATTCAGTCCAAATTGACTTTCAAGAACGGGTAAACTGCTTGCTTGAGGTCGCTGATAATCACCTGTGGCTAGGGACTGTAAACGGATTGTATGAATATAAAAATGATAAGATAAGGTTGATTGATTCTACTTTAAACAAAAGTATTTCGTGCATATCTGCATTCAATAATTCCATTGTTTTTGGAACTAGCGGAAACGGTTTGGGGATTTTAGAGAACGACCATGTCTCATGGAAAAATGAATCCAATGGATTGAGCAATAATTTTATTAATAGTTTATTTACGGAAATGTCCTCGATTTGGGTGGGAACGAAATCTGGTCTAAATCAAATTAAAGCTGATTCCATTATTCAATTTAACAGATACAAAGGACTCAATTTTGAAGATATTACTGCAATTGAATCAACAACTGCTCAACTAATTATTGCAACTTCTAAAGGCATTTTAACTATCGAAAAAGAATGCCTCAAACAGCTAATTCCTACTATTGAACCCGAAATTAAACTGAATGGAAAAACAGTTTCAATAAAAGCAGAATACACTTTCAATTACGATCAACAAAATATTCAAATCGAGCTTTTAGCCTTTGATTATTTTCAAAAAAATAAACTAAATTTTCGTTATCGATTAAACTCCGATACTTCATGGTCTTATACCCAACAGAGGATTATTCGTTATGAAAGCTTACCACCAGACACTTATTTCTTTGAAGTTCAGGCCCAAAACAGGAACCAAGAATGGACAAATCAAAGCGCTTCATTTCTATTTACGATTAGACCTCCGTTTTACCAAACCACCTGGTTTTATGCACTTATAGCTTTATTGATTGCAGTTCTATTTTATGCTGTTTTAAGATGGCAACTGGACAAGTCTAGAAAAAGAATGGAAGTTGAAAACGAACTCTCTGGCCTTAAAATTAAGGCGTTGAGCGCTCAAATGAATCCTCACTTTATTTTTAACAGCCTTAACTCAATTCAGAACTTCTTGATTGATAGCGACATTCGAAAATCGAATAAATACCTAACCAAATTTGCCAAACTAATGCGTTTGGTACTTAATAACTCCGATAAAACCTTTGTTCCTATTAAGGATGTGTTATCCAGCTTAGATCTATACTTAGAACTTGAAAAAATGAGATTTAATGATCGATTTGAATACCAATTCAATATCGATCTGAAAATTGAATTAGAAACTACGCATATTCCTTCTATGCTGATTCAACCTTTTGTAGAAAATGCTATTCTACATGGTATTTTACCTAGAGAAGGAAAAGGAAATATTACAGTTTCACTAGAATTTCTTTCAAATAATTCTTTGCTATGCTGTATTGAGGACGATGGGGTGGGTCGCGAATTTCATGCTGGGAAACTGGGAACAAAGCACAAATCGCAAGGACTAAGAATTACGCAAGAACGTTTGGCCGTATTCAAACAACTGTTCAAAAACGATTTCCAATTTGAATTTCACGACCTGAAAGATGAGTTTGGCAAACCGAAAGGAACCAAAGTTGAATTAAGAATACCCCGCCGTTAGTCTAGCTCTGGCGGGGCCTAGTTTATTATCTACATTTGAGAAAAGCATATATTCAGGGTTATGAGCAGTTCTCAAATTACGTGTGTATTGGTTGACGATGAAGAAAACGCCACCAAAGTGATGTCCAAGTTTCTAGAGTCGTATTGTCCAAATGTTGATGTGCTTGCAATAGCGCACAACATGGAAAATGGTATAAAGGCTATAGAAGAGAATAATCCACAATTAGTTTTCTTAGATATAGAAATGCCAAATGGAACTGGTTTTGATTTGCTGGAAAGGATGGGAGATAAAAGATTCCATGTTGTTTTTGTAACAGCCTATGATCATTATGCAATCCAAGCAATAAAAAATCAAGCAATTGATTACATCCTAAAGCCAATTGATATTGATGACTTAGTAGCTGCTGTAGAAAAAGTTAAAAAGAAAATTAAAGAACCAACATCAGTTAAAGACGTTCTGAATAGAGTAAAAATTGAAGAAAAGGCAAAACTAGCAGTACCTACTCTATACGGGCATAAGTTTATAGACCCCAAGCATATTGTACATGTACGAGCTGAAGGAAGTTATTCGGTTATTTACACCGAAAATGAAGGACAAATAATGATTTCAAAGAACTTAAAGAGCATAGAGAATGCGCTAAAACAAGACAATTTTTTACGTGTACATCGTTCGCATATAGTAAATCTTGATAAGGTAACTGAGTTTCATAAAAATGATGGTGGATATTTGGTTATGGAAACTGATGAGCGTGTTGAAATTGGTTCTTCTAATCGAGCTCAAATCGTAGAAACTTTAAATTCAAGATTAAACTTTATTTAGAGTATTCCAAATTCAAAAAGGTTGATAAAAGCTTACATTTTAGACAACGAACAACATGCACATGTTGTAATAAAAACTCTACTTCGAAGATATTTTGAAACAGAAATTGAAGTAGTGGGAAGTGCTCAAACAGCCGAAATGGCGCTCTTAGAAATTTCTATTTTAAAACCAGAACTACTCTTTTTAGACATTAAAATTCGGCATACTAATGGCCTAGAAGTGATTTCTAAGGTGAATTGTAAAGAATGCTCTGTAATTTTCGTTACTGCTTATGACAACTTTGCCTTAGATGCTTTTAATAAATGTGCTAGAGGTTATTTATTAAAGCCCGTCGATAAAGAAAAGTTTAAGCATACTGTATCTGACGTTATCCGAAAAATAAGACTTGAAAAAAAAGCCAAAAACAATTCAAATTCGTTAGTTGATTCGATTTCAAACATTCCCTTGCCTCATAACGGAGGTTTTGTACTAGTTGATCCTAAAATAGTTCTTTATTTACAAGCTGATGGGAGCTATACTAAAGTCATTACTGAAAAGGAAAAATACCACATCTCCAAAAACCTTAAAACCGTTTCTGAACAATTCAATCAAGATCTCTTTATTCGCGTTAGCCGTTCTTTTATGGTCAACAAAAATCATATAATTAGCTTCTCTAAAAAGAATGGTGGAATCCTTTATTTAACCACTGGTTTTGAAATTTCTATCAGTGCAACCTACCATAATTTAGTATTTGAACTACTAAATTCTGATCTAGAAAGCTTAAAAGAAGCCGTTCACAAAAAAAAAGGGGGCATTCACAAAAAACTTGGATCATAGGCAACTGTAAAAGTATTTCTTCGTCTTTCTAATTATTGAGCACAATGTCCCAACTGACCTGAACCTTCCTTTTTCTATTTCCTTTTTAGTTTAAAAAACTCCTTAAGAAGCATAGCTGCCTCCGCAGCTTTGACTCCTGATACCACTTTCGTTTTTTTATGTAAAACCTCCTTTTCAAGCATGGAAAATCCTCTTTTTGTATCAGAAGCTCCAAAAACAATTTTATCTATTTGCGACCAAGCTAGCGCTCCTGCACACATAACGCAGGGCTCTAAAGTAACATACATCGTGCACCCTGTCAAGTACTTGCCTCCTATATAGTCCGCCGCAGCGGTAATGGCTTGCATCTCAGCATGAGCGGTTACATCATTCAACCGTTGAGTTAAATTGTGCGCCCTTGCTATTATTCTATCATTTGCCACTACAATTGCTCCAACCGGAATCTCGCCCAAATGAGCCGCTTTTTCAGCTTCCATAAGTGCCATTTCCATGAAGCGTTCGTGTTGTTTATTAATATCCTCCATATTGGCGTCAAATATAGACTTGAAGCAGTAAACTCACTAAAGAAATCCTAATTTTGCAACTCATTAATTTGCTTGAAAAATGTACAGATCACACACTTGCGGACAGCTACGAATAGAAGATAAGGGTACCCAAACAAAACTTGCTGGATGGGTTCAAAAATCACGCGATTTGGGTGGAATGACGTTTATTGATTTACGTGACCGATATGGCTTAACTCAGCTGGCTTTCAATATGGAAGTAAATAAAGAGTTGTGTGCAAAGGCGCGTGGGCTAGGGCGTGAATTTGTTGTTCAAATTGAAGGCGAAGTGGTTGAGCGCGAAAGTAAAAACAAGAAAATACCTACCGGTGAAATTGAAATTAATGTTTCTGCAATAACGATTCTAAACGCTGCTAAAACACCTCCCTTCACCATTGAAAATAAAACTGACGGTGGTGAAGATATTCGCATGAAGTATCGTTATTTAGATTTGAGAAGAAACCCACTTCAAGATAAAATCAGATTGCGTCATCAAGTAGGAATTCAAACTAGAAGTTATTTAAATGATATTGGGTTTTACGAAATTGAAACTCCTTATTTAATTAAATCTACTCCAGAAGGAGCCCGGGATTTTGTTGTGCCTTCTCGTATGAACGAAAACGAATTTTATGCACTTCCTCAATCACCCCAGACCTTTAAGCAGCTGCTTATGATAAGTGGTTTTGATAAATACTTTCAGATCGTAAAATGCTTTAGAGATGAAGACCTCAGAGCGGACAGACAGCCTGAATTTACTCAAATCGATTGCGAAATGAGTTTTGTCGATAGAGAGGATGTACTCAATACTTTCGAAGGATTGACCAAGCATTTATTCTCAAAAATCAGAAATGTAGAATTACCTATTTTTCCAAGAATGGACTATGATGATGCCATAGAGAATTACGGAATTGATAAACCAGATGTCCGGTTCGAAATGACTATCAAAAATCTAAATGACGTAGCGCAAAATAAAGGATTTCAAGTATTTGATTCTTCCGAATTTGTTGGTGGGATTTGTGCTACTGGATCTGCTAATTACACTCGGAAACAATTAGATGCACTTACCGAATGGGTGAAACGACCTCAAATTGGAGCTAAAGGATTAGTTTACGTAAAGTGTAATGAAGACGGAACTTTCAAGTCTTCAGTAGATAAATTCTTCGATCAAGACGCACTAAAAACATGGGCAGAATCCATGAATGCAAAGCCTGGAGATTTATTATTGGTATTAAGCGGAAATAAAGATGCTGCACTAAAACAATTGGGTGAATTGAGACTGGAAATGGGCAATCGATTGGAATTGAGAGATTCTAATGTATTCAAGCCGTTATGGGTAGTCAATTTTCCATTGGTTGAAAAAGTTGAAGAAACAGGCCATTGGCATGCAATGCACCATCCTTTTACTTCTCCAAATCCAGAAGATGAACATTTAATGGAAACGGATCCAGGGGCAGTAAGGGCAAATGCCTATGATCTGGTTATCAATGGCGTAGAAGTAGGTGGCGGTTCTATTAGAATACACGATAAAAACCTGCAACAGAAAATGTTTGACCTCTTAGGTTTTACTCCTGAAGAAGCCAATGATCAATTTGGGTTCTTAATGAACGCTTTTGAATATGGTGCACCTCCTCATGGTGGGGTTGCTTTTGGTTTTGACAGACTATGTGCTCTTATGGGCGGAACTGATTCGATAAGAGATTATATCGCTTTCCCAAAAAACAACTCTGGTAGAGATGTTATGATCGACGCTCCCTCTTTATTAGCAGCTGAACAGTTGGATGAACTAAAAATATCGATGTTAAAAGGTTAAGCAGCTTACGAGTGGTTCTTCAAAGAAACCTTCAATTTTAGTTTCGTTAAAATTTTGGGCATATTTTTTTACTTTCCACCTGTTTATTCGGGTGATCGCGAAGTAAATTTAGTCTGGGGGAGATGCAGCTCCGAGTATAAATGACATCCAAACTATGCAAATTTATTATCAACTATTAAAGGGGTTGGTGAATATTCTCAGCTTAAAAAAGCTCAAGATTTCAAGAGTATGGCCATGGGCTATAATAGTCCTGAAATCATTTTTAAAACTACTTCAGACTGCGATAAAGCAATAATATACTATCGCCTTTCGAATGTTGAATGTACCAAACCTAAATACCCAAATGGGATGAGAGTGGGGAATGAAAACAATTGTGAAGACGCCTTTTTTTATTACAATCACCATCAAAAACAACTGATTCAAGGAGAGATACAGTTTTAACAGATATTTACCCGCCCATTATGAATGTCTTTTGGAAGTAAATACAAATAAAGAAAAATTTTGAAAAGCGTTTCCTTACTTTATCCAGACACTAATGGGTACTGGTACTAGTGTTTATATTATTAAAAATCATGTAAATAAGAGCTGAAAAAGGACATTCGAACAGCATGCCAAATAGCACCTCTTCTCTCAACTGATGCAACCCTGAGCATACTTAATCGAAGCAGTGAACACAAATCAAGTGGTGAATTAACAGAATAAGACCTAACCGAAAGAGAGCCTGAAATTTTAAAATTGGTTGCCGAAGAATATTCGAACAAAGAAATTGGCCATAGGCAGAAAGTTAACTGCAAAAAAAAAGGCCTTTAGGCCCTTTCTATATTATTACACTGTAAGTATCTCTTTTTCTTTTTCATTGAGCACATCCTCCACTTTCTTGGAGTGTGCGTCAGTCAGTTTTTGAATCTGATCTTCACCGTCTTTCGCGATATCCTCAGGAAGACCATCGCCTTTCAGTTTCTTTATTTCATCGTTAGCATCCTTTCGAGCATTTCGGATTGAAATCTTAGCGTGCTCACCTTCTCCTTTAGTTTGTTTTACCAAACTCATTCTACGTTCTTCTGTTAACGCAGGAAGATTTATAATAATTACCTCTCCATTATTGTGAGGTGTCAATCCCATATTAGAATTGACAATTGCTCTTTCTATATGCTGAAGCATTGGCTTTTCCCATGGTTGAATCGAGATCATCCTTGCATCCGGTGTATTCACGTTAGAAACCTGATTCAATGGAGTCATAGTGCCATAATAGTCTACCATGATTCCATCCATCATCCTAGGAGTTGCCTTACCAGCACGAATCTTACTCAATTCTTTTACTAAGTGAGATATGGACTCATCCATTGACTCCTTAGCCATATCGAAAACCATTTCTAATTCTTCTTCCATCTTCTTCTCTTAACCTTCTACAATAGTACCTATTTCTTCACCTACAACTACTTTACGCAAGTTACCTGGCTCATTCATGTCAAATACAATAATCGGTAAATCGTTTTCATGGCAGAGCGTAAATGCTGTCATATCCATAACGTCTAACCCTTTTGCCATTACCTCTTTAAAAGTAACGGAATCAAACTTCTCAGCGTTGGGGTCTTTCTCAGGATCTGCAGTGTAAATTCCATCTACTCGAGTTCCCTTTAAAATCACTTCAGCATTAATTTCTACTGCTCTCAGAGCAGCTGCAGTATCTGTTGTAAAATATGGATTGCCAGTTCCTGCTCCAAAAATTACCACTCGTCCTTTTTCCAAGTGACGAACAGCTCTTCTCTTAATGAAGGGCTCCGCTATTTGTTCCATTTTAATAGCAGACAACAATCTAGTTTTAACACCTGCCCCTTCCAGCGCACTTTGCAATGCCATCGAATTGATTACAGTCGCTAGCATTCCCATGTAGTCGCCTTGCACCCTATCAATTGCACCATTAACGTCCTGAACACCTCTAAAAATATTACCGCCACCAATTACGATAGCGACTTCAATTCCTGCTTCTTGAATTTCCTTAATGTCTTGAGCATACTTATACAATCGACTGTGATCAATACCAAAATCTTTTGCTCCCATAAGGGCCTCGCCGCTCAACTTTAATAAAATTCTTTTGTACTTCATTTGTTGTATTTGAAAGCGAAAATTAGGACAAAAAAAAAGAGAATTTTTAAAATTCTCTTTTCTTATTTGTTGTTTTATGAAAGGGTTATTAACTTAAACCCTGTTACGTGAAGATCGCTGTCGACCTCATTGAGATATTGCTTAACTGATTTCTTAGAAGTTTTTATAAACTCCTGATTCATCAATGTCCGTTCTTTTAAGAACTTACCTAGTTTACCTTGAGCAATTTTTCCAGCCATTTCAGCAGGTTTACCTTCAGCAAGAGCCAACTCAGTTCCGATTTCAATTTCCTTAGCTTTAACTTCTTCTGATACTTCAGATTCGTCAAGAGCAATAGGACTCATCGCTGCAACTTGCATTGCTAAATCTCGTCCAACTTCTGCATTGTCTTTAGTTAAAGCAACGATAGCAGCAGTTCTATTACCTGGGTGATTGTATGCTACTACTTTTTCAGCAGACAACAAACCATAATCAGAAACTTCAAGCTTCTCGCCAATTTTACCCATCTGCTCTTCAATTACATCAGAAACAGTTCTACCGTTCCAGTCAGCATTGTATAATTCAACTTTAGAAGCTGGTAATTTAGACAATGCTAAATCCGCTAATCCTTCAACGAAATCAACAAACTGTTGGTTCTTAGCGACGAAGTCAGTTTCACAATTCAATACTAAATTGATTCCTGTTTTTCCGTCTTCAGTAGTTTTTGCAATCACATACCCTTCAGAAGCATCATTATCTCCACGCTTAGCGGCAATTTTCTGACCCTTCTTTCTAAGTAAATCAATTGCTTTTTCAAAGTCACCGTCAGCTTCGACTAGTGCTTTTTTGCAATCCATCAAACCTAATCCGGTTTGTTTTCTCAATTTATTAACGTCTGCTGCTGTAATAGCCATCTTAGAAATTCGTTAAGGTTTTTATTTTGCTTCTTCTTTTTTTTCCACTGCAACTGCTTCAGTCTTCACTTCAGCTTTCGCCTCTGGTTTTGATTCTGCTTTTGATTCTGCTTTTACTTCAGTCTCAGCTTTTGGCTTTTCAACAGTTTTCTTAACTTCTTTAGAAGCTTTTCTTTCTGACAGACCTTCGTTGACAGCTTCAACAACTATATCCATAATCTTAGTTATAGATTTTGCAGCATCATCATTTGCAGGGATAGGGAAATCAATCAACTTAGGATCAGAATTCGTATCAACAATTGCAAAAGTTGGGATATTTAAACGCTTTGCTTCTTTTACAGCAATATGTTCTTTTTTCACATCAACAATAAAAAGAGCAGCTGGTAGACGGTTCAATTCAGAAATAGAACCTAAATTCTTCTCTAATTTCTCTTTTTGACGTTTCAGTAAAAGTCTTTCTTTTTTGTTTACTCCAGTAGCTTCTGGATCACTCAATATTTTTTCGATTTGACTCATCTTACGAATTGCCTTTCGAATTGTAACGAAATTGGTTAACATTCCGCCTGTCCATCTTTCAGTAACAAATGGCATATCCATTGCTTCAGCTGCACTTGAAATTGCTTCTCTAGCTTGCTTTTTGGTAGCAACAAACATCACTTTCTTTCCAGAAGCAGCTATTTGTTTTAAGGCGTTACAAGCCTCATCTAATTTTGCAACGGTTTTGTGTAAATCAATTACGTGAATTCCATTACGCTCCATAAAAATGTAAGGAGCCATATTTGGATTCCACTTTCTTTTTAGGTGACCAAAGTGTACACCTGCCTCAAGGAGGTCTTGATAATTAGTTCTCGCCATTTCGACTGAATTTTAAAACACCTAGAATCTGCTAGGCCAGGTTATCGCTCACTTTCCGTCGACTCCACTAATTAGGAGCATCCTGAATAAACAGGATTGGATACTAAGCTTTAAAAAAATATTAACGCTTGCTAAATTGGAATTTCTTCCGTGCTTTTTTCTGTCCTGGCTTCTTACGTTCAACCATTCTAGGGTCACGAGTCATAAGTCCTTCTCCACGGAGTATAGTCTTATGTTCCTCATTAATTTCAACCAAAGCTCTAGATATACCTAACGCAATTGCGTCAGCTTGACCAGAAATACCACCACCATGGGCGTTTACTTTAACATCGTATTTACCAGTGTTCTCTGTAGCAACAAATGGTCTGTTAATTACTTGAACTAACATATCTGATGAAAAATAATCTTTCACATCACGTTTGTTAATGGTAATTTTTCCTTTTCCTTCAGACAGGTAAACTCTCGCTACCGATTTTTTTCTTCTGCCTAACGTATTAATAACGGCCATATAAATTACTTAATGCTGTTGATATCAAATGTTGCAGGCTTTTGAGCTTCCTGATTGTGCTCTGTACCAGCATATACTTTCAAGTTTCTAAAAAGAGCGCTTCCTAATTTGTTTTTAGGTAACATTCCTTTAATAGACTTTTCTAATACACGGTGTGGGTGTTTTTCTAACATCACCTTTACCGAAGTACTTCTTTGTCCACCTGGATAACCAGTGTGGCGCAAATACTCTTTTGTGTCCATTTTATTCCCACTCAGTACAATTTTCTCTGCATTGATAACTATTACGTTATCGCCACAGTCTGCATGCGGTGAGAATGAAGGTTTATGTTTTCCTCTTAAAAGTTGTGCAACTCTTGATGAAAATCTTCCTAATGTCTGTCCTTCTGCGTCAACTAACAACCAGTTTTTATCTGCTGTCTCTTTGTTAACGTATGTTGTTTTATAGCTTACTGTATCCAATTTCATTCAGTTTAAGCGTAATCAATAAATAAATACACCCCCAAAAACGGGGGTGCAAATTTAGAATTTATTTTCTTTCAAAACAAAACTTTATTCGGTATAAAATCCACCTATTTGTTTTGACATATTTTTAGCGCAAATAATCAATTTAAGATTCTTAAAATCAACTAGTTGCAATCGCTGCTTAATAAAGCTACTATAGAGATATCAACAGTTGGCCACAACTTAGAAATACCATCCTCGCCTTTGTGCACGTCATCACAAACTTTATTTAAAGCCGCAATTGCCGCGTTTCCATCCCAATTTCCAACATCGATAGTTCCCATTAAACTTACTTGGGCTCCTTCAATTTTATAATTCACTTCTTGTTGAAATGTTGAATCATTCATAGAAAGACTCACCATAGCAGTTCCTTCTTCACTGTTTCCTTTCGTGCTCATTATGCTTCCAGAAATCATTTCTGTATTGACCAGAGTACCAAAAAACGACTCAATAATTTTCATGTCTCTGCCAGAGTTATTAGTATTTGTCGAATTAATTGGTATGTTGAATGTTAATCCACCCAACATCTTTTCCGGAGAATCGACTGAACCCATAGTGGTAACGATTACTGAGTCAAATTTACCGCCAACACCTGCTTTCTCTGTAAATTTAAACGCTGTCCATGATGCGGTAACTCCATCAGCATTATACGAATAGTTACAAGCCTGTTCGGCTAACTTAACTTCCTTCTTTTCTGTTTTCGTTTCTTCTTTTCCACCTTCAGAACCACAAGCTGCTAGAGCAAGTGCTGAAACGAATAAAATTCCTTTATTAAATTTCATAATTGTGTTTTTTTGAAATACAAAAATAAGATAGTTAAGCCCTAAGTTAAACTGTCCTAAGTAATTTAGTAATACTTGTTTTCCTGAATTTTTACAAGCACATTTGATTTTAAATTTTTAAAGTACCATGCAATCCATTCGCACATGCATTTTTTTACTTTTTCTGTTAGTTGGGCAAACAGCTAAAAGTCAGGATGTTATTGATGTAACACTCAAGTTTGATCATCTAGAGTCCAACAATGGTTACGTAATGTTATTAATTCAGGATGAGGGTGAAAAAGATGTTGCTAAAGTAGTACTACCAATTCTTAACAAAATAGCCGAGAAAACGATAAAAATGGCCGCGGGTAACTACGGGTTTTCGGCTTATCACGATGTCAATGCAAATGAAAAACTCGATTTGAATTTGTTTGGTGCTCCAACCGAAGCTTATGGTTTTTCGAATAATGCTCGTAGCACCTTCAGTAAACCAAGCTTCTCAGAAACTCTTGTTGATGTTTCTAAAAACAGAATAATTAAATTTAAATTAGAATGAATTTAATTTCAATAAAAGACGCTCTAGAAAAGGTAATTAAACATGTTGGATCAGGAAAGGTATCTTCAAATGATCTTTTAAATTCGGTCAATCATTATTTAGCTGAGGATGTTATTTCCTCCATCGATTTACCGGGCTTCAATAATTCAGCGATGGATGGCTATGTTTTTAGAATGGAAGATTACGAAAAAGGTAACCGAACATTTTCTCAAACATTTGAAGTAAAAGCTGGAGATCAAATTCCGCAAAATATTTCTACAAATAACTGCTATCGAATTTTCACAGGCGCCCCTGTTCCTGAAAATGGAACATTAGTTATCATGCAGGAACATATATCTGTAAATGGCAATCAAGTTACCATCGAAGAAGAAGATTCAAACTACTTTCAGAATATACGAAGTCAAGGCGAACAAATAAAAAAGGAGGAAATAGCCCTCCAAAAAGGTACTAAACTCTCCCCAGCAGCTATTGGTTATTTAGCATCTTTAGGGTTTTCCAAAATTAAAACTTTCGCGCATCCAAGGACTTCAATTCTGACTACTGGTGATGAATTAATTGAACCAGGAAAGCCGCTTGAATCAGGTAAAATCTACGAATCAAACTCTTATGCATTAGCCTCTGCCTTTAAAAATGAAGGAATTAATCCTGCAATAATTAGTGGGATTCCTGATAATTATTCGGAAACATTAGCTTGTATTAAAGAGCAAATAGAAAAAAACGATTTCATTATTCTTACTGGCGGAATTTCAGTTGGAGATTATGATTTTGTAGGTAAGGCGCTTAAAGAACTTGGAGTTGAAACTCATTTCTACAAAGTGAACCAAAAGCCTGGAAAACCTTTCTTTTTTGGAAAAAAAGGAAGTTGCAGCATCTTTGCTTTGCCAGGGAATCCTGCAGCAGCAATGACCTGTTTCTATTATTACGTAAGATCAGCAATTCGAGCGTTTATGGGAGACAAAGATCCAAAAGCAAAATCATTACTGCTTCCTTTGAATAAGGATTTTAAAGTTAAAGGATCAAGAGATTTATTGCTAAAATCAAGTATTAACCATAGTAAAGTTGAAATACTAGACGGACAAAGCAGTAACATGATGCACACTTTTGCTTTAGCCAATGCAATAACTGAAATTTCAGCCGATAAAAAACTTTATAAAGTTGGAGACCTCGTCCCGGTTTTCCCATTCTAATTCACCAAATTACAGATGTTAAAAAAACCTAGTGAAGCAACAAATTTGGCGCTTCTACTTTTACACCTTTGAATTAGTGTTGGTGTTGGTCTCTGGTTAGTAAATAATCGACTCCAAAATAAAAAATTAGGTTGGCAGGAATAATTAAAAAATTAGCTGGACAAACAGCATTGTATGGATTGAGCAGCATTCTGCCGCGCTTTCTTAACTATGCCTTGGTCCCTTTGCATACCGCGTTATACTCCACCAATCAATACGGGATTATCACTGAAATGTACGCATATGTCGCGTTTTTGGTAATCCTATTGACCTACGGAATGGAGACCGCCTATTTTAGATTTACAAATAAAGAAGGCAACGAGGAGTCCCTGGTTTTTGGGACTGTACTGCGATCTGTTCTTACCACAAGTTTTGTTTTTATTATCACCGCCATCTTCTTTCAACAAGGTATCGCTGATTGGTTAAAGTACCCAAATCACTCTGAATACGTAGTTTGGTTTGCAATCATTATTGGTTTAGATGCCATTTCTGCTATTCCTTTAGCTAGGCTCAGACACCAAAACAAACCCATCCGATTTGCTAGTATTAACCTCAGCTCCGTAATTGTGAATGTTGCCTTGAATTTCTTTTTCTTAGGCTATTGTATGACCAATTATCAAGATGGGAACACTAATGTTATCATTGACACCCTTTACAGTCCAGAAATTGGAGTGGGGTATGTTTTTATTTCAAATTTAGCGGCAAGTATTTTTAAAATCTTGATGAGTATCCCAACTTTCTATAGGGTAAAGCTGACCTTCGACCTTTCCTTATTAAAGAAGTTGTTGATCTACGGTTCTCCTCTATTAATAGCAGGGTTGGCCGGAATTGTAAACGAAACTCTGGATCGAATTTTATTAAAGCATCTACTTTACGATACTCTTGGCGAAGTTAAAGCTATGAGCCAATTAGGGGTTTACGGTGCCTGTTATAAGTTATCGATAATAATTACCCTTTTTATTCAAGCATTTAGATACGCAGCCGAGCCGTTTTTCTTTGCTCAAGCAAAAAATAAAAATGCTCCTGAGGTTTATGCAAATGTGATGAACTACTTCGTTGCAGTATGTGGCCTCATCTTTCTGGGAGTCACGCTATACCTAGATATTATCAAATACTTTATTCCCAATTCTGATTATTGGGAAGGGCTCAAAGTCGTTCCAATTCTTTTATTGGCGAACATTTGTTTAGGTATTTACTTCAATCAATCCATTTGGTATAAAATGACCGATAAAACGAAGTACGGCGCTTACATAGCCATTGGCGGCGCACTTATTACAATTGCCTTAAATCTTCTTTTAATTCCTACCATGGGCTATATGGGATCTGCTTGGACAACTTTAGTGGTTTATGCACTTATGGTAATTAGCTCTTATTTCTTAGGCCAAAAACATTTTCCTGTTCCTTATAATCTGAAAAAAGTCGGAAGCTATTTGGGAATGTCTTTAATCCTGTTTTTTGGAGGAACTTGGCTGCAAAACGAGTACGGATTTGAATATTTAATTGCCACCATTGCTATTCTACTTTTCTTGGGAATGGTGTATTGGTCCGAAGTAAAAATGACTAAAACAACAATTACAAATGAATCTTGAGGTTATAAATAAGAGCAAACATGCTCTTCCAGAATATGCTACCAGTCAATCTGCGGGGTTAGATTTAAGGGCAAATATTGATGAACCAATAACCTTAAAACCTTTGGAAAGAACGATTATTCCAACAGGGTTGCACATTGCTTTAGAGCCTGGGTTTGAGGCACAAGTTCGCCCAAGAAGTGGGCTGGCGGCTAAGCATGGCATCACCGTTTTAAACTCTCCAGGAACAATAGACGCGGATTATCGTGGAGATATTGGTGTAATTTTATGCAACTGTTCTAATCAAGATTTTATTGTTGAAGATGGCGAGCGCATCGCCCAGCTAGTTGTTGCAAAACATGAAACTGTAGAATGGACCGCCGTTGACGTTCTTTCTGATACCGATAGAGGAGCCGGCGGATTTGGTCATACTGGAAAAAAATAAAAACATGAAAAGACTATTTAATCTCGGAATTATCGCGTTGATTGTAGTGCTTTCGAGTGCTTGTAATAAATGCAAAAAATTAGATTGTAAAAACGACGCTACTTGCGAAAAACGAGAAGGTATTTGCAATTGCAATTACTTGTTTTCTGGTGAATTGTGCGAAGAAGAAATTCGGACAAATTACGTTGGGATTTATGAAGGAGCAATTTCTTTTCAAAACCCTACCCCATCGAACCCTTTTAACACTGAACAAGTCGACTTGTCTATCAGCGTGTTTATTCAAGGAAGTAATGCTGAAGGATTAGGTATAAACTTTGTTTTCTTGGGCACTAATTATGAATTGACCGCTAACCTGACAGCAGAAGATACATTTACTTTTAATGCTCAAAAAATGTCTGTGGATGTTTTTGGTGATATCACTATTCTCTCAACTAGCACTGGAAAATTTAGCGGAGATGCTTTAAATTCTGCTATCAACATTCGATTAGAAGATGCTCCACAGTTTCCATTAAGCCTAACCTTTGCAGGATCAAAATAAATGCACTCATGATTTCTAAGAAGCATATTGAAAATGCGCATCTACGCATTCAGTCACACATTCACAATACTCCGATTCTAACGAGCTCTAAACTGAATGCTTTAGCTGGTGCCGAGCTTTTTTTTAAATGCGAAAACTTCCAGAAAGTTGGAGCTTTCAAGCCACGAGGGGCAATAAACTTTGCCTTGCAATTAACCCAAGAAGAACTGAAGAATGGCCTTTGCACACATTCTAGCGGAAACCACGCTCAGGCGGTTAGTTTGGCGGCTCAATTGCTAAATACGAGCGCATATATAGTAATGCCAGAAACGGCTCCAGAAGTGAAGGTATTAGCAACTAAAGGATATGGAGCAATCGTTACTTTTTGCGCACCAAATCTTCAAGCAAGAGAAGAGACCTTAGCGCAGGTTCAACAAAAAACTAATGCTGTATTTATACCGCCTTACAACCACGAATGGATAATTGAAGGCCAAGCAACTTGTGCTAAAGAGATTTTTGAAGAAGTAAATCATCTTGATTATTTACTAACGCCTGTTGGTGGCGGTGGATTACTCGCGGGCAGCGCCTTAGCTGCTAATTACTTTTCGCCGAAAACAACTGTAGTTGCTGCTGAACCCGAAGGTGCTGACGATGCCTATCGATCCTTTCTATCTGGTATTTTAGTTCCTTCCGAAAATCCAAAAACTATCGCAGACGGATTGCTAACCTCTTTAGGACCCATCAATTTTGAGCTAATAAAAAAGCACGTTTCAGAAATTAACTTGGTAACGGATGAAGAAATCATACACGCAATGAAACTCATCTATCTACATTTGAAAGTTGTAATAGAACCCAGCTCAGCAACAGTGTTTGCAATGGTTCTCAAACGCAAAGAAATTTTTAAAGGAAAACGAGTTGCCCTAATTCTTAGTGGTGGTAATGTCGATTTAGCGAAATTGCCTTTTTAGGAATCCTAGACCTAACTATTCTAATAGCCCGAAGCCCTTATCATTCCTAAAGAGGAGCCTGTCCCGTGTTTTAGAGAGGGTGTTCCGACTTTGGCGAAACGGAAGGGGTTTGCCCTCCTAATAAAACATTAACCCAATACCCGTTTGACAACTGGCCCAAACACTGGAAGCTTATCTGAAGGTTGCCCTAGATCTACGTAAGCATAATCATCATTTCCCTTATAGGTTAATTTAAAATATCCATTTTCATTTGTTGAACCAGAGGCAACTTGTTCGGTGGTACTTGAGCTAAAATTGTGTTGAACTTCAGCTAATAATGTAATTGGATAATTAGGTAGAGGTGTCTTGCCATCTTTATCGTACATAGTGCCTTCTATGGTGTAGCTCTCGTTCTTGAGAATTTCTGGTTCTAACAGGTTCTTCTTGCAACTTATCAGGCTAAAAAAAGCAATAAAAATTATAAGTGAAGTTCTCATAATTAATGAATTACTAATTTATATTGCTCGCGTATTCCGTTGTGTTGCACTTCAACAAAATACAACCCTTTTGTAAATGGTTTTACTGATAATTGCTGTTCATTGTTTCCTGCTTGACCAACAAAAGACAAACAACATTGCCAAACTACGGGAGGCTGGCTGTTGACTCAAATTGAAAAATCGGTACACTTAAGTTCCACTAGAGAGAGAGAACGCAACCAGTTTTTTGCAAAAATTGTGGTGGAAATAGGAGCCCTTATGGATAAGGTTGTGAAGGAGCAATAGAGGTGTAATTCAAATCCAAGAATTTTTGTATTCGGCAGTCATTCTGAATTTATTTCAGAATCTCAAACACCACTATAATAGTAAAATGCTAGAGCAACCAAATGATCAACAACATTATCGCGGAGAAAATACTAAGTTAAGTTACTTAATAATAAGGAGACTCTGAACAGCTAATTCTCAGAATCATCTTTCGGCGGACTGGTTCATTTACGCTTTCAAGATGAGGGTGGCAACTGGATGACGTCTAAAAATAAATACTTCTAATAAGCCCTATCGTTATTTCCTTCGTAATAATATTGGTAAGATTTATTCACCACTCGGTTGCCACCTGGAGTAGGATAATTACCTGAAAAATACCAGTCTCCCGAATGATTTGGACATGCAATGTGCAATCCTTCAATAGACTGAAAAATAACATCCACAGCAGTTTTACAATCGGGTGGTGTGACTAATTCAGCAACTTTAGCAGAAATTTCTTCCATTTTAAAAGCTGAATAAATCTCTTTCACTACATTGATTTGCTGATCCATTGGCAAAGCCAATTGTTCCTTAGCCTTTATGTAAACCTGTTTCATTATTTTTTCATTGCCACGTTCTTTGTGGAGCTCAACGGCAGCTCTAAAAGCAATAAAATCACCCATTCGCGCCATGTCTATTCCATAACAATCTGGGTATCGAATTTGAGGGGCTGAAGATACGATAACAATCTTTCTTGGCTCCAAACGGTCTAACATTCGTATGATGCTTTTCTCAAGAGTAGTGCCACGAACAATGGAATCATCAATCATTACCAAAGCATCTTTCTTTGGAATAATAGACCCATAAGTAATGTCGTACACATGTGCTACTAGATCATCTCGACCGTCATCTTGAGTAATGAAGGTTCTAAGTTTCGCATCTTTTATAGCAACCTTTTCAACTCGAATTTGCTGGTTTAGAATATCCTCAATTTCCTTTTGAGTAATTGAGTTTCCGAGCTTTATCAATTTCTCGGCTTTTTGCTTATTCAACAAGGTATTCATTCCTTCTACCAAACCTAAAAATGAAGTCTCAGCTGTATTTGGAATAAACGAAAAAACAGCGTTTTTGTGGTCGCTTTCTATAGCCTTCATTACCTGAGGAACTAATGATCGACCTAAGTTTTTACGCTCTTTGTAAATGTCTAAATCACTTCCACGAGAAAAATAAATACGTTCGAAAGTACAAGCCGTTTTCGACGTGCTTTCTATGATATTCTCCTCAGTAATAGTTCCATTTTTCTTAAGAATCAAAGCATTTCCCGGACCCAATTCTTGAACGTCTTCTGCCTTAATATTTAATGCAGTTTGAATAGCTGGCCGCTCAGAAGCAACTACCGCAATTTCGTCATCTTGGTAATAAAAAGCTGGTCGAATTCCGTTAGGATCTCTAAACACAAATGCATCTCCATGACCAATCATTCCAGACATTACATAACCACCATCAAAATCTTCTGCAGAATTTTTCAGGATTTGGACCACGTCCAAATTCTCAGAAATCTTCTCTGTTATCTCTTGGTTGGAGTAACCTAATGCCTTGTACTTATCGAATAATTCTTCATTTTCGACATCTAAAAAGTGCCCAATTTTCTCCAAAACTGTTACCGTATCTGCTTTCTCTTTTGGGTGTTGGCCCAACTTCACCAATAGATCAAATTGCTCGTCAACATTAGTCATATTGAAGTTTCCAGCTATAACTAAGTTCCTGGTCTTCCAATTGTTTTGTCTTAAAAAAGGATGGCAAGCTTCTATAGCGTTGTTGCCATAAGTGCCATAACGTAAATGTCCTAAGAAAAGCTCACCACTAAAAGGTGCATTTTCTTTTAACCAATAAGGATCTTTTCCTAACTCATGGTTTTCTCCAATACGTTCTTCAAATCGCTTATAAATGTGTTCGAAAACGTCTTGAATGGGTTTGTTAGAAATAGATCGCTGACGCGAAATATATCGTTTACCTGGGGCAACATCGAGTTTAATGTTTGCCACTCCTACTCCATCTTGACCGCGATTGTGCTGCTTTTCCATTAGCAAGTACAATTTGTTGAGGCCGTAGTGAGCAGTTCCGTATTTTTTCTGGTAGTAGTCTAGTGGTTTGAGTAATCGAATGAGGGCGATACCGCATTCGTGTTTGATGAAATCACTCATAAATTTATTGTGGCAATGTTTATAATTGTTGCTCCACAAATTTAGGCTTTATTCTAGGTTAGCTTGGTGTATTATCAGGTCATTATTTTTTGCAAAAAACCTAATTGTTTCGTGCCGTTTTCTGCTATTTTTTGCCTTTAAAACCTTAGTCCACAACAACCAACTTCTTTTTGGTGTGAAGTCCTTCAACATCTACCATATGCAGCACATACAAGCCAATGGCAAAATCTGAAATATCAATTTCTAAACTAATATTTGTATTTCTTTCACTTGCATACACGTGTTGCCCTCGAAGGTTGGAAATATGGAGTGAGTTTAAAGTTTTATCGCTTCCTATTTCTAAAGTAACCGAACCCATACTCCTGCTTACTGGGTTGGGATACAACTGCAAGTGAGAAATGCCTTTTTTCTCGGCTACCGTGGTAAACGTATCTGCCATCCAAGAACAGTCGGTGGCCATCATTTCTTCATAAGTACTTGCTCC
>CESE01044776.1_pt1 | contig 93094 bp, 79 predicted proteins | sample 350271 | NCBI WGS metagenome assembly CESE01 (sample SAMEA2621536, study PRJEB7988) | marine metagenome | isolation source: saline water (ENVO:00002010), including | reverse complement strand
TCTTGCAATTTCGGTACGTCGTCGTTCGCCACCAGAAAGTAAATCGCCGCGATTTTTCCGTACATGACCTAGGCTAAATTCATCGATCAGTGAATCTAGTTTTATCTTTTGTTCTTTTTTGGAAAGGTTGGTCATTTGTAAAACGGCAAGTATGTTATCCTCAACGCTCAATTTTCGAAATACGCTAGCTTCTTGAGGTAAATAGCCAATTCCTTTTTGGGCACGTTTGTACATGGCCAGGGACGTAATGTCTTCGTCATCTAAATAAATAGTTCCCGCATTTGGTTTTACAAGTCCAACAATCATATAGAAGGAAGTTGTTTTTCCGGCACCATTTGGTCCTAATAAACCAACGATTTCGCCTTGAGAAACCTCAATACTTACTCCTTTAACAACCGTTCGGCTTTTGTACTTTTTTATTAGATTATCGGCTCTTAGCTTCATGGAACAAACTTAGAATGTAAATTGTAAAGAAAGCGAAGCTCCGAAATTTCGGGCAGCACTTTGCGATTTATCCTTGTTTAAATTGGTTAAACGATACATAAAATCAACTCGAAGGACTTTAAAAATGTTTTCTATGCCCATTCCAGACTCAAAGTAAGGCTTTGGAAGCGCGGTTAGTGAATTTGGAAATTCCATTACATTCTGGTTTTCGGGTCGTAAAGAGCCAGCAACACCTTTTAACCAGACTAATTCACGCCACTGCAATCGACGCATGAGCGGAATTTTATTTAGGAATAACCCATTGAAGTGGTGGGTGATTATTCCTTGGATATATTCATCCGATGCATACTCTAAAAAGTTCATGAGATTAAATGCCAAAGGATCGTAGAAGAAGGTTTCGTTACCATTGTGTAGCTCCAAAATAGGGAAAGGAACTTGTCCCCAAATTTTTCCATAACCGGCATGGTAGACACTGTATCCTAGTGGATTTATAAAGATTTTATCTTGTATGGATAAATAGATTTTCTGGTATTCATATTGACTTCCAAATGCTCCTTTAATCCCAAAAGTTGCTCTCAAATTAATAATCGGATACATGGAGCTGAGCGAATAACGATCGAATGCGCCCAGCACATATTTTTCACGCAAGGCAAAGTGTGTGTTGATTTTTATTTCCGATATTTTGAGTCGATTTAATTCATTGTCTCCTGTTGTATCAGGGTCTATGTCAAAAGTTAAAGAGGGAGTAACCGATCGCAATTGTCGGTGATCAAAAATTAATTCATTAGAAAGCGCCTCGGAATACCAATGCTCAAACCCGACTTTGAATTGTTCGATACCATTCAATCGATTTGCCGGTCTAGCTCTAAAAAACGATGCAAGAATATTGTCTTGTTGGTCATTATTCTCACTAGTGCCCATTTGCATTATGTCATTCCTGTAATCGAGATGGAGCATGGTCCACGTTTTCCTGTTTAGAAAAATATCAGTGCCCAGCCCATATTTAAATTGGTTGTCTCGTGTACCGTATGCTAAGTATCCACGCAGTCTAATTTGTTCAGTGAATCCATTTAAGGTGCGAACACCCATTTTGAAACGGTGCCCCTCAACTGGGTTGTAACTGTAAACATTGAAATAAGGGCCCAGTTCAATTTTCTCAAACTCTTTGAACCCTGTGGTAACGATCTTTATTACGTCCACATAGGTTTTAAAAGCCGGAACAGACTTTAGGGTATCTACCATATGGTACACAGCAATCTCATTGGCCGAAAGTTCTTCGTGTCTAGTGGAGTCCCAATAAACATCTGTTTTTTTATCTGCGTCGTCAGCTACAGAGATATTTGTTCCATCAGCATAGAACTCATTATCGCGGGGTTTATTGACAACAAAATCTTTATAGGTGGACGTTTTTCTACCATAGAAACCAATTGTTTTTTCAGCCAAATTGAAATCCACCAACAAAAAATCTTTCGTTAGCATCCAAACTTCTCGTTCAACCTGATTGTAATCTTGTTCGATTTTAAGTTCGCGCACAAAGTTGATATTTGCGTTTTTACTAATGGTTGCTTCAACTCTTTTTACGGCGTAAGTTGTATCCGCAATCCATAGATGGCCACTGAAGTTGAGCTCATATTCACGACGCGGAATATATTTGATTTTATAGCATTTATGGTTATCGATATCCATACTGTCCAATAAATAGTAATGGTAGGAAATGGATCCTAAGTTTGCAATCGGTGACACAAAACTCTTGTTGAAGATCATTATGTAATTGTCGTAGATATTTATATTTTGATACATATCACCCAAAAACTGTTGTAAGCTCTCATTCTCTAACCCCGATATCTTAGTTGCTTTAATTATTTCTTTTTTTCGTTTTGGAATTCTAGTGAAATAATAATTGGACATCGATTCGGTCATTAAAATCGGTAGATATGGGCTATTGTCTGTAGTATCTAAATAGTCGAAAATGAATTTAAAAGGTTTCCATGCTTTACGATTTTTAAAATCTTCGTCAATGTTGTTCAAGTCAAACTCTACCTTGTTATACACCTCATACTCATAGGCATCCAGTTTTTTTCGATCGTTTATTTTTTTATTAGCGACCACTTTTTCCATAAGAGCTACAGCAGGATCTACATACTGTTTATCTGCGATAACGACTACTTCAGACAATTCTTGAGCGCCAGATTGCATTGCGAAGTTTAAGGTTTGGTTTTCGTCTTTCTCTACTTTCAAAGACATTAACTTGTATCCCACAAAAGATGCAGATAGAGAGTCCGTTGCGTAGTAAGTTTCTAAAGAAAAGTTTCCATCTAAATCGGTGGTGGTTCCAATTTTAGAGTTTTTGAACGCGACATTTACAAAAGGGAGCGACTCCTTAGTTTCAGTGTCAAATACTTTACCCTTGATAATGGTTTTTTGGCTAAACAGAGATGTACCAAAACCTACAATGAACAAGGTTAATAATAGACGTTTTAATTTACTCAAAAGGTGCGTGTGTTACAATGCTTTTTTCAATGCTTTTTTCTCGATTCGAGCAGAGATAAAAATACTGATTTCGTAGAGTACTATTAACGGAAGAGTAACTAAAAATTGGCTAAAAACATCTGGGGGAGTTATGATTGCCGAAAGTACCAATGCACCAACGAATGCATGTTTTCTAAATTTCCTAAGAATAAGCGGCGAAAGAATTCCTAGCTTAGTAAGTACCAACACTACAACAGGCAATTGGAAAACGAATCCGCAAGCTAAAACCACAGTGGTAACAGTACTAATGTAGGTGCCGAGAGTAGGCATGTTTTGAACAGACTCACTTACCGAATAGGTCAAGAAAAAATTGACCGAAAGCGGGCTTATTACGAAATAACCGAACAAGACTCCAATAAAAAATAAAAGAGAAACCGTAAAAACAGCACCACGTACATTGTTTCGTTCACCATCTTTTAACCCTGGAGAAACAAACCTCCAGATCTCCCAAAAAACATATGGAAAGGCTACAATGAGTCCCACTACTATACTGGTCATAATATGAGAGGTAAACTGGCCAGCCATATTTATATTCTGCAATTGAGGCATGTTTTGCCCAATACAAAGTGTATCAGCACCAAAAATTGATGGTATCAGTTCATTCAGTTTTAAGGATACCCTGCAAAGCAAGCGAAAGGTTAAAAAATCGCTATTTTTTGGCCCTAGAATAATTCCGTCAAAAACAAACTTTTTGTTGATGAAAGCAATTACACCCAGAGATATAATGGCAATAGCGGAACGCATAATATGCCAGCGTAACTCTTCCAAATGGTCAAGAAAAGACATCTCTTCTTTTGGTATCTCGATGTTTTCTGATCTTTCTTCTGTCATGTCTTTTGCAATGCAGCAAATATAGACGTTTGAGTACCTAGGAACTTGAAGATTTAGGGAGATATTGTTTTATCTAATCAAAAAAAACTGTTAATGAAATAGCTTGACTTACAAGTTGTTATACTTTTACATTTCTATGAAAATGATTAAGGAACTAGTTATGGCGTTTTTGTTTGTTGGGTTGCTTTCTTGCTCAACACAAAATGCATCGGTTGATCCAGCTGAAATCAATGACAACGAAGTTCATTTAGAGTTGGTTATTAAGAGTAATTATTTTTTTAATCAAGAGGAGAATAAGCCTTTTATCGAAGGAGTAGATTTAGTGCAGCACTATGACACTAAGTTGTTGGTTAAGGTAGATGTTAATCAGGTAGATTTAGAAACCGTAAAAAGAATTTTGAACTCAAAAGGATTTAAGGTTTTAAAGCAATATAAAAAAGAGTCTACGAATTCTAAACAATCACTTGCTAAACAACGCGATGTGGGAGGTAGAATTGAAATTCCGGAAATTACTTTTCCAAATATTTTTAAGGCACTTGTAGTGTTTTATAGATAGAATTACACATCACATCAACCTTCCCGAATTAGCTTTGTTTTTTAAGTAAGTATGAATAGTTCAAGAAAGAAATGGTTAGTTGGTTGGCTTCTTCTAGGGGCACTTATGGTATTTGCAATGGTAGTTGTTGGCGGAATAACGCGGTTAACCAACAGCGGACTAAGTATGGTGGATTGGCACTTAATTGTAGGAGCAGTTCCCCCAACAACTGATGTTGAATGGCAAACAACCTTTGAAGACTATCAAAGTTCTCCTGAATTCAAGGAATTAAACTCTGATTACAGCTTAGAGGATTTTAAGTCCATCTTCTGGTGGGAGTTTATTCACCGATTACTAGGCCGAGTTTTGGGTGTTGTATTTCTAATCCCATTCATTTTCTTTTTGATAAAAGGATGGTTATCTAAAAAATTGACCTTACAGCTACTCTTGGTTTTTGGACTTGGAGCATTTCAAGCTTTCTTAGGGTGGTTTATGGTGAAAAGTGGTCTGGTAAACGAACCTAGGGTTAGTCATTATAGGCTAGCAGCACATCTAGTAACGGCCTTTATTACGTGTATGGTTATCTTTTGGATTTGCCTCAGTTTGTGGAAAGATGTTGGCGAAAAAATAAAAATGAACTCTTTTGGTAAACTTGTAGTTTGGTTTATCGTGGTCGTATTAATTCAAATAGTATACGGTGCTTTTGTGGCAGGAACACATGCTGGTTCTGTTCACAATACGTGGCCACTTATGGACGGGCAGTTAATAGCGGATTCAGTTTGGGCTATTGACCCCGTGTATTTAAACTTTTTGGAAGGAAAGTCGGGTATTCAATTTATTCACAGAACATTAGGAATCGCAGTTCTTATTATGGCTGGCGTTATTTATTATCAAGGAATTAAGCAGTCCTTCTTAAAGGAACAGATTCAAGCTATTCGATGGGTGCTTATTTGCGTGCTGTTTCAGGTTGTTCTAGGCATTTTTACTTTATTATTTCATGTTCCAATTGTTCTTGGAATTCTGCATCAAGCAGGCGCGTTAATTGTTTTGGCAGTATGTGTATACCTTATGCACACTACGATTTACCCTGCCATTCCAAAGTCTCAATGAGCCGATACATGTCTTTTGAGATATAGTTGATTACCGGTGATAAAGAGTCAGGGTTAGGTCTCATATTAAAATACAAGGATCCTCTCACAAAATGTTGGTTGCTATCGGTCATGAAAAACTGAAAATTTGAAGCAACATTTCCTTCAAATTCGTAAGCGATTCCGTAAACATTATGCTCTATATTTTCATAATAACGCTCATTAATATTGTCCGCTCTAACTGTATGTTTCATAGCCAGATTGCGGGCATCCTCAATGTATTGAAATAATGAATCTCTTTTAATTGAAGTGTATGTAAAGTGCATGGTTGCTCCGTATTGTGGGTAATATATATTCAGCCAACATGGATTTTGTAAACGATTCAAATTAGTATCTATTAAAGACCTGAGCGGAAACTCAAAACTATATGGGCAACTAGATTCATGTTTTAGATAGGCTTTTTCCGGAAAGTCAATACGCATAAATCCTTTTGGTCTTGGAGTTTGCGCAAGATCCTCAGCACAAGCACCAAATAGTAGGATGACGAAAATCATCAGAAAACTATTCTTTACACTAATCATCTGCACCGTTCTTTATCAATTTATTGATGGTTACCTTAATCGAAGAAACCTTTCTTTGATCAGCTGACTCTATCAAGAATGTAAAGTTGAGAAAATCAATAGACTCACCTTTTACAGGAATCCGCCCAGCTTGTTCAATTACAAAACCAGCTAAAGTATCAGAATCACCTTTCCTATTCTCAAAATGAGATCCATCGATGTCTACCATTCTGTAAAAATCGTTCAGTGAAGTTTTTCCTTCAAAGATGAAGTTTTCTTCATCTAGCTTAGAGTAAGTGAGGTTATCGTCGTCAAATTCATCGGAAATATCACCAACAATTTCTTCAATAATATCTTCTAATGTCACAATTCCTGAAGTGCCACCATATTCATCTACTACAATAGCAAGGTGAATTTTTTTCTGTTGAATTTCTTCAAGTAAATCATCAATCTTTTTGTTTTCTGGAACGAAAAACGGTTGACGTACTAATTTTTGCCATTCAAAACTATTTGGAGAGTCTATGTGAGGAAGTAAATCTTTCACATATAGAAGCCCATCTATGCTGTCGAAATTGCCGTTATATACTGGAATCCGAGAGAATCCAGCATCTATAATTAAGGCTATAACCGTTTCAAATTTCTCGGAATTGTCCAATGCAAAAACATCGACTCGAGCGGCCATAATTTGCTTTACATCTGTATTTCCGAACTTTACAATGCCTTTCAAGATTTTTTGTTCGTCTTCATTAGAGTGTTCATCTGCGGTAAGTTCTAGGGCATGCGATAATTCATCTACTGAAATGTTATCGGATTTTTTTTGAAGACGTCTTCCTATGAAATTAGTGGAACGTACAAGTGCTAAACTCAATGGTAAAAAAGCTTTTCTTAAAATGATAAGAGGGTAAGCCATGAGCTGTGTTATTTTTTTGGAATTCCTGTTACTATAGATCTTTGGAATAACCTCGCCAAAAAGCAGTAATAAAAAGGTAACAACAATTACTTGAATGGTAAATCCAATTGCTAGATGTTTCGAAAAATCGAAAAGGTTATTAATAATGCTTGTTGAAAGGATGATAATTGCAACATTGACTAAGTTATTTGCAATGAGTATGGTAGCTAAAAGACGTTTTGGAAATCTTAATAAATCAAGAATTTGTTGATTTGCTTTGTTTTCTTCATCTTCCAACTCGCTTAAATCTTTAGGCTCGAGTGAAAAGAAGGCGACTTCAGATCCGGAGATTAACCCAGAAAGGAGCAATAGAATTATAATGAAGAACAATTCTATGAGAGTTTCAGGATTAAAGCTCTTTAGTATACTAAGAAGTTCAATTTGTAATAAAAGCTCCGGCGGAGGTTCCATTTGGCTAAATTAAGTAAAACATATTGGAAGGGTTAAAAAGGTACACCATCTTTTGGTTTTGAATCGCCAACAGGAGCTGAATTTTCATCAGCTTTATTTGGAGTGCCAAGAAGTACGAGACTGTCAACAATAACTTCAGTAGTGTACTTGGTGTTTTTATCTTGATCTTCATAAGATCGGGTTTTTAACTTACCCTCGAGATAGACTTTATTTCCTTTTTTCAAATACTTTTCTACCACACCAACTAATCCACTTCTCCAAACAACAACATTATGCCAATCAGTATTTTCTCGTAATTCACCGTTTTTGTCTTTATAAGATTCAGAGGTAGCAATAGAAAATGACGCTACTGCTCTGCCTTCTTCAAAATGCCGAACATCTGGATCCTTTCCAAGATTCCCTATTAAAATTACTTTATTTACACTTCCGGCCATAGGTATTCTTTTGAACAAAGCTAAAGATTATTGAATCTCACGTGTTTAGCCTTCAAGGTATTTTTCAACCAACCTTGAAACTGGATAATTCCCAATTAAAGACTGGTCTATCCAAGTATAATTGTCTATTACTTTGGTGCTGCTGTTAATTTCAATTTCCCAAAAACTTGCTTGATACACTATATGACTAAGAATATGTTTGTAGGTTATCGCTGGCTCTTTAATTTTATTAATTGTGAAGCCAAATGTTTCTTTAGAGTATTTTAATATTTCATCATGGCTAATTTTTTCGGTTATTTCTATTGCAGCAAAATCATAAAGTCCTTCCCAAACTCCTAATCCTCGTCTTTGTCGGATTAGAATATTTTCATCATTTTTAAAAACTAAATAATAGAGATTGATTTTCTTTTTTGTCTGTTTTTTAGATTTAAAAGGAAGTTGATCAATAGTCTTTTCTTTCAGTGCAATACAATTAATGGAGAGAGGGCAAGTCGAACAGTCTGGACGCTTTGGCTTACATTGCAATGCTCCAAATTCCATAATGGCTTGATTGTATTGGTCACTGTTTACTGCTGGCAAAAGTTGCTCAGCTACCTTTTTAAAGTTTTTCTTGCCAATAGTTTGGTCAATGGCATCATGAACTCCAAAGTATCTGCTCAACACTCTATAGACATTACCATCAACTACAGCAACTTTTTCATTAGCCGAAAATGATGCAATAGCAGATGCTGTATATTCTCCTATTCCCTTTAATTGAATTAATTCATGGTAGGTTGATGGAAAACCAGCGCCTTTTTCAGCAACTAGTTGAGAGGTTTTTAGCATGTTGCGCGCTCTAGAATAATATCCTAAGCCTTGCCATAACTTTAATATCTCATCTTCTTCAGCAATTGCAAAGTCATTAACTGTAGGAAAACGTTTTGCGAATTTCAGAAAGTACGGAAGGCCTTGGGCAACTCTTGTTTGCTGCAAAATCACTTCGCTTAGCCAAATAATGTAGGGGTCTTTAGTTTGTCTCCAAGGTAAATTCCGCTCGTTGTTTTCGAACCAATTTAACAGCGATTCCGTAAAAAAAGTACTTCTCATATAATGACCCCAAAAATAGCCAGAGTTAAGGCTGTTACTATGTTTAAAATTATATATTTGCGCCCCGTTAAAAAATGGCGTTCCGTTTGGATAACGAATTAAATATTAGAGAAATACATAAATTTAATCATAATGACAAAGGCTGATATTGTAAACGAAATTGCCGAATCTACTGGAGTTGAAAAAAATGTTGTTCAAGAAACAGTAGAAGCATTCATGGGTTCTGTTAAGAATGCCATGGTAAAAGGTGACAACGTTTACTTAAGAGGGTTTGGGAGTTTTATTATTAAAAAGAGAGCAGAAAAGACTGGTAGAAATATTTCTAAAAACACCAGTATCATTATTCCAGCTCACTATATCCCTGCTTTCAAACCATCTAAAACGTTTGCTGGTCAGGTTAAAAACAAAGTGAAAGTTAAATAGCAGTTTGAATCTAAAAAAGCACAAAGGTCAGCTCATTACAATCGCTGGAGTATTAGCGATTGGAGTTATTATTGTGGCAATGCCCAATAAGAGTTCGGAAGTTCCAGCCGCTGATGAGGTGGTTGAGGCGAGTGAAATAAAGAGTGTAGATTCAAAAATTAAAATTGCTGTTGAGATTATAACTTCTGGAAAAGGTGCTCCAATGAAAGGGATCGCGTTATTAAAGGAAGTTCTTGAGGAAGACGAAAACAATACTGAGGCACTCTACTATCTAGGAGTTTTTAGTATTCAAAGTGGACAGTTCGATAAAGGTATTGGTCGATTTCTAGCCATTTTAAAGTTGGAGCCAGATAATCAAGAGGCAAGGTTGCTGCTTTCAAGATGTTTGATTGGAAACAGTCAGCCTGAAGAAGCAAGAATAGAATTGGATAAAATAATGCAGTCCGGGGCTTCGAAAGAAATCAAGGAAGGTGCAAATGAATTAATTGAAGAAATTAAAAAATCTTAGTTATGCCAAGCGGTAAAAAGAGAAAAAGACACAAGATTGCCACTCATAAGAGAAAAAAAAGACTGAGAAAAAACAGGCATAAGCGTAAATAAGCGCGGTCAGTTTTTGCCTTAGCTGTATGCTTTATGCGGCTTTGGTGCTTTTGTTTCTTTTTAATCAGAGGGTAAAGTGAATAAAGAATTAGTTATTAACGCTACTTCCTCTGAAGTGAGAATAGCGCTTCTTGAAAACAAGAAGCTCGTCGAACTTCATGAAGAAAAGCCTAATAACGAGTTTTCTGTAGGTGATATTTACCTTGGTAAGGTGAAGAAACTGGTCCCAGGGTTAAATGCGGCATTTGTGAATGTGGGTTACGAACGTGACGCATTTTTACATTACCTTGATCTAGGGCCACAATTACAATCTCTGCAGAAGTTCGTTAAGAATACGCGTTCGGGAAAACAAGAATCTCCTGAACTTGCTGGCTTTAAATTTAGCGAGGAAATAGACAAGAACGGTAACATCAAAGATGTGCTTGTGCAAGGTCAGGAAGTTTTGGTTCAAGTTTCCAAAGAACCTATATCCACAAAAGGTCCACGAATTAATTGCGAAGTTAGTTTAGCTGGACGTTTTTTGATATTAGTTCCGTTTTCAGAAAAGGTAAATATTTCTTCAAAGATTAGGAGTAAAGCTGAGAGGACTCGATTAAAGAGTCTTATCGATAGCATTAAACCTAAGAATTTTGGAGTTATAATACGTACTGTCGCTGAGGATAAAAAGGTTGCTGAATTGGATCAAGATCTAAGAGATTTAGTAGGTCGGTGGTCTGATATGCATGCGGCTTTAAAAGATGCTAGACCTCCAAAGAAACTATTAGGAGAATTAGGGAAATCTGCTGCATTGTTGCGTGATATCTTAAGTCCGAGTTTCAATAGTATTGCCATTGATGATGCTCAATTATTTGGTGAAATAAAGAATTACATCGGTACAATTGCTCCTGAGAAGGTTGGGATTTTGAAACAGCATACCACCAAGAAGCCAATTTTTGATACTTATGGTATTGAAAAACAGATAAAAGCTCTTTTTGGAAGAAACGTCACGATGTCATCAGGTGCGTATTTGGTAATTGAACATACAGAGGCACTGCATGTAATTGACGTCAACAGTGGAAATACTTCTAAATCAGACGATAGCCAAGAAACTAATGCGCTGAGAGTGAACCTCGAGTCTGCAGAAGAAATAGCGAGACAATTGCGTCTGCGTGATATGGGAGGAATTATAGTTGTTGATTTTATTGATCAACGAAAGGCAGAAAGTCGCAAAGAATTATTGAACTCCTTCAAAGAGTACATGAAAAACGACAAGGCCAAACACCATATTCTACCTCCTAGTAAGTTCGGTTTAATTCAGATTACACGTCAAAGGGTTCGACCTGAAATGGATATTAAAACATCTGAAGTAATTCAAACTAAAGATGGAAACATTGAAGTAAGGGCCACGATTTTACTAATTGATGATATTGAAAATGAAGTTATTCGAATATTCGAGTCAAAGTTGTCTAAATCATTAACCGTTAGATGTCACCCATTTATTGAAGCTTATTTTAAAACAAATAAGTCTCAATATCAATTAAAATGGTTGTTGAAGTATAAAACATGGGTTTCTATTACTTCCTCTAATTCACTTGCATTGATGGATTTCCACTTTATTGGCGATCAGGGTACTGAGATAAAATCTTAATATTACTTTAGTGCTTCTATGCAAGGGAGAAAGCACTCTAAAGATGAAGCAAGACAAAAAATCATGTCTTATTGCGCAATGCAAGAAAGGTGTCATTTTGAAGTTCAAGAAAAGCTAAAGTCTTGGCATATTCCTTATAGTATTGCAGTCGATTTAATATCCCATTTGATTGAATATAATTTTTTGAATGAAGAGCGTTTTGCTCGGTCATTTGCTAGAGGAAAGTTTCAGTTAAAACGTTGGGGTAAGTTTAAGATTAAGCAAAAGCTTTTTGAGAAAAGGGTTTCTAAGCCATGCATAAAATTAGGGCTTACAGAAATTTCCGATGAAGATTATAAAACTGCTATTGCAGAGTTAATTTTAAAGAAAGAAAAATATATTATCGCTGAGAATAAATTTGAACGTAACGCTAAACTGAAAAGCTATCTTTTGCAAAAAGGGTACGAGTGGCAAGATATTCAAGAACATTTTTCAAAAGAACATGATTAACCAAGATCAAATAAAAGCATTTGAGAGGCGCTTAGACGTGCTAAGGGGGCATCTTTGACGTAGACGCATTGCGTGAACATATCGAAGACCAAGAACAAGCTACGCACGCGCCAGATTTTTGGGATGACCCAAAGGCTTCGGAGCTAATCCTTAAAAAAATAAATCAAAAAAAATTCTGGGTAAATGCCTTTGACAAAGTGAACGCGTTCTACGAAGATCTGCTGGTGCTTAAAGAGTTTTTTGATGAAGGAGAGGATAACGAGCAAGAAGTAAACAATCAATTTGATAAGCTCACTGAGGCTGTTGAAGATCTGGAGTTTAGAAATATGCTTTCTAGCGAAGAAGATTCTTTAGATGCGATTTTAGAAATAAATTCGGGTGCAGGCGGAACGGAAAGTCAGGATTGGGCGGAAATGCTCCTTAGGATGTATGTCATGTACTGCGACAAAAACGATTTAAATGCAACAATCACTGAAAAGTTAGAGGGTGATGGTGCCGGAATAAAATCGGCTAGAATTGAAATCTCAGGTGATTTTGCTTACGGCTTTTTGAAGAGTGAAAATGGTGTCCATCGGTTAGTTAGAATTTCACCTTTTGATTCAAATGCTAAGAGGCATACTTCATTTGCTTCAGTTTTTGTTTATCCAGTTGTAGACGATAGTATCGATGTTGAAGTCGGTCCTGCTGACATCAACTATGAAACATTTAGATCTGGCGGAGCGGGTGGTCAGAATGTGAATAAAGTTGAGACAGGTGTTAGGCTAGAACATAAACGGACGGGTATAATTATTCGAAATACCGAGTCCAGATCGCAGCTTCAAAACAAAGAAAACGCGATGAAACTGTTGAAGTCCAAACTATATGAGCTCGAATTAAGGAAACGACAAGAAGAGCGCGATGTAATTGAAGGTAATAAGATGAAAGTAGAGTGGGGTAGTCAGATTCGAAATTATGTTTTACATCCTTATAAGCTTATAAAAGATCTTAGAACAAACCTAGAATCTACCGATGTTCAAGGCGTGTTAAATGGCGATATAGGTAAGTTCATAAAGGGATACTTAATGAAATTTGGAAACAGTAAGCTTAACGTTGACTAGGTAACGAAAATCGTTTACCGGAACAAGTGTAGTTGCCCGGTAACATCTTTTGTAGCGGCACTATTGACACCTTCAACTAATTCGAATTTAGACCGATAAGTCAATCTATAAATGTAAGTCCCTATAGGTTGAGGTTCTCCATTAGTAATGTGTGTTCCATCCCACTCAATTTCAGGTAAGGTCGTTTCCCATACCATTCTTCCCATATTATCAAATACTTGTAACCTAAATTCAAAGAAACCTTCTAGTGATTTCACCCCCCATCTATCATTATCATCATCACCATTGGGTGTGAATGAATTAGCGATCCATAAATTGCTACAGTCTTCAAAGTTTACTTGAATATCATCTATATCAGCGCCGCAATCATTAGTTAGGACAAGCTGATATAATCCTGTTGATCTAACTTGGTAAACACTATCAGGGCTGCCATCCTGCCACTCGAATATCATGTTTTCTGTAGTAGATCCTTTTCCACTGAAATTTGGCTGAAGTGTCAACAACTCCCCAGCGCACAAAGTAGTATCCGAGTTTCTAATTCCAAAATCAATAACGGGGTTTATATCCTGTCGAATCTCTGTTTCAAAAGTTGCTTCGCAACCTGGATATTGCCCATATTTTAGGATTACCTTAAATTTTCCTGGTTCAGCAATTAAAATTTCACTTATAGCAGTATCAGGCCATAAAGAATCAATTGGTTCTAATAGTGGATTTAATAATACATCATCAACACCCGCAATTTCAGAGACTTTATACCAATAGTAATTTAAGTAACCATCCATATATGCATCTAAAGTTAATGGTGATCCAAGACAATATAAAGTGTCTCCAGAAAAGTCAACTGTTGGGTATGGGATTTCAATGATTTCTTTTTCATCTGTACTTTTACACCCATTATTTGCTGTAACAGTAACAGTATATTTGCCAGCTACATTTGGGAATAATACTCTAACAGTATCTCCTGTTGACCATTCATAAGACTTATATAAATTAGCGGGATCTGCATTTAACGAATCAATAAAGATTTCTTTTTCAGATTCGCAATAATAATTTGTAACACCAATGTCTACAACAGGAACCGGCATTTTAATGATTGAAATGGTGTCCTCGTTTGTACAACCTTTATTGTCTGTTATTTTACAAATAATGTTTGCTGCGGTGTCTGAAATAAGTAAAATTTGACCTGTTGAAGGTAATGGTGTTATTGTTGGGAAATTGGTAAAATCTGTCCATTCATATTTAACATAACCTGGCCCAGCACCTATTAGGAAATTGAACTTATTTCCATCACAAAAGAAAGTATCAGGACCTAATTCTATTAATGGTAAGAAATTAGCATTTATTAAAATCGTATCCATAGCCTTGCATCCAATACTATCGGTGACAGTAACTAAATAAGTGTCTTGGATTAAAACAGTGTCTCTTTGTGCAAGAGTTGAGTCTCCCGTTTTACCCGTGCTCCATTCGTAAAGACTATATCCACCACCTGCATTAAGAATTTCATTGACAGCGCTACCAGCGCAAAACTCTCTATCTGGGCCAAGGTTAGGAGTCGGGAGTTGAGACATAAAGATCTTTCGTATAGCAGAAGTTTTACATTCATTAGAATCAATAACATCCACAGTATAGACTCCTGGTGAACTATATTTTACCAATTGAGTTGTATCAGTACTACTCCATAAGTACGAAAACATTTTAGGACCGGCATCTATACTTATAGTGTCTCCAGCGCAAAATGTAGTATCTCCACCAATTGAAATTATAGGTAAGGTATCGTGTAAAACTTTTACAGTATCGGATTGACGACAAGTATTATTCCTATCTATAAGCTCTACCTCGTAAGTTGTATCTTTTTTAACCCACATTGAATCTAACTTTCGCAAATTAAATCCATTCCAAACGTGCAGATAATTCGAGTCACTATTAACTCTAATTAATATACTATCGCCAGCGCAAATGGTGGTGTCAGTTCGTATGTTAACCAAAGGTAAGGTGTCAAGTGAAACAGAAAGAGTGTCGCTAAACAAACAGTTGTTTGTGTCCTTAATAATCACAACATTCTGACTACCATTATTTACATAATTAGAGTCATCACCAGATACAAATGGACGACCATTCCAAGAATATAAAAAGGTAGATGATGTATCTACGGTCAATAAAACAGAGTCATTTGTACAAATACTGGTGTCACCTAAATATCCATTTCTTCTAATGCTAAACTCAGGCAAAGAATCGATAGTGAGAACGAAATTTGCGTTAGCTCTGCAGCCATTTTTATCCTCAGCAAATATTCTATATGCACCCGTAGTACCTATTTTAATAAATTGTGTAGTATCTCCACTAGTCCAAATATACTTACTCATTCCAGACCCAGCATCTAGTTGAATAGAGTCCCCAAAACAAAGGTTAGTATCGTTTCCTAAGTTAAGAATGGGTAGCGTATCTAAAGTAAAGTTTACAGTATCGTATCCGGGACAATTACCTTGATCTAAACCATAATAGTACAAAGTTCCCGAGGTATCGACAGCATAACTGCTGTTGATAGAGGTATCATTATTTAGAATCCACCTATCGAGTAAACTTGTAGATAATCCTTGGTTAAAAGTAAATATTGAACCTTTACAAATTCTCTGATCACTTCCAAGATTGATTGTGGGTTTTATTCTTGAGGTAACAACGGGACCATTTTTGAAGACACAGCCGTTTGAGTCTGTAACTTCTAATTGCACGCTTACCGAACCTGTTACGATTAAGCTGTCTGCAGTAGATAAATCTTGCCATTTGTAAGTATATGTTGGGTGCGAAAAAGGCGACTTATAAACGATTGTATCACCAATACAAACAGTTGTATCGTTGCTTAGGCTAAAAAGAGGTAGAGGGTTATTAATTATTCTAAAGGTATCAGCATAACTACATCCATTGGCATTAGTTCTTTTCGCCCAATAGGTAAGTGAATCACTAACTTTAATGGTTTGGGAGGTATCGCCTGTTGACCAAAGATATTTTGAAAAACCGGCGCTTAGATCATAAGAAATGGAATCTCCTCTACAAATTGAATCCGATTTAAAAACGAATGAAGGCAATGTATCAACTCTAACTCTAGCAGTGTCTTTTGCAGTGCAACTATACCTATCTGTTATTGTTACATTAAAAGTAGTGGATGCGCTAGGGCTGACTTTAAAAATGCTATCTGTTGAAACAGGAGACCAATTAAACGTATATCCTGGAGAACCTAATGAAACAAACGAAGTAAGATTAACCGAGTCGTTTAGACAAATATTAGTGTCATTTATTGAAACTGTCATGCACAAAGAAACGCGAACAATGGACCGAAGAGTTAAGTTGCAAGTTGTATCAGCCCATTTGCCGGAGTCTGCTCCATTTAATTGAAGAACAACGCAATCTTCAGAGCCACCTCCACCATTAGGCTGTCCATTTGCCCAGTTTTTAAAAGTTGTATCTCTACCATCTGTCCAAACAAATTTCCCCTCGTTTAATTTGTCATTATATCCAGTCCAAACTGACCCAGAAAAACCAGCATCATTTGCCCATTTTACAACAGAATCGTTGCTTATAATATTTTGAAAAGAGACTAAGTTGCCCCCAAGACTTTTAGCTGTTGAATCAGCTTGTGCATTTGATTGAGCTGTACCCGAAATAAAATAAACGCTACAACTGTCTGCGCCGCATCCTAGTTCTTGAAAACCTTTGGTCGTAAAAGCGTTTCGTAGATTAGTAAGATTGCATGTACTTGCTGTTTTTTTGCATTGTGCAATACCGCTAAAGCTCAGTCCTACAAGAACTAACCCAGTGCAAAAAGCAACTAAAGAATTCAATGTTACTAATTGAAAAGTTTGTTTGGAACCTAATTGTCTTCCATTAACCATAAGCCTCAAATTTAGTAAAGAATAGTTACATGAAAAAGTTGCTTTCAAATCCTTGTAAATATCTTTGTTTTTAAATTTATTACTCATGGAAAAATTTACTATTTATCACAACCCACGTTGCTTAAAAAGCTGACAAACTCTTACTATTTTGCAAGAACATGATGTGAGTATCAAAATTACCGAATATCTAAAGGAATCACTTTCCACAGAAGAATTAGAAGCCACAATTGATAAACTGAAAATATCTCCCTGCGAACTGATTAGAAAAGCAGAATCTGAGTATGTCGAAAATTTCAAAGGAAAAGATATGTCTGAAAAAGATTGTTTACAAGCAATTATTGATTTTCCAAAATTAATGGAGCGCCCAATAGTGATCCATGGCAATCAAGCAATTATCGGCAGACCACCTGAAAAAGTCTTGGACTTGCTTTAAGACTGCCCTTCTACTGACTTTTTTGGATTATTAGTTATTACTTCAATAATTTGCATTGTAATCCAATACGGTAAAAAGAGCGACAAAAATAAAAGTGTAAAAAATGCACCGCCTGCAACCACTAAAAAGAATAATACTGCTAGAATTTCCATGTTGTTCTGAATAATTTTAAAACAAATTTATACAAAAGTTTTAGCAGAATAAGCATTCATTATTTGTCTGACCATCTATTTTTGAAAAAAATTGAGCGATATGGATTTTAGAACAGAAAAAGATACGATGGGTGAGGTACGAGTACCTGCTGATAAATACTGGGGTGCGCAAACAGAGCGTTCTAGAAATAACTTTAAAATTGGATCTATTGGAAGTATGCCTCTTGAAATAATTCAAGGTTTTGCTTACTTAAAAAAAGCGGCAGCATTTACCAATTGTGAATTGGGAGTTTTAAGTTCGGAAAAGAGAGATTTAATTGCATTGGTGTGTGAGGAGATTTTAGAGGGAAAACATAATGATGAATTTCCTCTTGTAGTTTGGCAGACAGGAAGTGGAACTCAATCGAATATGAATATAAATGAGGTCGTTTCTAATCGCAGTCAAGTTTTAAATGGGGGTAATTTAGAGGATTCTAATAAAGTGGTTCATCCAAATGATGATGTCAATAAAAGTCAGAGTTCAAATGACACATATCCCACTGCGATGCACATTGCTTCTTATAAAATGATAGTTGAGACTACCATTCCCGGTATTGAAAAACTTAGAGATACATTACAAAAAAAGGCTGAAGAGTTTAAGGACGTGGTCAAAATTGGTCGAACTCACTTGATGGATGCAACTCCTCTTACTTTAGGTCAAGAGTTTTCTGGATATGTAGCTCAGTTAAATCATGGAATAAGAGCTTTAAAATCAACCTTAGGCCATATGTCCGAGTTGGCACTCGGTGGCACTGCTGTCGGAACAGGAATAAATACTCCTAAAGGATATTCAGAGTTGGTTGCTAAGTATATCGCTGAATTTACGAACCTACCGTTCATTACTGCCGAAAATAAGTTTGAAGCTCTTGCAGCGCATGATGCGATTGTTGAATCTCATGGTGCACTGAAACAAGTTGCTGTGAGCTTAATGAAAATTGCAAACGATATCAGAATGTTGGCTTCAGGTCCAAGATCTGGTATTGGTGAAATAATAATTCCAGCAAATGAACCAGGATCTTCGATTATGCCTGGAAAGGTTAATCCAACTCAGGCTGAAGCATTGACTATGGTTTGTGCTCAGGTATTAGGTAACGATGTTGCGGTATCTGTAGGGGGAATGTCGGGTCATTATGAGCTAAATGTTTTTAAACCTATGATGGCTAGAAACATTTTGGAAAGTGCCCGGTTGATAGGAGATGCTTGTGTTTCGTTTACGGATAACTGTGCATATGGTATTGTTCCAAATTTTGAGAACTTGAAAAAGAACTTAGATAATTCACTGATGTTAGTAACGGCATTAAACACAAAAATTGGCTATGAGAAAGCAGCTAAAATTGCTAAAACAGCTTACGAAAACGGTACTACGCTAAAAGAAGAAGCTGTAAGTTTGGGTTATTTAAGTGCTGCAGAATTTGACGAGTGGGTCGTTCCATCAAAAATGATTGGATCGCTATAGTGTATTGTATATTAATTGTTTAGGTAAAGCTGGAGCGTTGTTCCGGCTTTTTTTTCGCTATTAATTATCACTCTAATACCTAAATCATCACTAAAGCTTTTTACTACCTTCAACCCAATCTTGTCAGATTTCTCTGAGCCAGTTGGAACGGAATAATTATCACCAATTACATCGGAAAGACTTAATCTACCGCTTTTCGAAAACCCTGGACCCTGATCTCCAATCTCAATAATAACACCTTCGTTTATTAGCTCTGTTTTAATTCTTATTTCCGAAGACGATTTTGAAAATTTAATTGCATTTGAAATTAAATTCTCAATAATCCTCTTAAGTTTTTCTGGATCCTTATTCTCTAGGATAAAATCTTCGCCAAGAGAAGAGTGAATTTCAATTTGCTTGGACCGTGCCTGAAACTTACTACGCTCAATAATATTATTCATTATTGAATTTAAATGTGTTTTTAAATTAGGGTTAGTTGCTGTCTTATGAGCATTAATTATTGAGGAAATAAGTTCATCAATTCGAGTAAATGAAAGATTCATTGATTTTGAATAAACCCGCACATCTTCTTTCTTAAGAGTTTCGGGTTTCATCTCTTCAGTAAGTAGTTCAATTAAACTTTGAATTTGACCTATTGGAGCCTTTAAATCATGAACTATTAGTCCTAATAGTGCTTCTTCTTCTCTCTTAGCGTCTTTAAGATCTGAAATAGTAATAAGCAAATCAACGTTATTTTTTGAAATAAGATTTTTTTGTCTTTCTAATTTTATTGACTGGCTTGTGATAAGGTTAGATGTTCTGCGTTCCTTAGCAAAGAAAAACAGGAGGAGTCCGGCTAAAATAATTAGAGTACTTAAACCAGTTGAAAGCAGCACAAACTGTTGTTTGTCCTTTTCTAAAAGAGCAACATTTAGGTTATTAACTTTCATTATTTCCAAATATCGATTGTCATCCTTAACACGCTCAAGTTCCTTGTTTAGGCGCTTTATTTTTAAGAATGATTTCGACTTGGAAATGCTGTCTTCAATGGCTCTATTATATTCAAGATACTTTAGAGCGCCTAATGAATCGCCTAATTGCTTAGATAATTTATATAGCTGAAAGAAAGCACTTGATTCTATGAGTTTAAATCCAGTTGTTCTTGCCCTTTTTTGTACAATATTTAAGACTGAATCTGCTTTACTGTAATATTCCTGTCGATTCGATAATTCAGCTAACTGAAGCAGAGAGGTTAATTCACCAAATACATTATTGGTGCTTATTTGAATTTTTAGAGCTTTATTAAGGAATTCTTCAGCTAATAAATTGTCATTAGTCTTCTGATGAAGAATTGATAGATTGACAAAATTATCTGCCAATCCATTTATATTTCCGTTTTTCTTATTTTGCTCTAGAGATAATTTGAAATAATAGATGCTCGAGTCTAGTTGATCTTCGTATTTATAAATCACTCCTAAATTATTAAATAGAGCACCTCGGTTTCTTCCAAGCCCAGCTTGGGTATATAACTTATAACTCTTTAAGAAGTATGATTTTGCAGTTTTATAATTTTCTTGTTTTTTGAATATTTTTCCTAAATTTATGTATGCGTCAGCTTCGCGCCTTTTGTCACATCGGTTTTGTTGTATAAGCAGATTCTTTAGAATGAATTCTTCTGCTAAGTCATAACAGCCTAAACTCAGATATATGAGTCCAATTCGATTATTAACAAGGCCTTGTAAAATAGAATCGTTGCTGTTTTCGACAAGCTTCAAAGCTCTATAAGCGTAGCTTAAGGCTAATTGAGGATTGTTGTTTTTTAAATTTTTAGAGATGGAATAAAAAACGCGTGCTTTTGCAGGATCGCTAATTATGTTTTCGACTAATGTCGCAATACTATCCTGATAGAGTGAACCTTCACTACTAAATAAGTGTTGAGGTAAACCAACTAGCGCTATCATAATAGATATACGAAGTAAAGACTTCATTGATGCTTCAATTCTTTTAAATATGACTTGATATCCTGTTCATGTTCAATTGGGCAAATTAGCAGAGACTCTTCGGTATCAACAACAATAAAATTTGATAATCCAGCTATTAAAGTTCTTTTTTCTTTAGGAAGAACAATAATATTATTTGAACTATCCTTCATTAATTTGTGCTGAGAGCCTATAATTGTATTGTCTTGGTCGTCGGACAAAACGTGGTCTTTTAATGAGCTCCAACTTCCCAAATCACTCCAACCAAAATCACCGGGAATTACAAAAACATTATTATCCTGTTCAAGGATAGCATAATCAACAGAAATATCCTGACATTTCGGATAAAGTATTTTTAAAACTTCCTTTTCTTTGGGAGTATTGAACGCCGATAAGTCATCCTTGAAAAGCTTAAACATCTGAGGTTGTAGGTCCTCATAGAGATGCATGAGTCGCTTTGTATTCCAAATGAAAAGACCACTGTTCCAATAGTAATTTTCAGATTTTAGCATTTCTTTAGCCACACCTAATACTGGTTTTTCAGTAAACTGTTCGACCTGATAAACTCCTTCCTGGCTAATATCCCCTCTTTTTATATATCCGAAGCCTGTGGCTGCATGCCAAGGCTTAATTCCTAACGTTATACTTTTTGTAGGATCATTTTTACAAGCGTTCATTCCTAAATGAATCGCGTTGTTAAATTCTTGTGTGTTCGTTATTAAATGATCGGCTGGCGCAACTACAAAAGAAGCCTCTGGGTTCTTTTTCCAAATTTTTACCGCAGCATATAAAATACAAGGAGCAGTATTTCTTCTTGCTGGTTCGCAGATTATTTGTCCTGGAGTAAGACCAGGTAATTGCTCTTGAACTAAATCTTTATAGTTTTCATTCGTTAAAACAAGAATGTTTTCTTCTTTGATTATTGGTGTAAAACGATCAAAGGTTTGTTGTAACAACGTTCTTCCCGTCCCTAAAATATCAAGGAATTGTTTCGGCTTCTCAGCGGTACTAGCGGGCCAAAACCTTGAACCTACACCACCTGCCATTATTACACAATAGTTTTCGCTCATGAGACTAAATTACTGATATGTTATTAATTGTATCCAACAATTTTATTTCTGCTAATCCGCTGACTACGTACATCTTATTCGTTGTTAATTCCTTGCACAAAAATCGAGTTCGGCGTTTCTGACCTTTTTGAAATATTTTTTTTCCAATCTGAAATACAGCTTGTCCTGGAAGGTCATTTAAAATTGGTTGATTTCCTTCGTCATATTTCTTTAAAGCAAGCATTAGGTTTATATCTGAAACGCTACTTGCTTTTGGGTTTTGAGCATAGCTGGCTAGCTCTTTCGATATGTCATCAGGAAAAATGTTTCTTTCTAGTAGGTTTTTGAGCATTTGTCCAAAAGTGTTTTTCCATTCTATACCATGAGGCAGGATATTGCTTTTAAAAGTTTCAAATACCTCTAAATGAGCTAATTCATGAACAAGTGTGATTAAGAAAGAGTACTTGTTAAGTGAACCATTCACAGATATTCTGTGGTATTTTACTTTAGAGGTTGGGCGTCTATAGTCCCCAAGTTTAGTGGATCTTCTCTTAGTTATAGTAAGCTGTACGTTTTTATTCTTTAAAACATCAAGAATTTCATTCGCCAAATTAGCAGGCAGATGCGTCTCTAATTCTAAGAGTTGTGGTTCTGCAATCATTTTGGACGTTTATATCTGGTTTTCCTTTTGTTTTTTGTTTTTTCACCAAATGTTGGGCAATCACAATCTTTTTTGGTTGACCTACAAGAAGTAATCAATGTTGGGCAAATAAACAGCATTACCAAGAAAAATGCGCCAAATGTAATTTTAGATCTCACAAAACAAATGTAAAGCTACGCAAGTATTAAATTTGTATCCATGTTGAAGATTCTACACCAACTTGGTGAGTATTTTATTTTTATTTCAAAGGTTTTCCGTCGTCCTGAAAAAGGCAAGGTGTTTGGAGAGCTCTATGTCCAGGAATTATGGAAGCTGGGTGTGGGTTCAATAGGAATAATAGTGATTATCTCGGGTTTTATGGGTATGGTGATTACCATTCAAACAGCCTCTCAAATTAATAGTGGTTGGATTCCAGCTTATTTGGTAGGTTACACTACTAGACAAAGTATGATTTTGGAGTTTTCACCAACTATGTTAGCATTAATTCTATCTGGTAAAATCGGATCAAATATAGCGTCGGAGTTAGGAACAATGAGAGTTTCTGAACAAATTGATGCGTTGGAAATAATGGGAATAAATTCAGCTAATTATTTAGTGCTCCCAAAGATAACAGCACTAATGAGCATCATGCCATTTTTAGTCATACTCAGTATGTTCATAGGTATCTTCTTTGGTTATGTTATTTGTGAAACAGTTGAAATCATAACTCCTTCGGATTATATTACTGGTATTCAATATGACTTCAGGCCTTTCGATATTGTCTACGCACTAATCAAAGCAACGATTTTTGCTTTCCTGATTACTTCTGTTTCATCATATTATGGATACTATGCTAGTGGTTCTGCGTTAGAAGTAGGTCGTTCTAGTACCAAGGCAGTCGTTTACAGTAGCATTGCAGTACTCGTTTTCAATTATATAATAACTCAAATGTTGTTGATATGATTGAGATTAAAGGCATTAATAAATCTTTTGGAGATAACCATGTTCTGCGCGACATAGACGTAACCTTCGAATCTGGAAAAGCTAATTTATTAATTGGCGCATCCGGGAGCGGTAAGACTACTTTGTGTAAATGCACAGTTGGTTTGCATTCACCGGATTCAGGTACTATTTCTTACGACGGACGCATCTTTAATCTAATGTCAAGAATAGAGAAAAAAGAAGTACGCAGAGAAATTGGATTCTTATTTCAAGGCAGTGCTTTGTTCGATTATATGACGGTGGAAGAGAATATCCTCTTTCCAATAAAAATGTTTTCAAACTTGACTAAAAAAGAAGGGCTTGATAGGGTCAATTTTTGTTTGGATAGAGTTGATTTAAATGGTACAAACAAACTAATGCCGAGTGAACTTAGTGGTGGAATGAAAAAAAGAGTTGGAATTGCACGAGCAATTTCGGCTAAACCAAAGTATTTATTCTGCGATGAGCCAAATTCTGGGTTAGATCCCCAAACTAGTATTTTAATAGATAATTTAATCAAGGAGATTACGCATGAGTACAATATGACCACTGTGGTAATAACTCATGACATGAATTCGGTATTAGAAATTGGGGAGCATACTTCCTTTATTCATAAAGGAGTTATGCTTTGGGATGGAACCAATAAAGAGATTATGGATGCCGAAACCACTGAGCTAACGGATTTTGTGTATGCGTCTTCATTTATGAAGGAACTAAAAAGAATGAAAGGTTAGTGATTAATTAGCGTTAGGTTTCATAGAGGTATCCGAATTATTAGAGCAAAAAAAAGGCGCCAAAGGCGCCTTTTTTAGTTTCAATATTTAATCGATTACTCGATAATTATTTTCTTAGAAACCTCTGAAGTTCCATTGCTAATGTTTATAAAATAAACACCAGCATCAGCACTTTCAAGATCTAATACTTTATTTAAACTTCCACTTGTGTTAACAGTTTCAGTATATACAACTTGTCCTACCACGTTTTTAACGCTAATAGTGTAATCGCCTGAAGTACTGTTATCCAATTTGATATTAACCATTCCTTTTGAGGGGTTAGGGAAAATACTTAGAGTAGAGTTAGCACCAAATTCAGCAATCGAGAATGGAAATAAATATTCTTCTTGTAGAACAGTAAATACAGCAGCAGCAGATTTACACCCTACTGTATTTTTAGCAACAGCAATGTAATCACCATATCCGTCTCTATTCGCTTTAGTTGGATCAATAATTAAAAGCGCTAGTTCTTGACCTGCTATGATATTTCCTGAAGGGTTTCTCCATTCAACACCCTTGCTTGAAGCAATTGTTGAAGTAATACCACCTGATGTTTTAACTTCAAGTTCAACGCTGTTGTTCGAAGAAATAGGAGTGATAGAACTTATACCATTAGCCGCACCGTAAGCCGGTGTTGTAATTGAAAACGGAGTAGAAGGCTGAGTTACATTATGAGCTGCTGTCAACGTACAATTGTTACCATCCGTCACTGTATAAGCATAGCTTCCAGCTGCAAGGCTTGTTCTTTTCGTTGCATTGCTTCCACCTGTCCAGGTAATAGTAAGATTTCCTGTACCTCCAGTAAGCACCATCTCTACTTCACCTTTTACATCACCTACACACTCGTTGTTTACTATACTTCCAGAGGCAGCCTTGATACCTTCACTCGGACCTGAAACTACTACGCTAATAGATTGGATACATGGAGGATTAGATCCGTCGTTTACTTCAACTCTGTATGTTCCAGCTTCAATATTAATTATATTAGAATCTGTAGATATAGTGGCTGTCGGAGCACTTGTTTCAAACCATTTGAAAGTATAATTTGGATTTTGGTTAGCGCCTTTAACAACAACAATTGAAATTTTCCCCTGTCTATCACCAAAACAAGTAGTAGTAGTCATGCTATTTGTAACATCTTGTGTTACAGTTGGAGCTCCAAAATCGCTAACTCCTGCACTAGAAACAACTGTACATCCATTACCATCAGTAATCGTAACTTGATAAGAACCAGAACTAAGTCCAGAAACTTTTTTGCCAGCAGTTATTGTACCCTTGATATCCCATGCATATGTATATGGTGACAAACCATTTGATGGATCAGATGTAACTTCAACTTCACCATCAGTACTTCCACAAGCTGTAGTAGGGGTTCCTGTTGCAACGCCTCCTACCAAAGTTGGGCAAGCTGTAGGCTTTGTAATTAGTCTAACCATATATTTTCGTCCACCAAAACTCCAATTACCCATTGCTCCACCTGATTGTGCAACTCGGACTAAGTATTGAGAACTAACGAAATCTGTTCTTTGGACTGGCCAGAAAATAGTATCTGAACCGAAGTTCTGATCTCCTCTTAGTGTTACAAGATAATTTCCTGGACCTAGTGTATCGTCAGTACCGCCTACAACTCTTGACAATGGAGTTTCAACCCACTTATCCACGCTATCTTTCAATGCAGACATATTAACGGAACTTGAAGTGAATATAGGGGCATTTGCAACTCCAGATATACTGTTTCTGGTGTAATCACCAACATTGTAAATGTTAACCGTAATAGTTCCTGTTTTTCCAGCTCTTCTTGTATTAGCGGCAGTATTTAACCACTCAACGCCAACGATGTTATCTAAAGTTTTTAGCTCAAAAATCGCGCCTACTTCCCATTCCCAAATAGCAGAAGGATTGTAATAAAATGCTCCAGCTCCACTAATGTCGTTATTGTCACGAGCATATGTGTCGTTAGTAACTTCTACTGTTGCAGCTAGAGTGTCATCATCATTAAGCTTCAAAGTTGAATCTGAAGTAACGATTAAGTCAACATTGTAGATGCCAACTCCAGCAGTAAGTGTGATTGCCTTTGTTGTAGACGTAGAATCAGTAGATAAAGGAGATAAAGAACTTTTTGTAGCAGTTTCAGTTTGACTAAAAGCAGAGGGACCAGTCACCATTGCTTTGAATCCAGCATTAGTTTGAGTAGCTCCACCTAAATTACTGTATTTAGCACTAAATTGAATTGGATATTTTCGAGCTTGACGATTAGGTATTTGAGTATAAAAATCGGCATAATGAATAAAGGTAGAATCTGTGTAAGGCTTCCAATAAGAGTCTACTATTGAAAGATCGTTGCTTTCACCTTCAAATAACATCAAATCATCAATCCACCAACCGTAACCAATGCCAGGCTGAGTTTGTGTTCTTGATTTCCAATAAAATCGAACATAAACATTTGCTTTGTTTGCAGCTAACTGAGAAATGTTAACTGTTACTTTCATTGGGTTAGAAGTAGGGTTGGATCCAGCAGTTGATGTAATTAAAAGATCCATGTTGTCATAAACCGTAGTGAAGTTTGTTCCATCAGTACTAATCTGAACTCGCGTTGTATCTTCAAATCGTGCATGATACTGCTCGAATGAAAGAACAACAGAATTTTTACCAGTGCAATTGATTGCACTTGTTGTCATTGTATAAGTTGCAGCAGAAAGAGCTCCTTGTCTTGGATCTCCAGGATTCAAGTTTGCCCAATCAGCGCCTGAAGTAGAAGCAATACCTTGTGTTGACCACCATGTGTTAGTAGTCCCTAAAGACCATCCTCTAGCTGAACTACCTGTAAGAGTAAGGCCTGCACTAGAATTAAAATCATAATACGCAATTGTGTCACCTGCTGCAGCAAGAGTACCTGATTTATTTGCCAGATAGGAAATTGGCGTTGTGTTTTGAGGAGAGATAGTGTTAATGGTAGCACTTTCTCCTTTTAATGAGCTGTTGAATTTCTCAACAACCGATTGAGCGTTTGCTGCGAAAGCAAACAGAACGCTCATTAGCAAAAAGGAAACTTTTTTCATGACTTCTCTAAATTATTAGTGTGTAAATTGTAATTAATTAATTTAAAATTAACTTCAAAAGGTTCGCAAATTTAATTGATTATGTTATTAACCAAAGAAATTTGATTCTTTTTTGTGTCAGGTTAACAAGCAAGGCAAAGCAGGGTTGGGTAAAATCGCTATATTAAACCGTCTTTCATGCGAATAGTTCGCTGAGCGCATTTAGCTATATCCTCTTCATGAGTGACCATGACGATTGTATTTCCTTGCTCATGAATATCCTTAAGCAAATCCATTATTTCATGCGAGGTTACAGAGTCTAAGTTTCCTGTTGGTTCATCGGCTAGTATTATAGATGGTGAGTTTACGAGGGCGCGAGCAATCGCAACCCGCTGTCTTTGCCCACCACTTAATTCATTAGGCTGGTGCTTCATTCTATCTGATAAGCCAACAAGGGTAAGTACCTTTTCAGCCATTTCGTTTCGCTCCTTTTTTGGGGTACCATTGTAAATGAGTGGAAGAGCAACATTGTCAATCGCGCTATATCTTGGAAGAAGATTAAATGATTGAAACACAAAACCGATTTCCTTATTCCGAACTTCGGCCAATTGATTTTCCATCATGGTAGAAACGTCTTGATTATTTAAAAAATAGTTCCCTGCGGTTGGAGTATCTAAGCAGCCAAGAATATTCATAAGAGTGGACTTGCCTGAACCAGAAGTTCCCATAAGTGCGACGTATTCCCCTCGATTTATTGAAATGTCAACACCTTTTAATGCTTCAACAAGTTCTTTACCCACCATAAAATGGCGTTTTAGATTTTCAGTTCTAATAATTTCAAGCATTGGCCAAAAGTAAACTCAAATTCTACTTGAATGAATTAAAGAAAGGATGGGCGGTAAAAGGGGTACTTTTGCTGCTTGAAATTTGAGATAAATACACCCGCGAGGCAATACCTTTCGATTGCACTTTTAGCTTTAATCTGGGGAAGCTCCTTCATTCTTATGAAAAGAGGACTGGAATCTTTTTCGGCAATGCAGGTTGCTGAATATCGGCTATTCATATCTGGATTAGCTCTACTTCCTCTTGCTTTCCGTCAATTAAAAAAAATCCCAATTTGGAACAAGGAGTTTTTAGCCATTTGTATGGTGGCAATTTTTGGAAATTTATTACCCGCCATTTTATTTGCGACCGCGCAGCTGAAGTTGCCTAGTGGTGCAACTGGTATGTTGAATAGTCTTGTGCCTCTTTTTACATTAGCAGTGGGTTTTTTGTTTTTCGGAGTATCACCCATTCTTAGGCAAATTCTAGGAGTGTTAATTGGCTTGGTGGGAGCTGTTGTTCTGATTTTTGGTTCTTCACAGATAGGACTGGAGGGGGTGCCAATAGTATATTCGCTTATGGTAATCGCAGCAACCTTGTGTTATGGAATTAGTGTGAATACGATAAAGTCATGGCTTACAGATATGTCAGCATTTCAGATTACCGCATTTGCTTTTTTTGTGTTGATGCCGTTTATGGTACTTGGACTCTTTTATAATGGGTTCTTTGAAATTGCTTTTGAAACTGAAAATCAATTGAACCTGGGTTATCTCACAATTCTAGGAATTGTTGGAACCGCTGGAGCATTACTACTGTTTAATCAACTTATAAAGTTCACATCTGCAGTTTTTGCATCATCTGTAACTTATATGATACCGATAGTTGCGATGTCTTGGGGCCTTTTGGACGGAGAGGAGTTGAATCTTTTTCATGCCTTCGGCTTCATTTTAATACTGGTAGGAGTGTATGTCATTAGCAGAGTAAAATCGAAAGCTAAACCTTGATCAGTCAGTTTAGTTGGTACTTTAGCTAATCTAAAATAACCTTTCAATCAGAATTCGTTTTTTACTTTTTACGCTTTCAGCCACATTTATTCAAACCATTTTTGCTCAAGATTATAGCTTGTTTCATTCCAATGACACTTGCACATGTTACAATGAAGCAGAATATCCAGTTGTTACTTTAAATTACACGTCCTTAATTATGGAATCCTCCTCATCAAATGGAGGAATCGTGCCACTTGCGAGAGGGGAGGTGTATGATTTTAATATTGGAGATATTTTTCACTCTGAAACTTTCGATGTTCAAGTTGAAAGAGAAGCCACTAGTTGTTTATCCAAACCCTTCAAAAGGAATAATGAACTTAACTGGAATTGCATCGGAACTAATTCAAGTCTATGAAATCAGCGGCAGAAAAGTTTCAGAGCAAACGATTGAAAAAACCCCAATTTAATACCACCCAAATTGATGTTTCATTTTTAGAGAATGGGGTCTATATAATCAAGGCCGTTTCAGGAGAACAACAATATTCTCAACGCATACAAATCCAGTACTAGATTAAGGGTTGCGCACCTTCAAAAAATAATTACTTTTGCTTTCCGATTTTTAATAGGTATAATTAATTAATAATAAACGATGTACGCAATTGTAGAGATAGCAGGGCAGCAGTTTAAAGTGCAAAAAGACCAAAAGCTTTTTGTTCATCGTCTAGAAGCAGCAGAAGGAGACAACGTGTCTTTCGACAAAGTAATGCTTACAGATGATAACGGAAAAGTGACAATTGGCGCCCCAGTTATAGAAGGTGTAGCAGTTAATGCTAAAATATTACAACACCTTAAAGGAGATAAAGTAATTGTCTTCAAGAAGAAGAGAAGAAAAGGGTACCAAAAATCTAACGGTCACCGTCAGTATTTAACTGAATTGGTAATTGAAGGAATTGGTTCTGAAGCTAAAAAAGCACCAGCTAAGAAAGCCGCTGCTCCAAAGGCAGAAAAGGCAACTGAAAAAGCACCAGTAAAGAAAGCGGCTCCTGCAAAGGAAGTAGCTCCAAAGGCTGAAGCTAAAAAAGCTGCTCCTAAGAAAGAAACTAAAAAAGAAGATTAATCGGCGTTTAGCCAAAAAGAATAAATCATGGCACATAAGAAAGGTGTAGGTAGTTCTAGAAACGGTCGGGAATCACAAAGTAAACGACTTGGTATCAAAGTAAGTGGTGGTCAAGCTGCAAGAGCAGGTAACATCATTTTACGACAAAGAGGTACAAAATATAAAGTAGGTGAAAATGTAGGTCTAGGAAAAGATCATACAATTTTTGCTCTTGTCGATGGAACAGTAGTTTTTAAGAAGAAAAGAGATAATCGTTCGTACGTTTCGGTTGAGGCATTACAAGCATAGCCGATAGCAAGAAATATTAAGGATTTAAGATCCCGTTTCTAAACCGATAGCTATCGGAATGGTAACGGGATTTTTGTTTTATATCATTAACAAAAAGCAAAGTTTAGCTATTCACTCTAAACGTAAATTCGCTAACAATAACAGTTATGTTACTTCAGTCTACAATAAGAAATAATCCAGAGGAAATCATTGATCGAATGAAGGTTCGAAATATTGATGTTACTGATATTATTGAAAAAATTACTGCGCTAGACAAAAGAAAGCGCGAAGTTCAAACTCGTTTTGAAAACAACCAGCACGCAATTAAAGAAAGCTCTAAAGTAATTGGAGATCTTTTCAAATCTGGAAAGCAAGCGGATGCTAGTTCTTTGCGTGAGAAAACAGCATCTCAAAAAGAAGACAATAAATTATTGAGTGATGAACTCAGTCGTTTGGATGTTGACCTTCTTGAACAAATGTATCACCTTCCAAATATTCCAAATGAAACCGTTCCTGCTGGAAAAGATGATGCTGATAATGTTGAAATTGCAATTTGGGGACAAAAGCCAGTTCTAGAAAGTTCAGAACCACATTGGGAAATTGCGAAAAACCTAAACCTTATAGATTGGGAGCTTGGAGTTAAGATTGCAGGAGCTGGATTCCCGGTTTATCGAAATCAAGGCGCTAGATTGCAACGTGGATTAGTTCAGTTTTTCTTGGATCGTGCAGTTGAGAGTGGATACGAAGAGATTAATCCTCCACTTTTAATTAATGAAGCTTCAGGATACGGAACAGGACAGTTGCCTGATAAGGATGGGCAGATGTACCATACTGAAAGAGATCACTTGTACTTGATACCTACTGCTGAGGTTCCGGTGACGAATATTTACCGAGATACAATTATAAAAGAAGCCGATTTACCAATGAAAAACACGGCTTTTTCTCCTTGTTTTAGGAGAGAAGCAGGAAGCTATGGTAAGGATGTAAGAGGGTTAAACCGACTGCATCAGTTTGAGAAAGTTGAGATCCTTCAAGTCGTACATCCTGATGAATCTTATAAGGTTCTAGATCACATGGTAGATCATGTAAAAGGTCTATTAGAGTCCCTTGAATTGCATTATCGGGTAGTAAGGCTTTGCGGCGGAGATCTTGGGTTTGCCGCAGCAATTACCTATGATTTTGAGGTTTGGAGTGCTGCTCAGGAAATGTGGTTGGAGGTTAGTTCTGTATCTAATTTCGAAACTTTTCAAGCCAATCGATTGAAGTGCAGATTCAAAGATTCAGAAGGCAAAAATCAATTAGTACATACATTGAATGGCAGTGCAATGGCTTTGCCCAGAATTATGGCGGCGCTTTTGGAAAATAATCAAACAAAAAATGAAATTAATATCCCAAAGGCGTTGATTCCTTATGTGGGGTTTGATAAAATTAATAAGTAATAATGAACAGATTAATTGCATTTGTGAGCTTAATAGGTTTTTTAAGTTCATGTTCAGAAAGCCCAAATGAAAAACCTATTCATCAGGTAGATTCTTTACTAATAGTGGTAGCTGGAGCTCAAGGAAACTTGGCAAGTTTAAATTCTAATGACTATAGTTCACTTATTGACACTGTAAAACAAGATGTTCAGTTTATTCAAAGTCAATATCCTGATACGATGGATTTGCAAACGGCATTGAAGGTTGATTATTACTACAGAACAATTAAATCGGTACGTAAATTTTCAGAAACTTATTCTAGCCAAAATTCAGAGTTGAACTTCACCATGACGCAGCTAAACAACCTGAAAAATGACTTGTCCAATGAAATTTTTGACAAAAAGAGTTTTGTTGAAATATTTCCGTCTGAATCTAAAGCTGTAGCAAGACATAAAGAAAGTGTTGAGAACCTCAAATCATGGCATGAATCTATTGGTACGGCATATAATAGACATAAACCGGGTATCGACTCTTTGATCGTGTACATTAAAGAAAGCGTCGATTAGTAATGTAATGAATCAGGTAGTTAAAATAGTGTTTTTGGTTATGTTGAGTATGGTTCCGCTTGTCGGAATTAGTCAAACTACTGATAGCCAATTAGCTGCCCATTATTACCAAAATCAAGAATATGAAAAGGCTCTTTTATATTACAGTCGCCTTTATTCCAAGCAAACTAATACTTCCAATTACAATTATCTCTTTAAGTGCCTTGTAAAGTTAGAAAACTACTCTGAGGCGCGAAAATTATCGAAAAGACACGTCAGAATTGATCCGATAAATCAAAAAGCCAAAGTTGATTATGGCTATACCTATGGATTGGAAGGTAATGTAAAAACGCAATCGAAAGAATTTAAGAAAATCATCAAATCGATTGCTCCAAATTATCTTGTAATCAATGAATTAGCTATTGCTTTTCTTGATATAAAAAAGAATCAAGAAGCATTAGATGTATATCAACAAGGCAGGTCGATTATGAAAAACACCTACCCTTTTAATACGGAAATTGCTGATATCTATTATCGCATGGAGCGGTATAATGATATGACCGATGAGTTGCTCAATCTGTTGGAATTAAATCCTGGATATTTAAAAACAGTTGAGGGATTACTTAATAAAACAGCCGCAAATGAAAAGGGTAGTCCTGCAAACACAGCTCTTAAAAAGGGGCTGATTCAAAAAATCAATCAAAAACCAAATTCTACTGTATTCTCTGAAATGTTAATATGGGTATTTATGCAAGAGGCGAATTGGAGCGCTGCATTTATTCAAGTTAAAGCTTTGGATAGAAGGTTAAACGAAGAAGGCCGAAGAGTCTATAATCTTGCAGAAACCCTAGCAAATAATAAAGAATATGACGTTGCGGCTGATGCTTATGCCTACGTTGTGAAAGTTGGAACCAAATCACAGTATTACGTAGAATCAAGAATTGGTGGGCTGATGGTTCGATTTAATCAATTAGCGGATGGAGGTTCAATTGACTCTTTGGCAATGACAGCATTAATTGCCGATTTTGATGCTACGATAAATATTTTTGGGAAGAATGAAGGTACTTCAACTCTTTTGCGAAAGAAGGCATTTGTCCAGTGTTTTTATCAGCATAAATTGGAAGAAGGCTTAGATACTTACGAAGAAGCATTATCAATTAATGGGATAGCCCCACATCAATTAGCTGAAATAAAGCTGGAATATGGAGATGCACTTTTAGCAGGAGGTTATGTTTGGGATGCATCATTAGTATATGGCCAAGTTGATAAAGGATTTAAGTACGATTTCTTAGGAGAAAAAGCGAAATTTAAAAGTTCTAAAGTGCATTTTTATACCGGAAACTTTGATTTAGCTAAAGCACAATTGGATATTTTAAAAGGTGCTACTACAAAGCTGATTGCTAATGATGCCATGCTACTATCGGTAATCATAACAGATAATAGCACTGTTGACACTTCAACCGCGCCATTGAAATTGTATGCTGATGCAGATCTACTCATTTTTCAAAACAGATTGGCTGAGGCAAGGGGTAAGTTAGATAGCATTAAAGCAATTTATCCAGGACACGCATTGGAAGATGAAATGCTAATGCTTCGTTATGAAATGGCATTAAAGGAAAAAAAATATAAGGATGGAGCTAGTTTTTTGGAAGATATTAAGGCGCTATACCCAACGGATATTTTAGCAGATAAAGCAATTTATCGTTTGGCAGAATTGTATGAGGAAAAATTAATGCAACCCAGCAAAGCCAAAGAACTTTACCAATTAATTATTACCGATTATCAAGATAGTTTGTTTGCTACTGAAAGTCGCAAACGATTTCGAAGGTTAAGAGGCGATAACCTGTAATTCATTTTAATTTAGGAGCATGATTGTATACAATGTAACAGTAAAAGTTAATACTGAGGTTCATGATGAGTGGTTTACATGGATGAAAGAAACCCACATTCCTGAGGTTATGAAAACAGGACTTTTTTCAGATAAAAACATGTTGAAGGTACTAGTTGATGAGGCTGATGGTATTACCTACAGCATCCAGTACAAAACAACTTCTTGGGAGAATTTAGAGGAATATCAAACTAAACATGCCCCTGCGCTTCAAAAAGTCCACACTGATAAATATCAAGGAAAATTTGTGGCTTTTAGAACTTTGCTGGAAGAAGTATAATGGTACAACCAAAAAAACATCTTGGCCAACACTTCCTGACGGACGAGTCTGTCGTTCAAAAAATTGTTGAGTCACTTTCTACATCTCCTTCAACACAAGTAATTGAAATTGGCCCTGGTACCGGAGCTCTCTCTAAATATTTGCTAAAGAAGGAATTAAAAAACCTTTGGCTTTGCGAAGTCGACAGAGAGTCGGTAGACTATTTAATTGATGAATTAGGCGTTCCAGATTATCAGCTTTTACAAAAGAGTTTTCTCAGGCTAGAATTAAGTGACCTTAGTTCCGAACCCATTTCTATAATTGGAAATTTCCCTTACAATATCTCTTCTCAAATTCTATTTAGAGTTTTCGATCAGAGAGATCAAGTTCCTGAATTAGTTGGAACATTTCAGAAAGAAGTTGGGTTAAGAGTTGCGGCAAACCCAGGTTCTAAAACCTATGGTATTTTAAGTGTTTTATTACAGGCATTCTACAACGTTGAATATCTGAATGACATTGATAGAGGTGCTTTTTTTCCTCCTCCTAATGTGGTTAGCGGTGTCATTAGAATGAAAAGAAATTCGGTTAAAGATTTGGGTTGTGACACAAAGAATTTTGTTTTGACAGTAAAAACGGCCTTTAATCAAAGAAGAAAGACTCTGAACAATGCATTGAAATCACTCAACACTGAAAAGCGTGAATTGCCTTATGGAACGCTTAGAGCTGAGACCTTAACAGTTGAGCAGTTTGTTGAAATGACTAAGATTTTGTTTGGTTAGTTCTTCTCATTAGTTTTAAAGTAAAAGCCTTAATATTCTCTTGGCTTATGCGCGATCGTATCGTTTGATATTGTGTTATTTGATGTTCATCGGGTTAAGTTTTTAGATTTCAGATAGAAGGTCCCCAGCCTCTCCTTCGCCTTCTTGTTCATCTATTCTTCCGGAATGACGGCAGTTAATTTTACCAATAACTGATTTTAAAAGCGCCGTATTAATATGCGCATATCTACGAAATGCAAGGGCAATAAAACCACACCTTATTTACCTCATCAATAACTTTAACTTTGCTTTATAGAATTCATTAATAACAGGAAATTGGAAGGAGACTTATGCAGTTCGAGCTTACAAAAGAATATCTGTCGGAGATTCGAGAAGCCGCAGCCGCAAGCGATGAAAATCGCCTGATTGGATTATTTAATGAAGTACATGCGGCAGATATTGCTGAGATAATAAACGAGCTTACCACCGAAGAAGCAAAAACGGTTCTTCATTTTTTAGATCCAGATCGTGCTTCAGATACCATAACGCACTTAGACGAGGAAGACCGAAAAGATCTACTGAATGCATACACTTCAGTAGAAATTGCTGAAAATTTTGTCGAAAACTTAGAAACTGATGATGCGGCAGATCTTATTCAAGAGCTTTCTGAAGAAAGAAGGGAAGAGGTAATTGCTCAAATAGATGATATAGACCAAGCCAGTCAGATTGTTGATCTTCTTAACTACGAAGAAGGAACTGCAGGGGCAATTATGGGTAAAGAAATGGTACGTGTTTATGAGCACTTATCCGTTACTGAAAGTATCCTTGAATTAAGAAAACAAGCTGAAGATATTGAAAACGTCTATACCGTTTATGTTACTGATGAAAAAGATAGACTAAAAGGAAGGCTGGCGCTTAAGAAGATGCTAGTTGCGCCAACAAGCGCTAAAATTAAAGATGTCTATGTCTCTGATATTCATTGGGTAAAAGCTGGTGACACAACAGAAGAAGTTGCTAGCATAATGGAGAAATACGATTTAGTTGCGCTTCCTGTTGTCGATAATTTACATCGTTTGATTGGGCGAATAACTATTGATGATGTTGTTGATGTTATCAAAGAAGAAGCAGATCGTGATTACCAAATGGCTTCGGGTATTAGCGAAGATGTAGAGTCTACCGATAGTGTTTGGGTGTTAACTCGCGCGAGATTACCATGGTTAATTTTGGGATTGATAGGGGGTATTTTTGGCGCTCGCGTCATTGGTTTGTATGAGGCCGATATTCAGTTATACCCAGAAATGGCTTTCTTTATTCCTCTTGTAGCAGCAATGGGTGGTAATGTTGGAGTCCAATCTTCCGCAATAATTGTGCAGGGCCTAGCTAATAATACAATGGGGATGTCTGGCATCCTGCCAAGGCTTTTAAAAGAGTTTTCTGTCGCTCTATTAAATGCTATAGCTTGTGCCATAATTGTTTTAGGCTACAATATAATTTTTGGAGATTCATTAAACCTTGCCTATACCGTTAGTTTAGCACTTTTGGCCGTGATAGTGATTGCAGCACTCTTCGGTACACTTATTCCGCTTACCTTAGATAAGTATAAAATTGATCCAGCGCTTGCCACAGGTCCATTTATCACTACAGTGAATGATATACTCGGTCTATTTATTTACTTTATGATCGGAAGGTTGATGTACGGGATATGATTAACAAATTTTTAGTGTTGAAATGAATGCACAGCGTATTGCTTAAGTCTATTTACGATTGCTGAGTAGGGTTCCGTATTGTTGAAAATGCTACCTTAAAGTTGATCTATTTAATTTTGTGGTCGATAAACAGCCAATTATTTTCTTCAAATCTGTCTGTGCCATAGGATTAAGCCTTCTTTACAAACTCAGACTTTAAACCCATTGCACCAAAGCCATCAATTCTACATGCGATATTGTGATCCCCTTCAACCAATCGAATGTTCTTGACTTTAGTGCCAGCTTTTACCGGCCCTGGAGCGCCTTTTACAGGTAGGTTTTTTAGCACAATCACTGAATCCCCATCGACCAAAATGTTCCCGTTGGCGTCTTTTATTTGCGGGTTACTTTCAAGTGCTAGCTCTTCAGGGTTCCACTCGTGTCCACATTCAGGGCACACTAGCAGACTATCCATTGGATAGGCATAAATTCCTTTACAACTAGGACAGGGGTTATTTGTTTCGCTCATACAGCGAAAGTATTTAATCCTTAGACTTTATGCGCTTTTGGATACGTGTCAAATATTGAGCTAGAGCATTATTCAATTCTGTGGGTGATTCTAACATGGGGAAAAGTCTAACGTCTTTTATGTAAGAAATTATAAACCCTCTTCTAAACTACTTCTTTAGTGAAATTTACTTTTTAGCTACTGTTGACTGAACAGTGAGGAGCAGTTATATTTCTTAAGAATTGCTTTTCATTTTTACAATCTTTAAAAAGGTGTATTAATGTTTCAGTTGCCATTTTTGGCTGAACTTGAGTAATATTGTCAATCACTTTTTTATTGCTGCGGGGTTGAAGTATGCTGAGAATAAATACTTTGATACATAAAATCCTATTCCTGTTTTAAAGATTTTTCATGATTTTAAAAAAACTACCTTCTGTTCTTTTGAATGAATCGCTATCTAATTACATCTATATTTTTAAAATTATCGACGCTAATAATTCCAACTCTGTTCTTGGGTTTTTTTCGGTAAGTTCATAGAGTAATTTCGTCGCCAATATCGTTTTGATTAAACACGAGGTTTTTAGCTTCAAGTTTATTAAAGACGTCAATTACATCTCGATCATAATTTTCGGGAGTCCAAGATTTTTTGATTTTATGTGGTTAGCAAGGCCTAACATTATCACCTTATATTTTCTTTGAATACTTAACTTGAGAGCTCCAACAAGCCTGATTGGTTGCTCAAGCCTGAACAAATAACAGAGTTATCGTGCCTCGTTCTGTCTTTGTCTGCTGAATTTGTGGATCATCAGAACTCAAGGTCACAAGATTGTTCGGTTCACCACTAGGTCAAAAAAAACTCACAGCAAAAAAGAGTGCTGTGAGTTTTATAATTTAGCTATTTGAGAGAAACGGTTACTATTTCAATGATTTAATCAAGTCGTCATTTTTCTTTACATATTCATCGTATTCTGCTTTTTGAGCCAATACTTTAGACTTTTCAGCGGCAGTAATTGCAGCTTTTTTGTTACCTGATTTAGCGATAATTTTTGCTTGCCAGTGTACAACCCAGAATTTTTGATCATCACCGTCTAAAGCAACTGCTTTATTAATCCATGTTAACGCTTTTGCATTGTCTTTATCATTATCATGATAATACTTTGCAGCCATGTAGAGATCTCTTGAACTCGGACCATTTATTACGGATTCAATTGTTGCCATAACTTCTTTGTCAACATCAGTTTTCACAGGAATAGTAACCATAGTATTTTCCCAGATTATTTGCCAGTCTGCTGAGTTGCCTGTCAAGTTTGAAAATAACATTGTGAAAGATTCCACTTTTGAAGCTGTTTTTGAAGACTTCACCGTAAAACGCATTACGTCTTTATCTTCAGCGTACTTATTTGTTGAAGCAGTAGGATCAGAATTAATAATGATAGTCCATTCTGATTCCCCTGGAATAGTAAAAACGGAGTATTTGCCTTTTTTTAAGCTTTTTCCAGCAAGCATAATCTCGCCTTCTGTTTTGATTGTAGTTGCACTATTAGCTCCCGTTCTCCATAGTTCACCATAAGCTACTAAGTCTCCAAAAATGGTTCTTCCTTTTACGCCTGGTCTACTATAAGAAACCTCAACTTTAGTTAATCCTATTGCTTGTTCAATTTCGGCGGTAGGACTTGGTTGTGGTGTTTTAATTTGTGCGTTTGCACTCATAAAACACATCATTGCAGCTGCAATTCCTGTAATCTTTAAGTTCATAATTTTCATATTGTTATTGTTTCTATTAGTCAACGAAAATATTCAATCTAAATCCCAAATAAGAGAATTTGAGCTAACAGTATCTTAAATGGTTTTAACCAAATGAAAACTTTTATCAACATTGTTGATTTTGTGCACATTATGGAGGTAATTACCCCATTGTTTATTGCTAAAATTGCACATAGAATTCACTTCTAGGCTTGGTTGTTGTAACTATTTGATAATCAAGATGTAGCTGTAGGTTCAGGGCGTTTTTTATAGTAGTGTTTGGTTCAAGAAAATTCAAAGTGGAAGAAAGGAAGATAAAAAATGCGCTAATATCTGTTTTTAGTAAGGATGGTCTAGAGCCAATAGTTCGGAAACTGAAGGATCTTGGAGTAAATATATATTCTACTGGGGGTACTCAAACTTTTATTGAAGATCTTGGAGTTACTGTAAATAGGGTTGAAGATCTAACTTCTTATCCTTCAATTCTTGGAGGTAGAGTTAAAACGTTACATCCAAAGGTTTTCGGAGGAATTTTATCGCGCAGAGCCTTAGAGTCCGATCAAAAGCAGTTATTAGAATTTGAGATTCCCGAACTGGATTTGGTAATCGTGGATTTATATCCTTTTGAGGACACAGTTATCAGCACTGACGTTGAGCAAACCATTATCGAGAAAATTGATATTGGAGGAATCTCATTAATTAGAGCCGCAGCCAAGAACTTTAAAGATGTTTTGATTGTGCCTTCGGTTGATCAATACGGATCAGTTTTAGAAATGCTAAATACTGGAAACGGGACAACAACCTTAGTTCAACGTAAGGAGCTAGCGCTAGAAGCATTTAAAGTTTCATCACATTACGACAGCGCTATATCGGAATATTTCAATCGCGATTTTAATCAAGATTTTATTCGGCTTTCAGTGAATGATTCGCAAGCGTTGCGATATGGAGAAAATCCTCACCAAAAAGCAAGTTTCTTTGGAAATCTTGACCAAATGTTTGATAAGTTGAATGGAAAAGAGCTTTCATATAACAACCTATTAGATGTCGACGCTGCTGTTTGTTTAATGGATGACTTTAAAAACAATGCACCAACTTTTGCTATACTTAAGCACAACAACGCATGTGGATTAGCAACTAGGCCTACGATTTTAGAAGCATGGAAAGATGCTTTGGCGGGAGACCCTATATCAGCGTTTGGTGGAATTTTAATCTCCAATACTGAAATTGATGCTGCTACAGCGACAGAAGTTTATAACTTGTTTTTTGAAGTAATTATAGCTCCTTCATATTCATTAAAAGCTGAAACTATTTTAAAGCAGAAAAAGAATCGAATCATACTAGTAAAGAAAGAGGTTGAATTACCGAATCGCTTATACCGTTCAAGTCTGAATGGTTTGTTGGTTCAAGAGCGAGACAATCGGTCTGAAAATGAATCTAACTTTGAGTCTGTTACTAATGAAAAACCAACATTACAACAAACTGACGATTTAGTTTTTGCCAATAAATTGGTAAAGCACACAAAGTCGAACACGATTGTTTTGGCAAAAAACGGTCAATTATTAGCAAGTGGAACAGGACAAACCAGCAGGGTGGATGCATTAAACCAGGCTATTAATAAGGCAAAAGCATTTAATTTTGATTTAAACGGAGCTGTAATGTCTTCAGATGCATTTTTTCCTTTTCCAGATTGTGTGGAAATTGCTGATAATGCTGGAATAAAAGCTGTGGTGCAGCCAGGTGGTTCAATTAAAGATAAACTTAGTATAGATTATTGTAATAATCATAATTTGGCTATGGTTATTACTGGAACAAGACATTTTAAACATTAGGAACAAGGAGGAAAAGATAAATGGGCTTATTTGATTTTTTTACCCAAGAAATTGCGATTGATTTGGGAACGGCCAATACTTTGATAATTCACAATGACAAGGTTGTTGTTGATGAGCCGTCAATTGTAGCGCAAGACCGGGTGTCTTCAAAATTTATTGCCGTGGGCAAGCAAGCAATGCAAATGCATGGTAAAACCCACGAAAACATTAAAACTATTCGTCCACTAAAGGACGGAGTAATTGCCGATTTTCATGCTGCAGAGCACATGATTAAGGGTATGATCAAAATGATCAATACGGGTCGTAGAATTTTTCAGCCTTCATTGAAAATGGTAATCTGTATTCCTTCTGGAATTACCGAAGTTGAAAAACGTGCAGTAAAGGATTCTGCTGAGCATGCAGGTGCTAAAGAGGTTTACTTGATTTACGAACCTATGGCTGCTGCAATTGGAATCGGAATTGACGTTGAAGAGCCAATGGGCAACATGATTATCGATATTGGCGGAGGAACTTCTGAGATTGCAGTTATTGCGCTTGGAGGAATTGTTTGTGACAAATCTATTCGTGTAGCGGGTGATGAATTCACGTCTGATATTGAAGATTATTTACGAAGACAGCACAATATATTAATTGGTGAAAGAACTGCTGAACGAATTAAAATTGAAGTTGGTGCAGCTTTGCCTGAGTTAGATGATCCTCCAGAGGATTACGCCGTTCATGGCAGAGATTTAATGACAGGTATTCCAAAGGAAATACATGTTTCGTATGTAGAGATTTCACATGCTTTAGATAAGTCAATTTCAAAAATTGAAGAAGCTATTTTATCTGCACTTGAAATGACACCGCCTGAACTTTCTGCCGATATTTACAAAACAGGAATCTACTTAGCAGGAGGCGGCTCCATGTTAAGAGGATTGGACAAACGAATTAGCATGAAGACTAAGTTGCCAGTGCATGTTGCTGAAGATCCTTTAAGGGCAGTGGCAAGAGGAACGGGTATCGCACTTAAAAATGCTGATAATTTTAATTTCTTAATTAAGTAAATTACAGGGAGAATAGCACGTGCGTAATCTCATACAATTTATTTGGAGACAGCATTTTACGCTATTATTTTTTGGACTGCAATTCATTGCGTTTTTTCTTTTAGTTCAAAACAACTCTTTTCAACGAGCAAATTTTTTAGGATTTGCGAATGAAGTCTCAGGTGGAGCATTTGAAGCTATTGCTGATGCGAAAGATTATTTGAGTTTAAAAGAGGTGAATGAAAATCTGGCTGAAGAGATAGGCCGATTAAAGTCTAACGAGCAAGAGGCGCATTTTGGGCTAACACCTTGGTTAAAAGTTATAAATGACAGCTTGTACCGCACTCAATATGAGTATACAAAAGCAAGAGTAGTTAACAGTACGGTTAGCCAACGCAACAACTATTTAACACTAAATCAGGGATCGGTAAACGGTTTCCAGCCAGAAATGGGTGTTGTTTGCAATGAAGGTATTGTTGGGATTATCAAAAATGTGTCACAACATTATTCAAGTGTGATATCAGTATTGCATTCTCGAACTCAAGTAAGTGCTAAACTAAAGTCTTCGGATTACTTTGGTGTATTGACATGGGACGGTAAAAAGGCAGATAAAGTTCAACTATCGGATATTCCGTCACATGTTAAAATTGCGATAGGCGATACCGTCGTAACTCGAGGATCAGGGGGTATTTTTCCAAGAAATGTCTTGATAGGGACTATAGCAGATTATAAACCCATCAGAGGAACTGATTTCTACAAAATAAATCTCAACTTGGTAGTCGATTTTAGAAAAGTGTCCTATGTTTTTGCGATAACCAATGCCATGATAAAGGAACAAAAGGAAGTTGAATTAAATCAAACTCAAGAAGATGATTAGTTCTAGTTTATCTATAGCAGTTCGGTTTTTCGTTCTAATTATCCTACAAGGATTAGTGCTTAATAATGTTCATGTTTTTGGAGTAGCTAGCACCTATTTCTATGTGATTTTTATTTTATTTTTACCTATTGAGTTCAATCGAATTGTTGTTATGTTGCTGGCTTTTGCTCTTGGATTAGCAATAGATCTTTTTTCCTCGAGCTGGGGTCTACATACCTTTTCTTGTGTATTTATGGCCTATTTAAGACCAACACTTTTACGCTTTATAGCCCCAAGAGATGGTTACGAATTTAACGCTGTACCGAATTGGCATGAAATGGGTTTTGTTTGGTTTATCACCTACTCGTCGATTGCTGTTTTTATTCACCATTTTATCGTTCATTTTGTTGAAGCCTTTCGTTTTTCCGAGTTCATTAATGTTTTGGGAAGAACATTAGCAAGCACCCTTTTTACCATGTTGCTACTGCTTATATTTCAGTTATTTTCTTATAAATCCAATCGAAATTAATGAAGCCGTTTGAGGATAGGAAATTTGTGATTCTTGGAATATTTTTGACCATTGGGCTCATTTTTTTAGGACGGTTATTTTTTATTCAGGTTATTGATGATTCGTACCAAATGTCCGCCAATAATCAGACATTGAGAACAATTACTCAATATCCTGTTAGAGGGTTAATTTACGATAGGAATAAGCAACTTTTAGTATATAATGAAGCGGCATATGATCTAATGGTTGTGCCTTCTAAAGTCAGCGATTTTGATACAAGTTCATTTTGTCGGTTGCTTGGAATTTCAGATTCAGCTTTTGTTATTCGGCTTAAGAATGCTAGAAAATATAGTCGCTATCGACCTTCTGTTTTTGAGAAACAGATTCCTGCATCCCAATGGGCATTGGTATCAGAGCGTCTTTATAAATACAACGGATTTTATGGAGAAAAACGTACCCTTAGGAAATATCCTAAGGCAACTTCGGCTCATATTTTAGGATACATTTCAGAGGTAGGGAACTCTGACATTGCCAAAGATTCCTATTATAAAAGTGGCGATTATATTGGTAAAAGAGGCTTAGAAAAAGAGTATGAATCGGTATTGCGCGGAACTCGAGGAAAAAAAATCCTTATGGTAGATGTTCACAATCGGATTAAAGGAAATTATCGAAACGGCCTATATGATAGCTTACCTATCGCAGGTAAAAATTTGATTTGTTCTATAGACCGAGATCTGCAGGCCTTTGGGGAGTTACTAATGCAAGGAAAAAGAGGAAGTATAGTTGCAATTGAGCCATCGACCGGTGAAATTTTAGCGATGATATCAGCCCCAAGCTATGACCCTAACTTGTTGGTGGGAAGACCAAGATCAAAAAACTATCAAATGTTGCAACAAAATGATTCGTTGAACCCATTATTCAATCGGACTATAAATGCAATGTACCGACCAGGTTCTATATTTAAAATCGTGCAGGCATTAGTGGCGCTTGATGAAGGAGTGATTACTCAAGAGACCCGATTTCAGTGTAACCGTGGAATAATAGGATGTCACGGTGACCATACATATGACGAATTGGTGGGAGCCATTCAGCACAGCTGTAACCCTTATTTCTATCAAGTTTATAAGCGCTTAATTCAGCGTGGAGATAATACGAGTGTTTTTAAGGATGCTAATATGGGATTACAAACTTGGCAAGAACGTGTTAAATTGTTTGGTTTTGGAGTTCAATTAAAAACCGATTTACCTGGATTGAAAATGGGATTAGTTCCAACACCTGAATTTTATAATAAATGGTATGGAGAAAACCGCTGGGCTTTTTCAACGATTTACTCGAATAGTATTGGGGAGGGGGAATTACAAGTAGTTCCTATTCAAATGGCAAATTTGGCAGCGATTATCGCCAATAAAGGATATTACTATCAGCCACATTTAATCAAGTCAATTGGAGAAGATTCTGTTAAACGATCCGAGTTTACTCAAAAATTTGATACTGAGGTTGATGCTAAGTATTTTGAACCCATTGTAAAGGCAATGTACAAGGTAGTTAATGAGAGGGGCGGAACCGCTCGCAGGGCCAGAATGGATAGTATCATTGTCTGTGGAAAAACGGGGACGGTTCAGAACGATCCTTGGCCTGATCATTCCGTTTTTATGGCTTTTGCTCCCATGGAAAACCCTAAAATTGCGGTTGCGGTTTATGTAGAGTATTCAGACTATGGAGGTACTTGGGCGGCGCCAATATCAAGCTTAATGATTGAACAATATCTAACTGGAGAGATTAAGAGAAAAGACAAACAGAAACGGATAACAAATGCTTCATTTTTAGAGATATATGAGGGCAAAAAGTAGCATATTTCAAAATATTGATTGGACTATATTTTGGGTGTATACCGCATTGGTGCTCATGGGGTGGGTTAATATTTATGCCGCTACTTATAATGAGCAACACCAATCAATTTTTGATTTGAGTATGTCTTACGGCAAACAAATGATATGGATTATAAGCTCTTATCTTTTGGTGTGGATTGTACTGATGCTAGACCCAAGATTCTTTTCACGCCTTGCATATCCTATCTATGCTCTCTGTATGGCTTTGTTGATTGGTGTCCTGATTTTTGGAACCGAAATAAAAGGAGCTAAATCATGGTTCACGTTTGGTAGTTTTTCCTTTCAACCTTCAGAACTCGCTAAGTATGGAACTGCTCTAGCACTCACGTATTACCTTAGTTCACTAGGGAAAAAGTTCCAAGGAATTTTTGTTAGAATAAAAGCTTTTATAATTCTGCTAATTCCAGCAGGACTCATTTTATTGCAACCCGATACGGGCTCTGTTTTAGTCTATGCTTCTTTTATTTTTGTTATGTATCGAGAGGGGCTAAGTGGTAATATTCTATTAATTGGGTTAGGTGCAGCGGCACTATTTGTATTGGCTTTATTGCTTAACTATACCACCTTTGATTTGCCCTTCGAATTGCAAATTTCTGGACAGACTTTAATGATTATTGTTGTTGGGATTATATGTCTCCTTATCCATCAGATGTTTCGTAAGGATAAAGGAATTAAGATTGTTATTATTTTAGTCTTTGGAGTTATCGCTGGTTATGTGTATGGAGTAAACTATATGTTTAATGATGTATTAAAATCGCATCAGCAGTCCAGAATAAATGAGTTGCTGGGAATAGAGCACGACATCACGGGTGCTGGTTATAACGTGCATCAATCCATGATTGCAATTGGTTCGGGGGGGGTGTTTGGAAAAGGGTTTTTAGAAGGAACCCAAACTAAGTTCAATTTTGTACCTGAGCAAAGTACTGACTTTATTTTTTGTACAGTTGGGGAGGAATGGGGATACTTTGGGAGTCTCGTAGTCATAGTTCTATTTCTGGTATTGCTCTTCCGAATAGTAATAATAGCTGAAAGGCAACGGTCTAAATTCTCAAGAATTTATGGCTATTGCGTTGCCAGTATTTTCTTTTTTCATTTGGCTATTAATATTGGGATGACCATTGGATTAGCTCCTGTAATCGGAATTCCATTGCCCTTCTTTTCCTATGGCGGTTCTAGTTTGTGGGCATTTACTATTCTCCTATTTACATTCGTAAAAATGGACTCAGAGAGAATGCATATTTTGAGTTAAAAGCAGGTTGAATTTTTAGTGTTGATTGTTTTGCGCTTCAATAAAAGGGTAGCTGAAAACAAATAATTCAAAGTTATTATAGACTTGAAGCTTTCTGATTCGTTTGCGTATCCAGTTCAGTAGATATTTGAAATAAGGTGATTTTGGAAAAACTTAGAACATTGACAGTAACTGATGGAAGCATTCTTTTTCCTTTCTCAGTACCTGCTTTGCGAAACTTTGCGTTACAGCTAATGTGCGGTTATCCATTTAACCGACGGATAATTAAAGACTCCTACTGCTTCACAAAATTCAAATTCGAAAAATGAAAATCGGGATTAGGTAAATCAATAGCAAAGCCACTAACTTTTCCAGCTTCTACTTTAAAATTCGCAAAACCACGTGGTAAAAATTCGTCGTTAAACTTAAATACAAACGAATCGTTTTCCCAATGATTACAAGTTGCAGTAAATAATATTTTAGCGGGTTCTAAAACCAGTTTGAGTTTAGCTTTTCTACCTTTTCCTTCTATTGAAACAGTAGCGTTTCCATAGAATTTATCCGAGTAAGTTCCAACATAGTTTTCTAAAGGTGCTGAAGGCACAGTTTCTGTTTTACGGTCTTTATCCTGTTTGTTCATTTTTACCGCACTCAAAGAATCTGACCTTTTACTATAGCTAGAAAAATCTTTAGACCAATCTCTTTTCGCTTCTCCAAACGCCTCATCCAACAATTTGTACATAAGAGCAGTACATATCGAAGACATGTCATTAGTTAATACTACAATCCCCATATTTTCTTCAGGAACTAGAGCAACTTTAGTAATGTAACCTGGCAGTCCACCACCGTGATGAACTACTTTTTTACCATTATAATCCATTAAAAACCAACCAAACCCATAACCCTTAAAATGAGTGCCAATAGATGCATCAAAGCTTGAAACAGGTAATGGATTTTGCACACTGAAAATTTTTCGAACAGTACTGGCTTTCAATAAAGTATCTCCATGGTGAATGCCTTCATTTAGCCAGAACTTAGTCCATGTCATCATGTCTACTACATTAGAATTTAGCGCTGCTGTAGCTCCACTGTTATCATAGTTTATTAGTTCCTGGGGTTTACGTTTTAAATGGGGATAAGCAATTTTTGTATTTTCTTTGTATTTTGTAATAGAAGAAATAGTTTGAGTCATTCCAAGTGGACTCAAAATCCTGGTATCTACAAATTTGTCCCATGTCATACCTGAAACCTTTGCAATTACTTCCCCTGCAGTAATAAACATTATGTTTTGATATCCAAATCCATTTCTAAATTCATAAGAAAGTGGCAAATGCTGAATTCTAGTAATTATTTCTTCTCTACTATAATTTGAGCCATACCACAATAAGTCACCATCAAATGTCTTAAGTCCACTTCGATGGCATAGTAAATCTTCAATGCTCATCATATTGGTGACTACAGGATCACTTAGCTTCCAATTTGGTAAGTGTTTAGTCACTTTATCATCCCAGTTTAGTTTCCCCTCTTCGACTAACATTCCTATTGAAGCAGCCGTAAACGCTTTCGATAAAGAAGCAATACCAAACATGGAGTTTGTACTAATACGTTGAGGTTCTCCAACTTTACTCACACCATAACCTTGCTGAAAAACGATATCACCATTCTGAATAACGCCGATTGCTAAGCCAGGCATATTAAAATCACGCATCGATTTTTTTACATAATTATCAAATTTGCCAAAATCAATTTCTTGAGCATTAGCGTTGATTGCAAATACAAAAGTTAGGAGTAGGATTAATTTAATTTTCATCTTGTGAAATTATTAAATCGAATCAAGAACTAGGTAATAAATTGCTGTTTTTTGATAAAATGACTGCCAACCATTTTTCACATTATATTGTCTAAGTCTATATACCTGATTAACATTGTATTTTGGTCACAATTATGCTCAAAAAGGCAGTATTTATAATTCTTATTATTACTTGCGGTTTCGTATCGAAAGCCTATCATATAGTGGGCGGAGACATGACCTATAAATGCCTTGGAAATAATAGTTATGAAATAACTATGATTGTTTATCGCGATTGCAATTCGAATGGCGCAAAGTATGATGATCCTGCTAACGTTGCTATTTATAACGACACGTTATTTAAAAACCTAACATTAGCACCAGTAGACATTAGTGAATTACCTGCTAATATTTACGATCCTTGTTTTTCGGTTCCGTCAGGCGTTTGTGTGCAAATTGGTTATTATAGAAAAACGATTTATTTACCACCAAACAGGAATGGCTATACAATTAGTTACCAGCGTTGTTGCCGAAATAGCTCACTTAAAAACATTAGTACTCCAGAAAAGGTAGGAACTACATTAACTACAAATATTCCGGGTTCATTGCGATACGGATGCAATAATTCACCAGTATTCCAGAGAGCCCCTCCAATAGCTATTTGCCTTGGAAGTGACTTTAATTTTGACCATAGCGCAACTGATGAAGATGGAGATTCGTTGGTTTATAAATTTTGTGATCCATTTACCGGAGGGTCTGATTTATATCGATTTTCTGGGCCTCCCAATGGCATAATGCCTATTCCAGCTACAAAGCCTCCCTATAATACTGTGCCTTGGAATGCAGGTTATTCCGCAAACAATCCATTTAACATAGCAATTCCATTTCAGATTGATCCAAAAACGGGTAGAATTACAGGAATTCCTAGACAAACAGGGCAGTATTTGTATGGTGTGTGTGTAGATGAATATCGCAACGGTATTAAAATTGGCACATCGCGAAGAGAATTTCAAGTTAACATTGTAATCTGTGAATCGAATACTGAGGCCAAGTTTAATACTCCACTTCCATGCTCTGGAATGGAGCATGAGCTATTAAATAATAGTATTACGTCACGAACATTTCAGTGGGATTTTGACATGGACAACCCTGGAATGTTAACTTCCATAACTCAAACTCCAATAGTTACCTTTCCTGATACGGGAACGTTTAGAGTGCGTTTGATTGCAAACCCTCAATTTGATTGTGCCGATACTATTGAGAAGTTGCTTCAGATATACCCGCCATTAAATCCAAAGGTTTTGGGCCCTCAATATGCGTGTTTGTCAAATCCTAATTTTAAATTTTCTGCTGCTGGTGAATACCAGCCTTACACAAAAATTTACTGGACATTTAGTGAAGGTTCGAGTATAAGAACTGACACAGGAGAAGTTACTAAAGTGTTGAATTACCCGCAACTTGGTGAATTTGAAGTCCATATGGAAATGACTCATGCAATTTGCAGTGCTGCGATAAAATTGAGGCCAGAGGTTATCGCAAATCCCGAATTAGACCTTGCTACTAGAAATACTGAAGGCTGCGCACCCTTATTAGTTCAATTAGAAAATTTGTCAAAATCAGAAAGTCCCTTAGTCACTAAATGGACATTTACAAGAAACTTACGCTCAAGTTCAACTTCAACGAATGCTCAAGAACGCTGGAGATTTGTTGAACCGGGCAGTTATACAGTCTCGTTACTCACCTATACTGTCGATAAATGTAGAGATACCATTGGGCCTATTTATATTCCGATCGAGGTTTATGAAAGCCCATTGGCTAACTTTTCTTTGTCCGATTCGGTTATAAGTGTTTTTAATCCTGAAGTAGAAGTTTTGGCAAGTCCAAAAAGAGCTACGAAATGTGAATTGTTTGTTGGAAATTCTTTGTCTGAAAATGGCTGTAGCGGTTTTTTTATTTTAGAGGAACCGGGTATTTATAGAGTCAGTCAAATGGTTACCAATGAAAATGGATGCACCGATACACTGTCTAAAACAGTTACGGTAGAAAATGAATATGCTTTTTTTGCTCCAAATTCGTTTACTCCAAATACCGATGGAAAAAATGAAGAGTTCAGACCAGTTGTAATAGGTGCTAAAGAATATCTACTTACTATCTACGATCGATGGGGAAATACAATATTTACCTCCAATGATCCTAAAATTGGCTGGGAGGGAATGAACTCTGAAAAGCAAGAAATAGCTCCAATTGGGGTTTATTTGTATCAAGCAAGGGTTATGGATTATTTGGATGAGTTTCATTTTTACAGCGGAGAAGTCAACCTATTTCGATAGAATTTTGAATTTTTAATGTTGAGTGGTGCGTGTTGAGTTTCCAGTTTTGAGAATGAAAAATTCAACCTTAAAAATTCAAAATTTAATTACTTCTCTTTTCTAAGTTTGCAATCCAAAATATATTGCAATGGAATTTCAGAACATACTTACAGAAACTCAAGGAAGCATTCAAACGATTACAATTAATCGTCCTAACCAATTGAACGCATTAAATAAACTAACAATAGAGGAATTGAGCACTGCCTTTAAAGCCGCAGAAGCTGATGCCCTGGTTAGAGTGATTGTAATAACGGGCTCTGGAGAAAAAGCCTTTGTTGCAGGTGCAGACATTAAAGAATTTGCGAATTTTAATGTTGAGCAAGGTGCAGAATTGAGTCGAAAAGGACAAGAGGTTTTGTTCAACTTGGTTGAGAACCTAAGAACACCCGTAATTGCAGCAATCAATGGTTTTGCACTTGGTGGAGGTCTTGAATTGGCTATGAGTGCTCATATCAGAATTTGTTCTGAAAACGCTAGAATGGGTCTTCCAGAAGTAAGCCTAGGTGTTATACCAGGTTATGGTGGAACACAAAGATTGCCGCAGTTAATTGGAAAAGGAAGAGCGAACGAATTAGTATTTACTGCTCAAATGATTGATGGTGCTAGAGCTCATGAAATAGGATTAGTAAATCACTGTGTTGCTCCAGAAATTTTAATGGAAACAGCACTTAAAATTGCAACTAAAATTTCCAGAAATTCTCCTACTGCAATTGGTTTAGCGATTGAGGCTATTAATGCTGGTTTTGTTGATGGAACTAATGGTTTTAATGCTGAGGTTGATGCGTTTGGAAAATCCTTTGGAACCGAAGATTTTAAAGAAGGAACAACAGCTTTTGTTGAGAAACGGAAACCGAGTTTTAGTGGGAAGTAGTTCAACTTTTCGTAGAATATTATCTAACAACTAGTTTAACAGGCCCAAATTATGGTCTTTATTAGTTAGTAGCCTATTTATTAATATTCACATCATTCTCTAGTTTGATAAGTTCATCTTTTCGGTACTCGATTATATGGCCTTCGGGGTAAACCTTATCGAACTAATTTATAAATAAAAAAAGGTGTTCCCCGTTATAGTTAGCAGTGCATTCTTCCATTTTCCTCGTGGTACTTTGTGCTATTGAAGCACCTTGGCCAACCCATTAAAAAGACATCAGATGTGTGGTCTCCTAAAGAATCCATATGAGCCAAAAGCGAGTCAAGTTATTTTAAATATTCCTCAGTAATGGGTTGATTTTCTAATAACTGGTCATTAAACGTTGTATCAGTTGTAGGTCGAAAAAAAACATACCGTGAATCGTTTTTAATTCATGTATTTAAAGTCTGTTGAAGCAATCCCTGAATTTTGTGGGACTCCAATATTTAAATAAGAATTCGTTGAACCTCTACCCTGAGCTTGACACTGATATGCGAAAAGGAGGCAAAGATTAAACGTTAGAACTATATTTTTCATAAATGTTTATTGTCACTAAACACTATAATGAATATCCTTCTCGGGAATTAATTCCAAGTTTTTGTAACGACGCATCACTTGAGTTAACGCAACGACATCTTTCTCACAATAGTCTTTGATACGCTTCAGGTCTTTCTCAACGTAATAAACATCCCCTACCATACTTCCATCAATATCATCCTTTGGAGTTGGAATATCAAAAATTGCAGTTAGTAGATTTAGCGAAGTATAGTTTTTATAGTCTCCAAATTTCCACAATTCTAGCGTATCCAAATGTTGCACTTCCCATGGTTTTTTGCCTGCAATATTCAGAATACTAGGAAGTGGCAATCCATTAACTAATAGTCGCCTAGCCATATATGGAAAGTCAAATTCTTTGCCGTTATGAGCACAAAGCAATTGATAAGGGCTACTGTAATAATCGTTTAGCATTTCAGTGAACTCTTGCAGTAGTTCAAGTTCATTGTCACTGTAAAAAGACTTTAGTTTAATTGCTCCTTCTCTAATATAACCCACAGAAATACATACGATTTTACCGAATTCAGCATAGATTCCAGCTCTGTTATAGAGTTCTTCCGGAGTCTCTTCGTTTCTAGCTAGAAAGCCAGCTTTAGTATCCCAAAGTTTTCGAACACGATCTGGAACGTCTTTATAGGCGGAACATTGAGGGACGGTTTCAATGTCTAGGAAAAGAACTTTATTTAGATCAATTTTATCTAGCATGGTCAATTAATTTAGACTAAAATTAAGCTATTCTAGCAGACTACCATTCTACTAAGATTTTCCCCATGCTTTTTCTGCTTTCTAAAAAATCATGTGCTTTTCCAATTTCGTCAGCCTTAAATACTCCTCCTACATGAGGTTTGCAAATTCCTTTTTTATACAAATCAACTACCTGATTCATGCAAAAATTCATCAGTTCTGGTTTTTCATCCGCTATCCGCAGCATATTTACTCCTGCCCATATTTGTGATTTCATGATATGACCTACCGGAGAATAGAAACCAAATCCAAAAGCAACTTTTAATAAAGAAATAATTCCTTTTTTTTCTCTAGAACTCGCACCAAACGGGACAATTCTACCACCATAACCTAATATTTTTAGTGATTTCTTGAAATTAGAACCTCCAACCGGATCAAAAATAACATCGACTCGCTTTTGACCTCTGATTTTCTTGATTTCCTCAGCAAAGTCATTTTCGATATAATTGATTGGATAATCGACTCCAATAGATTTAAGGTATTCCAGTTTTGTTGTTGAGCTAGTAGTGCCATAAACCACTGCTTTTTTCCATTTCATAAGTTGAACAAGGGCAGTTCCAACTCCACCTGCTGCAGCATGAATTAATACATGTTCACCGGGATAAACATTGATTGCTTCAAATCCTGAAAACCAAGCAGTACAATACTGAGTTGCCATTGCAACGGCTTCACCGTTGCTCATTTCTTCTGGAATTTTTGCAACTGCTAACTGAGGAGTCACAACCTTTTCTGCATAAGAGCCAAATCGAGTAAAAGCAACAACCCTGTCCCCAACTTTTACTGTTTTTACAAGTTCGCCAATTTCTAAAACTGTTCCCACAGATTCATATCCCAACACCGCTGGAAGTGGAGGGCAATCGTTGTAAATTCCTTTTCGGGCCATTACATCTGCGAAGTTTAACCCAAATGCATCCACCTGGACAAGTACGTCATTAGCTTCTGGTTTTGGATCAGCTTGTTCAGCCATCTGGAAAGCCTTTTCTCCAGGGGCTCCAAATTTTTTAAGTTGAATAACTTTCATATTAATTGTGCATTAAGCGTAATAAGTTCCTTTGTGAATCTTTCTTTTATTGAGTTTTCTAAAGCCTCAATATTAAAAATGGTTTTTTTTAAAAACTGCTGATGTCCTTTAGAATCTGGTTGAAATGGTTTGTGATTGATTGCGGATACTATTTCTTTAATGTTCTGAACTTCAGACAAAGTTTCACTTTCAAAAAAAGTATTTGATATTTTTTCCCAGATGTATTCTATTGCTGCCTCACTAGGATGAATAAGATCTTTTGTATAAAAACGATAATCTCTTAAATCATCAATAAGCCATTCATATCCAGGAATGTAATGTGTATTTTTTGTTGCTTCGATTATTTGATGAGTTGCTGAAATTAGTTCAGCTTTAGAGCGGTTATTTTCGATAATTCCATCTTTTATATGTCTTACAGGACTTATCGAAAACAAAACTTGTAACGATGGATTTTCTTTTTGTAGCAAGTGTAAGGTTTCAATTCCGATTTGAGCGATTTCATTACTAGTGGAGAAGTTTTTTTTGAAATTAGACGAATCGATTTTATGGCAATTAGCAACAATTCGTTCTTCGTTTGTGAGCTTATACCCCCACGCAGTTCCAAACGTTAGAAAAAGATGACTAGCTGTTTTTAATTGGAGTTGAAGGTTAGATTGCTGTTCATTTAAGGATTTTAAAAGACTGGATTCATTTTTATGAAAATGCTGGGAATTATGCAACCAAGAGAAATACATATTATTTCTGAAGACCAAATCATTCGCTGTGTAAGGCTGGTTTTGTAGTGCTCTATTAAGAATTTCATAAATTGGAATAGGGTGAAAAATGATTCCGTTGGAATTTAATGTTGTTTTGAATTTTAAAGATTGGAATTTTTTACCAATATTTTCCGCAAAACAACTGCCTATAAAAAGTAGGTTAGATTGTAAGTTTAACTTCACTCCAGAACTCTTCCAGTTTAATTCTGTTCTAAATTTCATCGCTTTATTTTAAGTTTCCCTAAATGCTGGAATCCTAGCATTTGCAGAGTTCAAAATTGGTCTAAATTTGAGAGAAATTGAATTAGAATATTATATGACTTCTCAAGAGTTGAATGAAGAAGAAAAAGTCATAGAGTTCGACCGAAAGAATCGTTGATAATGTTGTTCAGAAAGTAATTCAATATTAATTAGGCTTTTTCAAGTGTAAATGTAAAGGACGAGCCTTTATCAATTGCGCTAGTAACGCTGACAGTTTGGTGATGAGCATCAATTATATGCTTTACAATTGCTAAACCTAACCCTGTTCCTCCAATATGTCTTGATCGGCTTTTGTCGACTCTATAAAAACGCTCAAATAGTCTTGGAAGATGCTTGCCTTCTATTCCAATACCATTATCCTTAACTTCTACATTAATTAAAGGAGAATGAGTTGTAAGGTCAATTTTTGTAGTGCCTCCTTCTTTACCATAATTTATACTATTCACGAGAAGGTTAGTAAGAATCTGATCAATTTTAGCTTTATCAGCCGTCACGTTTACCACTCTCGTTTTTGGGTTATTGATTTGTAGTTTTACTTTTTTATCTTTTGCTTTTTCTTGAAGATTGTCAGCCACATGATATGCCAATTCTACTAAATTGAACTTTGTAATATTCAGGTAGTCTTTGCCAACTTCAAGTTTTGTAATTCGATCTAAATCTCTAGTTAGATTCTCTAATCGCTCCACATTATTAGCAGCTTTTTGTAAGAATTTATTGCGTATTGACTTGTCATCAACGGCCCCTTCCAAAAGAGTAAGAATGTTTCCCTGGATAATTGTGATTGGCGTTTTTAGTTCGTGAGATAGATTGCCAATAAATTCTCTTCGAAATTCGGCCTGTTCTTTTAGATTCGAAATTTCTTTGCGATAATCTCCTGCCCAGTTTTCTACGTCTTTATTCACCTCTCGGAAGATGTCTTTATTCATATCAACCTTCAACTTGGTTAAGGGTCTACCGATTTTTTCTTGATGAATACTTTTGTATATGAGCTTTATTTTTTGATCTATAAACCGCTCCATTAAATAGTAGAACATCCCATAGGAAGCAAAAAAGATAATTATAGGAAAAAGTGCTAGCAACCCAATGCTTACCTTAAAATTGACTGATAAGACAGAGAATACAATAACAAAAACACCCGCAACAGTTGCAGTGAATAACCCCGCCCTAATGGCGATTTTACGAGGTGTCAGGATTTTCATTTATTTACCGAATTTATACCCTACGCCTTTAATCGTCTTGATATATTTATCGCCAATTTTCTCTCTTAATTTTCTAATATGCACATCAATTGTTCGGTCTCCTACAACGACCTCGTCTCCCCAAACAGAGCTTAAGATAATTTCACGCGTAAAAACTTTACCAGCCTGAGATGTTAGTAAACTGAGTAGTTCAAATTCTTTTTTAGGCAAATTCAACTCCTCACCATTAACCTTCACAACATATCGCTCTCGGTCTATAAAAATGCCCTGCACATCTTCTTGGGCAATTGGGTTAGAAGGGGACCTTCTTAACATTGCTTTAATGCGAGAAATCAATACTCTTGGTTTAATCGGCTTAGATATATAGTCATCTGCCCCAGCATCAAAACCTGCAATTTGAGAATAATCCTCACTTCTAGCAGTAAGAAAGGTAATATAAGTATTTTTTAATTTTTTGTTGCTTTTTAGTTCGATACAGGTTTCCATTCCGTCCATTCTCGGCATCATAACATCAAGGATAATAAGGTCTGGAACGACTTTGTCTGCAATTTCTAAGGCCTTAATGCCATCTTCTGCAGTATAGGTTTCGTAACCTTCTTTTTTCAAGTTATATTCTAAAATTTCGAGAATGTCTGGTTCATCATCTACAAGTAAGATTTTGTGCTTAACTTCCATCGTTATGTTCTTTTTTGACTTTCCAAAAGTTGACTTATCCTTTCCCATGCATATTAATATAAGGTTATGTAAAAATTAACTTAATATTTCAAAGAAAACACATTTGATTGTCTTTTATTTAGTGACTATAGATAGTTCCTAACTATCTTGAAATGAGTTTGTTTGTGTTTCTGTATGGTAAAATCATGCTCACTTTCCAGCGTTGCATCGATGTTGTTGTAGGCTATTGTCTCATAACATTATTATAACCATCAATTAACTAAGTCGAAAAGCAATTTCAAGAATGCTTGGTGTTCATTTGCATCAGATTTAATACTAAAAAGAATCTTTTAAAACAATTAAAATGAAAAGAGCAAATTTGACAATTAAGACGTTAATGATGGCAGGATTGTCACTTGCCGTAGTCGGTGGCATGACATCTTGTAAAAAAGAGGGTTGTACTGATTCAACTGCAACTAATTATGACGAGAAGGCTAAGAAAGACGATGGTTCTTGTATTGCGTCAACTCCAGTTGTTTCTACACCAACACAGGGTGCTGAAACTAAGACAGGAAAAATTTCTGCTGATGAAACTTGGAATGCAGATAACATTTACACATTAAATGGAAAAGTAGTTGTAGAAGATGGTGTAACACTTACTATCGAAGCAGGAACTATTATCAAAGGGGCTGAGGGTCAAGAATCTGCTGCTTCAGCATTAGTTGTTGCTCAAGGCGGAAAATTAATGGCGGAAGGTACTGCTGAAAATCCAATTATATTCACTTCAACTTTAGATGATATTACGTACGATCAGAAAGTTGGTACAAACTTGAAGAAAACGAACAATGAGTTATGGGGTGGTATTGTAATCTGTGGCAAAGCAAAGGTTTCTACAGAAAATGGTGATATTGAAGGAAACATTGAAGGAATAAATCCTTCAGATGGATTTGGTAAGTATGGTGGTGCAAATGATGCTGATAATTCAGGTTCATTGGCGTATGTTTCTATCCGACATGGAGGAATTTCTATCGGTGAAGGAAATGAATTGAACGCACTTACTTTAGGTGGAGTTGGAAACGGAACTAAAATTTCAAACATTGAAGTGTATGCGACTCTTGATGATGGTATTGAGTGTTTTGGTGGTTCAGTTGATATTACTGATGCACTAGTATTCTATCAAGGTGACGATGGATTGGATTTAGATCAAAACTATTCAGGGACTATTTCCGGATTTGCGGTAATTCACGGTGACGGAATTGGAACTGATGAAGGTTTAGAAGTTGATGGACCAGAAGGTTCAACGCATTCTGCCGGTAAATTCACAATTACTAATGGAATCTGTAAGTCTGAAGGTACTGAAGGAACTCCTGGAGATTTTAAATCAGGTGCTCAAGGAAACGTAACTAATGTAACTTTCATGTATTCTAGTGCTTCTAAAAAAGCAATTAAATTCAGAACGAAGTTTGTTGATCCAGGTACAGATTGTACTCATAAAGGTGATGCATACAAGAATTTAATTGATGGTATGCTAGTGTTTGCAGGTGTTAAAACTGATGCTGATGCTTCTGTATATGATGGTGATAAACCTGACACCCCAGTTTGTGTTACTGAATTAGATGCCGCACAACTTTCGGGAAAAGGAAAAGTAACGATCAATGGTGCTGGTTCTTCTTACGATTACAAAACCAAATTTTCTTGGGGAGCTGCTGCAAATAATGGCGAGCTTAACTAGAAAAACACTTAACTATTTGGTAATATACTGTTAAACTAAATGGTAATACAAGGCTACCCTGCTGCAATACTTTTGCAGCAGGGTTTTTGCATCCTACTATAACACTATGAAAATGAATAAAATACTCAGTATTCTGCTTCTTATTTTTTCAATGACGACTGTATTTGCACAGCAAAAACAGGGTTTTGTAAGAGGTAATATTTTAGATGGCGACTTTGGAGGTGCACTAATTGGCGCTACTATTTCTCTTACAGATAATCCTAGTAAAGGAACAATTGCAGATTTAGATGGCAACTTTTCTCTTCCATTAGATCCAGGACCTTATAAAATTAATGTTTCTTTTATTTCATATGCGACGCAAACCTTCGATGTTGAGGTCAAGTCAGGCGAAGTTGCTATCTTAGATGCTACGCTTTCATCTGCAGCTGAAGAACTTTCTGCTTATACAGTTGAAGCAAAAGTTCGAAGAACGTCTGAAATAGCTATGCTGATGGATATGAAAAAGGCAAGTAACGTTACCGATGGTATGTCTGCTCAAACATTCAGAAAAGTAGGGGATAGCGATCTTGGTGGTGCTATGAAAAGAGTAACTGGTGTAACGGTTCAAGATGGAAAACATGTTTATGTGCGTGGACTTGGAGATAGATATACAAAAACTACGCTCAACGGAATGGCAATCCCAGGATTAGACCCAGATAAGAATTCTGTTCAAATTGATATTTTCCCAACAAATGTTCTGGAAAACGTAAGTGTGTCTAAAACATTTACACCTGAATTAGATGGAGACTTTGCCGGAGGATTAATTGATGTGGTTACCAAAAAGTTTCCTGATGAAAAAGCAACTCAGATTAGCATTGGAATGACCTACGTGCCTGGAATGCATTTTAACAACGACTATGTACTTTACAATACAGGAAAAATGGATTGGGCTGGTTATGATGATGGATCTAGAAAACTAGGAATTGGAAAAACCACACAAATACCGAATTCAGTTTTGAATGATGAAAATTTAGAGTCAGTAACTAGAAATTTTAATTCTCAATTAGCAACAAAGAGTAAAACCGCATTACCAAACGGTTCATTTGCCTTCAGCCATGGAAATCAAATAAATACAGTTGATGATCGAACTTTTGGATACAACGTAGTATTCAACTACAGAAACGAAACAACATTTTATGAGGAGTTTGAATCAAATGATTACTTAAAGAATGTTGACCTTTCTAATCCTGAAATGCAAGCGCAAAGAACAAGAGTTGGTCCTATTGGTAAAAACAATGTGCTTTGGAGTGGCTTAGTAACCGGATCATACAAAAAAGGAAAAAGTGCGTATTCCGTGACCCTACTAAATACTCAGGGCGGAGAGTCTACAGCATCAAGACGAATTAATAAGGATGTAGAGCAAAATCAAGCGGTTTTAATAGAAGATATTTTGACTTATCAACAGAGAACATTGTCTACAGTTATGTTTAACGGTAAGCACAAGTTTGGTTTTGTAGAAGTTGATTGGGGTAATGCAAGTTCATACTCACGAGTTTATGACCCTGATTTTAGAGAAACAAAAATTTCTATAACAGATGGTGACACTACTTTGTCTACAGGAACAGGCGCAGGAATACAGCGTTTTTGGAGAGATTTAACTGAGTTCAATAATTCATCAAAAGTGGATGTAAAAATGGAGTTCTCTGACAACTTCACATTGAAGACAGGAGCTGTAGCGACATTAAAATTTAGAGATTTTGAAACTCAAAATTTCAAACATAGACCGGTAAACCTTAGTGATGTATCTATAGATCCAGATTGGTATTTACAAGAAGAAAATGTTTGGCAAGCTTCAAATGATCCTGCTGAATCGTCATCGGGAACCTATACAATTGGAAATTTTCAACCTGCAAATCAGTATACCTCCAGACAAAATTTATTTGCAGGTTATATTGCTGCTGAACAACGAGTATTTAAGAAGTTAAGATTGATATACGGCGTCCGATTAGAGCAGGTTAGTATGTATTATACAGGTGAAAATAATACGGGTTCTATTGTTTACAACGACACGAATACCCTTAATGAATTAAATATTCTTCCTTCTTTAAATACAGTTTATGAATTATCTGATAAAATGAACTTAAGAGCAGCGGCAAATAGAACAGTTGCGAGACCGACATTTAAAGAGAAATCAATTGCACAGATATATGACCCAATAACAAAAAGAACATTTGAAGGGAATATTGATTTAGAGCAAACCTCTATCAACAACTTTGATTTACGTTGGGAGTATTTTTTATCGTCTAAGGAGTTGATTTCTATTGCAGGTTTTTACAAACAGTTTGATGGTCATATTGAAATGGTTTCTTATCTGGTTAGCCCAGATAACATTAAACCAAGAAATAGTGGAAGCGCAGAGGTTTTTGGTGCTGAGTTTGAAGTAAGAAAAGCGATTATAAAATCAAAAGATTCAAGTGAATCATTTTTTAATAAGCATTTGAGTAGATTTTTTGTTTCGGCAAACTTTTCATTAGTTCAATCTAGAGTGGATATGAATAGCGTTTTTGCCGATGATGGTGTTGGCGAAGAAGTATTGACAGAATTAGAGGTAAGAAGAAATAATGCTAGAGATGGGGAAGTAGTTTCAGATTTCAGACCAATGTCAGGACAATCTCCATATGCAATTAATATTGTTCTTTCTTACGACTTACCAGATAATTCAACTAGTGTAGCGTTATCCTACAATGTACAAGGAGAACAATTGACAATAATTGGTTCAGGTAGAGTTCCAGATATATATACTGCATCGTTCAATAGTTTAAATTTCAATGCATACCGTAAGTTCGGAGAAAAACAAAATCACAGGGTTACGTTAAGCGCCAGAAATTTACTGGATGATGATAGAACACTATATTATAAATCGTATGGAGCGGAAACCCAAATTTTCACTTCGTTTAATCCGGGTGTTGGTATTGGAGTAAAATATACTTACACTTTCTAATTTGATATTACATCACATTTCAATAAAAAAATGCCATTGTAGTTTGTAAGGGCATTTTTTTGATAAACGATATACTAAAACAACGTAAAAGTCATAAGGTGTTTTTGCTGTTTTCTTATTGATAATACCCGGAATGATTTCTTGTTAAAATGAAAGAAAAAAATTTCAGGTATTAGGCGGTATGCCAGTAATAAATTGATTGAGATACAATATTGAATATTTTGAATCTCAATTGTACAGTTATAGCTGGGTTTTTTATTTGGTGAAAGTATGATTTTTCAGTATTTTCGGTTCTTCAAATCATGAAAAACTCACTATGAAAACACTTTTAATTCTTTTTTCTATTTTGATTCCAACATTTTTGATTGGACAAGTAACGCTTGATTCAGCCTCTATTATCCCAGGTATTGGTACAAAAGTAGATTATTACATTATGAACAATTCTGCGACTTTTGCTGGGCCAGGAAATGCAGGTACTAAGGAAGTTTGGGATTTCTCAAAAATGACAATAGGCGATTCCACAGACCTTGAGTTTGAAGCTGTTCAAGGTGGATTTCAAGCGGACCCAAGTAACACTAATTTGTGTGAGCAATACACTGGATTTAATGGTGTACGGGTTCAATATAAGTCTACTCCAGCTGATTTATACATAATGGGAAACAGAAACGGATTAGTTCAGACGAGCTATGGAAAGGACAGTTTATTAAAGTTCAAGTTTCCTGTAGCTTATAATAACACCAATACTACAGGATATTATTTCGACGGTGGCACTAGGTTTCGTCCAAATCAAAGGAGGGGTGAATACAAGACCACTGTTGATGGTTGGGGTGCTATTCTTTTACCATTTGGAGGTTTAAATGAAATCCTTAGAGTGAAAATTGAAGAGACATATAATGATACTTCTACGTTTTTAGGAACCGAGACCATAATAGCATATTCTAGTACCACCTATGAGTTTTGGCAAAAAGGAACTGGGAGTTATGTAATGAGTATTAAATATGCAGATGAAGATGGGGATTTAGATACAATTGTCACCTATAGAAAACAAGATCAGGTTATCATTTCACCAGTTGATACTTCAACTGAAGACACCACCTCAATAATTGAAATTCAAACAAAAAAGACACTTCAATTATTTCCAAATCCAGCTTCAACACAGATTAAAGTTTTAGGAAATGATATTGCTGCGAATACTAAAGTCCATATTTCTAATATGAGTGGAAGTATTTATGAAGTTTTGGAGTTTAATTCTGGGGAATTTGATATTTTAGAATTACCAAAAGGAATTTACTTTCTCATGATAGAAGGTGATGAGTATCTGCCTATTCGATTTATAAAACAGAATTAATTAAGATTTTAATTAAAAATCAAAACCTCGTGTACCTTTGTTTACGAGGTTTTTTTATGACCATTATTTTTCTATATGATGTTTCTTGACCCAGCTCTTTGGGCTTTATTTCTGAATTCGTTTCTGGCAGCGACCATTCTTCCGATTGGTTCAGAACCCTATTTGACGGGCCTTATTCTTACCGATTATCCTCCAATTCAATGTTTAGTTTATGCTTCGATTGGAAATACGCTTGGAGGAATTACATCCTTTTATTTCGGAAGATTAGGTAAGTGGGATTGGATAGAAAAATACTTGAAAATTAAAAGAGAAAAGGTGGAAAGCTTTAGTGCTAGAGTTAATCGCTATGGAGTTTGGACTGCTTTCTTAACTTGGTTGCCCTTTATTGGAGACCCTATTGCGGTTGCATTGGGTTTCTTTAGAGTAAAGGCTATTCCGGTATTTATTTTAATGTTTTTAGGAAAGACTTTGAGGTATGCGGGATTGATTTACATTGTTCAGCAAGGGGTGAGTTGAAGTGTTAAAACTAAATCCTTATAATACTTTTTACCGAGTTTCCTTTTTTTAATAATACTCAGTTTTTCTGATGCAAAAAGTGAATAGAATTCAGGAAGCGAAGCACGCTCAGTAGCTCCAACTGAATTGAAAATCAAATACATGAAATTAATCAAAGCTTTCTGAAATTTTGATGAGTTATTTGAAAAATCAGTAATCATTATAAAGCCTTTTTTTTGCAGAATAGACTTGGTTTTATGTAATAAATTATGACAATTAATTTCACTAAACAAGTCCAATATAAACGGAAGAACTACTAAATCAAACTTCTGATTTGTATCCCACTCAAAAATGCTTTTACATTTAAAATCGACCCTTTTTTGGTCTTGAGTTGAAACTCTCTTTTCAGAAAGTTCAATCATTTTTGAGGAAGATTCGACGTAGGTTATCCTAGTTGTTGGGTATTGGTTCAAACAAAAAGACAAAAGTTCTCCACTGCCACCGCCAACGATTAAAATTTGCGCAGGGTCAAGTTTTTTGGTAAGAAAATGTGTCTGTGCTTTAAAAAGCAAATCTCCAAAAACCAGTTTCACAAAAAACAGGTAATATGGAGCTATAAGGTTGTATCCATTCATTTTTCTATGCGGTTTCGAGGTTTCTCAAAACCAAAGTTATGAACAGTGTAAAAGGCCGATTTTATACAAAAAGATGTTCTAGATCGTCTTTTGAGTAACGATACTTCTCTTTTAATTCGTCTTCACGAATAAATTTGAATGCATCATTATTCAGTAGTAAAAAGTTACTTTTTCCCTTTTGTGCTTTAGCTTTCTTTCGATTTTTAAAGTTTGTAATTCGTTTTAAGGTCATTGATGTTTAATTTGCTGCAAAAGTAGCGATTAAATCAATGTAAGTCAAGCACTTGCTTCAGTCCGGTGTTAATAATTTTCGCACTTTTTGTTAAATCTTCAACAGTGTGAGCTTCCGATACAAAACCGACCTCATATCCAGAAGGGCCCATATAAACTCCATTTTCTAAAATGTAGCTATACAACTCCTTGAAGAAATCCATTTTAGCACTATCAATTTCATCTGCTTTTGTGACTCTATTCGAGCTAAATGTTAACCAAAATATGGAGCCGGCTTGCTGCATATGAAATCCAGATGCTGCAGGAATTCCTTCTGTTACTTTTTCAATGAAAAAGGCGGTTTTCTCCTCTAAGTCTTTGTAGAAATTTGGTTTTAAGCATTGCTCTAAAGTTGCTTTTCCCGAACTCATTGCAACAGGATTTCCAGATAATGTTCCAGCTTGGTAAACAGGCCCGTCAGGAGCAACGCAAGACATGACTTTTTTACTTGCTCCGTAAGCTCCAACTGGCAATCCACCACCAATAATTTTTCCGTAAGTGATAATGTCAGGCTGAATATTGTATAATCCTGCTGCTCCTTCAAAACCAACTCTAAACCCACTAATTACTTCATCAAAAATCAAAAGGATGTCATTGTCTTTTGTTATTTTTCTCAGGAAGTTGAGGTACTCAACATCCTGAACTAATAATCCATTATTCGCTGGAATGGGTTCAATAATAATACACGCTAAATCATGGCCATGTTCTGCGATTGCTTGTTCAATGGCCTCTTTGTTATTTAAAGGAGCTACTAGTGTTTCATTTACATAAGCTTCTGGAATTCCCGCTGAAGAGGAAGTTCCTAAGGTCACCAATCCTGAACCAGCATTAACTAATAAAGCATCTAAATGGCCATGATAGCAACCTTCAAATTTTAAGATTTTGTTTTTGCCAGAATAACCTCTAGCGACTCGAACTGCAGACATCACCGCCTCGGTTCCTGAACTAGTAAATCGAATTTTTTCTATGAAGCGGTTATTCGAAATGATTAAATCACCCAATTCATTTTCGAGTTGAGTTGGGGCTCCAAAAGAAGTCCCCTTGTCTAGCGCTGCAACAATCGAATCTCGAACTCCTCTATGATTATGACCTAGAATTAAAGGTCCCCATGAGCAGCAAAAATCAATGTATTCGTTTCCATCAACGTCGTAAATATGACACCCATCTCCTCTATCAATAAATATCGGATCACCTTTAACTGATCGAAATGCACGCACGGGTGAGTTAACTCCACCTGGGAATAAATCTATTGCTTTCGAATATAGTTTATCTGAATTTTCTCTAATCATGGCTTTGAAGTCCTTTTGTTTATTAGGCTTTACTAATTTTGAGGTTTGCAAAAATAACCTTATTAAGAGGACAAAAAAGTAGTCAAATGGATTTCAGATGGGACAAAAATTTTGCTAAAGAATTAGATAAGAGCGATGAATTAAGCGTTTATCGCAATGAATTTATTTTTCCTCAGCACGATGGAGAAAACTGTATATATCTCACAGGAAACAGTTTGGGGTTGCAGCCAAAAGGTGCAAAAGCTGCATTGCAGCAAGAGTTAGATGACTGGGGAAAATATGGCGTGGAGGGTCATTTCGAAGCTAAGAATCCTTGGTTTGCTTATCATGAAATGTTTGCTGACCCACTTTCTGAAATAGTTGGCGCAAAACCAATGGAAGTCGTGGCGATGAATGGGTTGACCACGAATTTGCACTTAATGATGGTTTCCTTCTACCGTCCAACAAAGGAACGATTCAAAATAATTTGCGAAGGAAAAGCTTTTCCTTCTGATCAGTATGCACTTGAGACACAAGTTAAGCATCATGGATTAAAGCCTGATGACGTCTTGGTTGAACTTGAGCCAAGAGAAGGAGAGCATACCATAAGAACTGAAGATGTTTTAAAAGCCATAGAAGAAGTTGGGTCTGAATTGGCATTGGTAATGATCGGTGGAGTGAATTACTACACAGGTCAAGTTTTCGATATGAAAACCATTACCGAAGCGGGTCAAAGACAAGGAGCTTATGTTGGCTGGGATTTAGCACATGGAGCGGGAAATGTTCCGCTTGAACTCCACGATTGGAATGTTGATTTCGCTTGCTGGTGTTCTTACAAATACTTGAACTCTGGTCCAGGAAGTATTGCTGGAGTTTTTGTTCATGAAAGACATTGCAATAATCCTGAACTTCCAAGATTTGCTGGTTGGTGGGGTCACGATAAGGAAACGCGGTTTTTAATGGAAAAAGGATTTAACCCAATTCGTTCAGCAGAATCTTGGCAGTTGAGTAACGCTCCCGTTTTGGCAATGGCAGTGCATAAAGTAGCAATTGATTTACATTCTAAAATAGGAATGAAAGCCTTGCGTGAAAAGTCACAAAAACTGACGCGTTTTCTTGAGTTTTGCATTGAGCAAGTTTCCGAAAATCACTCGAATGCAATATTTGAAATTATAACTCCAAGCAATCCTGAAGAAAGAGGTGCTCAATTATCTATACTGGTTCATGGTAAAGGAAAGCAGCTTTTTGATTATTTGACAAAAAACGGAGTAATTGCTGATTGGAGAGAGCCAAATGTTATTCGAATTGCTCCTGTTCCAATTTATAATTCGTTTGAAGATTGCTATCGGTTCTCAGAAGTTTTAAATTCGGCTGTTGAATCCGAATAAAATATGGAAGTAATAATTGAAACAGAACGATTTTTAATGCGTGAACTTAAAACCACGGATGCTAATATGTTCTATTCGTTAAATCTTGATCCTGAAGTAACGCGTTACACAGGTGACACCGCTTTTCATAGTATTAGCGAGGCAATGGATTTTTTGGATGAGTACGACGATTATAAAAAACACGGCTTTGGTCGTTGGGCGGTAATGTCAAAAGAAGACTCTGATTCTTGGGGTTGGTGCGGTCTGCATAGAAGAGAAGATGGTTCTGTTGACATGGGCTATCGCTTGTTTCAAGAAAAATGGGGGAAGGGATGTGCTACCGAAGTTGGAAGAGCCTGTGTCAAATATGCGTTTGAAAATCTTAAATTGCCAGAAATTATCGCAGAAGCCGTTTTAGAAAACGCTGCCTCTTTTCATGTAATGGAGCGATTGGGCTTCAAGTATTGGAAGGATGGGGAAGATCACGGATACAAAACCAATATTTATAAAATGACAAAGGATGATTATTCTAAATTGGAAATTTAGTTAAGTCAACTTTTGCACTCCAATTAAAAAATAAATTTGAACTTTATAACCCGTTAATAGTTGCTAAAGGTATTAGGCATATTACTCTTTGGAATCGTAATGATTCGAATATTCTCTAGAATGGCGAATAAAGGGCCGCGTAAAAGCAATTATTTTAAAAAGAAATTTGACGAATAGGTATGGAAAAAGCACTTGTTGTTGGAGCTGGATTAGTAGGAAGCTTGCAAGCTGTATTACTAGCAAAAAAAGGTCACCAAGTAGATGTTTATGATCGAAGAGGTGATATTAGAAATGTTGAGTTTATTGGTGGAAGATCCATAAACTTAGCCCTGTCAAACCGAGGTTGGAAGGCGCTAGAATTAGCAGGTATAGCTCAGGATATTAAAGATATCTCAATTCCTATGACGGGTAGGAAAATGCATGCTGTAAACGGTGATATTACTTATCAAGCATACGGTAAAGAGGGTGAAGCAATCTATTCAGTCCCTAGAGGTGAGTTAAATCGAAAGTTAATATTGAAGGCAGCTGAACATGAAAATGTGAATTTGCATTTTGATATGAAATGTACCGATATAGATGTGAAAAAGGGTTCTGTATCCTTTGAAGATGCAAAATCAGGAGATGAGATTATTACTGAAGCATCCCAGATATATGGCACAGATGGAGCGTTCTCTTCAGTGCGAGCACGACTTCAAAAGACCGATAGATTCAATTATTCACAAGAATATTTGCGACACGGTTACAAGGAATTGATAATTCCAGCAAATGAGGATGGATCTCATAAAATGGATAAAAATGCGCTCCACATTTGGCCACGAGGTGAGTTTATGTTGATTGCTTTGGCTAATTTGGACGGTAGCTTTACTGTAACATTATTCTTTCCATTTGAAGGTGAAACATCATTTGAGAGTTTAGATACAGATGAGAAAATTTTGGCATTTTTTGAAGAAACTTTTTCAGATGCAGTTCCATTGATGCCCACTCTATTAAAAGATTATCACGAAAACCCATCGGCTTCTTTAGTTATAATCCGATGTGATCCATGGAATTACGAAGATAAGGTTTTGTTGATGGGAGATTCAGCGCATGCTATTGTTCCTTTTTATGGGCAAGGAATGAATTCAGGTTTTGAAGATTGCTCAGAATGGTGGCGCTTAGCTGAAAAGCACGGTGATAATTGGGCTGCAATGTTCAAAGAATTTTCGGAAGTTCGTCAACCGAATGGAGATGCAATAGCTGATTTAGCGCTTCAGAATTATATTGAAATGCGAGATTTGGTAGGGGATGAAATGTTCCTTCTACGTAAGAAGATTGAGAAAAAAATCTATTCAAAATATCCTGACAAATGGGTCCCATTGTACAGCATGGTAACGTTTTCTCATACCGCCTATGCAGATGCATTAGCAATAGGTAAAAAGCAAGAAAAAATAATGGATCCAATTATGGCACGAACTGATATCGTTCAAACTTGGGATTCAGATGAAGTTGAGGATGCGATAATGAGTCAATTGTGAGATTAATATTACTATTTGTTTTCTTTTTTGTAGGTAGCACTCTATTTGGTCAAGGTTATAACCGAAAGAATAAAGATGCTTTTCCTCAAACACCAAGGTTCGAAAAAACGGGTTTGTATTTTGGTTTAGGGGCAAATCAGCCATTCCATGTAGCTAGTATTAAGAAGGCTGAAGGAACAAAAATTGGCGATTCTACATTCATAACAAACTCCAGCCCAAGCGGTCAGTTGGGTGTGTTTGCTGAATTTGGAAGATACCACATGATTGAGAATCTTTATTTTTTTCGTTATTGGAATTACGGTATTAATTATCGTTGGATTCATGGTAAAGAAGGGTTCGAAAATCAGATAACTACTTCGACAGGAAATGTTCCACTTTTAGCAGGAGAAAACTCCTTCTCCGATCACTTTCTGAATGCACATGTTGAAATAAGCGGAGTAAATAAGTTGTCTGACAAAACCTTTTTACAACATACAATAGGAGGTCAGGCTGGTTACGGAATACTATCAAAGAGAAACTATGCTACTAATCTTCCGGGATTGGAACAAAAAACTCAAAATCGATTGCATTCTTATATTTACTATCGTTTAGGTTGGGGTGCGCGAGTTTCTAAAAAGCTCATAATAATTCCTTCGATTGAGGTGCCTATTTTGAATGCCTACACGTTTAATTCAGGTAGATATGACATGCCTTATTTTAACAGTCATTATTGGCCTATAACGTTTTCAGTTCGATTCTTATTGTGTCGGCCTTATCGTCTTAAAAACTGTCCACCCGTAGATGCACTTGGCTTGCCAGATGGTTTTGATCGAGATGAGCCAGGTAAGTAGAGTCTTGTAATTATTTCAAGAAAGGATTTCCTGCTTTTTCTTCCTTTAGAGTTGTTTCTGATCCATGACCAGAATAAACAACACGATTTTCATCCAATAAAAGAAGTTTATTTTTTATTGAATCCATTAGAGTATTCATGTCTCCGCCAGGTAAGTCAGTTCGGCCTATTGAGCCTTTAAAGAGCACATCACCGCCAAGAATCCAGTTTTGGTTAATACATTCGAACGCAACATGACCAGGGCAATGACCAGGAAGAAAATAGACATCCAATTTTGTATTACCAAATTCAATTGATTTTCCTTCTTCTAAAACGTATTCAGCTTCTGGTGGAGTTTCAGCAGCTCGCAATCCATAAGCATGGGCCATGTCAGAAAATCGCTCATAAACGGGTCTGTCCAATTCATGCACCTGGGGAATTAAACCCCAAGTTCTAGCAACATAGGCATTACCAAACGTATGGTCTAAGTGGCTATGTGTATTAAGCAACAAGACAGGACTCAATTTATTTTCTTCAATCCAAGCTTTTAGTTCTTCTTTTTCATGCTGCTCATAGCAACCTGGGTCAACAATTGCGCATTGTTTCGTGTCATCATAGACAACATAAGTATTTTCTTGAAAGGGACCGAAAACAAAAGATTTTAGAAAAGTGGACATTTCGTTTGTAAATTTTAAGTCATAAATACGGCAATGCCGCTTAAACAAGTATCAAAAATACATTTTATGACTACCTTTATCGGCCTTTGTTTAGCTGGATTTTGAAACCAATTAATCTTTATATAACAATCTTTATTCTAGCCCTGTTTGGCTGGAGTGAAACCGTCTTTGGACAGTTCAATAATGGTATGCGTCAAAATTTTGGCAAGAGCAGGGTGCAACACGAAGATTTCTTTTGGACCTACTATGAATTCAAGGATTATAAAATTTATCAGTATCGAGGTGGCGAAAAATTATCTGAATATGTTGCTCAAAATTACCGTGAGAATTTAAAAGATATTGAAAAGAAAATTGGCTTTGGATTTACAGGTGAATTGAATTTTATTGTCTACAATAAACAGTCAGAGTACAAACAAAGTAACATCGATTTTGATAATAATGAAAGTGGTACAGGAGGAGTAACCGAAATTGCTAGTTCTAATATCTTTTTATACTTCGAGGGTGATTATAACACTTTTGATTTACAACTTAGGCAGGGTCTTTCAGAAATGTTGGTCAAACGAATGTTTTTTGGAGACAATTGGAAAGAGGTTATCCGAAATGCAACCTTATTAACCATTCCCGAATGGTATACAGATGGTCTGGTTTCTTACATCTCTGAGCCATGGAGTGTTGAAATTGACAACCGAGTAAAGGATGGAATAATGACTAATCGTTTCAAAAAATTCAACCATTTAAATGGAGCTGACAGAACCTTTGCAGGTCATGCAATTTGGAATTATATAGCCGAGGTTTATGGGCCGGAGGTAATTCCGAATGTACTCTATATGGCGAGAGTAAGCAGAAGTATTGAAAGTGGTTTTCTGTTTGTTCTCGGGGCGACATTAAATGATTTGACCAATGATGCCTGGTTGCATTACCAAGTTAAATATGAAATGGACGAGAAAAGTGAGAGCTTTCCTGATGATAAAGAAATATCAATAAGAACGAGCAAGAAAAGAGAGTATTATCAGGTAAGTAAAAGTCCCGAAGGAAATCAGATTGCCTATGTGAAAAATAATGAAGGTAGGTATAAAGTTCAGCTCCTTGATTTGGAGAAAAATCGTCGCAAAACAATAGCAAAAGGAGGGATTCGTTACGATAGACTGCCTGACTACTCCTACCCATTAATTGAATGGAGACCAGATGGAAAAGTGCTGGCAATAATTGAAGAAGAAAAAGCTGAACCATTTTTAACACTGTATGAAATTGAATCTAAAAAGGGTTATGAACGTCCAGTATTTAGGGTTGATGAAGTAGTTGACATGAGCTACTCGAATGATGGTAAAAAGTTGGTTTTATCAGCGACATTAAAGGGGCAATCTGATTTATGGGAATATAATTTAATGGCCAATACAGTTAAAAAATTGACAGATGATATTTACGATGACTTGTATCCAAAGTATACGAATGACGGGAAGGAAATAATATTTTCAAGTAATCGTCCAACAGATTCATTGTTTTCTCATAAAAAGTTTAGAAATGACATGGAGCCTACAAAAGATTTATTTCTTTTTCAAGGAAAGACAAAATCCTTAATTCGGATTTCAGAAACACCATTTGCTGATGAAGTTCATCCTCAACCGTATGGTAAAAATCAATTTGTGTATTTAGGCGATAAAAATGGAGTCAAGAACAGGTATATAGCAAGATTAGATAGCGTAGTTGCAAGTGTTGATACAATTATAAATTACAGGTATGTGGTCAATTCTAGTCCGTTGAGTAATTACGATCGAAATATAAAGGAACATCAGATAATAGCGCCAGAAAACTTAGCAATTGACTTGGTCTATAAGGATAAAAAATATAGACTTTACCAATCGACAGTAGAACGCAATGAGGAAGAATTGAGTGGAGAAATGATCGAAACAGAATTCCGAAAAGAGGGAACAGCAGAGGTGAAAAATTCAAGTGGGGAGAAATTGAAAATAGTTAAAGTTTCAGCAGTTGTCATTGAAGAAGAAAAAGAAGAAGAGGAGGCAATAGTTGACATTGAAGACTACACATTTGGGGGAGAGCAACGGGATAAAATGGATGATGAAAAAAATCAAAATTTTGTAACCGGAAGAGCGAAAAACTCACGGCAAGACACTTCAAAAGTTAAGCTGTTTGATATGCCCCAAGAACGCAATTACAATAAGAACTTTAGTTACACTAATATAACTTCTACACTCGATTTTAATTTTGCAAATCAACTTTATCAGCCGTTTAATGGCGGACCATATACCAACCCTGGAATGGGAATTTTAATGAAAGTGTCTTTATTTGATTTGTTTCAAGATTATAAAGTAGAAGGAGGGGCTCGAGTTGGTTTTAGAAATTCAAGTTTGGAAATGTTTATGGGTTTACACGATCGCAGTAAAAGATTAGACAAATCCTATGTAGTTAAGCGCCAAAGTCTCAAATACGTGACGGAGGTAGCGGCTAGTAAAGTTATAATTTGGAAAGGGGAATACTTGCTAAATTATCCGCTAACAGAGTTTCTTTCTGTACGGGGTGAATTAAATTTCAGAGTCGACAGGACAATATCATCAGCAGTAGAAGATGTTAGTTTAGTTGAACCTAGCTTTATAGTTAGCCAGCCTGGAGTAAAGGTTGAATTAGTATTTGATAATGCAAAATCTAAAGGACTAAACCTATACAATGGAACAAAATTCAAAATATTTGCTGAACGGTATCAATTATTAAATGATATCAATAGTGATTTGAATGTTTTTGGAGCAGATTATCGCCACTACCAAAAAATTAGTAGAGACTTAATCTGGGTAAGTCGAGTGGCTGCAAGTACTTCGTTGGGTAAGCGAAAACTAGTTTATTATCTTGGTTCAGTAGATGATTGGATCACGTTAAACCCAGCTAAAGAGAGGTTCAATAGACAAACTCCAATTGCTCAAGATCAGAGTTATACTTTTCAGGCACTTGCAAGTCCAATGAGAGGCTTTATTCAAAATGCTAGAAATGGAAATTCATTTGGAGTAATTAATAATGAAATTCGATTTCCTGTATTCCGATACTTTGCACGAAAGCCCTTGAAGTCTGACTTTACCAACAATTTTCAAATTGTTGCATTTGGAGATTTGGGCACAGCTTGGAATGGAAGAACTCCATTCTCTGAAGATAATGAATTCAATACGATTACAGTTGTTGATGGGCCAATAACGATTCGATTAGACAACAAACGAAACCCCATTATTGGTTCGTTTGGAGGAGGCTTAAGGACTAAGCTTCTTGGTTATTTTTTAAAACTAGATTATGCCTATGGTGTAGAAGATGGACAGGTTTTAAAACCGATCTTTCATGTCTCAATGGGTTTTGATTTTTAGATTATGCAAGTAATAATTATCCTGGTATTAATAGGGTTTGTAGCCGGAGCTCTAAGTGGTTTATTTGGTATTGGTGGCGGAGTAATTATGGTGCCAGCGTTGGTCGTATTGCTAGGAATGACACAGCACAGCGCGCAGGGAACTAGTATAGGTCTTATGCTATTGCCGATCGGAGGCTTAGCGGCATACAATTATTATCAGCAAGGTGAATTGAATATTAAATACGGAGCAATTATCGCTGTAGCATTTTTTGTCGGAGGATATTTTGGTTCAAAAATGTCCCTTGGAATATCAGAAATTTGGCTAAAGCGAGCTTTTGGTGTTCTGATGTTGGCAATAGCCGTCAAAATGATAGCATCCAAGTAAATAGAATAAAATCAACTGATTTTTTAGCCTTTTCAAACTCGAACTGTTAGCAAAATGCTCGCTTGTTTCCGTTTGGCCTAAACTTTGACTTTACGTTTGCAATTACTTCCAAAATAAGGATATGAATCGAGCTGTATTTTTTTCACTGATATTAATCTTCTTGCATCCTGTTTTATTTAGTCAAGACCTCAAAAACAAAAATTATTCAGAACTCTTCAACGAGTCGAAATTATTGATTGCTAATCAAAAACAAGAAGCAGCGATTCCAATTTTAGAAGAGATGTATGCTCGGGATAAATCAAACTCAAACGCAGCCTACCTGCTTGCGCTTTGTTATGTAAAATCGTTCAAGAATATAAATAAAGCTATTTCTTTATTGGAGGCTGCTAAAGGTGATTATTCTAAATTTTATGATCGATCATCAGTTAAGGAAAGAGGAGTAAGTGAATATGCCTATTACTATTTAATTATCGCCTATTCTTTGAAAGGAGACTGTAAAAACACCATTTCTACTCTTAATGGATTCTATAAAGTATACTCCTATGAAGATGAATGGTACCTTATAGATGGTCAAAAATGGTATCGTCAATGCGGCAAACATAAATGGAAAGATGAGGATTCAATTAAAATTGCAAATGTCCCAATTGACTCTACTAATGCAGTATTGGACTCCAATTCCGGTTCAAATAAGTTAGTAACTGAAGATACAAACCCCGCTCAAAGACAAGAAAACATCACCAATAGCGTACAAATTATTTCTCCACCAAATTCAATGTCGCCAGGAACAACCTCTCCTTATCGCGATAGATTAAGAAGAGTAGGCGAGGTTGGTGGACCTGAAATAATGACTAGAGGTGTATCACACAATGCAAGGACTTCGCTTTACGGTGTTCAAGTAGGTGCATATATAAAGCCACGTTTTGCAAAAGACTTTAAGGACTTGAAAAACGTTGAAGTGTATATAGATAACAACGGAGTATTTAGGTACGTTATCGGTCGATTTGTTTATCGAACGCAGGCTGATAAATTATTGAATTATGTGCAAGAGGTTGGCTATCAGGATGCATTTATTGTAGATGTTAATACGACTAAAAACTTTAATGAAGAGGTAGTCCGAGTAAATAATCAATCGATTAAACGAGAAATTACGGGAGTTGTAGAGTACCGTGTCCAAATAGGAGCCTTTAAGGAAGAAGATATTCCTGAAGATGTTATGCGGATTTACTTGCAATTTGATGACATTAATGAAAACACTCAAAAGGATCTTACTATTTTAACACTTGGTGAATATGGTGACTATGAAATCGCCAAGGCTTTTTGCTCTAACATTCAAGAACTAGGTATCCCTGATGCTTTTGTTGTGGCTTTCAATCAAGGTAGAAAAATTACTATTGAGGAAGCCAGGGATTACTTAATTAGGAAGCGGGAAGAGGAAATTGAAAAAGCCCGAGAAGAGACTGCGATAGAGCAGAAAGAGAAAAAGAAAAAAAAGAAATAGTCTACTTTAGTCCTTCAGGCTTTCGACCCATTCTTTAATATTTCCTGAATGCAATTCCTTGATTAATTTTTGAATTGAATCTTGCTGATTGTGATACATTAAAAACCCAGTGAAGAAAGTATTATTTAATTCTGATTCCTGAAGTTTTTGAAAGCGCTCTTTATGATTAAACGGTAATAGATATAGTCTGTTTTTATAAGCTGTAAATGTCCTCTGTTTCATTATTGGCCAAATTGTAGTATCAGCGGGCAGGCTGCTATACAGCAAATTAATGCTTTTGCTATAGGCTACCGTATATTCAGAGAATAGCTCGATGTCATCTAGCGTTTCTTTATATCGTCTTACTACTGCACTGTTTTTTCCAAATTGTTGAATCAAAAATTGCATAGTGCCCCTATCTCCGATGTAAGTAGCCATGTTTTCATTGAATACACCATCATCTGCAATGTATACCGTTGCATGAGTCATTTCGTGTACCAGTAGACGCACAAATTTTCCAGTGTCTAATTCAAGCATAGAACTCAAAATGGGGTCGGATAGAATTCCTAATGTAGACCAGGCAATTACTTCTCCTAAGTCGACATCAAATCCTTGGTTTCGTAATTCTTCTAATTCCATACTGCCAGCCGATTTTTCGAAAAATCCCTTGTATTCAAGTTCTCCCAAAAATGGAAATTCCCATTTATAGGCCTCTAAAGAATAAGGTGGACAAGCAGTTAACGCCCATAAAATTGGTTTTCCATTTTGATTGTAATATTTAGTGTAATTGTCACCAGGAGTTAAACCCAGCGTGTTTTTTGCGAATGATTTTATTTCTGGAATTAGTTCCAGTAAAAAGCGGCTTTTAGCGGAAAGGGTGTCGCTTTTTAAAACATTTTCGATTGGAACAGTATTGCTTATAATAGACAGCTGACCTTTGCTTTGCATCCAAAGATATCTGACCATTTCTTGTTGCCAAATAGTAAAAACACCAAAGAGAATTGCGATTAATGAGGCACTTAACTTTCCTTTATTTATTTGCATACGTATAGAGGCTATTCAGCGAAATTAAGGCATAAATTTGCAGCAAAAGTTATTGAATGAAAATAATTGGAACTGTCATTTTAATGCTTGTATTTGTATCATGTGGAGGGGTCGATGCACCACCAAAATCTACTTGGTCAAAAAAGCAATTAGAAGAGAAAAAAGTAATAGTGAAAGAAGTCATGGAAGTCCATGATATCACTATGGCATTCATGGATAAAATCCATAATTCTATTGCAGAATTAGAAGATTTAAAAAGCAAACAAGATTCAATAATTCCAAACGTAGATTCTGCAATTCAACTTTTAGAAATTGCCGATGAACTCATGATGAATTGGATGCGTAATTATCACGAACCAAAAGATACAATTGATTATGCTTCAGCAAAACAGTATTTACTAAAACAAAAAGTAGCAATTCAAGAAGTTGAGGTTGAAACAAACACAGCTTTAGATTTTTCTTCAAAATTCCTTTCAAATGCGAACGATACTCTCAATTAGTTTAATAATCATTTTAACAAGTTGTGATTCAGAAAAGTCTGTGCTTCCAATTCTTGGTCAGCATGATTACGAAACAAGAACGGAAGCAGGGAAGACAATCTCTGATACCATACATTACACTGTCCCCGACTTTTCTTTTTTAGGTCACCGATCGGTTGAAATTAATAATAATACGATTGCTGGAAAAGTAACCATTGTTGATTTTTTCTTTACCACCTGCCCTACAATATGTCCTGTAATGTCAAGGAATATGAAAAAGATTTCTCAAGAATTTTTAGGCAAAAAAAACTTGGCAATGCTTTCTTTTAGTATTGACGCTATTCACGATTCCATCCCCGTATTAAATAAATATGCGAGCAAATTGAATGTTGAAAATGAAAATTGGCATTTCTTGGTTTGTGAAAAGAAGAAAACTTTTGAGCTTGCCAAAGGTTTTATGATTAGTGCTGCAGAAGATAAAAATGCCCCTGGAGGACTAATCCACAGTGGTGCATTTATTTTATTGGACGGCCAACAAAGAATAAGAGCATATTATGATGGAACAAAAGAAGAAGACGTGGACAAAGCAATTGCAGATATTAAAACCTTACTTGATGAAATTTAGTCTGCCTATTTTTTTTCTCACTATGGTTTCTTTAATGAATGGTTGCGGAGATAGTAATAGAGATTATGGAAGTGAACTATATACTAAACATTGCGCAAATTGTCACGGTATTCAAGGCCAGGGACTTCAAGATTTGTATCCACCCCTAAAAGGTGCAGATTACTTAATTGAGAACCAGAGAGATTTGTCTTGTCTAATTCTTTATGGTATCGAAGGTGAAATAGTCGTTAATGGGAGAAGCTTTAATGAAAAAATGCCATCAATTCCGCATTTAAGTCATGTTGATTTGACCAATATCATTAATTATATTTCAAAGAATATCGAGCCATCTGTGAATCGAGTGACACTCAAAACAGTAAAGAACAGGATTTACGATTGTAAATAAAGTGAATCTTTTTTAATAGTTTCTTAAAGTGTAACATTCTTATATTGCGTGAGTGAATTTTTTTTTGGATAAACAATGAGTGAACCGATTCTTAACGCACTAATGCAGCTGTTTGCCATTGTAGCAAATGTTGACGAAGAAATCGGTACTAGTAGGTCATTTGTGCGAATATTCCTTGCTGAAGAGCTAGATGCTAATCAAACAGAGAAATACTTGCATGTTTATGATGATTTTATACAGCAGCATAATTTCAGAAAAAGAGCAAAGGATGGTGCGATAAAACGCACCTCTCGGAACTCAGTAAAAATGCTTCGTATTGCGGCAGAAATCAACCGCAGCCTTACCAAACCACAAAAACAAGTTGCGCTACTTCGTTTAGTAGAATACGTTTATAGCAGAAAGATTTCTACTCAAGAAAACAGAGAGTTTATCGATGTTATTGCTGATGCATTTAACATTGAGTCAAATGCTTTTCAGGGCATAATGGAATTCGTTTGTTTTCACGAAAAAGACAGCAAGCACACTTCGTTATTAGAGGTTTCTTCAACAGCATCAAATACGAATATTAAGCATCTAAAAAGGCAAGGAATTAATGGTAAACTAATTTTTATTTATCTTTCTGGTAGTGGTTTGGTGGCGTTTAAGAAAATAGGAAACTCGGAATTTTTTGTTTCTGGTGTTCCTTTAAAAGATCAACGAATTTATTTAATGAAGAAGGGTTCTTCAATAAAGGGACTTATCGCAAGCCCAATTTATTACAGTAATATTCTTATGTGTTTTACGCAAGATAGTATTACTGTTCCCATTTCGCTGCAGGTGAATAATGCCACCTATAAATTTTCAAATGGAAATGTGGGGATTCAACCGATAAGTTTTAATGCAAATTCTGGTGAACTTACTGGAGTAATGGGTGGGTCAGGAACAGGAAAATCTACTTTGCTTAGCATCCTCAATGGCACTAACGAGCCAAGTACAGGTCAGGTAAAGATTAACGATTACGATTTGTATTCTGAAAAAAATCTACTGAATGGCTTAATAGGATTTGTACCGCAAGATGACTTGCTGATAGAGGACCTGTCGGTTTGGCAAAACTTATTTTACAGTGCCAAGCTGAGTTTTGGAAGCTTAACCCATGAAGCAATAAAACAACGAGTAGATAAGGTACTTTTAGAACTGGGACTTAATGAGATAAGGCATTTGAAGGTTGGAAGTCCTTTAGACAAAAGTATTAGTGGAGGTCAAAGGAAACGGCTAAATATAGCACTGGAGTTGATTAGAGAGCCATCTATTCTTTATGTAGATGAACCAACCTCAGGGTTGTCTTCTAGAGATTCTGAGAAAATAATGGATTTGCTAAAGGGTCTCACCCTAAAAGGCTGCATTGTATTTACTGTTATCCACCAACCATCGGTTGAAATTTTCAGGCAATTTGATCAACTACTTGTCTTAGATACTGGCGGTTATTTGGTTTTTCAGGGAAACCCTATAGATGGTATTAATTACTTTAGAAAAGCAAGTGATCAAGTACTAGCATCTGATGATGCGTTTATCGAGAATGCTGAGCAAATTTTTGATATTCTAGAAGCGCCCATTGTAGATGAATTTGGTGAATACACTACTGAACGGAAATGGAAGCCTAAGAATTGGTACGATCAATTCAATAAAGAGCGAAAACCAGTTCAATTAAATTCAAAAACTAGAGTAATTCCAGAAAGAGACTTTAAAATACCCACTTATTTTGCTCAATTAAAAGTGTTCATAAAAAGGGATGTATTGGCGAAGTTGGCCAATACTCAATACCTTGCAATTAATTTACTAGAGATGCCTGTTCTTGCATTCATAATAGCGGTTTTTCTGCGTTATTATGGACAAGAAGAATATGTGTATAGAGGCAATACTAATTTATTGGCGTACATATTTATTTCAATCATTGTTGCCCTTTTTATTGGACTTTCGGTAAGTGCAGAAGAAATTATAAAAGATCTTGCAATACGAAGACGAGAATCTTTCTTGAATTTGAGTTGGGGGGGATATCTTAACTCTAAAATTGTGATATTGTTCACTCTTTCTGCAGTACAAGTGTTGTTGTATGTTTTAGTAGGCAATACTATTTTAGGGATCAAGGGAATGTACTTTTCATATTGGTTGGTGCTATTTACCGCTGCTGCTTTAGCCAATATAACTGGACTTATAATTTCGGCATCATTTCACAAGGTCGTTACTATTTATATATTAATTCCTTTTTTGATTATTCCGCAAATTATGTTTAGCGGACTATTAGTGAAATATGAAAAGTTAAATCCATGGTTCTCTAGTCAGAAAGTGGTTCCAGTAATTGGAGATATGATGGTTTCAAGATGGCTGTTTGAATCTCTCGCAGTGCACCAATCATTAAATAATCAATTTGACCAACATTTTTTTGAGGCTAATGTTAGATTATCTGAGGCAAACTTTAGAAAGAACTATTGGATACCTGAAATGGAGTCTGCTTTATTGGTTTTGGAGTCACAGTATGGAAGAGTGCTGGATGAAAAAGGTTTCAAGAAACTTAAGTTACTGGTAAATGAAATTAAGAAGCTACCTGAGAAGGAAGTGCAACATTTGAAATTGGAGCTTGTCAATTTTGAAAAAGGGAGCTATTCTAGATTGGAATTAACTAACATTAAGGAATTCCTGAATCTAATTGAGGATTACTATTCGCGCAATTTAAAAAGGGCTTTAAATAAGAAAGATTTGGCTTTTAAGGAAGTTGAATCAAATATTCCAGCAGGAATGACTTTAGAAGAATTTCGCAATGCATATCAAAACGAGCAACTCAATGATTATTTAAATAATAAGACCGACCTTATTAAAGTCATAGTAAGTAAAAATGAAATTATTAATAAAGAGAACCAAACATTTCAGTTACCGAGAGGTGTAAATCCACATTATTATGCCCCTATGAAGTTGTTTGTAAACAGGTACTATCCTACTCTAAGCTTCAATCTTGCAGTGATGTGGGTTGCGATTATGATACTCGGAATTTGCCTCTATTTTAATGTGCTTCCGCGACTCTTAAACTGGAGAAAAAATACTTCAAACTAAATCCATTTTATTCTTGTTGAGATTGTAAGAAAAATTATATTTGCAGCCCGAATTTAGGGCGATTAGCTCAGTTGGTTCAGAGCATCTGGTTTACACCCAGAGGGTCGGGGGTTCGAATCCCTCATCGCCCACTACATGAATGCCGCTTCAGGAATGAAGCGGCATTTTTTTGGCTATTCTACAACTTCAAAAACCATTTCAGTTCCCTTAAACAATCTTCTGGGGCTTCTATATGCCCCATGTGACCTGATTCTTTTAAAACAATTCCATATACATTTTCAGAATGGTTGGTTTGCTTATCCATGGTAGATATAGGAATAACCGGATCTTTTTTGCCAGAAATTAAATGAATAGGATAGGGTGGGAACTTTAATAAAATCTCACGAGATGGTCTTATTTTCATTCCTTCCAAAGCTGCAATAATTCCTTGTTTACTAGTTCTTAATGCTTCGCCCTTTGCGATTTTTATCTCAATCTTTTTAGTCAATCGATATTTTGATCGAAAAAGTTTAGGAAAAGCAATTCGAATAAAAGACTTGTGATTTTCTTTCACCACATCTATTGCTCTTGTTCTATCCTTTTTCTTTTGTATGCTATCGCTTCTGCTTGTGCTAAAAAACAGACAAATACCTGTAGTATAATCAGGGTGCAAATCTGCAAATGCTAGGGCAACATATCCTCCCATAGAATGACCAACTAATCTTGTTTTTCTAATGCGTAGTTGTTTTAAAACAGCTACAACACACCCAGCCATTTCCTCCATAGTATGAGTATACCCAAAACATTCGGAATTCCCATGACCAGGAAGATCGATACAAATTAATCTGTATTTTTTAGAAAGTTCAGGAATAAAAACATCCCACATCGTAGATGTTTCTATAAAACCATGCAGCAGCACAACAGCTATTCCTTTACCACTTTCGGTAAAATGAATTTTAGCTTTTTTGTAAAGAGCGTGAGGCATTAACGATTCATCGCATTCTCAATCGCTTCAGCTTCAAGAGGAATATCTCGCATTAAATTGAAAGGCGCACCGCTGGATTGCACAATCAAATCATCTTCCAAACGGATTCCTAAGTTTTCTTCAGGGATATAAATTCCTGGTTCGCAAGTAAATGCATTTCCAGCCCGCATTGGGGTCGTCCAAGAACCAACATCATGAGTATCTAGTCCGATATAATGCGATGTTCCATGCATAAAGTATTTTTTGTAAGCAGGCCATGCTGGATCTTGATTTTTGATGTCCGTTTGATCTATTAAGCCTAATCCTAGCAGCTCGCTTTCCATAAGCTTACCTACTTCTTTGTGATAGTCTTCTAAATAAGTTCCTGGAACCAATAATTTCTCAGATTCAGTTTTTACGTTAAGTACAGCATTGTACACCTCTTTTTGACGTTTCGTAAAACGTCCACTTACTGGAAAACAACGTGTTAAATCTGAAGCATAATTGGCGTATTCTGCACCGAAATCCATAAGGACAACATCACCATCTTTACAGTGTTGGTTGTTTTCGATATAATGCAAAACACAAGCATTGTAACCTGAACCAATAATAGGAGTGTAAGCAAAACCAGCCGAACGGTTTCTTAAGAATTCATGCATAATTTCCGCCTCAATTTCATATTCCCAAACACCAGGTTTAAGAAAATCTATAACCCGTTGAACACCTTTAGCAGTAATATCACACGCTTTTTGCATTAAATCAATTTCTACCTGTTCTTTTACAGAACGGATGCTATGCATAATTGGTGCTGCCTTTTTATAAGTATGTGCGGGATATTTTTTCTGTAAACTTTCAATAAATCGATCTTCTCGAGTTTGAACTTCAGCATTTGCTCTTAAATGAATGTTGGTGTTGATGTAAATATTTTCAGCTTGGGCCATTATTTTATTGAGCTGAATATCAAAATCATGAAGCCAAAAAACACTCGATATTCCAGATGTGGTAAAGGCAGTTTCTTTAGTTAATTTTTTACCTTCCCAGACTGCTATTAGTTCCGATGTCTCTTTTAAGAAGAGCACTTCTTTATAATGACCTTCATGTGCGTCTGGAAAAAGTACTAGAATACTTTCTTCTTGATCTACCCCCGATAGATACAGAATATCTCTATGCTGTTTAAATGGCATTGTGCTATCTGCGCTAATCGGAAAAATGTCGTTACTATTAAAAATAGCAACAGAATTCGGAGCCATTTGAGCAATAAACTTTTTACGATTGTTAATGTATAGGTTCTTGTCTATAGGTAAATATTTCATATCATTTTTATTGAACATCAAATGTATTAATCCACAAAGAATGTTTGATCATTTTTGTAGGTTTTAGAAGTTAAAGCCACCCAGAAATAAGCCTTATTTAGAACCATTCCAAAAAAGGAATATAAAAAGTTTAAAAACTTCGCTAAAACCAACCAGCGTTTACATTTGTTACTTTTAAATAAAACAAAAAATTATGTCCACATCTAATGGAATGACGTCAATAGCTAGAAAGTTCTTTATGGCGCTTTCCGGCTTTTTTCTTATTATCTTTTTGTTGCAGCATTGTACGATCAACATGATGTCAGTGTTTTCGTCTGAAATGTTTAATTCCGTTTCACATTTCATGGGTACTAATCCACTAGTTCAATTTGCCCTGCAGCCTGTTTTAGCTTTTGGTGTGTTTTTTCATTTGGGAATGGGTATTTATTTAGAAATGCAAAATAATAATGCGCGTTCGATTAAATATGCAATGAACAAACCCTCCGAAAATGCTTCGTGGATGTCACGAAACATGATTATTACGGGTATTATGGTAATGCTTTTTCTTGGTCTACATTTTTATGATTTTTGGTTGCCAGAGTTGAACATTAAGTTTATTCAAGGAGACATGACAGGTCTAAATGATGCAGGAAATTTCAGATACTACGAGGAGCTTCAGCATAAATTTCACGACCCAATTAGAACAGGATTGTATGTTTTAGCGTTTGTATTCTTATCACTTCATTTGCTGCATGGTTTTCAATCCGCATTTCAATCGGTTGGATTTAGATCAAACAGGTGGTCTCCAGTCATTCAGAAATTAGGTAACTCATATGCTATCGCAGTGCCTTTAGGCTTTATTGTAATTGCTGTATATCATTATATAAACGCATAATCCGATTCAGATATTATGACAAAATTAGACTCAAGAATACCAGAAGGTCCGATAGCTGAAAAATGGACAAAACATAAAAACAACATTAATGTTGTTAATCCTGCTAACAAAAGATTAATCGACGTAATTGTTGTAGGAACAGGTTTGGCAGGGGGGTCGGCTTCCGCTTCTCTTGCAGAAATGGGGTATAATGTGAAAGCATTTTGTTTTCAAGATTCTCCAAGAAGAGCCCACTCAATAGCCGCACAGGGAGGGATTAATGCCGCTAAAAACTATCAAAATGACGGTGACTCTATTTACCGGTTATTTTACGATACTGTAAAAGGAGGTGATTACCGCTCTAGAGAGGCTAATGTTTATCGTTTAGCTGAAGTATCTGCTAATATCATTGATCAATGTGTAGCTCAGGGAGTTCCATTTGCAAGAGATTATGGTGGTTTGTTAGACAATCGTTCTTTTGGTGGTGTATTGGTGTCTAGAACATTTTACGCTAAAGGTCAAACAGGTCAGCAACTTTTGTTAGGCGCATATTCTGCGATGTCACGCCAAATTGGAAAAGGCAAAATAAAAATGTACAATCGTCATGAAATGCTTGACGTTGTAAAAGTTGATGGAAAAGCTAGAGGAATTATTGCTAGAAATCTAGTTACTGGTGAAATTGAAAGACACTCGGCACACGCAGTAGTTATTTGCTCCGGTGGTTATGGAAATGTTTTCTATCTGTCAACCAATGCAATGGGGTCAAATGTAACTGCATCCTGGAAAATTCATAAAAAAGGAGCTTATTTTGCTAACCCATGTTACACTCAAATTCATCCAACTTGTATCCCAAGATCAGGAGATCACCAGTCAAAACTGACACTAATGTCGGAGTCATTAAGAAATGATGGACGTATCTGGGTGCCAAGGAAAATTGAAGATGTTGAAGCGATTCGCTCAGGAAAGTTGAAGCCGACCCAATTAAATGAAGAAGATAGAGATTATTACTTAGAAAGACGCTACCCTGCATTTGGTAATTTAGTGCCAAGGGATGTTGCTTCTAGGGCGGCAAAAGAACGTTGTGATGAAGGTTTTGGAGTAAATAAAACAGGAGAAGCTGTCTATTTGGATTTTGCTTCCGCGTTTATGCGCTACGGTAAAGAAAAAGCTATGGTTGAAGGTATCGAAGATGCTTCGCAAGAGAAGATTCGAGAACTTGGAGAAGGTGTTATTGAAGCTAAGTATGGAAACCTGTTTCAGATGTATGAAAAGATCATCAATGAGAATCCATATAAAACTCCAATGATGATTTATCCTGCCGTTCATTACACAATGGGCGGAGTTTGGGTCGATTATAATCTCATGACAAGTATTCCTGGTTGTTATGCCTTAGGTGAAGCAAATTTCTCTGATCACGGAGCAAATAGACTGGGCGCTTCTGCTTTAATGCAAGGACTAGCAGATGGCTATTTTGTTTTACCATACACTATTGGAGATCAATTGGCGGACGATATTAGAACAGGCCCAATATCTACCGACTTACCTGAATTCGCTGAAGCTGAAAAGTCAGTTAAAGAAGGATTGAATAAATTAGTTGATAACAAGGGAACACATTCAGTTGATTATTTCCACAAACGGCTTGGAAAAGTAATGTGGGATAAGGTTGGAATGTCCAGAAATGTAAAGGGCCTTAAAGAGGCTATTGCTGAAATTCAAAAAATACGTTCAGAATTCTGGAGCGATGTTATGGTTCCAGGAGGCGTAAACGAGATGAATTCTGAGTTAGAGAAAGCTGGTAGAGTTGCAGATTTCTTGGAGCTAGGAGAATTATTCGCAAAAGATGCTTTGGAAAGAAATGAATCATGTGGAGGTCATTTTAGAGAGGAATCTAAAACTGAAGAAGGTGAAGCTCTGCGTAACGATAAGGATTTTGCGTATGTATCAGCTTGGGAGTATACAGGCGAGCCGAAAGATGCTATTCTTCACAAAGAAGAGCTTGAGTTTAAAGACATTGAATTAAAACAAAGAAGTTACAAGTAAGCTTTTAACTTTAAAAATACTGAGATATGGATTTAACGTTAAAAATCTGGAGACAAAAAAACAAAGACGATAAAGGTGCTTTGAAATCGTATGACATTAAAGGTGTCTCTCCTGATTCTTCTTTTTTAGAAATGATGGATCTGCTAAACAATAATTTGATTGAAAAAGGTGAAAATCCTGTTGCTTTTGATCACGATTGTCGAGAAGGTATTTGCGGTTCTTGTTCAATGTATATAAATGGTGAGGCGCACGGTCCTGATCGTTTGGTTACTACTTGTCAACTGCACATGCGTAAGTTCAAAGACGGCGAGACTATTCATATCGAGCCATGGAGAGCAAAAGCATTCCCCGTCATTAAAGATTTAGTCGTCGATCGTTCTGCTTTTGATAGAGTCATGAGTGCCGGTGGATTCGTTTCAGTTAATACATCTGGAAATACGCAAGATGCAAATGCAACTCCAATTGCAAAGGCCGCAGCAGACAAAGCATTTGATGCTGCTACATGTATTGGTTGTGGAGCATGTGTTGCTACTTGTAAAAACGCATCAGCTATGTTATTTGTGTCCGCAAAAGTTTCTCAATTGGCATTATTACCCCAAGGTCAAGTTGAGGCTCAGAGAAGAGCAATTCATATGGTAGAACAAATGGATCATGAAGGTTTTGGAAATTGTTCAAATACTGGTGCTTGCGAAGTAGAATGCCCAAAAGGGATTTCTTTAGAGAATATTGCTCGAATGAATAGAGAGTTTTTATCTGCCACAATTACTTCAGAAAGCTAGATATAAACAAATAGAGATTATGAAAAGCCCTATTTTTAGGGCTTTTTTTATGCTAATTGGTTTGGTTTTCTGTTAATAAATTGAAGCTCCGGAGCGAAGGCATATTCTATTTAATCTAGCTGAACTTGTAAGTTTGTTAAACTCAAAACAGTTCTATTAATGCCCACATTTAAAGGTTCTTTAAGTTCAAAACTTCCACAAGTTGGGACAAGCATATTTGCGACTATGTCGGCATTAAGTGCTGAATGCAACGCAATCAATTTGAGTCAAGGGTTTCCTGATTTTGGTGTGGACCCTGTGCTTTTAGACTTGGTAAACAAGTTCATGAAACAAGGCTATAATCAATATGCACCTATGCCAGGAGTTTTGTCATTGCGCCAAGCCCTCTCAGCCAAGTTGGAAAAGGCATATAGCACGTTATATGATCCCGATTCGGAAATTACCATAACTGCAGGAGCAACTCAGGCAATTTATTCGGCCATTTCCGCAGTTGTTAAAGAGGGAGATGAGGTTATCTTGTTCACCCCAGCCTATGATTGTTATGCTCCTGCAATTGAATTGAATGGTGGTAAACCTATTTACATTCAGATGCAAGCGCCCTACTATAACATTGACTGGGAAGAGGTTAAGAAGACGGTAAACCATCGAACGAAGCTTATTGTTATCAATACTCCTCATAATCCTACGGGCACCATTCTATCAGCAAAGGATTTGATGGAGTTAGAAAAAATCACATCGAACAGTGATATCATGATTCTCAGTGATGAAGTTTATGAACACATAATTTTCGACGGATATGAGCACCAAAGTGTTGCTCGCTATCCTAAGTTAGCCGAACGGAGTTTTATCGTTTATTCATTTGGAAAAACTTTTCATGCTACAGGTTGGAAACTTGGATATTGCGTTGCTCCTGAGAAAATGATGAAAGAATTTAGGAAGATGCATCAATTTCAAACTTTTGCTTGTAATCACCCCATTCAAATGGCGCTTTCTGAGTACCTTTTGGATGAAAATAATTATAGTAATATTGGTAGTATGTATCAATATAAAAGAGATTTATTTAATTCTCTTTTAAAAGACTCTCGCTTTGAAATACGTCCAAGTGCAGGCACCTATTTTCAATTGTTGGATTATGGAAAGATAACGGAAGAAAAAGACACTGAATTGGCCAAACAATGGACGCAAAAGCATAAAATAAGTTCAATACCAGTATCAGTTTTCTACAGGCAACCGGTATATAAAAATGTATTAAGGTTTTGCTTTGCCAAACAAGACGAAACAATTGCAGCTGCTGCTAAAATTTTAAGTAATATCTAATGCCAGATCTAAAAGTAAGTATTGTTCAGTATGATATCGCTTGGCAAAATCCTGCGAAAAATCTTAAGAAAATTGAAAGTCTGTTGCTTTCGATAGATCGTACGGATTTAATAGTGCTTCCAGAAATGTTTACTACAGGTTTTACGATGGATGTTTCCGCTAACTCTGAAAAGATGGATGGTCCAACTATAGATTGGATGCGCAAAGTAGCTGAACGAAAAGGAGCATCGATTACAGGTAGTTTGATCATTCAGACTGAAAATGGGACACATAATCGTTTAGTTTGGGTTCGACCTGATGGAATGATCAGTCATTACGACAAACGCCATCTTTTTAGAATGGCAGGAGAGGACGAACAATTTACAGAAGGCCAGGAAAAAATTTATCCAATTATTAAAGGATGGCGAATTTGCCCTCTTATTTGCTATGATTTACGATTTCCAGTTTGGAGTAGAAATCAAAATGATTACGATGCATTGATATATGTTGCAAACTGGCCAGCCCCTCGAAATTCAGCTTGGGAAATCTTGTGCAAAGCCAGAGCAATAGAAAACTTGAGCCCTGTTATTGCTGTAAACAGAGTAGGACGTGATGGAAAAGGAATTGACTATATAGGTAATTCCGCGGTGTATGATGCAACTGGAGAAGAGGTTGTTGGTTTTGATACACCTACTGAAGGAGTGAGAACAGCAACGCTTAAATACACTGATCTAAAGGCACATAGAACTAAATTTCCAACATACCTAGATGCAGATGATTTTGCTATTCAGGGATAATCCAAGTGATATCCTTATCCCAACCTTCTTTCATTTCTAGTTTTTCGGAATAGAAGATTACACGCTCAGGTTGGGTTCTTGGAATATACTTTCCTGTTGTCCATTTATTGTCTTTGTTGGTGTCAAAGATCATTTTCAGTTGATATTCTCCTGGAGAAAGATTCAGATAATTGAAGGATTTGTTACCTCGGAAGTTATCCTCTTTTAAAATAGCGCCGCCTTTAGTCATAAACTGAAGAATCACATTTTCGGTTGATGTTAGTTGTACATTCAATTTTAAGTTGGCATATTCAATATCGCTTTTGGTCTTAAAATCAATTTTCACACCTTTGGATTTATAGCCCAATACATCTGTTATAAATGAGTCAGGAAGAACAACGCTGTGCTTTGACTCCTGTTCAAGCTCATATAGTATTTTAAGTTTTTTACTTCCAATTTTTTTAACCGCAACATTAAGAGAATCATTAGAATTCCTCACCAATAAAATAGAATCGCTCCAGTTTTTAATTGGAATATCTGAACTTAATATTAGAGCATTAAAATATTTTGCAGTTCCGCTACTTAAATTCAATGTAATGGATGGAAGTTTCGGTTTTAAAGTATCGAAAGCCTTTAACTTGAGTTTTACAGTGTCCAAAATTTCATTATCAGCAGTGACTACGATTTCAATCTCTGCATCTTCCTTTCGTGATAAGTCAGTCCATAATGAAACAGTATCTCCGGCTAAGAGTGTATCGCTTTTAAACCAGCTTTTCTTAAATGTTTTTCCTATAATGTTTAGGTCTATTTTTTTTGCAGATTTATTCAATATCAGAATCAACTTACCCTGATTTTCTAGTTTTAGAGATACCAGATATTGCTTTTTGTTTTCTGGTTCAAAAAGCATAACCGAGTAACTGGAGTCAACATTTGAGGTGGAAATTTCTTTTTCAAGAAACCCTATTTTTTCATTGGGTAAATTATAAAGTCTATCATTATTGTTGTCTTTTAATACAAATAGTGAAAACTTACCTTCTTTTAAGAAATTGAACTGAAAGTCACCATTTTTATCGGATTTAGTATAATAATAAGGTCGTTCTTTTGCAGGGATTGAATCACCATTATCTTCAAACAATAGAATTAAAACTTTTTCTTGAGGTAAAAGGTTAAAGGCGTTTTTAACGTTACCCGAAAAGCTAAGCGAATCAATATAGTCACCAGTAGAAAAGACCAAAATATTTGAGTCTAATATTATTCCTTCGTGAAAATCTTTTACACCATTACCGAGATTTATAGTGTAGGTAGTGTTTGGGAGTAAGTTCTCTTGAAAAGAAATTATAAGTGATTTATTGTTCACTTTATATTCTGGTTCTTCATCAGTGGGAGGAGATACAATTGCTTCTTGAGCCATATTTCCGAGAACTACGTACTCATCAAACACAATTTTTAATTCAGTTCCCACAAAGTTAGTTTCACCTATTCCAGGGTTTGCCTTTAAAATTTTTGATGCTTGGTCATCTTTTGGTCCTCCAGTTGGACTTTCAATTTGTGCACAACTCAAAAATGAAATTGAGGATAGTATGTATAGAAGATATTTCAATTAAAAAATTGTCTCGCAATATTGGCGCAAATTAACTCCATTTCAACTTGATGGTGTTTATTAAATGCGTCAAATTGTTCACTATCAATATCTAAAACACCAACTACTTCATCTTTAACTATTATCGGTGTTACAATTTCTGAATTTGTTAAGATGTTGCATGCTATGTGCCCTTCGAACTCATGGACGTTCTTAACTATTACAGTTTCATTGTTTGCCCAAGACCTCCCACAAACTCCTTTTGCATATTCAATCGTAGTACATGCAACCGACCCTTGAAATGGTCCTAGTTCAAGTCTATTGTTGTTCACTAAATAAAAGCCACACCAGAAGGAAACGGGTGACCATGTGCTGTGGATAAGTGAACTAATATTTGCCAATGAAGAAATGAGACTTGTTTCACCTTCAATTAAGTGTTCAGCCGAAAGTGAAAGTGATTCTCTATCATTAATAGTGCGCATGGTGCAATATTACAGCCAATGCTGCAATCAATTCTTTAATTCTAAGTATTGTTTTTATACACTTTAGCAACTACTAAAAATTTATATTTTAGCGCCTTGATTTTTTTAAGAAAAAGGCAACCGTTAGTTGTTTAGTGCGTCTATTTGATGGTAAAGACAACAAAAAAGTAAGATATGAAAAAGATAATTGCAATAGTTTTCGGGCTAGTTATTGGCTTAACAATAAGTTATGATACCTACGCTACTCACCTTGCAGGTGGTAGTATCCGTTATGACTACGTAAGCCCTACTCCTGGCTCTACAACCTCATGGAGGTATAAGATTACTGTTTTTGCATTTAGATATTGTGGTACAGGTAACACTGCAACTTACAATTGTGGTACTAGACCAGAGGAAGTGTATGCTAGGTGTTCTCAAACTGGAGCTCAACTGGGTCCAATTCGATTAACTGCGGTTCCTTATGTGGCAAAGCCAGGTGATCGTCCTAACGCTCGTGGTGCGAGAGATGTGTCTGATGTTTGTTCGAGAAGTCAAACTGGTTGTGAAGTTCAGGGGGGTGTTAATGGTTACGAATTATTTATCTGGGAAGGTACAGTTGATTTGCCCCGTTGTAATTCTTGGCGTTTTACTTATAAAAGTTGTACCTGTTGTAGAAATGCTTTGGCAAATTTTAACGGACCTGGAAATACTGGTCTCGAAACGTTTATAAACACTGCTTGGTCTCCAAGAACCAATCCAGGAGGCGCACCTGCTAACAGTGCACCTCAATTTGCTGATGAAGCAAAACCTTTCCCATCAGTATGTGTTGGGCAAGATGTTTTTTACGGTATAGGTACTTATGATGGTGATGGGGATAGTTTGCGTTTTATTCCTGTTTGCCCATGGGCAACTAACGGAAGTGGAGGTAGGCCTGCTTTAATAAAAATGACACCAAGGATAGCAGGTGTGTCTTGTACTCGTGCTATTCCTGGTCTAGTTATGGATGCTGCAACAGGCCTTATTTCATTTACACCAACTACTCAAGGTAGTTTTGTAGTTGCTTTTTATGTAGAGGAATACGAGCGTTGTACTGGTATTCTTAAAGGAAAGACTTATCGTGAGGTTCAATTTCAAGTTGCAGCTTGTAATAATAAGGTTCCAGTGGATAAGAGTGGTATTTCCAATATTACAGGTCGAGCAACTTTGCTTTCTTCCTACAAAATGGAAGTGTGTAACGGTGATTTGATTACTTGGGAGGATACACTTTTAGATCCAGATAGAGGCGATACTCTATATGTTCAAACCAATCTGAAAAGAACTATGCCAAATGCTAAAATGGAAATCATTTCTCTTGGTGTAAAAAACTCAATAGTGGTCCGTTTTACATGGAGAGCAGTAATGGGAAATGATCCCATAAAAAGTTTCTTCATTACCTTCTCAGATGATAAATGCGACATACCCGGCAGTGGTTTCTCTGTATTCGAGTTGGATGTAAAGC
>CESE01020559.1_pt1 | contig 103262 bp, 91 predicted proteins | sample 350271 | NCBI WGS metagenome assembly CESE01 (sample SAMEA2621536, study PRJEB7988) | marine metagenome | isolation source: saline water (ENVO:00002010), including | reverse complement strand
TTTTTTTATCACTTCAATATTATTAAGAAAATGGTATTAGTAAAACACGCTAAAGTCAATAATAAAAGGCGACTATAAGGATAAATTTGAAGGGTTGACATAATTATAGACTTGAAAAAAAGAGCAAAAAAATATTGGATGTTGTTCGCCTTTTTGGCGCTTCTAATTGTTGCTGCCTTTTTTCCTGTTCGCAAGGCTGTTAATAGCTATACCGATCAGGTAGTGCGAATGAATTTAAACGAATTAATAGAGAACTCCTCAAAAGAAAAGTATATTCTAGACTACGATAAATTGAGGTTCAATATTTTTACTCAGCGCATAAGCTTGATTAATTTTAGGATTTATCCAGCAGACACAAAGAAGTTTTCCAAAGAAGTAGTTGCTTCCGTTCCTCCGTTTTATTCAATTCAGGTAGAAAAAGTAGACTTGCAGTTGGAGAAAGAATGGGAGATATTTTTGAATAAAAAACTGTTGATTCAAGAATTGAAAATTACGGCGCCTTCAGTAAAAATTCACCAGAATCGTACGGATACTCAGAAAATAAAATTCGCTAAAATTTCAGGTGATATTTATCAAACAGTTACCCAGTACTTAAGCCTTTTGAAGCTAAAAACATTTAATGTAGTAGGTGCAACTATTGAATATTCGATTTCACAGGGTTCAAATTTGCAGAGATTTAGTTTTGAGCCTATTTCATTTAAGCTAAGAAACTTTAGGGTAAAAGAGGGCAAGCAAGAAAAAGACAAAATTTTCTTTACAGATGACTTTGAGTTAAACTCAGGCCGACAAAGCTTCGTGTTGCCGGATAGTTCTCATTTCATTTCATTCGACCGGTTTAAAATTACGACTCTTAAAAATCAAATAGAATTTTATAATTTAAGGGTAACCTCACTTTTACCAGATTCCACTACTAGAAATAACTTAACGCTGTTTGTGCCCGCAATAAAACTTAACAGTGTCGATTTTGAAAAGGCGTATTTGAAAAACGAATATTTAGTAAAAACGTTAAAAATTGAACGACCTGCAATAAAACTTGTTTTGAATAAACCACAAACAAAAAAAACGCCAGACCAGATTGATGAGCTAGAAAAGTGGTTAGAACTAATAGAGGTAAACTCTACTCTGATTACCCAAGGAAACGTATCGGTTAACGATAATCGGGGCAAAAACAAAAAAATGTATCTAGTAAATGGGTTTTCACTTAAGGTAGAAGGAGCGCACGTAGACAGCAATATACTCGATCAAATAATATTAGCGGATTTACAGAAAAATTATCGTCTTTCAATACGTGAGCTTAAGCACCAAATTCCTAAAGAAGAGCTTTTAATTAAGGTAAATGATATAGCATATTCAAGTATTACGCAGCGGTTTAAGTGCAATGAAATAGCTATAAGTCCCAATGAGTATAAGCTTAAAAGGAAAATGCTTAATCCGAAACAGCCTTATCACTTAGAAAACTTGCGGCTGGATGGTGTTTTGATTAGCGAATTAGACCTAAATAAATTATCAGAAGGCAGAAAGGTAGTATTGGGCAGCGTAGTATTAAAAAGTCCTGTTTTAGAGTTGTCATATGATACAGTTGAAATGGTTAAACAGGATAGCTTTATGGTGAACCAAAAGACATTGCCCTATGCACTAGATTCACTTTCAACAAAAACTTTTAAAATTGTAAATGCAAAAGTTAGCGTGACCAACTCTCGTGATGGAAGCAAGAATTACGGTGCTCTTGATAAAGCCAATTTATCAGTAATGAACCTAAGCTGGAAAGAATTAAATAACAAGGAACTAATTGACCAATCACTGCTTCTTAAAACAACACTAGAAAGTGGAAAGAGTTATTTCATTAATCCAAAAACTCAGGATAAGGTTTCTTGGAAAAAGTTAAGTGCAAACCCGTCGTCCAGAACCCTTTTAATTGCGGGGTTAATTGTGGACCCGATGTCAAAAAAAGCTAGTGACCTGAATTTAGATTTACTCAAAATAAAAGGATTAGATTATGATCAATTATTATTTGAAAGAATACTGACAGCAAAGAGCTTAGAGTTGAAGGGTTTAGATGTTAGTCTAATCGAACAGCAACAAAGCTCACAAATTCCAAAGCTTAATGCCGCCCACTTTGAAACGGTTAGGGTCTCGGATCTGAATGTAAAAAGAAGCGATATAGACACCGTAAACCTTCGGCTGAAAGGTGTCGAATTAATTGGTTCAAGGGTAAGCATAGAGTTAGATACCGCGCTGAATAAAAGTTCAATTTCTTATGCAACGCTAACCGCATCAATAAATGGGCTGATGGCTGTAAATAGATCAAAAAAAAGCATCATAACGACAGAGATAATCAGTTTTAATAGCAACGACTCTATTCTTGAAGTATCTAATCTTCGAAAAGATCCAATAATTGAAAACACTAAAAAAAACGAACCTATTTTCCAACAACGAATAGCCAGCATTTACGCAACAGGATTTAATCCCAACAACCAAAAATTTGGAAAAAGCTTTTCGGCTCGACATATTGAGGTTTGCAACCCGATTACTAATTATAGTTTCTTTACTGAGGCAAGTAATAAAGATGAAAAAACCAACTCAGCACTAGATATTATTCAGCTTCAAAATTGGTTTTTTGATTCAACAAAAATAAGTCAGTTAACATACCAGACGCTTGCTGTGGATAACGGAAGCCTAAGTATTATATGGAAAGAAAAGTCAGGAGAAAAAATAGAAGAACGTTTTGAGGTTAAACAATACACGATGCAATCAACGGACTTTAACTTTAATGAAACCATTAAAAATAGCGATAATATGCTGTATTATGCGAAAGATCATTCAATAAGGTTGTTCAACGTAAGGCGTCAGTTTGCAGACTCTATAAATAACATTACCATTGACCAGGTTGAATATTCTACAGGGAATAAAAACACAAAACTGTACGGTCTTACAGGAAGCTATATGGTTAAAGAAAATGGTGATAGAAAGCTATTTGTAGAAGGTAAGATCGATTTAGTGGAGTTCGATGGGTTAAATCCGATTCAAATCACGAAGGAAAAGTCCGTTAATTTGAAAGGAATTTACGCGGTAAACCCTCGTTTGGAATTTACACAGTTTCATGATAACGCCGATAAAGTGAGCCGAGAGTTGACATTATTTAAAGAAGGGAATGATAGTGCCGCAATATCCAAAACATTATTGCAATCTTTAAAGATTAAAAATGGGTTTATAAAATGGGACTTCAACGATACGCTTACCAAGCCCCTAATAATTAACCACTTGAATATTAGTGGAGAGGGTTTTGAGTATCCAAATCCAGATTCAACTCAAAAAATTCCGCAGATTATTGATCTAGCATTCAGCTTTGGAGATTTTGAATATGATGTAATGAAGAATTTCTATAACTTCAGTTTTGATTCTATCAATTACGACTCTAAAACAGAAGAGCTTAATTTGCAAAAAATAAAACTTGATCCGAAATACGGAATATTCGAATTTGGTCAGCAGTCGGGTTGGCAAAAAGGCAGGCTTGAAATGTATTTAAGTTCGGTGAACATGGCGGGGTTTAAAGGAAAACAGCTTTTATATGAAAATAACTTAAGTATTTCACTTGTAGACATTGACAGCCTTTGGGTTAGAAGCTTTAAAGACAAACGCTTACCTGAAAATAAACGATACATTCCAATGCCTCAAGAACGGTTGGATAGCTTAGAGTTGGGTTTAAACATTAAACGAGTTGTACTTAAAACTGGTGAGGTAACCCACATCCAAATTGCAAAGAATGGTGTTGTTCCAGGAAAGATCTTCTTTTCAGATTTAAGCGCGAGAGCAACAAATATCACGAACGGTTATGGAGACCAAAAAGAGTCTAAAACAACAAGGTTGACTGCTTTAGGAAAGTTAATGGGAGATGGTCAGATGAGCGCTACATTTGAGTTTAACAACAAGGAATCAAATAATTATTTTGAGGGTCACGCTAGTCTTGGAGAGTTTGATGCTCGAACCCTCAATAATTACCTTACTCACACAGCATTTGTTGGGGTGAAAAGCGGAGATGTTCTTGGTGCTGGAATTGATTTTAAGGCCTACAACGACTTTGGAACCGGAGATATGAAGTTGCTCTATAACGATCTGCGCGTAACGTTCTTAAATAAGAATGATACTATGCGAAAGGGGATTGGAATGGCAATGAAAGGCTTTATTGCTAATCGAGTTGTTTATACAAAGAACCCTCATTTTTTTATTACAAAAAAGGGTTTAGTGTATACACAAAGGGATACATCAAAAGAGATTTTTCACTATTGGAGTAAGCTTGCAATGAGCGGCGTAGCCAGCAGTACTGGTATAAAAAGTAATAAAAAAGAACTTAAAAAGGTAAGAAAAGAAGTGCTTAGGAGAGAGAAGGCTATACTAAGGGATGAGGATGAATTATTAGAAGGGGACTCGGGTCAACCTTATCGAGGTAAGGGCGATTAAGTCATATTAATGGCCATTTGTTTTAGCACTCGGTTGGTTGTTTCAATGTCTGTTGCGCTAATGTTTTTTAAACCCTCTTCACGAATTGCCTCAACTATTTCTTTAGCTTCCCTTACATAGTCTTCACCTTTAGATGTAAGTACTAACGCGCTTTTTCGCTTATCGTATTCATTCGGTATTCGTCGCACCAACTTTTTACCATGCAGCAAGTCTAAAATTCTAGTAATACTTGCGGTATCTTTATTAACAGCAACGGCCAATTTAACTTGAGTTTGTTGTTTTTCTTCATGAATCCGAAGTAGTATTACCCATTGATCAATGGTAATGTTATATCCCTCTTCTTTAAGTCGCTTTAAAGCGTATTTTTTTGAAATTCTAACGGTTTTATCCATCAAAAAATAAACTAAAGCATCTAATTTTTCGTTTTTCATTGACACATCAATATTATGCAATAATAGAATGAAAAAACAGAACGATTTACAGTTAAAATAGAGGTTAATCCAAAATAACTTGTTTCAAAACAGCATCAGTTCCAGATTGTATTTTAACTAAATAAACACCTGAACGAAATAATTCAAATGAAAACTCATTCCCCTCAGTTGATGAGTGCTGATCATGAATTATTTCGGCGCCCATTACGTCAAAAACAGTAATAAAATACTCACCTATGCTCGGAAGTTTAATGTAAAATGCTTTTTTAGATGGGTTGGGGTAAATAACCGTATTGTTTAAACTCAAGAACTGCTGAATACCATCTGGATTTTCCACGCCAAGCTCTTCTTTTGTTTTGGTTACGCAATTTCCATCACTGGTAACTTGCAGTTCAGTTGTATATGAACCGATTGCTAAATAAGAATGAGTCGGTGCTTTTGTGTTAGAAGAGTTTCCATCACCAAAATCCCAAGCATAGTTTAGCCAGGAGGTATCAATTGGCATAAAAGAAACGTCTAGACCGTTTATTATGTAGGTAGAAAAAGTAGAGATGGGACTAGGGTTTAATTTTACTTGGGCAAATGCAGAATCATTACATCCATTATTTCCATTTATTCGAAGCTTGATTTTGTAAATCCCCGTGTCAAGGTAGCTATGAAATGCTTGTTCTTGAGCGGAGGTTGAGCCGTCTCCAAAATCCCAGACTCTCGTAAATCCAGAAGTAGTCATGGTGGTGTTATCATTGAATGGAAATCGATTTCCACTCAAACATTGAATAGGAGGAAACCCAGCCATTAATGCCACTGGTTTTTCTTTTGGAGTTAAGAATAGGAGGTCTGATGTGTCAATACAGAAACTATCGCTTACGACAACAAAGAACTCGAGAGTATTAAATCGATTAAATGTTTTTTGGCTAAAAAGTGTATCACCCTGAACCTGCAGCAATGTGTTATTTCTAAACCAAGAGTATTTGGCGTTGGGGGCACCCGAGCTATCAATTAATTGTAAAACGGCGGTTCCTGTTTCACAAAGATTACTTTTTACAGAGTCAACAATTAGATTAGAATAAGGAGAAAAACGAACTAAGACGGAGTCATAAAAAACATATTTATCGTTTACAGTAAAAGAAATTAATTTTTGTCCTCCCCACTTGTAGCTCGTTTGTTGGTCGTAAATCGACTCACTATATCTTGGGCTAGCACCGGACCCAAAATCCCATTTTACAGTATTTATTTTCCCAAATGAGTTGTGGCTTATTAGAATTGCTTCGTTAGGACACACCACCTTGCTTGACGTAACGATTGTGACTACTGGTTTTTCAAACACAACTCCATAATCTCTACTTTCTCCATGGGTTAAGTTTCCACAACTGGAATTTAAAGCTGGTCGATCACTAACAACTCTCATTAGTAGCTTTTGATTTAAAATAGCTATTGGCGGAGCGATATAGTTAAACGTATGTTGCCCAACTTTTGCTGCACCACTGTAAATACGCTCGCCTGCATCTGCAAAACTTCCATTGTTATTATAATCAAGGTAAACTTGAGCGAATTCGGCAATAGAACTTCCTAATTGAATAGTAACTAAATAACTACTGTCTGGTTCAAAAAAGAAGATGCCCTCACAACTTGCATTAGTATTGCTAGAAACACCATCATAGCCAAAAGAATTAAATTCTTGATTACCAGCTTTTACTTTAAAAACACCACTTCCCGTTCTACCTGATGAAGCAGTATTTGTAACACAAGTATTTGACAGTTGAGGTGTGGCAAATAATAAGTTTTGAATTTCAGTAGTGTCTTTACCAAAAAAGTTGGAGATAATTAAAGACGCATTATAGTAACCATCAGCAAGTAAAACGACAGAAACCTCTTTACTATTATAGGAACTAGCACTTACAAATCTAAAAGTGGCCGGCTTAATATCCCATTCGTATGTGCTCGCATTTTTGGATAGAGATGAACTAAGGCGAATAGTATCACCGATGCAGTAATTTCCTTTATCGCCAGAGATTTCAGCTTTAGCAAATCGATTATCTACATTAAACATTGGGGCAGACCAAAGTCCTCGTCCATATGTGGCTGCGCGAATCTTTGATTTAGCTGGAGCATTTTGGTTGTATGCGATTTCGAGCTCAGTGATAGAGACATCTTCGGGAAGGGTTTGAGAATAATCTACCCAGTTTGATAAAGTAGAGTCGATGTAATAAACCCCAGGAGTTCCGCCTACATATAAGCCTCCGGGACTGTATTCATCATAAACGATCGTTCTTTTTGATGAATTAGGAAGATTTAAAGTTATGTCAGTCCATGAGTTTCCTTTGTCGGTAGACACATAAACCATACTACCGCCAGTAATGTAAAGCACCTCTTCTCTAAAAGGGTGGGCCTCCATATCCGTTGGGTTTATTCCGGCTGGTTTTAAAGAGGTTAGGTTTGTCCATGTAGGAGTTGCGTCTTTGCAATTATCCGAACGGTAAAGCGCGCCATCCGAGCGCAGAATGTAAAGAATATTAGTGTTAGCAGGGCTTTGTTCTAGAACACGATATGTTGAATTTGGTGCCCCAGTTATGTTTCCTGTTATACTACTCCATTGAACACTTCCCGCACGAACGTTAGTCGTTCGATAAACATTTACATATCCCGCAAACATGTATTTAGGATCAGCTTCACCCAAAATGAAAGGAGAAACCCACGCCCCTTGTTCGCTGATACTATTAGTTATACTTCCAAAGTTTCTTCCTCCATTAGAACTGCGTCTAATTGCACCATAATATAACTCGCCGTATACATAAGAAGTGTTGATGGGATCAAAGGCGCACTCCATTCCGTCGCCACCAATTTCAGTTGTCCAGCTGTTGTTTCCTCTATAAATAGCCGTTCCATTATCTTGATAACCACAAATGACTTCGTTTTCGTTGAATTTATTTTGGCCTAACTTATAGATTTCAGAAATTGGCAACCCGCTTGAAATATTTGTCCAATTACCGCCTCGGTTTGCTGTGAAATAAACTCCACCATCATTCCCAACAAACATATAATTGCCACTTTGACTAAACTCTAATACATGCTGATCAGCATGCACAGCTCCTAACCAATGAGCCGAATTCGTCCAACTACTTCCTCCATTCGTAGATTTGAAAATATTTACCCCACCTACAAAGAGTTCTTCAGCGTTATTTGGGTTCGCGGTAATATCTAAGTTGTACCATGCTTGACCACCAGTTCCGTTTCCGTTAATATCATAGTCCATGATATTGGGAGTAGTTGAACGGGTAGTAAATGTTTTTCCATAATCTGTTGAACGACATAGGCCCGAAAAGATTCGGTTAGAGGTTTGTATAAAATAGACATAGTTCGGCTTATCTGCACTTACAGCAATTGCACCTCTACTTCCGCTGATTATACCCGTTGACCTAGTCCAGTTTTCTCCACCATCTTGAGAGTACCACATCGTTCCTCCCGAAGCAGCATAAAGCTTACTGAAGTCATTTGGAGCGGCCTCAATATCTTTATAACCAGATCCAGAACCTTTTCGAGTCCATGAAACAGCTCCGTTAATTGACTTATAAATACCGTTACTGGTAGCTGCTAAAATGGTGTCTGGGTGATGGGGGTCAATAATCATTTTTCCCACAATCACATTTCCCATTCCACTATTACTCACCTTCCAGCTTAATCCCGCATCTATGGACTTTAAAACACCTATTTGTGTTCTTGAGCCAGCATCTCTATCACCGGTTCCAGCATAAACTATGTTAGGGTTTTTTGGGTTAAAATTGATGCTCGAAATCTGCATGGTAGTCAGAGTGTCTGTGTTACTTTGCCATGTTTTACCAAAATCATAGGTACGCCATATTCCTCCGTTAGGTGTCCCAATGAAAAGTATGGAATCATTGGTTGGGTGCATACCGAGTGCATTTACTCGGCCCATACCATTAGGCTGACCAGAACTTGCTATTGGTTTAGAAATTGGGCCAATAGGGGCCCATAGAGTGTCTGATATGGAACCGGCATCTTGAGCTGATGCATTGGTTTTAAAAACAGCCACTGATTGCATGATTTGGTTATAGTTTGGAAGGTCACCCTCAGTATTAATTTCTTGTTCGTAAAACCACTCCCAACGTTTGAATGGCTTGTATCCATCGCCCTTTCCGGGTGTTTTGTCAGACCAGTATTCGTAAAAGAGGCGCTGTGTTTCAAAGAAATTAGCAGCTGGATCCAGCATACTCTCTATCCACTTAGGATCTTCGTTCTTTTTTTGCTGTGCGTTGACAGTAGTTAGTGCCACGATAGCTCCTATAAGTAGAATTCCCTTTTTGATCATAAGATAAATTAGCGTTCAAATATAACATTGAAACTCAGCTTATTTGCACCAATTATGCACTTCCAAGAGGATTTATTTGCAAAATAGTAGAGCCCAACATACATTATTGACATTAAAATCGTTAAAAGGTTTGTGCAGATAACGGAGCCACGCGGCCTAAAGCCCTAATTTTACAAACTAATGATAAAGGAACCTAAGAAGAAAAAACTTACTCGAGGCCGTTTGTTACTGTGGCTATGGCTTCTACTTTTTTCTCCCGTAGTGCTGTTTACACTTTTGATGTATTTAATTTCTTTGGGGTTTTTTGGTGCTCTGCCAACATTTGAAGAATTAGAGAACCCTAAAAACAACTTAGCGACTGAGGTTTATACGGCAGACGGAAAGTTACTGGGAAAGTACTTCAGTGAAAATCGAAGTCAAATGGCGTTTGAAGAAATATCACCTCATGTTATTAATGCGCTGGTTTCGACTGAAGATGAACGATTTTATAATCACAGTGGAATAGATGCACGAGGCCTCTTTAGAGCCGTTATATTTTTAGGAACAAAAGGAGGGGCGAGTACAATTACACAGCAGCTGGCCAAAATGCTTTTTAGTGAACGCCCAAGAACTAAACTGGAACGGATAAAACAAAAACTGCAAGAGTGGATTATTGCAATCCGATTAGAGCGACAATACACTAAAAATGAGATACTTACTATGTATCTCAATCGATTTGATTTTGTTAATAATGCAGTAGGACTTAAATCAGCCTCACAGGTTTACTTTAATACTACACCGGATAGTTTATCTATAAATGAAGCGGCAGTTTTGGTTGGAATGGCAAAAAACCCATCGCTATTTAATCCAAACAGAAGGCTACAACTAACAACCGAGCGAAGAAACGTCGTCTTGGGTCAAATGGTTAGAAATGAAATTTTAGAAGAAGAGGTTTATGATTCTTTGAAACAACTTCCATTACTTCTTGATTTTCAAAGGGTAGACCATAAAGACGGAAGCGCTCCGTATTTTAGGGAAGCACTTCGAGCCTATTTGCACAAATTGACTTCAGCAAAAGATGAGGAGGGCAACTACAAGTTGGCTCAACCTAACGGAGAGAAATATGATATTTATAGAGATGGACTGAGGATATACTCGACCATTGATTCTAGAATGCAACGCTATGCGGAGTATGGAGTTACTCAGCACTTGAAAACGGAATTACAAAAAGATTTTTGGGCCCATTTAAAACATAAAAAGAACCCACCTTTTGCAAACGGAATCAGCGACAAGACCATCGAGCGCTTGATGAGTGGAGCAATAAAAAGGACCGATCTGTATCGTGAACTGAGAAACGAGGGCATGTCTAAAGATTCCATTATAATTGTGTTCAATACTCCCGTACCAGCAAAGGTGTTTTCGTGGCAAGGAGAAATTGACACGATAATTTCTCCTAGAGAAAAGTTGCGCTACCATAAAAGTTTTTTACATGCTGGTGTAATGTCGGTAAATCCGCATAATGGATATATAAAGACATGGGTTGGCGGCATTAATAACAAGTATTTTTCATACGACCATGTTTATCAAGGCAGACGGCAAATAGGTTCAACAATAAAACCATTTGTTTATGCATTAGCAATAACTGATAAAGGTCTTTCACCCTGTGATGAAATTCCAAACGTTCCTTACACTTTTGAAAAGGGTGAATATGGATTGTTAAAAAGCTGGACACCACACAATCCGGGTCGCGACTACGGCTATAATGTGTCTTTAAAATATGGTCTGGCAAATTCAATGAATACCGTTACTGCTTATGTTATGAAGCAAGTAAGTCCCCAGGCGGTTGTAAATTTTGTACGCAAAGCTGGGATTAAGGGTGAAATGGAGGCCGTTCCTTCATTATGTCTTGGTGTTGCTGATGTTGCATTAGCAGAAATGGTTGGTGCCTATGCCTCATTTGCTAATAAAGGCCAGTACTTAGAGCCGGTTTTTCTTACTCGAATAATGGATAAAAATGGAAACGAGATTTATAATAACTTAGTTCATAGAAAGACAAATTCGGTATTAAGTGAACGCGATGCTTATCTAATGTTGGAGTTAATGAAAGGCGTAACCTCCTACAATTATAATAGAGATTTAGCAAAAAATTCTGGCGGAACAGCTATACGACTAAGGTTTAGTAAAGAAACCCGCCCTTATGGTGGAATCCCAATGGAAATTCCAATTGCAGGTAAAACAGGAACGACTCAAAACCAGTCTGATGGTTGGTTTATTGGCATTACTCCAGATTTAGTTACGGGAGTCTGGGTGGGAGCAGAAGACAGGGCGGTTCGGTTTAGCAGCTTATCAAAAGGGATGGGAACAAACATGGCGCTGCCTATTTGGGGCTATTTTATGAATAAGGTTTATGCAGACGAATCAATTGATATTAGTAAAGGAGATTTTGAAAAGCCGCTTTTACCTTTAGATGTTAATCTGAATTGCGATGAGGTTATAGAATCTGGTAGCAATCTATACGGAAGAGATAAACAGTCTGACTGGGATTAATCTAAACGAGCTTTTTATCCAATTTTCCTTTTTCAATTTTTACATTTGAGATTCAAAACTGATGATATGGCAATGAATAAAAAAGTAGCCGATGTGCACGAGGCTTTGCAAGGTGTTGAAAACAATATGACCTTCATGCTCGGGGGATTTGGTTTGTGTGGAATTCCAGAAAACGCAATTGCTCAGTTAGTTAGCTTGGGAGTTTCAGGAGTAACCTGTATTTCTAATAACGCAGGTGTTGATGATTTCGGATTGGGTCTATTGTTACAAAACCATCAGATTAAAAAAATGATATCCTCTTATGTGGGTGAAAACGATGAATTTGAACGTCAGATGTTAAGCGGAGAGCTGGATGTGGACTTAATACCCCAAGGATCTTTAGCTGAGCGATGCAGAGCCGGTGGAGCGGGTATTCCTGCGTTTTTTACCCCAGCTGGTTATGGAACTGAGGTTGGAGAAGGAAAAGAAGCCCGAGAGTTTAATGGTAAGCCACATATTTTAGAAACAGCACTTACAGCAGACTTTGCATTCGTTAAAGCATGGAAAGGAGATTCTGCTGGTAATTTGGTTTATAAGGCAGCAGCAAGAAATTTTAATCCCCTAATGGCAATGGCAGGGAAGATTACTGTTGCTGAAGTTGAAGAGTTGGTTCCCTTGGGAGAGCTAGATCCTAACCAAATTCACACACCTGGTATTTTTGTTCAACGCATTTTTCAAGGAGTGAATTACGAAAAGAGAATAGAGCAACGCACAGTTCGCCAAAAGGCTTAGGTTGAGCCAATTTTTAGACAAAATTTTTGAGTGGGATAAAGGAACTCGTTTTATAAGAGATCTTTTGTTTTTGCTGTTGTTTGTATGGCAAAGTGCCTCTTACGGATATTTTGAAAACATGGATCGATTCCCAGAGGGAACACACATGTGGCGTAAGTGTGACGGGGCATCAATGGCGCAAAATTATGCGCAAAAAGAGTTACCATTATTTGAGCCTCAATTACATCAGCTGTTTGAGGGTTCAGGTAAAGCCGTAGGAGAATTTCCTGTGTTCTATTATTTGATTGGTAAAACCTATCAAGTTTTTGGATTTTCAAATGAAATTTTCCGCTGGTGGTGGTGGGGATTATTAGCCTTAGGTTTTTACCTTTTATTTCAGTGGTTTTATCTAAAAACAAAGAGTACAATCGTTTCGGTTCTTTTGAATATCTTTTGTTTTACACCACCGATATTAGTGTATTACGGAATCGAATTTTTACCAGATACCGTTGCCTTAGCACTTTCTTTTGGGGGCCTATATTTTTATGAAAAATGGAGAAAACATCCTTCCAAGTGGAGCGTCTCCTTGGGGGTGTTGTTTTTTTCTTTGGCTATGCTTACAAAGGTTTCAGCGGGAATATTGTTAGTTGCTATTGCCTCCTATGAAATAATATCTTTTCAAAAAGGAAAGTTTTGGAATACAATTAAAGTTCTACTTCCCTGGTCGGTTCCTTTTGCAGTTACGTTGATTTGGGTGCAGTATGCAGCTTGGTACAACGCCCAATCAGGAAACGTCTACTTTTTATTAGACACCGTGCCTTATTGGACACTTTCCGAAGATCAAATAATAGGGGTAAAAATCAATTTTATGGAGTTTTGGTACAATGAACTATTGGCCTATAAGTCACTTTGGTTATTAACCGTTCCGTTTTTTGCTTTAGGTCTTTTATGGTATAAAAAGCTTCAAAAGGAAACGGTTTCATTAGTGGCTTATGCTCTATTAACCGGAAGCTTTGTTCTCCTTTTTTTTGAGAGATTTGGGCATCACGATTATTATATTATTTGTCTTTACGGGGGCTTACCTTTAATAGCAGCGTATAGCGTTTCACTTATTAAAGAGATGTTTTCTAGTAAGCTAATGCTTGTTATTATTGTTGTAGCATTAATTCCTTTCGTAGCCCAAAACGTTTCCTCCGCTCAGATCATTGCTGAAACAAGAACGCATACTTGGACTTTTTACAACAAGCTGGATAACAACTTAACCCAGATTGAGCCCTGGTTAAATAAGAATGGAATCACAAAAGAGGTTCCTGTACTTAGTGCATTTGACCCTTCTCCTAACGTTAGTTTATATTACATGAATCGCAAGGGGCTATCAAACATTTACAATCAAGAATTGACTGAAGAGTTTATTCAACATGCCAAGAGCATTGGAATAAAGCACGTGCTAGTGCATAGTGAGGGGTTAAGAACCGAAAGGGAAAGAGAATTATATTGTAGAGATACAGTATCGAGTATAGGGAATATTCATTTATTCAAATTAAATTAGCGACAGATAAAAACACACACATGAGCTTAAGCAAAGAACAAATAGCACAGCGAATTGCACAAGAGGTGCAGGACAAACAATATGTGAATTTGGGTATAGGAATTCCTACGTTGGTGGCTAACTTTATTCCTGAGGGAATTGATGTTGAGTTTCAGAGCGAAAACGGGATACTAGGAATGGGCCCCTTTCCTTTTGATGGAGAAGAAGATGCCGATTTAATTAATGCAGGAAAACAAACGGTTACTCTCGAAAAGGGGGCTGTAATTTTTGATTCTGCAACGTCTTTTGCAATGATTCGTGGTCAGCATGTTCATTTAACTATTCTTGGAGCAATGGAAGTTTCTGAAAACGGAGACATTGCCAATTGGAAAATTCCCGGAAGAATGGTAAAGGGGATGGGTGGCGCTATGGATTTAGTAGCATCAGCAGAAAACATTATTGTGGCCATGATGCATACCAATAAAAAAGGGGAATCTAAACTGCTAAAAGAATGTTCTTTACCTTTAACTGGAGTGGGTTGCGTTAAAAAAGTAGTTTCGAATTTAGCAGTACTTGAAGTTATGAAGGGGAGGGGTTTTAAGCTTCTAGAGAGAGCTCCCGGTGTATCCGTAGAAGCCATAGTAAACGCTACCGAAGGCAGTTTGTTGGTGGAAGGAGATATTCCTGAAATGCAGTTTTAATTGTTGAAAATAAAGGTTAAAGCAAAAAAAAGCCGTTTTTGAGACTTCTCAAAAGCGGCTTTTTTAATCTTTTTTATTTTTTGACTACTTAGTCAGAGTATAAGTGTAAACAGTGTTTTCAACGCAAGGCTTATCCGTTCCGTTAAATGTGTTAATAGTTTCAACGTTTCTTTTCAAAGTAATAACACTTCCTGAGTTTGTGTATTCGTAAATTCCACTATCCATGTCAGCGTGATCATTCACGTTGTTGTCAGTATTAACAAATAAAAAGCGCAACGATCCAATTCTTACGTGGTCAGCATCGACAGCACTGAAACTGTAGCCGTTCGTTTCTCCGTTTTCATTTGTGTAGTAGCTACCATCATACGAAACGCTTTCATCAACAATAGTTATTTTAATTGCTTGAGACCTTGTGTCAGCAGTCAGTTTTGCAGAGTTGGTTGAAGTAGTACCACAACCAGTATAAGTTATTGAACCTGTTCCAAAAGACCAAGTACCAGCAGCATTAGCCCACCAAGCAGCCATCGCAACTTCGCCTTCTTCCTGTTTGGTATAAACAGCAGCAATACCGTTATCAGAAATAGTAATTACTTTACTATCTGTTGTAGAGTTGCTGCCTTTTCTGTTTGTTGCAGTAAGAGTAACCGTATAAGTTCCAGCTTCTCCGTAAGTATGATTAGCGTCAAAAGTAGAAGCCGATCCACCGTCTCCAAAGCTCCAGTTTACATTGTATGTTTTTTTGATGTCACCACCACTAGTCATTGCAACGTTTTCTCCAACATTACCTGTTGTAGGAACGGTCATAGTAAGTTCAGGCGCTTTGTTACATGCAGTTAGAATCATTGAGGATACTGCTAATCCCATCATTAATTTTCTCATGGTTATTATTTTATTAAATTTAAATGCGAATATAAATGTAAAATTTGGTTAACTAACTTACTGTATTATAGGTGTTTTATACATTAAACACCGTATTTCACGATACAGTATAGAGCACGAAAACCATCTTTCCAGTTGATTTTCTTTCCTTCATCATAAGTCCTGCCATAGTAAGATATCCCAACCTCATAGATTCGAACCTTTGGAATTCGAGAAATTTTTGCGGTAACTTCAGGTTCAAATCCAAAACGATTTTCTTTTAATGTAAGTCCTTGAATGGTTTTGGTGTGAAATAACTTATAACAAGTCTCCATGTCCGTAAGGTTCAAGTTATTGAACATATTGGAAAGGAAAGTCAAGAACTTATTTCCTATACTGTGCCAAAAGAATAAAATGCGATGCGGCTTTCCACCCAGAAAACGAGACCCATATACGACATCTGCAAAACCATCAATTACGGGTTTTAATAGAATGTTATATTCTGCGGGATCATATTCTAGATCGGCATCCTGTATTATTAGGTAATCACCTGTCGATTCTTTAATACCTCTATGCAATGCAGCGCCTTTACCCATATTCTTGGGTTGTAAGAAATGTTGAATATCAGTATTGGGATGGTTGTCTATATATTCATGAATTTTTTGACTTGTATCGTCCACAGAACAATCATCCACAATAATTATTTCTTTACTGATGTTATTAAGAAGCTCTACTTCTAGCACTTTATCAAGGATAAGATAAATAGTAGCCGCCTCATTATAAGCGGGAATTACAATACTGAGTTTGCTAATTGAAGCGTTCATTGCTGCAATATTAATTTTTAATTGATTAATAGCGATGAGCTTCTGAAATATGAAATCATTTTCCTTAATTTCGAAAACCTACAAAAAACACTCATGACAGATCAAAATGGAGATAAGCGACTTTTTTTATTAGACGCATATGCACTGATTTTTAGAGCCTATTATGCTTTTATAAAAAATCCAAGAGTAAATTCTAAAGGGTTGAATACTTCAGCAATATTTGGATTTACAAATACATTGTTGGATGTTTTGAAAAGAGAAAAACCAACACACATTTCGGTAGTTTTTGATCATAAGTCTCCAAACGTTCGCGTACAAGAATATTCTGAGTATAAAGCCAATCGAGATGCAACCCCTGAAGACATTAAGCTATCGGAGCCCTACATCAGAAAAATTATTGAAGGTTTTAAGATTCCAATACTTGAAGCGGCTGGTTATGAAGCCGATGATGTTATTGGAGGATTGGCTAAAAAAGCAGAAAAAGAAGGTTTTACGGTTTATATGATGACTCCCGATAAAGATTTCGGTCAGCTGGTATCTGAAAATATATTTATGTACCGCCCAGCTCGTGGAGGTGGACCGGCTGAGGTTTGGGGTATTCCAGAAATTTGCGAAAAATTTGATATTAGTCGGCCAGACCAAGTAATTGACTTACTGGGAATGTGGGGTGATGCAGTTGATAATATTCCCGGTATTCCTGGTGTGGGTCAAAAAACTGCAGCAAAGCTGTTAAAGGATTACGACTCTATGGAAGGGCTTTACGAACACACACATGAGCTCAAAGGTAAAATGAAGGAAAAAGTGGAGGCCAATAAAGAGCAGGCTTTTCTTTCTAAAAAATTAGCAACTATTTTATTAGATGCACCTGTTGATTTTGAGCCAGACAAACTCATTTTGGAAGAGCCAGATAAAGATATTCTCAGGGAACTGTTTACTGAACTGGAATTCAGAAATCTTGCAACCAAGGTGCTGGGTGAAACCATTTCAATTGGTTCTTCCGGGGCACCAAAAAAGGTAATTTCTACCAATGGACAAATGGATTTATTTGGAAGTCCAATTACGGTTAACGAAGAGTCTAGTGAAATTGAGACCGAACTAGAAACAAGTGGTTCAGACCTAGCGTCAAGTTTCCATGAATATCATTTTACAGATACAGAAGAAAAAAGGAAGTCTTTAATTTCGATCTTATCCTTCCAAGACAGTTTTTGTTTCGACACCGAAACAACGGGTTTAGATCCATTAAAAGCGGAGCTAGTTGGAATGTCCTTTTCGGTCAGTGCTTTCGAGGCCTTCTACGTTCCTGTGCCTTCTGACTTAAAAGAGGCACAAGCGATAGTTAATGAGTTTAGGCTACTCTTTGAAAACAATAAAACTCAAAAAATTGGTCAAAACCTGAAATACGATGTTCTGGTAATGCGTAAATATGGAGTGCGAGTAGAAGGCCCTTATTTTGATACCATGTTGGCTCATTATGTGTTGGAACCAAATACTCGAAAACATGGGATGGACTATTTGGCTGAAGCTTTTCTGAATTACACTTCAGTTCCAATTTCAGAAATAATTGGTCCAAAAGGAAAGAACCAGAAAACAATGCGGGATATTCCTCAAGAATCCATTTCAGATTATGCTTGTGAGGATGCCGATATTACATTGCGCCTGAAAAGAGTTTTTGAACCGATGCTTGAAGAAGCGGGTTTGGCAGATTTGTTTAACAAGATAGAATCTCCTTTGCTGGTTGTGCTTGCTGATATGGAAGAAGAGGGAATTCAATTGAATTCTGAAAGCTTAAAAGAGTTATCCGAAACGTTATTAATCGATGCCCAAAAAGTGGAGGGAGAGATTTATGAATTGGCAGGAACGAATTTCAATATTGCTTCGCCAAAACAAGTAGGAGAGATTTTATTCGAGCATTTAAAGATTGATGCTAAAGCCAAAAAAACGAAAACAGGCCAGTTTCAAACCAACGAAGAAATTCTAAAGAAATATGCTCCTGAAAATGAGATTGTAGGCAAAATTTTAGACTTCAGAGAGCTGGTAAAGCTTAGAAACACTTATGTAGATCCACTTCCCTTGCTGGTTCATGCTGACGGAAGAATACACACTACTTACAATCAAATTATTGCTGCAACGGGTAGATTAAGTTCAGAGTCGCCCAATTTGCAAAACATTCCGGTCCGAACAGAACGCGGTCGTGAAATTAGAAAAGCATTTATTCCGAGAGATGACAAGCACACCTTGCTTGCTTCGGATTATAGCCAAGTAGAATTAAGAATAATGGCTTCTTTGAGTGGCGATAAAGGAATGATCGAAGCTTTTAAAAACGGTGAAGACATTCATGCCGCAACGGCAGCTAAAGTATTTGGGGTTGATCCAGAAGAAGTTACTCGTGAAATGCGCTCAAAAGCAAAAGCAGTAAACTTTGGAATAGCCTACGGTCAGGGTTCATTTGGGTTAGCTCAAAACCTAGGAATCGGTAGAACGGAAGCCAAGGAGATTATTGATTCTTATTTCGCAAAGTATTCTAGTGTAAAAGCATACATGGATAAGTCTATTGAAACTGCTCGTGAGAATAATTACTGTGAAACTATAATGGGGAGAATTTTACCGCTTCGAGACATAAATTCAGCAAATGGCACTGTAAGGTCGCAAGCAGAAAGAATCGCGATAAACGCTCCTATTCAAGGAAGCGCAGCAGACATTATTAAATTGGCGATGCTCGACATTCATAAGTTTCTTAAAGAAAGTGATTTTAGAACCACGATGTTACTTCAAGTTCATGATGAATTGGTGTTTGATGTTCCAAAAGGAGAACTTGAAGAAATCACACCAATAATTGAAGAGAAAATGTCGAATGCTTTTAAGCTTTCAGTTCCACTAGTTGTGGATAGTGGAACGGGAGATAATTGGTTGGCAGCACATTAATTAATAGGGAAGGTAAAAGTTTTAATTTCGGCCAACCATTTTTCAAGGTAAATGCAAGAAAGACATTTAAATAGAAAGCAGTATTTCAACGAACAGGCAATAAGTACAAGAAAGTACGTGGTGCCGTACATTGAAACGGTATTTCCAATTACTAAGGAAACCAAAGTTCTAGAAATAGGATGTGGTGAAGGAGGAAATATTCTTCCGTTTTTAGAAAAAGGCTGTAACGTTATTGGCGTTGACCTTAATCAAGGTAAATTGAATATGGGAGAAGAATGGCTTAATGAAGCCATGCCAGACTCCAAGTTCAAGCTCATCAACCAAGATATTTACGAGTGGGACCTATCGTCTGACGAAAAATTTGATCTCATTATCTTACGCGATGTAATCGAGCACATTCACGATCAAGATCGCTTTATGGGCTTTATGAAAGGTTTGCTTACCCCAAATGGAAAAGTCTTTTTTGGGTTTCCTCCTTGGTATATGCCATTTGGAGGACATCAGCAGATTTGTAAAAAGAAATGGACTAGCGTTGCTCCATGGTATCATTTATTACCAATGCCATTATTCAAGGGGCTTTTAAAGGCTTTTGGAGAAAGTGAAAGAGTTATAGAATCGTTAGTTGAAATAAAGGATACTGGAATTTCTACAGCGAGGTTTTTAAGCATGGTAAAGAAGCACAATTACAGTTTAGATAAAAAAACGCGTTGGTTTATTAATCCAAACTATGAAATTAAGTTTAATCTAAAGAAGCGCGTTTTGATTGGTCCACTGACTTCAATTCCCTTTTTTAGAGATTTTTTTACAACTTGTTTCTATTGTGTAATAGGTAATAAGTAAAGTTTACTTAAAATTGCCACCAAATAAATTGGGGATGTAGTTCAGTTGGCTACCTGCCCGTCCTGATTTCAGGCGAGCCTTCTCGGCAGAACATTTAGGCGGGGAGCGTTTGAAAAAAGAAACTTGGGGAATTAGCTCAGTTGGCTAGAGCGTCTGACTGGCAGTCAGAAGGTCGCAGGTTCGATTCCTGTATTCTCCACAAAGCCGAATCATTTCTGATTCGGCTTTTTTTATACCCTAAGTTTGAGGAATACATTTCACTTACACTCCCAAAAGCAAAAACCCCAATATTCCGCCTTTGCTTTGTGATTTTAGAATTGATCCAAATCCAGCCCGGGACTTTTTCGTGATTTCTGCTTCGAATAACGACAAACAAGTGCGCCAAGTAAAAATCTTTAATGAGTTGGGCCAGCTAATTATCTCATCGGATGTCAGTCACTGGAAAGAAAATCCCTTTTACTTCGAACATCAATTTAACACCCTCCCCTCAGGAACTTACCTCGTTGGACTGTATTGTGAGGATGAAACTAAGTTTAAGAAACTAGTGATTGCAAAGTAGCAGTGATTGCTATTTTGATTTGCATAAGAAGTTCATTACACGGATTCTTCGAATTAGCAACTCAACTAGTTACCACTCATCCTCAAAATAAGTTAATCCGACCCATCTTATAGTGGTTATTGAACAAATACCACGACTTTCGCGTTCAGAAATAAAACCAGTCGTGTTTAAACATATCCTATATCTAGTCTTATCGTTGAGTATAACCACTCAAACTGCATTTTCTCAGGGCGGAAGACCAACAGGTAAAAAGGGCGGAAACACGTTTTCTATTCTTGGAAAATTAGTGGATGAGGAACGGAACGCAATTCCATATGCATCAATCGCGGTTTACAATAGGAAGGATTCAACATTGGCTGCTGGTTTAGCATCTGACGGAGATGGTTTCTTCGACGTTCAGGTGAAATCAGGGAACTACTATGCTCAAATAAGTTTTTTGTCATTTGAAACTAAAGTGATTTCCGACTTAAATGTTACCAATGCGGATATCAATTTGAAGGCGGTAACAATGAACCGATCTGCGACTTCTTTAGAAACGGTAACTATTGAGGCAGAGCGGCCACAAATGGAATTGAAGCTGGACAAAAGGGTCTACAATGTCGACAAAGATCTTACTAATCGAGGGCAGACCACAGTCGGAATTTTGGAAAATATTCCTTCTGTAGACGTAGATGTGGAAGGGAATGTAAGTCTTCGAAACAGCCAAAATGTGAGAGTTTTAATTGATGGACAACCCGCTGCGCTTATGGGAATGAGTAACGGTGAAGCCCTTAAAATGATTCAAGGAGACATGGTTGAAAAGGTCGAGATTATTACAAATCCGTCAGCAAGATATGATGCAGAGGGGGAGGTTGGAATTATCAATATTGTTCTAAAGAAAGAAAAGAAAAAAGGCCTGAATGGTGTATTTGAAGTTCGGACAGGGTTTCCAATAAATGCAGGAGCCAGCTATACATTGAACTATCGAAAGAAGAAATTTAATTTCTTTACAGGCTATGGTTTAAATTATCGGGAGCGGCCAGGACAAGGAACCACTTTTCACGAATTCTATAGACCAGATACGACATTTGGTTATCGGTCAGAAAGAAACCACAGTCGGAATGGATTTAACCAGAACATTCGACTAGGCGCTAGTTATCAATTCAACAAGTATAATGCACTTACCATTTCAGGAAACTACAGCAATGGTAGAGGAGTAAATGATGCGCAATTAATTTACGAAGATTTTGGAATAAACGCTGAGATCAGCCAGACGGTGAATCGAGATGAAGTAGAAGATCAAAACAACAACATGAGTAGAGGCCAATTGAATTACACCAAAACCTTTAAGAAGAAGGAAATGAAGTGGACCATTGATGTTTCGGGTTTTACCAATTTCAGCTTTGAAGATGCTGATTTAACTGAGGTTAGTACGAATCCGTTGACTCCTGATATTATTCAAAAAGCAATTACCGAAGAAGTAGGAAGCAGTTTAACCATGCAGTCTGATTTTGTGTTTCCTTTTCTAGAAGAGGGCAAAGGAGAGTTCGGAGTGAAGGGCAATATAAGAGCGATTGATAACAATTTTGACATTTCACAATTTGACGGAGTAGAGTTTGTACCGGATCCAGTTTTTAATAATGAAATGGCTTATACAGAAGATGTTTATGCTGCTTATGCAATGGCAGGAAATAAAACCAAGAATTTTTCTTATCAATTAGGACTTCGTTTGGAGTACACCGATATTGTGACAGAGTTCAAACGAACGAATGAAAGAAATCAAAGAGACTATCTAAACCTGTTTCCTAGCGTAAACCTTTCCTATGAATTCGAGAATAATCAGTTTATTCAATCCAGTTATTCTAAGCGGATTTCACGACCTAGACACTGGTATTTGTACCCGTTCTACAATCTAAGTGATAACCGAAACATATCAACAGGAAACCCAAATTTAAACCCTGTGTTTACCGATGCATTTGAGTTAGGATATATGAAACGATGGGAAAAAGCTAATATTTTGGTGAGCCCTTATTACCGATATTCTACAGGAACTATCGAACGGATTTTATTGGCGGACTCTTTAGGAATCAATACTCGATTTCCAATAAATTTGGGAATTAGAAACTCATTTGGACTAGAGGTCTCGGGAAGTTTATCGCTAAAAGAATGGTGGAATGTAAACGGTAGTTTCAATTTCTTTAGAGCCGTTACTGATGGAGAATATGAGGGACAGCAATTTTCCGCGGATACCTATGCTTGGTCTAACCGAATTGTAAGTAAATGGAAAATATGGGATAAGATTTCTTATCAGGCCTCAGTAAACTATCGGTCCAAAGAAAAAACAACTCAAGGAGAACAATTGGCTCGCTATAACATTGACATGGCGGCTGCAGTAGACGTTCTTAAGGGAAATGGAACACTAACACTTTCCGTACGAGATATATTGAACACACGAAAAAGAATCAACATAACTGAAGGCCCTGATTTTTATGACGAATCTGAATTTCAATGGGTTTCAAGATATACTGTGCTTACCTTTTCTTATAGACTCAACCAAAAGAAGAAACCACAAAGAGGTGGCGGATATGGTGGAGATGAGGGGGGAGGATAGGTTACTTGATATATGCTCGAATACTGTCATGCTGGATTTACCCACCTAAACTTTCGGGGAGGTTTCAGCAGCTCATTTCCCTCTGGTGAGGTTCTGAAACGAGTGCAGAATGATGTAGATTCTAGAGAATTTTTTATTCTGAGAGTTCTTCAGCAAACTGCAATAACTTGCCTTCTTCAAATTTATTGGCAATCAGTTGCATGCCGAAAGGCATTCCGTTGCTGTGCGTAAATAATGGAATAGAAATCCCCGGCACACCAGCCAAATTTGCTTGTACCGTAAAGATATCTTCTAAGTACATTGCCACAGGATCGTTTCCGTGAGATCCAATTTTGAATGCGGTGTGCGGAGTAGTAGGAGTTAAAATAAAATCGAATTCAGAAAGAATTTCAAAAGTTTTGTCTTGAATTAGCCTTCTAACTTTTTGGGCTTTAGAATAATAGGCATCGTAGTATCCAGCGCTCAAAACAAATGTTCCAAGCATTATTCTACGCTTTACTTCTGTTCCAAACCCTTCCGATCTAGATTTTGTGTAGGTAGTTTCTAAGTCAATAGCATTTTCCGATCGATAACCGTAGCGCATTCCATCAAATCGAGAAAGGTTACTAGAAGCCTCCGCGTTAGAAAGCACATTATAACAAGGTACCAATTGATCTAAATAAGGAAACGAAACGGCCTCAACCGTGTGACCTGCAGCTTTTAGTTCTTCAATCTTAGTTAGGTGAGCCGTTTTAACTTCTGGATCGAGTCCTTCAGCATCAAAACATTCCTGCAAGTATGCAATCTTGTGTTTTTTAGGATTGGCGTTTAAGTCTAATTTGTTGCTGCTCAGCGTGCTGTCAAAATCATCTGCGCCAGCCATTACAGAAAGAACAGCAGACATATCTTCAACTGAATTGGCAAATGGGCCAATCTGATCCATTGACGAAGCATAAGCAATAAGACCGTGTCTTGAAATTGTTCCGTAAGTAGGCTTCATTCCGAATACTCCACAAAATGAAGCAGGCTGTCGGATACTTCCGCCAGTGTCAGAACCCAAAGAAACTAAACAAGTGTTTGCTGCAACAGCTGCTGCAGAACCACCCGAACTTCCACCCGGAACGCAAGCTGGATCGTGAGGGTTTTTTACAGGACCATAAGCAGATTTTTCATTCGAAGAACCCATTGCGAATTCATCACAATTTAGTCTACCAATAAATAAAGCATCTGCCGCAAGCAGTCGCTCAACAACTGTTGAGGAGTAGATGGATTCAAAACCTTCTAAAATTTTACTGGCAGCCGATACTTTATGTCCAGCATAACAGATGTTGTCTTTTAAGCCGATTACCATGCCGGCTAATTCGCCAGCAGAACCAGAATTAATTTTCTCTTGAATTTGAGTTGCTTTTTCTAAAGCTTCTTCTTTCCAAACCTCTAAGTAGATGTTTAAATCAGAAGTCTTTTCGATTTCATTCAAATAAGAATTAACCAGATCAGGAAGAGTGTATTCACCAGTCTTGATGCTGATTTGAATTGCTGTAAGTTTTTTTGGAAAATCCATCTATACCAAGCGTAAAAGGTCACTCCGATTGCAATCGAAATAAACCGTAGTTATTTGCATTGAAATAAGTACGCTGGTTACTTATCGTTTTCTTTTTTATCAGTGTCGTTTTCTTTCGACGCATCTTTAAATTCTTTCATCCCACTTCCTAGCCCCTTCATTAATTCAGGAATTTTCTTCCCTCCAAATAAAAGAAGAACTACAACTAAAATGAGTGCGATTTGCCAAGGACCAATTGCCATTTGAAACGTATTTTAGGGTGAATAATGAAGTCGCAAAGGTAGTAAATAAAGCCTAGTTTTGCTGTGATACTATGGAGAATAAAGAATACAAAAAAGACGGAAAAAACAAGGATCCTTCTATCTTAAGCTACTCCGGGCTGGGTTTGCAAACGGTATTAATCATTGGATTGAGCACTTATGGCGGAAGCATTTTAGACGCTAAGTATCAATTTGAAACCAACTGGTTTACTTTATTGTTTGTTTTAGTGTCCGTTGCTATTAGTATGGCCTACACTATTAGGATATTGAATAAGTGGAATAGTAAGTAGTAATAATCATGAGTGTCTTATTTAAATACATTGTTCAGATTACTTTGGCTTGCCTTGTAACTTTCGGCGTTCACATAATGATATTGACCTTTATGGATAAGCCTCTTTTTGATAATCAAATTATTACCGCATATGTAGGAAATGTCGCGTTGGCTATATTTATAGTAATCGGACTCTTAAAAGTGCCTGAAACACTCCAAAATAGCAGGGGTTTTTTATTCCTTTTTGGAAGCTTTTTAAAGTTTGGGTTTTTTTTCTTGGCGTTTTACTCTAATTTCAAGGTGGATGGCGCAATCCAACGTACCGAGTTCTTTGCCTTTTTCATTCCCTATGCGGCTGCACTTATCATGGAGACTAAGTGTCTGATTGATAGGCTTTCGAAATAATGTTTAAGCCAAGATTTCATAGATTTTAGATTGCCTGAAATAAGTGCAGTGTCTACTAAAAAAAACATTTACTTTTGCACAAAATTTAGAATCGTCAACAGACAGGTAATTATGCAGTTTACAAGAGCCCTATTTTTTCTAGCTGTTTTAGTTTTAATCCAACCGGTATTTCTAACAGCGTCAGGACATGCAGAACACGCGTCTGACTCAACCGAATCTACACAGGTAGCAAATCAAGAACCTGCGCAGGAAGGAATGAGCATGAAACAGGAAATCAAAGCGCATATCCAGCATCACCTGCAAGATGGCCATGATTTTCATTTATATACTGATACGGAAACAAATACCCACGTTGGTTTTCCATTGCTAGTAATTTTGTTGGACGATGGTATTCAGGTTTTTTCTTCTTCAAGATTTCATCATGGAGAAAGTGTTGCAGAAAGTAACGGAAACTTTTATGCATTGCATCACGGGAAAGTTTACAAAACAGATGCCGCAGGAACGTTTGAAATGCACGATGGTCATGTACATAATGAAAAGCCATTGGATTTTTCAATAACAAAAAACGTTTTCAGTATAATGGCGTTTGCGTTAATACTGATACTTTTATTCACTGGTGCAGCCAGATCTTACAAAAAAAGTTTGGTGCCAAGTGGTTCGGCAAGGTTCCTTGAGCCACTTATAATTTTTGTTAGAGATGAAATTGCGATTCCAAATATTGGAGAGAAGCATTATAAGAGGTTTATGAGTTATTTGTTGACTGTGTTTTTCTTTATATGGTTGGTTAATTTATTTGGACTAACCCCATTAGGTATTAATGTTACCAATAGTATTTCTGTGACTTTTGCTTTGGCAGTCATGACCTTTGTTATTACGCAGTTTTCAGGAAAAAAAGAATATTGGAAACATATTTTTTGGATGCCAGGTGTTCCTGTTCCAATGAAAATATTGCTTGCGCCGATTGAATTACTAGGAGTCTTCATTAAGCCTTTTGCACTGCTTATTCGTTTGTATGCAAACATTACCGCAGGTCATATTGTATTGATGAGCTTAATTGGTTTAATGTTCATTTTTCACAGCTGGATTGGAAGTACACTTTCATTTGGTTTGTCTGTGTTTATATCATTTATAGAATTACTTGTTGCTGCTTTGCAGGCATATATATTTACCATGTTAACCGCACTTTATTTCGGAAGTGCAGTCGCAGAGCACGAAGATCATTAATAAAGATTATTGTTAATTTAAATTTAAATTGTTATGGAAATTCCAGCTATTGTAGGTGCGGGTTTAGTTGTTATCGGAGTAGGTATTGGTATTGGTAGAATTGGTGGATCAGCGATGGATGCTATTGCTCGTCAACCAGAAGCTACAAATAAGATCCAAACTGCTATGTTAATTGCTGCGGCTCTTATCGAAGGAATAGGATTTGCTGCATTATTTGCAGTTTAATTTATTACTCAACATCTCCAGCGGTTGGCTGGAGATGTTGTTTTAAATTCATTTTAAAAAACAATTCGTTTTGGAAAAATTAATAGAACAGTTTTCAGTAGGCCTTTTCTTTTGGCAAACGATTTTATTCTTGGTACTTGTATTCATACTTAAAAAGTATGCGTGGAAACCGATTCTTGATTCAGTTTCTGAAAGAGAAGATACAATTCGTGAATCTCTGGAGTCAGCTGAAAAAGCAAAAAAAGATTTAACTGAGTTACAGTCTAAAAACGAGAGCTTAATTATTGAAGCGAAAATCGAAAGAGACGCTTTACTGAAAGAAGCAAGAGAGATAAAAGATAAGATTGTTAGTGATGCAAAAGGCGAAGCAAAAGAGGAAGCTGACAAAATAGTACAAGCTGCCCATGCTGCTATTGAGGCTCAAAAAGCTGGAGCTATTGCTGAAATGAAATCTGAAATGGCCAGCCTTTCGATTTCAATCGCTGAAAAAATTATTCGCAAAGAGTTATCAAGTGACGAGCAACAAAAGTCATTAGCTAACGAATTAGTTGCAGATTTAAAACTGAACTAAGATGGTTGCAAACAAAGTCGCTAGAAGATACGCAAAGTCGCTAATGTTATTAGCTCAAGAACGTAATGAACTTGAGAAGGCACTAGCAGACATGCAATTGATTAAGAAGGTAATAGGAGAAAACCGTGACTTGAAGGCAATGTTTAAAAGTCCAGTAATCAAAACGCAAAAGAAACTGAACATTATAGACCGCGTTTTTGGAAATGATTTGGATGATTTGGTTAAAGGTTTTGTTAGGATCATTACTCAAAACAAGCGGTCTTATTTACTAGAGGAAATCTCAGTTGGATTAACGGATTTATACAATGTACACAACAAGATTGTTGTTGCTCATGTAAAAACGGCAGTTCCAATGGACGATAAATTAAGAGCAAAAGTTACTTCAATAGTGTCAACAATGGATCATAAGTCTATTGAGCTGATAGAAGAAATAGATGCTGATATAATTGGTGGAGTAGTCTTAAGGGTAGGAGATGCACAATTAGATGCATCTGTAGCGAGACAACTGCAGGAATTAGAGATAGAATTAAAAGAATCGAATTATAAAAACAAGTTGGGCTAGTCCCAAATTAATTGATACATCATGGCGGATTTAAAACCTGCAGAAGTTTCAGCAATACTTAGAGAAGAGTTAGCTGGATTTAGAACAGAGGCTGAATTAGAAGAAGTTGGTACGGTACTCCAGGTTGGAGATGGTATTGCTCGTATTTATGGGTTATCTCATGTACAGGCTGGTGAGCTTATCGAGTTTCAAACAGGGCTTAGAGGTATTGTGCTTAATCTTGAAGAAGACAATGTTGGAGCTGTATTGCTAGGCCCATCTGTTGGAATTAGAGAAGGTGCTACTGTAAAAAGAACTGGATTAATTGCTTCTATTAAAGTTGGTGAAGGAATTATTGGTCGCGTAATCGATGCATTGGGCCACCCAATTGATGGGAAAGGACCTATCCAAGGCGAAACTTTTGAAATGCCAATTGAAAGAAAGGCACCAGGGGTTATTTATCGTCAGCCAGTAACAGAGCCACTTCAAACAGGAATAAAGGCGATTGATGCCATGATTCCGGTTGGTAGAGGACAACGTGAGTTAATTATTGGTGACCGTCAAACAGGTAAAACTACTGTTGCGATTGATACGATTATCAATCAAAAAGAATTTTATGATGCTGGGAAACCAGTTTACTGTATTTATGTTGCTTCAGGCCAAAAAGCCTCTACAGTTGCGCAAATTGTAAAGAAATTTGAAGATGCAGGTGCAATGGCATATACTACCGTAGTTGCAGCGAATGCATCTGATCCCGCTCCTTTGCAGTTTTATTCTCCGTTTACAGGTGCTGCAGTTGGTGAGTATTTTAGAGATACAGGTCGGCCAGCGTTAATCGTATTTGATGATTTATCAAAACAAGCGGTAGCTTACCGTGAGGTTTCTCTTCTTCTTAGAAGACCGCCAGGACGTGAGGCTTACCCAGGTGATGTATTTTACCTGCACTCAAGGTTATTAGAACGCGCTGCAAAAATCATCAATGACGATACTATTGCATCTCAAATGAATGATTTACCAGCGTCTTTAAAAGACAAAGTAAAGGGTGGTGGTTCATTGACGGCATTGCCAATTATTGAAACACAAGCAGGTGATGTTTCTGCATACATTCCTACCAACGTAATTTCGATTACTGATGGTCAGATTTTCTTAGAGTCAGATTTATTCCTATCTGGTGTACGGCCAGCAATTAACGTTGGTATTTCGGTATCACGTGTTGGGGGAAATGCTCAGATTAAATCAATGAAAAAAGTTGCAGGAACACTGAAGCTTGATCAAGCACAGTACCGTGAACTAGAGGCATTCTCTAAGTTTGGTTCTGACCTTGATGCTGCAACAACTCGTGTTCTTGAAAAAGGAAAACGCAACGTTGAAATCCTCAAACAAAAAGAAGGTTCTCCAATGTCAGTTGAAAAACAAACTGCAATTATTTATTTGGGAACTAAAGGTTTGTTAGGTAATGTGCCAGTAGACAGAATCAAAGAATTCGAATTAGAGTTTTTGAGCTTTATGGAAGAAAAACATAATAGTGTACTGTTAGAATTGAAATCGGGTAAAATTCATGATGGTATTACTGGTGTCTTAGAAGATGTTAGTCATGACCTTTCATTGAAATACAAAACAAAATAGGGAATCTTTTAATCTAGGCGAAATGGCAAATTTGAAAGAAATACGGACGAGGATAACATCGGTAAACTCTACCATGCAAATAACCTCTGCCATGAAAATGGTTTCTGCTGCTAAACTGAAACGAGCACAGGACAGTATTACTCAAATGAGACCTTATGCTGAGAAGTTGCAGCAAATGATGGGCAACCTTACCGAAACGATGTTGGAAATGGAAAACCCATATGCAACAGAGCGTCCGATTAATAAGGTTTTAATAATTGCGATAAACTCAAATAGAGGGCTATGCGGAGGCTTCAATGCTAATATTATTAAGCAAGTTACGCGTTTGTCTCAAAACGACCTTGCTGGAAAAGAAGTAACAATTTACCCTATAGGAAAAAAAGCGGCAGATTCATTTAAACGAGATGACAGATTGTATTCTGGAGACGTTTTAATGAATCATGAGAAGGCATGCACTATTTTTGATGATATGAATTATCAAATGGCTTCAGATATTTTTCAACCAGTAATGGATGAATACGCGATTGGTAGCTATGATGAAGTGATAGTAATATACAATCAGTTTAAAAATGCGGCTACCCAAATAGTGACAACTGAGAGCTTGCTTCCTGTGAAAGCTGATGAGAGTGCCGTTTCTAGTTCCGAGAATAGTGACTATATCTTTCAACCAGGAAAAGAAGAGTTGTTAGAGGTTCTGATTCCAAATGCACTCAAAACAGCATTCTACAAAGGGCTCAAGGATTCTTTAGCATCTGAACATGGAGCCCGTATGACTGCAATGCACAAAGCAACAGACAATGCTTCTGATTTGTTAGGAGATCTTAAGTTGACTTATAATAAAGCACGTCAAGCAGCAATTACTACTGAGATTCTTGAAATCGTTGGCGGTGCTGAAGCACTTAATGGATAGGGCGATTGTTTTTATAGATTTTAGAAAGCCAATTCGAAAGAGTTGGCTTTTTTGTTTTAGTTCGTACTCTTGTTAAGGTGAAAAAAGTCGATACCATAATTATAGGTCAAGGTCTAGCGGGAAGCTTAATAGCTTTTGAGTTAGAAAAAAAGGATAAAGATTTTTTAGTGATTGATAATAATCACAAACACGCATCGAGCAGTGTGGCGGCAGGCTTGTATAATCCCGTTGTTTTTCGTAAACCTACTCTAGGGTTTAACATCGCTAATGTTTTACCATTTGCATTGAATAAATACGAAGAAATAGAGGCACTTTTAGCAGAAAGGTTTCTCTATAAACGTCCATATTGGAAGTTTTTTGAGAACTTTAAAACCATAAATAATTGGGAGGCAAAAGCTGCGGATCAAAAATTCAAGGAATACATAAAGCTGCCACTTAAAAAAGAACCTATTAATGGTGTGGAAAATGAACTACCCTATGCAGAGACGAAGTTCACAGGAAACGTTGATTTGCCATTATTTTTATCAAAGAGTCGGGATTATTTTGAACTTAAAAAATGTTTAGTTAATTCTAAATTGGAGGAAGTAAGCTATGGTTTAGAAATCGAATTAAAACTTTCTTCGAAGGAATCACTTAAATGTAATCGGCTCATATTAGCAAGGGGCCATCAAGAAGGAAATCAGTCAGAGTTTGCCTATTCTAGTGTAGGGTCAACCAAAGGAGACATTCTTATTATAAAATGTCCTGACTTGAAATGTGACTATACCTTAAGTCGAGGCTTCTTCATTTTGCCTATTGGAAATGATTCATATAAAGTTGGCGCGACATACGATTGGGAAGACAAAAGCTATATTCCATCAGAAACCGCAAAGGTCGAGCTTGCAAAGCGTTTTGAAAACTTGGTAAACCTTCCTTATGAAATAATCAAACACGAGACAGGATTGCGCCCAGGAGCTATTGACAGGCGGCCATTAATTGGTAATCATGCTGCCCATAAAAACCTATTTATATTTAATGGATTAGGAAGTAAAGGAGTGTTATTAGGACCGTATTATGCAAACCAATTAGTGAATCATATTTTTGAGGAACGACCAATTGATAACGAGGTTAATGTTGAACGAATGAGAAAGTACTATGGCAATATTGAAGATTGAACACCTGGGAATCGCAGTTAAAGATGCAAATGAAACCAAAAAGGTATTTGAACAGCTGTTGGGTAAGGAAGCCTATAAAGAAGAGTCTGTGGAAAGCGAAAGTGTAAACACAGTGTTTTACGAACTAGGCGAATCAAAGCTTGAGTTATTGGAAGCCACTGACGATAATAGCGCAATTGCAAAATATCTAGATAAAAATCGCCCAGGAATTCATCATATGGCCGTTCTGGTCGATGATATATACTCTGAAATTGAACGACTAGAAGGTCTTGGTTTTCAGTTTATTAATTCGAATCCTAAGCGAGGAGCGGATAATAAACTCATAGTTTTCATCCACCCAAAGTCTGCTGGAGGTATTTTATTGGAGCTCTGCCAAGAGATTAAAGATTAAAAAATACAACGTCTTGCAAACCTTTTATAGGTTTGCCCCGTAAATGAAGCGATCTCTAATTATTAAAGAATGAAATATTTAATTATAGCTATTAAGGTTCTTACAATCGGCACATTAGCATTCATAAATCCTAAGAATGACTTTAAAACGCTAAGCGCAGGTACTAAAGCACCTTTGACAGAGTTTGAGATGGCATCTACTTCTGGGGAAAAGGTTTCATTAGACCAGCTTAAAAAAGAAAATGGTTTATTGGTAATGTTCTCTTGTAACACTTGTCCTTTTGTCGTTGGAACATCAGATAAAGAGGGTTGGGAGGGTCGTTATAATGAACTTAATGAATTATGTACGTCCTTTAAAATAGGATCTATTTTGGTGAATTCTAATGAAGCTAAAAGACCAACAGGTGGAGATAATATGGAGGATATGGTAAGAAGGGCACAAACCATGAAATACAAAATGACCTATGCCTTAGACTATAACTCAAAACTGGCAAATGCTTTTGGCGCTAAAACGACACCACATGTTTTTTTATTTGACAAAGAATTGAAGCTTATTTACAGCGGAAAAATTGATGATAACGTGAATAGTAAGGAAGCAGTAAAAGAGACGTTTTTAAGAGATGCAATTATCAATTACATCAATGGAAAAGACATTGACCCCGTCAACACCCCCGCATTAGGATGCAGCATAAAAAGAGAAGGCTAATTGTCAATAAATATTGAAAACCAAAGGGGGTTATGATTTATTCATAGCCCCCTTTTTTATTCCTTTGAGCCAAATTACTTACTATGAATGTATTGCTATTAGGCTCAGGCGGAAGAGAGTTTACCTTCGCTTGGAAATTCAAGCAGAGTCCTCTTTTAACGAAACTATTTATTGCTCCAGGTAACGGAGGAACTGACCAGTTTGGACTAAACTTAGCTTTAAATCCGGAAGATTTTTTAGAGGTAAAAAGTGCGATTATTGAGCATAAGATTGACTTAGTAGTAGTAGGTCCTGAAGGACCATTAGTTGCAGGTATAAAGGACCAGATTTTAGCTGATGAAAACCTAAAAAGTGTGCTTGTCCTTGGTCCAGATAAGCTTGCCGCTACCTTGGAAGGGAGTAAAGATTTCGCAAAAGAATTCATGGTTAAATACGGAATTCCGACGGCAGCTTATAAAACGTTTACAGCTGAAACTTTAGAACAAGGTTATCAGTTCTTAGATTCTTTAACGGCTCCATATGTATTAAAAGCAGATGGATTAGCGGCAGGAAAAGGCGTTTTGATCCTTCAGGATTTAATAGAGGCTAAGAAAGAACTGAATTCAATGCTTACCGAAAGTAAATTTGGTCAAGCCTCTCAAACAGTGGTGATAGAGGAATTCTTAGAGGGTGTTGAACTTTCTATTTTCACGCTTACCGATGGAGAGAACTATGTAGTTCTCCCAGAAGCAAAAGACTATAAGCGTATTCATGATGGTGATAAAGGCCTAAATACAGGAGGTATGGGAGCCGTTTCTCCGGTACCATTTGCTCAAGGAGAATTTCTGGAAAAGGTAAATGAGAAAATCATTAAACCTACCATGGCCGGTATTCATGCTGAAGGATACGATTACAGTGGCTTTGTGTTTTTTGGTCTAATTAATAAAGGCGGAGAGCCATATGTTATTGAATACAATGTACGAATGGGTGATCCCGAAACGGAAGTTGTATTACCGCGCATTGATGAGGACCTACTAAAACTGTGTGCTGATGCAGCTGCTGGAAAGCTGGAAAGTAGGCCTTTAAACCTCTTGTCGCAAACTGCCTTAACGGTTATGTTAGTTTCAGGTGGTTATCCGGAATCATATGAAAAGGGTAAAGAAATTTCAGGCTTAGAAACAATAAAAGATGGGCTTTTAATTCATGCAGGCACTAAGCACGAAAACAAGCAAACACTCACATCTGGAGGCCGTGTGATAAGTTGCACCGCTTTTGGAAACAGTTTAGAGGCGGCACAAAAAAAGGCTTACCAAATGGCAAGCCTTATATCTTTTCAAAAGAAGTTTTACCGAAAGGATATCGGAAACGATCTTCTTTAATTACGATTTATTCTGCTGTTGGATTGTCTTTTGTTGCTGCAGATGCCTTCATTAATTGAAGTACCCACCATATCAACATAGATATTCCGACAACCATAATGAAGTAATTAAAAGGATTCCCTAACACTTCTAAGCCTTCAAATGCCCACCAAAAAAAGTCTCCTAGACTATAAATCATTTTATTCCAATCCATAATACTAATATTTAGACAACAAATTTATAATTTGTAGATAAACTGTGGTTATGAATTTGGGCTTTTTACCTTTGGCAGATGCTTCCTAGGGCACTCAAGAAAAACACACCTCAAAGTATTTCAATAGCAATATTGTATGCCTTGCCTTTTCTTGTCCTTATTTTACTGCAAGATGTAAAGCCATATGACTGGACAGGAAAAAGTAATTTGAGTGTTTATTTAAACCCTATAAATAATTATATCTGGTTAAATAGGCTTTTAGGCGTTAGCTTGTTGCTTGTTACTTCAATATACGCGCAGTTTGTTTTTTACAAATATCGACTGTTTGCTAAAGGGAATCAATTTGCTTTTATTGTAAGTTTTGCCTTGTTATCATGTGGTAGTTATGCAGGTTCTCTAGCACCATGGGTTCTGGGAGGTTTACTGCTAATTCGCCTGATTGATCGAAGTTTCGATATTCAAAGGTCCAACAATCCTAATATGATCATTTTAGAAGCCTCATTTACTGCAGGTGTTTTATGGATGATTTCAAGTGAGTTTATATGGGTTTTTCCAATAATAATTTTTGCCTATTTCTATTCTGGAAGTTTACAAATTAAAGGGTTTGTAATAAGCTTATTTGGTTTTGTATTGCCGTTTTACTTTCTGATTTGTTTGAACTATTTGTTTGGGTTTAACGTTGTTGTAGATGCTTCAGTTCACCTTCCACTTTATTTTATACCAAGTACTTTAAGTGAGCTTGTATTATTAGGAGGTTGTTTACTCGTATTATTAATTGGTTTCAGATACCTCTTCAAGGCAATAATAATAAATAAGGTGATTATTAAAAACCACCTAGTACTATTGATTGGCAGTACAGCATTGTGTGTGGTTTCAGCATCTTTGTCTGCATCCAGTTTTGGAGATATAATTGTTGGCGGCTTTCCCGCATTCGGAGTGTTATCAGGTCTCTATTTTCTAAATGCGAGTAAAATTTGGTTAATGGAAATCACATTTTTTATTTGGTATGGCTCAGTACTTTTCTTTTTGATGTAAGCAAGGCGTAATTTAAAACCAACCGCTTGCATACTCTTAACTAAAATTTTGCACCTATTCCTTTAAGTTTGCACCTATGAAGAATTTACGCTCAATAATTCAATTGGCACTAGTCATTATGATCGCGGGTTTACTGTCCATCAGTTGTAAAAAAAGTTGTGACGATGGTAAAAAAAATCAAAAAGAGGAAGAGATTGATTGTGGAGGCCCTTGCAGACCCTGTTCAGATTGTTCGGACGGAGTTCAAAGTGGAAACGAAACAGGAGTAGATTGCGGAGGAGACTGTGCTTCGTGTGCCTCGGTTTATCAATTCAAAAAAGTAGCCTCAGGAACTACCGCTGCTTTAAAAAAGGTAGATTGTTTTGGTTCAAATTGTGCTGCGATTGGTGAAGGAGGGTTACTATTGATAAGCTTGGATAAAGGAGTAACATGGAATGCTGTAAGTTCAGGAACGTCTAATGAATTGTTTGGGGTTGACGTTTATGAAAACACAATTTTTATTACCGGAGAAAATGGTTTGATTATAAAATCTACCGATTTAGGACAGTCGTTTACTGATATAGTTATAAGCAATAGAGATAAAGTTCAATGGAATGAGGTCTTGTTTTTTAATAATGATACAGGAATAGTTTGTGGAAGTAAATTGTCTATTTCATTCACAAATGATGGCGGAATAACATGGAAAAGTTCAAAGTATTCCTTTGATTCACAACGAAGTTTCTATGGCTTTTCTGCGCCAGCAAAAAATGCCTTGTATGCCGTTGGAGACAATAATATTCAGTTATCATCTGATTTTGGTGAGAATTGGAATCAAATCTCATTGTCAAATAACAACCCAGATATAAAAGATCTAACGGATGTCCATTATGCCTCTTCTACGAGAGCTTTTATTACAGGAGAATCATCAATGTTGTTTACAAATAATTCAATAGAGTGGTATGACAAAGCACTTTACACATCGTTTGGAGGACTTTCATTTGGTACAAATAATGGGCTATATGCTGGGCGTGATGTAGAGAATGAGAGGGGGAAAATTCTTGAAACAATGGACTCGGGAGTTACCTGGAAGCAAATACCTCTCCTCAATGAGAGCGTTCGTTTCAACGATTGTTTTATTATTGATGAATCAAATTCAATAATAATTGGTGAAGAAGGAACTATCCTTCGCCGTTAAAACAGAATAAATATGCGTACTGTAGGTATTATTGGTGGCGGTAGCTGGGCAACGGCTCTGGCAAAAATACTAACCGAAAATTTAGATTCTTTTCATTGGTGGATGCGGAACGAGGCTTCTGTGGAGCATTTCAACCAATTTCATAGGAACCCGAATTATCTTTCGTCAGTTCACTTTTTGGGTGATAAAATCAATGTTACAACCGATTTACGTCAAGTGGTTGATGCTTGCGATGTGCTTATCATTGCTACTCCTTCTGCTTTTTTGAATGATGTATTTAAGGATTTTGATAAAACGGGAATGGAAAATAAGATCATCTTTTCTGCCGTAAAGGGAATTATTCCGGAATATCATGCAATACCCGCCAAATTTATTCACAAACAATTTAGAACTCCATATTCTCAAATAGGAATAATCTGTGGCCCTTGTCACGCAGAGGAAGTTGCGCTGGAACGGCTTTCTTATCTAACGATAGCATGCGAAACAGAAAGTTATGCTCAGGAAATGGCTAAGATGCTTGCTTGCCGGTACATCAAGACTACTGTGAGTGAAGATTTGTTTGGCTCAGAATTATCCGCTATTTTGAAAAATGTTTATGCCGTGGCCAGCGGTATTTGTCATGGACTGGGTTACGGAGATAACTTTCAGGCGGTACTCATATCCAACGCAATTCAGGAAATTAATCGGTTCGTAGATGCTATTAGTCCAGTGCACAGAGACGTTCAATCTTCTGCATATCTGGGTGATTTGCTTGTTACTGCTTACAGCCAATATAGTCGCAATAGAACATTTGGGAGCATGATCGGAAGAGGTTATTCAGTGCGATCGGCGCAGTTTGAAATGAACATGGTTGCAGAAGGTTATTATGCCGCAAAGGGAATCATTGAAATCAATAAAAAGTTTGGTGTAGAAATTCCAATTTGTTCTTCGGTATACCGGATTTTATATGAAAGAATGTCTCCAACTATTGAGATGAAATTATTGGCTGATAAGCTATCTTAGTTGCAAAAACTTACGAATTATGAGAAAATTACTTTTGACCCTTTTAGCGATTGGTTTTGGGTGTTCAATATCTAATCTTATGGCACAAACACCTCTATCACCAGAAAAACTTTGGGAGTTAGGCAGAATAGGCGCTCCAGTAATAGACAATAACAACGGTTATGTTTTTTATACCATTAAGCGGTATGATATGTCTAAAAACAGCGGCCAGGCGCAGATTTATAGGTCTGATTTAAAAGGTAAAAAGATAGAGGCAATTACCAGTGTAGAAGAAGGAATTGGCAACATCATTATTAATCCATCAAATGGAAAAGTAGGGTACGTTTATCAAAGTCAACTTTGGGAAATGAATACCGATGGTTCAGATGCAGCTCAAGTAACAGACTTCTCTTTTCCAATAAGTAATGTGAAATACAGTCCCAATGGAGACAGAATCTTATTTACGTATTCTATCAGAATTGGAGAGAACCCGCCTCATGCCGACTTAGATAAGAGCGATTTCAAAATTTATGATGACCTTATGTTTCGCCATTGGAGTTCATGGAACGATAACAGTCATTCTCATGCAGCTTATGCAGCCCTTTCTAAAGCAAAAAATGGAAATGGCATGATCGATATTATGGAAGATGAGCCATTTGATGTTCCGACAAAACCATTTGGCGGATCTGAAGATTTAATTTGGGGTCCAAACGGAAACTCAATCATTTACCAATGCAAGAAATTGAATGGCTTTGAATACGCAGCAAGCACTAATTCTGATTTGTATATGTATGATTTAGAATCAAAGGAGACTAAAAATATTACTTCAAAAAATCAAGGTTACGATACAAGTCCAGTATTAAGTAAAGATGGTAAAACCTTGGTCTACTTGTCAATGAAAAGAAATGGCTATGAATCAGATAAAAATAATTTGATGCTGTATTCATTTGAAACAGAAACTCGAGTGAATTTAACAGCAACGCGAGACATAACGGTTTCAGGTTTTGCTTTTGCAAACGAAAAAAACGTCATTTGGATTTCTTCTCCAAATAATGGAACCTACAAAATTTGGAAGCTAACTCATGATGGAGCTACTGCAAAAACAGTAGAGATGATAACTACTGATGCGATGGACTATCGTTCAGTTATGACATTAGGAAAAGAGTTAATTGTTTCGGGAATGAGTATGAACAGAGCAACGGAGTATTATATTCTAGATCCGGAGTCGAAGAAAAAGCGTGCCTTAACTCATGTGAATGATGATCATTACAAAGCAATTTCTAAAAGTAAAGTAGAGTCTAGAATGATAAAGACTACTGATGGTAAGGAAATGCTTACTTGGGTGATTTATCCGCCAGATTTTGATTCTACTAAAAAATATCCAACTATTCTCTATTGTCAAGGTGGACCTCAAAGCATGGTCTCTCAGTTTTATTCATTTCGCTGGAACTTTCAACTTATGGCAGCTAAAGGTTACATAATTGTTGCTCCAAACCGAAGAGGCTTGCCAGGTTTTGGTCAGGCGTGGAATGAGAAAATCAGCAAAGATTGGGGCGGTCAATCTATCCAAGATTATTTGTCTGCTATAGATGAGGTCGCTAAAGAACCGTACGTTGATAATTCAAGGTTAGGAGCAATAGGCGCAAGCTATGGTGGATATAGTGTGTATTATTTGGCAGGAGTTCATAATAAACGTTTTAAGACCTTCATATCACATTGTGGTTTATTCAACTTAGAAAGCTGGTATGGAAGTACTGAAGAATTGTTCTTTGCCAATTTTGATATTGGTGGCCCTTATTGGAAGGTTCCAAAGCCTAAGAGTTACGATGCGTTTTCGCCACACAAAAAAGTCCAAAACTGGGATACGCCGTTAATGGTAATTCACGGAGGAAAAGATTTTAGAGTACCAGAAACTCAAGGCATGGAAGCTTATACTGCCGCTCGTTCGTTGGGGTTAAAAAGCAGATTTCTTTATTTTCCTGAGGAAAGCCATTGGGTGTTAAGTCCTCAAAACGGACTGGTGTGGCATAGAGAGTTTTTTAAATGGTTGGAAGAAACACTTTAAAAGAAAAAGAAAGAACGCTTGAAAAGACTCCATAGTAATGGAGAAACAAGAATAAACTTACGAATTACTGGAAGAAAACAACGAGCTCAAATCTATTTTTGTTAAAAGCGTTTCAAAAGCACCAAATAACTTAAATCTTAGAAATTAATGATTTTCCATTTTTCAACATTTATTTTTCTCTCCTTCCCATGATTAAGGACATTGATTTTCCAGAGATAAAAGACGTATACATTGCAATTGTGCATTCTCGGATTGATGATAACGATCATTGGATGGTTACAATTATCAATGAGAATAAATTCCCACTAGATACGGTTCTTGTTGTAAGTAAGGGGTATGGAACAGTTAAAAATGAGCAGGTAAAAACAAGTACTTTACGTCGGTCTTTTGAAACAGTACCAGCTAATGGAACACAACAAGTTGAGCCAATAATTGAGGAGGTATTCGGCCTTACGAATGAATACTGGTTGAGTTTTTATGCGAAGGAAAAGCTATTTGATAAGAAGTTTGTTTTTACTGCAGGCTCAATTAGTAAACAGTTTTTGGTGAATATTCCTATTCTTAATGAACAAGGAATTTTGCACCCATAGTGATCTCTAATAAACAATCCAACCAAATACTTATGCTAGCTAATCAGGCATTTGGAAAAAATTATTTAACGATATCATCCCTCAATAGTTATGATAGTTTAGAAAATTCGCAGGTTATTGTAGTCGAGGAAAACGAGGAGGTTATAGGTTTCTCAATCGTCATGACTTTCAAACAAGAAGAGCTTTTCAAACATTTATATATTGATTTAGAAATACCGGCCGAAGAGTCTTGTGTCGGGTATCGAAAAATGACCATTGTAAAACCTGAAAGCAGAGGAAAGGGAATCGGTTCGGAATTAGTTAAAAAGGGAGAAGTTTTTATTCAAACAAAAAGTAAAATTGTTTATTCTTCCATTTGGTGTAATGGAACAGAGGAAAAAATGACCAACCTATTGGATAAAAACGGCTATCAATTCTTAGAAAAAAGAATTAATTATTGGAAAGATGATAGTCTAGAAAAACAATACAACTGTGCTATTTGTGATGCTCCTCCCTGCATGTGTGCTGCCCTGATTTATAAAAAGAACCTTACTATGTTTGTACAATGAGACTAGATTATTTCAAGGAAAAATTTGATGCTATTGTGCCACTGTCTGGAGGTATTGATAGCGCGGCTGCACTTTACAAAGTTTTATCTGAGAATCCGAATAAAAAATATTTGGTTTTTAGAATTGACATGGTACATGGTACCAGCGGAAACAGAACAACTCGTGAAGCAATGGCAACCGAGAAAATATTGAATTGGCTAGAAGAAAATGGACACAATAATTTTGGGTTTCGTGAATTACGTATTGATTATTCATCATTAGGGTTGACTCCACCTGTTTGGGATAGTGAAGTTGTGAATTTTGCTGCAAGCCTCGTTATACAATCAAAACCAGAGATTTCTGAATTTGTAGAAGGAGCAATTCAAGATGATTATTTAGAAAAAGGGTTTGCCGAGAGATTAAATAAAATTGAAAAGATCTTGCGCTTGCATACTGGAAAATCAGCCGAAGAACTAGAAATCTATTTTCCTTTAAAAGATAAACCTAAAGTTGAGGTAATGCGAATGCTACCAGAAGAATTATTAAACTTAACGTGGAGCTGCAGGTACCCAAAGATTGTTGGTCCTTGGCAATTTGGTCGTTGTCATGAATGCCCTCAATGCGGTGTAATTGATAAAATCCTTAATAGTAACCCGAATGAGTTTCCTCAGGGCTTTTGATTAATAATTATTTTCTCGTTCCTAACTAGATTGGAAATTTAATCATCCAATTATTAATTTCACGACTCAATATTTTACAACTATGAAAACAGTTTTTCTTACAGGAGCAACATCCGGAATTGGTAAAGCAACCGCCGAATTATTAGCCGCGAACGGTTATAATTTAATCCTTTCTGGAAGAAGAGAAGAACGCTTGAAAGAACTTCAAGAGCGATTAAGCCATCTTGCAGATATTCATATTCTGAAATTTGATGTGCGCGAAAAAGAAAACATACCTAATATAATTGCCAGCTTACCCGAAGCCTTCAAGAAAATTGATATTCTCATTAATAATGCTGGAAACGCTTATGGCCGAGATCCAATTCATGAAGGGTTGATAGAGGATTGGGAAAACATGATTGATATAAATTTGAAAGGGATGCTGTATTTAACACGTGCCATTTCTCCTCAAATGGTAGAACGAAAAAGCGGACATATTCTAAACATTGCCTCGCTTGCAGGTCGAGAGACTTATCCAAATGGTGCAGTGTATTGTGCAAGTAAATCAGCTGTAAAAGCTGCCACAGAAGGAATTCGGAAAGACTTGAATCCATATGGAATCAAGGTGAGCTGTATCGACCCTGGTTTGGTCGAAACAGAATTCTCCGAAGTACGGTTTCATGGAGATAAAGAAGAAGCTAAAAAAGTCTATCAAGGATATATTCCGCTTACTGCTTTTGATGTTGCTGAGACGATTGAATTTGTTTTGAGTCGACCCCCACATGTAAACATTGCCGATACGCTTATTTTGTGTGCAGATCAAGCATCGAGCACGATTGTAAGGAAGGAATAAATAAGCAGCTTACTTTAACAGTTTTACTTCAATTACTTTTGACGTGGAAATGACACCAAAAATTCTCATAATACGTTTTAGCTCTATTGGAGACCTAGTTCTTACTACTCCGGTTATTCGCATTGCGAAACAGCAAATTGAAGGTTCTGAGGTTCATTTAGTAACTAAAAATGCTTTCTCTTCTGTAGTTGAGGCAAACCCTTATTTAGACAAGGTTCATGTTTTAGAAAACGATTTAAAAGCGTTGATTGAAGAATTGAAGCAAGAAGGGTTTACCCATGTTATCGACCTGCACAACAACCTACGATCAAGAAAAATAAAGAAAGCGCTAAAGTTGCCTTCAAAGAGCTTTACAAAGTTGAATATCGAAAAGTGGTTGGCGGTAAATTTTAAACAAATTCATAGGCTCCCTGATACTCATATCGTAGATCGATATCTAGAAACACTCTCAGGATTTAATATTAAAAATGATCAAAAGGGTCTTGATTATTTTATTCCTAAAAAAGATAAGGTTGATTTAAAAAACTTGCCTGAAAGTCACCGAACAGGTTATTTAGCTTGGGTAATTGGCGGTTCCTATGCCACTAAGATGTTACCCAACGAAAAGATTATAGAGGTGCTTAGTAGGATTGAAAAACCAGTTGTCTTGCTTGGCGGTCCAGAGGATGCCGTAAACGGAAAATTAATCTCAGAAAAGTTAGGCGATAATGTTTTTAATGCCTGCGGAAAATTCAACATTAACCAATCGGCGTCCCTAGTGGAACAAGCTACGAAAGTTTTGTCGAACGATACCGGCCTCATGCACGTTGCAGCAGCATTTAACAAGCGGACTCTCTCTTTTTGGGGCAACACTATTCCGGAGTTCGGAATGTATCCTTATATGCCAGAAAACCAAAATAAATCTACAATAATGGAAGTTGCAGATTTAGGTTGTAGACCTTGCTCGAAGTTGGGCCATAAAAAATGCCCTAAGAAACATTTCCACTGTATGCAATTGATTGATTCTGATAAAGTCGAGGCTTGGATTAACTTTCAATAACCTCCATTAACGTTTTATTACAGACCTGCCAATTGTAGTTCTCGGTCACAAAAGCATGGCCTTTTTCAGCTATTTTTTTGGAAAAAACAGGATCAGATAATAAACGCTCAATTTGTCTTTTAAACTCTACTTCGTTGCTTGCAATTAAGATTTCCTCTTCTGGGATTGCACCTAAAGCATTGTTAGCCAGAGGGGTGGTAACGCATGGCAATCCCATTGCCATTGCTTCTAATAATTTGTTTTGAAGCCCTGAACCGAGCATTAGCGGAGCCACAAAGATTTTTGCCTCATCGTAGGCGGTTCGTATATCATCAACCCACCCAGTAATTTCAACATTAGTTGTAGCCAATGTCCGTACTTTATAGCTAGGTGATTTTCCGCAAATTTGAACCGCTACTTCAGAGCTTAGTATGGGCAGAATATTTTTGACTAAATATTGAGCAGATTCTACATTGGGCAGATAACCCATATTTCCAGTAAATAAAACATCCGTTTTCTTCGAGCGATTTTCAGATTTAAAAAAACTCGTATCAATTCCATTTGGAATTACCGCTATTTCTGTGGCATTAGAATGGGTTAGATGTTCCTTGTCTGCTTGGCTAATAATTACTTTCTTTTCGAAATATTGAAACATTTTTTCTTCGTAGGCCCTAAGTCGTTTTGCTTCGATTGCTACAATTGGTTTTAGGTAAAAAGGTGCTTTTTCGGACCTCCGCTCCATGCCAATACTAAGCGCATCCATGTAGTCTAAGGTTTTACTGAAAACAGAGTATTTTTTTGCATACTCAGCAACTCGAATTAACTGGCAAAAGAATCGTTTGGGCAGGTGTTTTTCGATAATTAAATCCAATTCTTGTTGCGCTTTTTGTGAATAGAAATAAGCAACTTGGAAGGGTTTGTCATTGAACAAAGCCAAAAATAAACGCCACAAAATACCGGAATACTTTAATTGAATAATATTCAGTTCACTGCAAATTGTGTTTAATATTTTTTCTGCTTCCGGGTCTGTTTTTTGGGTACTCAAACAACATAGAATAACTTCATAAGAAGCGTTCAAATCTTTGACTTGATGAAAGGCGCGCAACTTATCCCCTTTATCCAAAGGATAAGGAATGCGAGATAATAAGACTAGTAATTTAGGCTTTGACAGCATCTTTTGATTTTTTCCAAAAGATTAGAAACCTCAGCTTTTTAATAATTCGGGTATAGAATTCCGAATCTAAAATCACCGAATCGGTTGTTGCTTTGTACGTCAGGAATATACCTATGGGGGTAAGCACGAAACTAGATAGCCACATCCCCGTCCAAATTGGTAAATCGCCTGACTTTGCCAGTTTCTCTCCAGTTAAAGATGTAATATGAAAGAGAATAAAGAATAAAATAGAAATTACAACCGGCATCCCCAAGCCTCCTTTTCTAATAATTGCTCCAAGAGGTGCTCCAATAAAAAAGAGAATAAGACAGGCGATGGATAAGGTGAACTTTCGATGTACCTCTATATAATGTCCTCTAATATGTCTATGTCGGTTATTTACATCATTCGCAAATCCTGTGGCATAGGAGTTAGATGCTCGTGTAATATTTACTGCCAAGTTCAGATATTTTAATTTGTCTGATTTGGTCGATTTTCCAAACCAATCAAGACTTATTAATGTTTTGTTGGTTGTATCAACTTCGCTTAACAATACAGAATCTTGAATAAGGTAAATATCCTGATTCATTCTTCTTTGGAAATGTCCAAGACGATTATAGTAACGTGTTTCAACGGTATCAATTTGATTAATAATTTGGATGAAGTTCATCATCCGAAAATTATTGGCAAACATTTCTTCGTCACTCCTTTGAAGCTTAAATCCTGAAAGGTCAAATGTTATGGTTTTGCTTTCAAAATCCTGGCGATGAAAAGGATACTTTGCGCCCTCCATATCGGTGTATAGATATCCATTATTAAGTTGAAAACTCAAGCCAAGGCCATCAGGAGTCATATCCATACGTCCGGTTTTAGCTCTAATAATTTGCCGATTTCCCTTTTTCTCGGTATGGTCATAAATAAAGACGTCCTCTAATTCTTCGGTTTCTTCGTTGCGATTTTTTACACGAATTACAAAACCTTCAATTTCTTTATAATACACATTGTCTTTAATGTCTAGCGCAGGCTTTTTCTTCCGTATGTCATAAAGTATGGAAGCAAATTTTTGGTTGGAGCTTGGCCAGATGGAATTAGAAAAAACGAAAGCACCAAAGCTCAGCAGAATCATAAAAATAATGAGCGGAAACATAATTCGCTGCAAGCTCATTCCCGCGCTCTTAAGTGCAACTAACTCGTATTGCTCTCCCAAATTACCAAAGGTCATTATAGAAGATAGTAATACCGCTAATGGCAAGGCAAGAGGAACCAAACTTGCAGAAGCATAAAATAACAATTCCACTATAATTCCAAGACCCAATCCCTTGCCGACCATTTCGTCGATATAAACCCACAAGAATTGCATTACCAATATGAAAAGGGTAATGAAAAACGTGCTGATGAAGGGACCAACAAACGTTTTGAAAATTAGGATGTGTAGTTTTTTCAAACTTTAGAATTCAATACTAAACAAATATAGTTTGTCCCTATTGTTTAGGGTCTGCCAAAAAAACAAAAACCTCTTTCCGAGTAATCGGAAAAAGGTTTTTAAATATCAATATTGTAAATGATTAAGAACCTAAAATCATTTTGAGTTTACCAATTTGCTTTTCCCAAAGTTGTTTGCTTGCTTCAACTTCGTCATCATCTACGTGGTCTGTTACTAAAAGAGCAACATCACCAGTAAGCTGATCAATCTTAATTCTAAACTCGAAATAAGTATCATCTTCATCGTCATCCATCCAATGGAAACGAACAAATTCGTGGTCTCTTTTGCCTAGCAATTTAGCATCTTCGCCCATGCCTTCCCAAACAAAAGTGTAAATCTCGTCGTTTAGTTTTACGTTGTCCGCAAACCATTCAGCAAGTCCTCCTGGTGTAACCAATCTATTATAAAGGATTCCCGGTGCTGATCTGATTGCAAATTCCAGGTCTATTCTTTCTTTAGCCATCTCTAATTCAATTATTTACCTTAATGGTAACAAGGTTGCAATATATATAAAAACTTGTTGAATCGTACTTTCACTTAGTAGCCAAACAACTCTTCTAATGAAATTTCGGTAATTGCACCATATTTCTTTAATGATTCTAGGTCTAGATCTTCTTTATTGCCCATTATCATTAAGGTGTAGGTGTTCCCTTTGATTTTTGATTCAAAGAAATTTACTAAGTCATCTTGCTTCGCAGTCTTTATATAATCATACGTGTCCTTTCTACTATCGTAGTTCATTCCTTTTTTAAGGTTCGATAAATAGAAAAAGTACTTCTGATCCTTGATTTTTCTATCGCTGGCAATTCTTTTCATTATACTGTTTCTCGCTGCTTCAATTTGATTGTCAATTATTGGCATTTCAGTTAATAAATCCATTGCAGTGCTAAGAGCTTGGTTCAGCTTATCGGGCTGCGTCCCAATATACCCTCTAAAATAATGGGATCTTGCAGGTTCATTCGGAGTATCGAAACGACAATATGCAGTATAAGCCAATCCTTTTGCTTCCCTAATTTCTTGAAAGAAAACAGAACTTAATCCACCGCCATAATAGGAATTAAACCATGATGCAACAGGAATAATTTCTTTATCGAATTCTTGTTCTTTACTCAAAAACAATAGATCTGTTTGAACTTGAACCCTGTTTACAAAATAGATTTTGCTTTCATTGGTTTCTTGTTCAACCAACTCTATAGAAGCAGGAATTGCAGTTAAATTTTCTTTTTTAGGGTGCATTTTTTCAAACTTTCCTTGCATTGCATCCATTTCATCATTTCCATAATAGAAAATACGGTGCTCCATACTTGAAATTTCTGACACCTTCTTTGTCAATACACTTGGGTCAATCGCTAACAATTTATCTTTCGAAATAATATTGGTGAACGGGTTTACGTTACCGTACTTAGCGTAAGCTGGCAAAAAGCGATTTTGAATAGCTCCTTTTTCTAATTTGGCATCTTCTCTTCTTTTAAGTTCGCCTTCAGCAAATTTTTGGTAAGCATCAGCATCGGGTTTCGCCTCTGCAAGAATATGCTCTAATAGCTCAATGCCTTTATCAGTGGACTTTTTTAATCCGCCCATAACGACATAAGTCTTATCGGTTCCAGAATAAACGCCAAAGTCTAACCCGTTCTTGTATAATTCCTGCTGTAATGCGCTGGCACTGTATTTAGACGTTCCTAGAAAAGGGAGATAATCAAATGCCAGATTAGCAATTTTATCATGATTCGATCCCATTTCTATTATATACATGAGGTTAAATAACTCACTGTCTTCATTTTTGATATAATCAAATGTGATATTACCGTTTATCGTTCCATGTTTTATGTCATTTTCAAAATCGATATACACCGGTTTTAAATCTGGAGACTCTTTTGATTTGAATTCAGCTAAGTATGCTGAAACTGTATCCGTATTCATTTCAATAGGAGTGATTTCTGGTTTTTCAACCTTTACGATATTTGTATCTACACCTAAGTTTTTTCTAATGACTGCGTAGTTATTTCCAAATTTTTCGTTTGCAAACTTTATTAAATCGGCTTTTTCAATCGCATCCAATCGATTTAGTCTTTCCGTTTGCTCGTTCCAAGGAATATCAGAGATAAAGGCTTCCAACAACTTATAAACTCTCCAGTTGCTTTCGTTACTTTGAATTTCCTCTTTCTTTAGGTTATTTATAATAGCGTTAAAGGTTTCATCTTCAAACTCTCCCTTTTTTACTTTTTCAATTTGAGAAAGAATAAGCGCTTCTGCTTCGTCCATTGTTTGACCTTCTCTCAAAGTTGCTCTTACAGTAAGTGATCCGTAATCGTTCATGAAATCTGCACCAGCCCGAGCATCCAATATTTTTTGTTGCTGTACAAGGTTCAAATCGATTAATCCCGCTTTACCATTACTCAGTAAGTTTGCGAATAGTTCGCCATAGTCTGCGTCTTTAGATTTTTTTCCATCCAATCGGTAAGCGAGTGTAATAAACTCTTTGTCAGAACCAAATAAGTCAATTGATTTTGGCTCAGTCATAGGAGCTAATTTTTCAAACGTTGGATGTTTCAAATCCGCCGAAGCCTTCAGGTCACCCCAATGCTTTTTAAATAGATCAACGGTGTTTTCATAATCCACATCACCACTCAAACAAATGGCCATATTATTAGGCACATAATATTTCTTCCAGTAAGCACGAATATTTTTCATGCTTGGATTTTTAAGATGCTCAGGCTCACCTATAGTTGTTTGGTCACCATAAGGGTGTCCTGCAAATAAAGCTTCATTCATAGCCGCATAAGCTTTTCTTCCATCAGAATCCTGACCTCTATTAAACTCTTCGTAAACGGTTTCTAGTTCAGTATGAAATAACCTTAGCACTAAGTTTCCAAAGCGTTCACGCTCTAACATTACCCATTTTTCGATTTCATTTGCTGGAACAATGTTCATGTATGCCGTAACTTCATTACTAGTAAAGGCATTAGTTGATTTCCCACCAATTGAACTTATTGCCTTATCAAATTCGTTAGGCGAAGCATATTTCGCCGCTTCTGAAGAAAGGCTATCTATTTTTTTGTAAAGTAATTTTTTACCTTCAGTAGTAGGTTCGTTTTTGTGCAATTCATACAACTCTTCTATTTGGTTAAGAAGAGGTTTTTCCATTTCCCAATTTACCGTACCAAGATTAGGAGTTCCTTTAAACATAAGATGCTCAAGGTAATGTGCTAAACCTGTATTGTCAGATGGGTCGTATGTACTCCCTGCTTTTATAGTAATAAAAGAAGTGAAGGTAGGTTCATTTGTATTCTTACTTAAAAAGAGTTTTAACCCGTTTTCAAGCTCATAAATACGAAGTTTCATTGGATCGTTTTCGACGTAACTGTATGTGTTTCCACTTTTATCTTGAGTTTTTTTCATACCTGTTTCTGAATTCTCTTTTTTTGAAGGGCTACATGCTGCAATTAAAAATGATAATGCAATTGCCCATAAATTTAATTTGTTCATAATAATCTAATTAAAATTAGTTGTAGCTAATTGGTAAACAGCTACATAGTGATTGAGGTTACTTGTTTTGAATTTTTTCAAAGAAAGCGAATCCATTCTTCTTATACAATAACTTAAAGTGAGTATTTTTTTCTTGAAACTTTGACGATTCTGTGTTCTTCAAAACGCAATAAACAGGCTTATCGGTTTCACCATCAATCAACCAATTCACATTTGAATGCTTTGGGTTTTTTTGTTTTTGTTTTTTTGTATAAAATAAGTGTGCGTAGCTTTTATAGTGCACAGGAGTTACGTAACAATTTTCATTTGCTTTTGATGCGTAGAATTCAATCGCGGCGCGTTGAGTATAAGCCTCAATTTTTGGAACAAATGCAGTAAGAATAATCAAGAAGGACACTAACATTGATGCCATAAGATATAGATGACGGCTAAAACTTTTAATGATAAAGTAGAGAGCGAGCCCGCCTGCAAAAATTAACGGTAGTACATAATCTATTATACTCCAAGAGTTTTCGGCATTAAAATTAGCTTTTGCAAAATCATCATCAATCCATGTGGCTTCGCGCAGTATTTCTATGTGATTTCCAAGATAGGGAAGTGCAAAAAACACAATTAGAAGAAAGCTTCCAATCAAAGGAAGTGCAATTTTTTGAATTGCGTATTCCTTAGAATTTCTGTTGTATTGGCCGTTTAGATAGTTAGCAGCGAAAAAGCTCAAAGGAAAATAACACAAACTAGAGTAGTGAATAATTTTGGTATTTACTAAGGAAAACAGTAATAGAACCAGGCTAAAGAGTAAAAGCATTATTCGTTGAAAATCTTGTTGACTGTCCTTTTCTTGTTTAATAAAGAACCCTCCAAGCGCGAAAATGGACATTGGAAAACAACCGATCAAAAGCACAACAAAGTGATAATAAAAAGGCCCACCATGACCAGCGTCTTGTGTTTGGAGTAATCTGATTTGATAAGTAATGAAATCTTCAATGATATGACCCCTTCCGCTAACCCATTCAATAAAAAACCACAACCCGCCGATTATTATTAAACTGATGGTAAAACCTGAAAAATGCGAAAAACGAACGGGAACTTTAAATCGTTTCCATAGAAAAAAAACACCAAACACCATCAAAATAACAAGCAATGCAACGGGGCCTTTTGTCATAATTCCTAAGCCGATTGATGCGCCGGAAATTACAGCCCAACGAAGGTGCTTTCCATTAGAATTGTAAATTGACTTCCATGTTGCATAGGTTCCGTAAAAAATGAAAAGATTGAACCAAGGATCGATAATTCCGCTTTTAAAGTAAAGCACAGGTAATAAGGAAGTACAGTAGGCGAATGCCCAGAGCCACCCGAATGAGTTGCTAAAGTTTTTTCGACCAATAGAATATAAGACCATCCCGGTTATTGCTCCCGCAATTGCGTTGGGCAATCGAGCGCTAAATTCATTGATTCCGAATAAATTCATACAAAGAGCTTGTAGCCAGAAAAAGAGCGGTGGTTTCTCCCAAAACGGCTCATAATTGATTTGAACCAAGGAATAATTACCGGTAACTATCATTTCTCGAGCAGCTTCAGCAAAGTTGATTTCGTCCCAGTCAAATAGATGACTTTGACCATTGAATGATGCAAAAATCACGAGTCCAAGAAACCCAATTAAGGCGTTGCTCTGATTAGATGTCAATTGTAATAACCGATTCATCGATTTATCAAACTTTTGTTAAACCAAGGCTTATTTTTTTTGCTTAAAAACGCGAAGATCAGGAGCGCCCATAACGTTCCCATTAGGGACCCGAAGTATATGTCAATAAAAAAATGTTGTGATAAATACACTCTAGAATAGCCAGCAGCGAATGCTAGTAGAGTAAATAAAACCGTCCATTTAGGTTTTTTGATCAATAACAATAATGACACATATAGAGCAAAGGCAGTTGTAGTGTGGCCGGATGGAAAACTATTGTGAATATTCAATTCCATTCCTTCAATAGTTTGAATACTATTTTCACTGAAATGTTTAAAGAACCATGATGGACGATCATAAGAGTCAAACACAAAGTTTTTAAGCAGTTGAGTGGCGCCTCCAGCAAGTATTGCGGTTAATCCGATTTGAAGGGCTGATTTATAATTCACAAAGAGGACAAAGAGTATGATTGCTACTGCAAATAAACCATCGCCAATATGAGTTATGTATTTAAAAAAGGAGTGCAGCGAGTCGTAAAAGAATTGATTGAGAATTAGATGAGAGTTTTCTCTACTGGTTACAAAAAGAAATATTCCACCTAAAACCAGAAAGAGGAGATAGGTGATGTAAAATGGTAAATAGGATTTATGACTTAAAGCGTAATTCACGATAAGGCGAAAATACATTAATTGCTCTTTTTATATCAATTATCAATGGATAAGGCGCTATGAAAAATATATATTTGCAGCCCGAAAATAGGGCGAAGAAGCTTCTCCAAAACTTAATTGTAAGGTACAGGCAACTTTACCACTTAAGGCGAGGTAGCTCAGTTGGTTAGAGCGTCGGATTCATAACCCGGAGGTCGAGAGTTCAAATCTCTCTCTCGCTACAAAAAATGGTCACTCAAAGAATTGAGTGGCCATTTTTATTTCTCCATGAGCTTGTCCACCCTAAGAAAAACATCCCAATACATCTCTTTGGTCATTTCTGCCCAGTGAATTTCATAGTACCGATATTGAAAGGTTTGAACTTGACAAACAACAATTAATACGACGATGAAAGATCTAATCGCAATTTTCGCGACTTTTTCTTTTATGTATTGAAGGCTTATTGCTAATAATAGGGCAAATACAGGTAAATATTCAACAAAGACGCGGGTTGAGAAACTGCCACCATAATACCAGCACCACCAAGAAGACAATACGTAGGTAACCACGATTAGAAATGCAACCAGAGAATAAAATTGAAACCTTGATTTCTTATAAAGCGGAATAAGTCCAAAAAGAGCTAAAAAACACATAGGTGTGTATACAAAGAGGCCTTTTTTGTAGCTGAATAGAAAGTCGAAAATTTGCGGATTTAGAAAGTTAAATCCCTCACCATCATAAGAATATATGAAAAATGACCCTGTTTGGATTTTGTAAATGAAAAGCTGAATTGAAACAATTGCACAACAAACAATTGCAGAAATAATCAAAGCTAAAAAGTGCTTTTTCAGAGCTAAGAATCCTCTTTTAAGGCTGGAATAGCTTCCAGCTAAAAAAGGAATAAGACCAATAATTAAACCGTTAACCGGTCGAATTAAAATAATTATACCAAGGAAAATGGAGGCTAGTATAATATCCCGCGAAGCTGTTTTTTCGAAATATCGTTTTATAAAAAAGACAAATCCAGCAACAAAAGCGAAAGAATAGACGTGCGACATGCCCAACTCACCAACAGTATAATAAAAGAGATTGGAACCAAATAATAGTGCGATTAACGTTATTGATTTATTGGTTTCATTAATCCGATAGAAGGAAAGTAGGCGCGCTAAAAAGAACAAACCCAAAGCACAATAGAAGACAGCTCCTATGGTTTGGAATATTGCATAGAGGTAGGAGTAACCGTCTAAATCGTACCCTAATAGTATACTTAGCCAGTGAGCAACTAGGTAAAAAGGAACGAGCACAAATGCAGTTCCACAGTAATATTTGTTAATGTAAAACCCGTCATGCTCTTTTCTATAATCGTAGATATCACTTGCGTTTTTGTACTTGACACGCTCTATTTCATCGAAAAAACCAAAATTTAAATCTTGATATACAACAGTAGCTGGTAAGTAAGCATAATAACCCTTTGCATCAGACTCCAAAAAGTCTTTCCAGCTTACCGAATACCAATTAACGTTTGAAGTTATGATTAATAGGAGCGCAACAGAAAAAATCAACGTGACATTCGAAGCCTTCATGTTGCAAGTCTACAACTAAAGACTCATCATTTCTTTAAGCCGTGATGCTTGCCTTCTTGAGATCTCTATTTTATCTCCGGTTTTAAGTTCAACTTGCATTCCCCCATTAAACCAAGGATCAATTTTCTGAATCCACTTTAGGTTAATTATAAACTTTCGATTAGCCCTGAAAAACTCTTTATCGCTCAGTCGTTTGTCCAAGTTATTTAGAGATTTCAGTATTAATGGCTTGTTTCCGTTAAAATAGACTTTGACATAGTTTCCTATGCTTTCAAACTTTTCCACATCGCGCAAATGCACAAACCAACAACGCTCCCCGTCTTTTAAAAACACTTGATCATCGCCCGTAAGCTCTTTTGAATTGGGATTTTCAAGCTGTTTCTTTTCTTCGGAAATTAATTCTATTGCTTTATTGACCGCATTGGTGAAACGCTCTTCTTCTACAGGCTTTAGAATGTAATCCATAGCATTTACCTCAAATGCTTGAATTGCAAATTCATCGTAAGCAGTAACGAATATTACGTGAGGAACCCGTTCTAATTCTTCCAGCAGCTCAAAACCATTTTTACCTGGCATTTGAATATCAAGAAACAACAGGTCGGGTTGTAAATCTTCTATTCCTTGTCTTGCTTCTTCCGGATTTCCATAATCTGCAATTACCTCTAAGTTTGAATGCTGCTCAATTAAAGAAAGCAGTTCTTTTCTTCCCAGTCTCTCATCATCAACTACAATGGTTTTAATTTTCATTTCCGTCAATATTTTGAGGTAGCTTGACAATGCAAATGACCTCAGTTTTGTTTTTATTTTTTATTTCGAATGAAGCTTTTCCTGAAAATAAGAGCCTTAGTCGTTCCTTTGTGTTTTCAATGCCAAAGCCGGTCTCCGTTTTTTTATTTGCGTCGTACTGCCCGCTATTGGTAATGGAAATAATTAAATAGTCTTTTTCCAACTCAGCAACTATAGCCAAATTCCCTCCTTTTGGTAAATGCGCAATACCGTGTTTTATTCCGTTTTCTACCAGTGTTTGAATCATAAGCGGAGGTATCATAATGTGCTTGCTATTTGGAGAAATATCAAAGGAAACACTCAACCTTTCTTCGTAACGATAGCCTTCGATTGCTAAATAATCGTGAACCAATTTTAGTTCTTCCGAAAAGTGGATGAGTCGCTGTTTTCCCATAAGCATATTACTCCGAAGAATATTAGATAGTTGAGTAATTGCTTTCTTAGCAATCTTTGGGTTTTCTTCTACCAAAGCCCGAATGCTATTCATGGAATTAAAAATGAAATGCGGGTTGAGTTGAGATTTTAGCTTGTTCAGCTCTATTTCATTTCGAGCGGCCTCCCACCTTAAGTTTTTTATTTCTTCGGCTTTGTAATTTTTAAAGAAATGGTAAAAGAAATAAATAAGAGACCACAGCGTAAAAAGGATCATCCAGCCGGCCAATTCTTGAAATACAACTGCTGTGTTTAATATCTTTTTTCCTGCAAATATGAAGTAAGTCAAACCAGAATACGCAAGCTGAAATAACACGGCCATTGCTAGCGAGCCAATTATAAACCGCGGAATCATACGAGGAATGTTGAGTTTTAACCAGTCGTTTCTGATGATAATTTCTCTGTACAAATGACTAATACCCATTCCAAGTAGAAAGGCAGAAACAAGAGTTAAGATAAGAGCAGCAGAAAGCGATACGCCACTAAGTTGGTTAAGGAAATAAGCTATTAGAATATAGCTTCCCCAACCTATGGATTGGCAAATAATGTATAACCGTTTTTTTGTGCTCACTTATCAAATGTAAATCATCGCTATTGCAATTAATAGTAGACAATACATAAGTGGAGCAATATTGCTATAACCCCTAATTTATTAGGGACAATGGATAAACAGAGCTTACTAAACAGTAGCAATACATTTTAGTTCAATGGCAATAGGTGTAGGAAGAGCATTAATTGCAACAGTAGTTCTGCAAGGTTGGTTTTCTTGGAAATATTCAGCGTAAATTTTATTGAAGGTCTTGAAATCACGCTTCATATCGACTAAAAAAACGGTCACGTCTACAAGATTCTCCCAACTAGATCCTGAAGAGTCCAAAACCGCCTTAACATTTGCGAAAACGCTGTGAACTTGAGCTTCAAAATCAAACTCTTCAAAGTTTCCATTATGATCTAGCTTTAACCCAGGAACAGCACTGTCATTTTCATTGGATTTTGCAACTCTTGGCCCTACACCGGACAGAAATAATAAATTGCCCACTTTACGAGCATGAGGATATGCGCCAACCGCCTTTGGGGCTTTGTCTGAATTTATTTTCCCTTCCATAATTTATCTTTTTACAAATATAATTTTCAAGAATGATTCTATAGCATTGTGTGTATTTTTACACCAAATAGAATTGAATGAAAGTTAAGATTTTAGGCTTACTACTTGCTCCGATAGCTTTACTGGCTCAAGTAAACAAGCCAGATACACCTAGTTTTATCAAACAAATTGAGGTTGTACAGCAAAACGTAATAGAACTAGAGGCCCCAGAAACGGAGGATCTTTTGAATATGCAGGTTTCTGCAAAAATGAATCGGACATTGGTTCCAATGGGGAAAATTGTCGCTGTTTCTATAAATGAATCGTTAGGTAAGGCCGAACTTATTAATGAAAACCTAGAACAAAAATCTATTGAGATAAAAACCAATGGAGTAAAAGGGCTTACTGCGTATTTGACGGAGGTTTTTTTGCCAATTGGGGCAAAGTTATATGTCAGCAATGCCAATGGAAGCCAAATCCAAGGACCGTTCACATTTGATGACGTACGAAATGAAAAGCTTACTCCTTATATGATTGAAGGTGACTTTATAAGAATAACTACTGTTTATGATAAAAACATATCAATAAAGCCGCGGTTTTCAATAAATGAATTGGGATTCAACTTCGGAGACCTAACCAATCCAGAGAACCAACCCCGTATTACAGATTCTGAAAATGAATTTGGATCGAGAGATTTTGATGATTCAGAAAGCTGCGAGGTAAACGTGAATTGTGATGAAGGAGATGACTGGAGAAAACAACAAAGAGCAGTTGTAAGAATAAAAATGCGTATTCAAAATTTTGAAGGTTGGTGTACTGGAACTATAATGAATAATACACAACAAGACTGCACGCCTTATGTGCTTACTGCAGATCATTGCAGGGCAGTTGAGGGACAAGAAGCTAGCGTAGAAAACTATGACGATTGGCAATTCTACTTTAATTACGAAGGAACCGATTGTCGAAATCCAAGAGAACGAGATGTTTCTATTGGTGAAATAACTGGCTGTAAAAGAATTGCAAATACAAGAAGAAAAGGTTCTGGTGGAGCTGATGCGCTATTGCTAAAGCTATCAAAGGATATTGATAGCTTTTATGCACCATATTTTGCAGGATGGCAAAATTATGATGAGACAAGTCCCAGTGGCGTTATGATCCATCATCCTGCAGGAGACATTAAAAAGGTTTCGACTTACAAAATCGCTATAATTGAATCGGAATGGGATGCGAACTTTGGCGAAGACACGCACTGGCAGGTATACTGGTCTTCAACAGACAATGGTTATGGGGTATCAGAGCCAGGGTCTAGTGGTTCTTCATTATGGAATAATAAAGGTTTAGTTATTGGCCAATTAACAGGCGGAGCATCTGCTTGTAAAGAAGATACCGATAAGGGCGTTAGCCCAAGTTTTCCCGATTATTTCGGGAAATTTAGCTTGGCTTTTGGATATGTCGGTTCTGATTCAGCAACAACATTATTTTCTCATTTAGATGGAAGTAACCATGCAAAAAGTATTGAAGGAATAGATTGGCCTTGCAGTGAAACAGCGCTGAGTATGGAAGGTGTTCAGCACAGTTTAGAAGATAGAATTTCAGTTTTCCCTAACCCATCAAATAGCACAGTTAATTTAAATCTAGGAACTCTAAAGGCAAAGCAAATACTGGTGCTTAATAGCCAGGGAGTAGAAGTATTAAAGCTTGAAGGTGAAACTGCTTCTGGACTTACTTTCAATGTTTCGGAATGGTCAGAAGGTTTTTATTTGGTACAAATTGTAACTGATGAGAATAGGTTGTTGAACAAAAAATTGATTGTAGAATGAGAATATTAAGTTATTTATTGATTTTAGGGTTGGTAGTTTCACTATCTAGTTGCAAGGTTCGCTCAACACCATCAGTTGCAGAGATTACCTGTAAAGAGTTAGTGGTTGCGACGCCTGACGTTTTCACGCCTTTAGCTGAAAATGTTTCTGTGACTAAAATTTTTATGGAAAACGAGTGTCTGTCGGTACGTGTTAAATTTAAAGGTTGTGAGCAATCAGGCTTTGATTTGATGTACAACGGAAAAGCTAAAAAAAGCAGTCCCCCTCAAGTCAATTTAATGCTAAAATCGTTGGATATAAATTGTGAAAGCAGCGAAGAAACAGAAAGAGACTTTAAATTTGACATTAAAAAACTGCAGGGAATCGGTGGAAGCGGAAAGGTTGTAATTAGCGTTCAGGGTTTCTCTGAATCGCTGGTATACCAATACTAACCTTTCTTAATAACCTTAGGAACCTTAAAGTAAAAACTATCTTTTTGAGGGGCATTTTTCAGGGCCTCTTCTTTTGAAATGGTAACTTTACTTTCATCAGAACGAGTTTTACCTTTTTCATCGGTCATGTAAATCAATGGCTCAACACCATCTGTAGGAACAGACTGCAGTTTTTCGACAAAATCTAACATTCGATTTAGGTCGTTTTTAATAGCCTCTTTTTCGTCACCCTCAAACTCAAGTTTAGAAAGACCTGAAAGTTTATCTACTAGTTTGTTATCTATTTTCATCGTTTCGGAATTGCATTCTGAATTATATTAAATACTCGGTCGCGCAAATCTACTATATCCTTTTCGGTCATTCCCTTTGTTTCGATAGCAGGATGAACGATTGCGTGAGCCAAACCAGGAGAAGCAGGAGCCTTTAGAAAGCCTCCGTTTTCCAATCGTTTGTAGTTTTGAGTAAAGGTTACCGGAACAATAGGCACTTGCTCTTCTATCGCCAATTTAAAAGCGCCATTTTTAAAACGTCTCATATTAGGCACATCAACAGGTATTGTGCCCTCAGGAAACAATACCATACTGTTGCCTTTTTGTAACTCTTCTACCGATCTCAAATAGGCATTATGTCCACTTTTTCTACTTCTTCTGTCAACAGGAATATTCATTCCTTTGGTAAAGAAAATATTGAATAATGGCCAGTTCATAATTTCCGCTTTGCCAATTATGGTAAAATAATCAGGCACTAGGGGATAAATTAAAATAATATCAAAGTAGCTGCTGTGGTTGCCCACCAGTACATAAGGAGGTTCTGGAAAGTTTTCCATGCCTTTTCTAATAAGGACAACTCCAGTTATTAAGGACAGGAACCACGACCATATTTTTTTGAGTTTGAAGGCTGTTTTATACCGTTTTTTCTTTCCAAAAAGGAAAAGAAACATAGGGTATACGATAACCATAGAGATTAGGAACCAAATGAAAAAATAGATTTTCCAAAGGATAATAAACGGGCGCTTTATGATTTCTCCAATTGACATTGAAAGACAAAAGTAGCCTAAAAAAAGTGTCAATTCGGGTGATCCGGAGGCTACGGGATTGTATCGAGAATAACTTTTTTACGCCCATTCAGTAAACTACTTCAATACAATTTTCTGGACGAGACTTTCATTGTTTTTTGTGGAAACCATAAGAAAATAAATTCCAGATGGTAGGTCGGTTGTGTTTATTACCAATGGAAAGAAGGGTTGTTTGTTTTCTAATACTGTAATTCCGTTGGCGTTAATCATTTTTAGTTGAGAAACTGACTCTAAATTTATTGCATCAATGGTTATGTCGTTATTTGCAGGGTTTGGAAAGGCCATAAGCACTTGGGTGGTATTATTGGACATCTCAGGAATAGAAACGCCGTATGAATCGCAAGCAATATCTTTGAATTGCTCTTCTACCAAATTCCCATTGAAACACCTTAATCCAGTGTGTTGATTCGCTGTCCGAATCCACCAATCGGGTAAAAATTGTGATGTAAAACCTATCCCTTCAATAAATTTACCTCCACGCATTAATGATTCACTGTTATGCAGGTATGTTTTATGCGCGATTCCGTTAACTATGGTATTAAAGACTTTCGTAATAACTGATTTGTAGTGCGATGAGTTGTTTCCTAAATCTTTATCGGGTATGTCTAAATACAACGTATCACCTACTTTTCCACCATAATAAAAGAGCTTAACAAACTCATTTTTATCCGTTCGATATATGAATATTGTATCCTGCGCTTGCGCAACATAAGTAGGCTTATCATCGGAAGAACAAGGTAAAGCACAGATTTTTTTAGCATTAAACCCTAAAAACAAAGTATCCTTAACGCTTTCAAGGCGCGTAAAATGTCGAAATGGATGGCCATCGCCAATATTATAATGCCAAACCGAACCTACTGGCGCAAATTGGGAGCTACTCAATAAACTTGAAAGCAATATTGAAACAACGATGAAAAGTCTAATAAACATAAAACAGGTGTTTTAAATTCAAGAATAAATATAGCATATTAAAATTTGGATTTTAAATTAGTCGCGATGTCATTCGTGCATAGAATCGGAGAAGAAATTCTACTTTAACTTAGTCGAATTTTAACTTTGCAGGATAAAATTTGATAATGTCAAGAATACTAACAGGAATACAGAGTACAGGAACACCTCATTTGGGTAATATTTTGGGTGCAATAGCACCAGCAATTGAAATGGCAAACGACCCAAAAAATGAATCCTTTTTGTTTATTGCTGACTTGCACTCCATGACCCAAATTAAGGATGGCGAAGAGTTGAGTGATAATACTTATAGTGTTGCTGCTGCTTGGTTAGCCTTTGGATTGGATCCTAGTAAAACGGTTTTTTACCGCCAAAGCGATGTTCCCGAAACGGCTGAATTGTCTTGGTACTTAAGCTGTTATTATCCATACCAACGACTTACGTTAGCGCATTCATTTAAAGATAAGGCAGATCGTCTAACAGATGTAAATGCGGGCCTTTTTGTTTATCCGATGCTTATGTCAGCAGACATATTATTGTATGATATCGATTATGTACCTGTAGGAAAAGATCAAATGCAGCATTTAGAAATGACGCGCGATGTAGCTAGCCGATTTAATCATCAAAAAGGGGAAACATTTGTAATTCCGAAAGATTTAATTCAGCAGGAAACCAAGTTGGTGCCAGGAAGAGATGGACGTAAAATGAGTAAATCGAGAGACAATATTATCAACATATTCTTACCTGAAAAGCAACTAAAAAAGCAAGTGAACCAAATTGTTACCGATTCAACTCCACTGGAAGATCCAAAAGATCCTGAGATATGCAATGCTTTCGCAATTTATAAATTGCTAGCATCTGATGATCAGGTAGGTGAAATGCGCAAAAAATATCTTGAAGGTGGATATGGCTTTGGTCATGTTAAGCGAGATATTTTTGAGCTGATTTTGGAAAAGTATAACACTCAAAGGACCCTTTACAGTCAATATATGGAGAACCGCAGTGAGATAGATAACGTGTTGAGGGAAGGTGCTGAAAAAGCAAGAATTACAGCTAAAGAAGTACTGAACCGTGTGCGGGTAAAGAGTGGTTATTTGGCGCGATAAGCTATGGCTATTGAGCCACTAACGTTTTCTAAAGATATCGTTTCTCCTGACGAGGTGGATAAGACGGTGTTGGCAGTAAACTCAATTTTTTTAGTTGACATTCCTAATTCATTTTCTTTGTAGTCTTCTATTGAAGTAAGTTCAAATTCGTTTGAATTAGTGAGATTTGGCCTAGAATAATATTCTTGTCCTCCTGCATCAGTGTATTTCAAATAAACTGTTCCCAATTGCAAATCGCCTTTAGGATCTTCTCTCGAGCCACTTTTAAAAGAATAATTAGCGGCACAAAATGCATATTCTTCTTTTAAAACAAGATTTTTGCAACGTTGAGACTGCACTCCATTTTCGTCAGTTACAGTCAAACAAACCTTTTCAATTCCTTTTTTAGGATCAGTTTGATAATCTACGTAAGGAGTGCTTGCCGTGCTCCCGCCTTCAAATTCCCATAAATAATTTAATGGAGTAATGGATTCCACTTCTGGCTCAAAGGAAAGAGAGCGCTGAGTTTGTGTTATTATAAAATCGGTTGTTGCTTCTGTTTTAATAAAGACACGATTTTGAATTTCACTTTGACAACCTTTTGAAGTTTTTACGCTCAATTTAACATCGTAAAAATTTAGATCACCAACGTACAAATGACTAGGTGTCTTTTCATGGCTAATAGTTCCATCACCGAACTCCCATTCGTATTCCACTTCAACTGCCCTGCTGGTAAAAGATTCATCTGGATTAAATGTAACAAGGTATTCATTACCTGCATTAGTATTTGTGAATGCCTTAAAGCCTGTTCTTAATTCAGGTTCTGATGCAATACTTTCGGCGGATTCTTTTTCATCTGTAAAAATCAGAGTGAACGATTCAGCGCAGTTATTTTCACAACCTTCGGTTTTTAATTCACCGATAAATTTAGGAATTGCATTTTCTTTTTCTTCAAAAGAGCTATACATATAATATTGATGATCTCCGGCAATTAAGTTCAACTGAGCGCCTCCAATTGTCCCCGAAACAAAAAAGTCTGGCGCGTCAATCAAGGTTTCTTGAAGCTCATCTTTTTTGCAAGAACTTACAGAAAGCAGAATAACTAATATGTAGAACAATTGCTTCATTAGAATCTGAATGGAGTATATTTTAAAGTAACACGTACTTCCAGGTTGTTGCTATTGTCTTGAACATCAAATGTTTCGTTGCTAGTAATATCCATTAAGCCATATTGCACCATTCCGCCTATTGAGAGGTTTTGGCCAAGGTTATAATCATACCCTACTCTTACTCCAGCATCCCATTTGTTGAGACCATCCTTATAGTTCCATGTATTTTCTACTGAACTTATTGAGGACTGAAAGCTTTCATCGTGAGTTTTAGCAATAGCACTTTTTACACCTGCTAGATAACTTATGCTCGCGCCTCCAAAAACACTGTGATGCCCCTTGATGTCATAACGAACTTCAATTGGTAAATCAATGTAATGTAAACGATTTAAAGCAAGTGTTTCTGTAGTTTGAGATTTTCCAAATCCATACTCAGTTTGAGTTCGGCTGAGTTCAATTCCTTTTCCAGATTTAGTTCTATATCCTAACCCAGTTGAAACTGAAATATTTGGAGTAGCCTCAATGTTGTAATAAAAGCCAGCAGTGTACAGCAAATTATTTGTTGAAAGCTGACTGGCAGAGCCTAGGCCATTTTCGAGTGTAATTCCACCAAAAACTGAAAGCGATCGTATGTAGTTCTTAGGCATGGTCGAGGCGTCTACTGGGTCAAAACCATACTCTGGAAACTCTACGTTAAATGCTTCTAGAGAACTAGGTGTAATTTTACTTACAGTTGAAATATCAGAATTTAAGGAAGGGTTTTCGGCTTGTTTTTTAGACACTAGCCCATCGTAACTTGTTTCTTGTTTTGCTAATGAAGAGACAACGTTATTTGATGCTTTAGAAGCAATAGGGGCAATACTGTTGTTACGGCCATACATTGCAATAAGAGTTTTATTTGATTCTCCATTTTCTGGAATTTTATTGCCACTGATATCAGAATCAGCGCTGGTAAAAAACGAAGCGTTATCTTTCGATCCAAATAGGCTTGACGAGTTTGACTCTAGAGTAGTGGGGTTTTTAGCAAATGGCCGTATTGAACTTACCGCATTGCTTTGAGTTGTTGTTTCTGAACTAGCAATCAATTGAGCGTCTGGAATTGTACTTCCGATAAACAAAGTGCTAAGGAAAAGGGCTGCAGATGCTAATTTCCCAAGGCTCATCCAAGAAAACTTATCGCGCTCATTGAGCATAGAGTTCATGTTATTCCAAGCGTCTTCATTAAAGGAATGAGGAGAGGGGTTGCCTAATCCGTCTTTAAACAGCTTATCTATATTACTTTTGCTGCTCATAAGTTCCCTGCCCTTTGAGCTTCTCGTTCAACAGATTGAGCGATTAACTCTCTTAATTTTTTTCTAGCAAATGATACGTGCCATTTTGATGTTCCATCTGAAATACCAAGCATTTCAGCAATTTCTTTGTGCGAATAACCATCAATAGCAAACAGGACAAATACCTTTTTACTTTCAGTTGGCAGTTTGTCAATAAACCCTAACAGCTCTTCTGCTTCAAACTCTAAATCAGCAGCATTGTATTCAACCCAAAGGTTTTCGGTTCCATCATTCTGGATATCCTTAAACTGAATAATACTTTTCTCTTTACTGTTTTTTCGGTAGTCGTCGATTATGGTGTTGATCATTATTCTTCTAATCCAAGCTTCGAATGGTCGATCACCTTTGAAGGTAGAAAGCTTAGTTACAATTTTCATAAACCCTTGGTTAAGAAGGAATTCAGCGTCTTCTTTGTTGTTTTCGTAACGCAAGCAGATGCTTAAAAGGATGCTGTAGCACTGCTTATAAAGTAAAAATTGTGACTTGCGTTTGTTCGCAATACAACCTTCTAATATTTCGTTACTTATTTCCAATTGAGTAAATATGATCTAATACAAATATAAACTACTGATTAATACAATTTTGACTTTTCTTTATTCTACTATTAGTGTTTGATTAAATGTCGTCTGTTCACTAATTAAGTGGAGAATATACGTTCCATTATCAAAAGAAGAGATACTTATTTGATTATACCCATGACTTAGGCCTTCACTCAACAGCAATGATCCGGAAATGTCATAAATACGCAGGGATTGATAATTGTTTTGATTATTGATAGTAAGAGTGGTTTTAGCAGGGATAGGAAATATTTGGCTTATCACCGTTTGAACTTCTTCTTCAACATCTAGCGCATCGGTTAGACCGTATGACCTGCTTCCAGAAATCCAAAAAGTTAAATCATTATTTAATTTTGATGGATTAACAATCAATCCAGAAGACTTTTTTCCTGGAGAGTTTACAATTACCTCGATTTGTTCATTGGGTAAATCAGTGAATGAGTATAAGCCAAAACCGTCAGAATTGGTCATCGCTATTAATTCGTTTTCTACATTGTAAATGAATAATGCCGCATCAATTACAGGGTCACCTTCGTTATATCCAGGTACATTGCTACTGTATTTAATCGAGCCAGAAAAACCTTCGCTTCCTGTTGATGATATAATTGGCGTCAAATTGATGTTTTTATTAGAAACAGTTCCCTGAATGAAGCAAGCTTTAGACAATGACCAAACTGCACTATCTCCAAAATAAGTTGGCGCAAATCCTTTTCTTAAAGAATAGGTCATGGGTTCTGCGGAAAGATAATAGGTTCCTTCATCTAAATTTTCAATTCGATAACTTCCGTCGCTTGAATTGGTTTGTGTGGCTTTAATAAACTGCAGGATATTTGGTCTAGACTCCCTGAAAACAGATACCCAAACAGAATCTACAGGAACTCCAGCGGCTAAAATTGTTCCGCTTATTTCAGCACTTGAACCTGCTAATTCTCCAAGAAATCTAGAATATGGAGGAGTATCAAAACCAAGTAGTTGTGATTTACCTGTAAGGCTAAATCCGATAAAAAGTACAAGGATTAAAATTCTATTCATAGCGTAGTATAACTACACACGTAAAACCCTCCTTAAACGTTGGTTATCAAAGGTTTTTATTTCGACTTTTTTTGTACAATGATATCGCTCCCCATAATAAAAATGCAAAAGTAAATATCCCAAGTAAGCCCCAAATCCAGCTTATTTGATCGCGAAGAATGATTATAAAAACAATTGCAACTAAAAAGACAGTAGCAATTTCGTTGAATACGCGCAACTTTTTGCTGCTCATTTTAAATAAGCCCGATTGTATTTCTTTATAAATTTTATGGATGTACAGGTGATAAAGATATAGCCCAAGGACAAAGGTGAGTTTAACTTGCATAAAGGGTTGAGTTAAATAGCCTGGGCTGTGGTATAACATTACTGCAGCAGAAATAAGAACTAAAACGGCAGAAGGCCAGGTGATACCAAACCAAAGGCGTTTTTCCATAATATCAAACTGGCTAGAAAGAATGGTTTTCTCTAAGTCTTCTTTTTCCTGGGCTTCAGTATGATAAATAAACAACCGAACGATATAAAATAACCCAGCAAACCAAGTTACGATGAAGATAAGATGAAACGCTTTGGTGTATAGAAAATACATTCAGATAATTTTTGGTAAAAATAACCCTAAAGCAACCTATGGCATGATTCCGGGGCACGAGAAGATTTAAATTTGCAAAAACAAAATTATGCGCTCAAAAACAGCAATGGCATCACTGTCAACTTCTAGTAGAATAGTGCTTCCCAATGATACAAATGTATTGGGGAATTTAATGGGAGGCCAATTATTAAGTTGGATGGACATTACCTCTGCTATTGCGGCGCATCGTCACTGCGGAAGGGTTGTAGTGACAGCAGCAGTCAACAATGTTTCATTTAATCATCCTATAGCACTTGGTGACATCGTTACGATTGAGGCAAAAGTAACACGAGCGTTTACTTCTTCGATGGAAGTATTTATGGATGTTTATGTTGAAGACCGTTTAACAGCAGAGAAAACTAAATGTAATGAAGCTATCTACACATTTGTAGCTGTCGATCAAATAGGAAAATCTATAGATGTGCCGGAGCTTACCCCTGAAAGTGAAGAAGAAAAATCCCGCTACGATGCTGCTCTTAGACGCAGACAACTGAGTCTAATTCTCGCAGGAAGAATGACCGCGAATGAAGCGACGGAATTAAAAGCGCTTTTTTATAGCTAAGCCTTCGGTTTAATGCTCTGTTTGTTTTTCCCATAAAGAGGACCAAGGTATTCGGTGTCCCCTGACATTCCTAAATACATTACGTAAAGTCCGTTAAAGACTAACACGAGTGCATAGTCAATAAAAGAACGCTTTCCGAAACACTTGCATATCTCTATGTAGAGTGTAATAGTGAAAATCAGAAATACAGACAGCATACTAATCAGGGCGATATTTGCAGCTATAGAGGTATCTCCGGTATAAACTACATAAAATACTATAGGAGGAGGAATAATGAAAATAATCACCTGCCATGCTGGTCTTCCCATTATTTTCAAGAAGACTACTACATTCCAAAGCGGAACAACAGAGGCGTGGCCCGGTAAATCACATTTATAATATAACACCCATTGACCCAAGATTCCAAAAGTCGCAATCAGGGCAACTATTATGTACAGGAATTCATTTTGTTGGGAATATTCAAGAAAAAGTTTGAATGGTAACTTAAGCGCATCGTGTAGAATTTCCATATTTAGCAATTTTAAGACTGCATAAATTTACGGAATTAACAAAAAATAGCAAGGATTAGATTGAAAATAAGACGAACGTTTTGAACAAAAGGTTGGTTCTAGGCAGTTTTTTCTTTCTGATTTCCAGAAATTTGATTGATATCTTTAACGGTAGCCCCCATGCTGCATGCACCTGTAAAGTTTGCGCCAGGTTCAATTGACAGCTTCCCAGTCTCCATATCGCCATTGATATTTGCAGTTGCTTGAAGCGATAAAAGCTCCTTTACGGAAATTTTCCCTTGAACGGTTCCAGAAATATTAGCATTGGTACAGATTATTTCTCCTTCTAGTTTACCACCTTCTCCAATAACAACCTTTCCGTTACTGTTGATTGTACCGATGAGCTTACCATCTAAACGGATATCGCCACTGGTCTCAATATCACCGCTAATTGTGGTACCTGCAGAAATATGATTTCTAGTACCTTCTAGTTCCGTTTGCTTAGCCATAGATTTCGAACTTTTAAACATTTGAATTTTTATAAGAGCCAAATATAAAAATTATCAACAATCTAAAGTTCATACTTGTTTTGGTGAAACTCAAGGTAACTTTCAATCCTTTTGTCTTGAAAAAATAGAGCATAGTTGGTATAGCTAATCACAAAGAAATCGTTTTCTAACTCATTAATTTTTTTGAGACTGGTCCTGTTTTTTGAAAAATCAGAAAAATAGTCGATTGCAGATTTAGAGTTTTCAAATTGCTTTATGGAGATCATATGGGTTTCTTTTTCCAATAATACGGCACTTATCGAAAGCTTTAAATTACCATGATATGCTTTATTGTAGTTGTCAATTCGTTCTTTAATTTTTTCAATTTCAGTTCCCTCAACAGGTAATAGCATCACCGCTAGATGACGTCCATTTTTTTCAAACATATAATCTGGTGGAGGGAGGTCCTTAGCTTCAACTTTCTGCTCACTTTTTAGAATTTTAATTCTTTCTTCTGCGTCTTTGGCCTCAGATGTTCCGGTATTTTCTTTTTTAAACTGTTCAAGACTGGCAATTAGATCTTTTTTGTCGCGTGTATTTACAGCGCTCAGTGCTTTTAGATAATAAAACTTAGTAGCAAGGTGATTATCGGGCATTTCAATTGCAGCTTTATCACACTCAGTAATACAGGCAGAATAAAAGTCACGAGTGTAATAGTAATAGGCTTTTTTATAAGCCTGAAGTGCTGCCTTCTTTTTAGAATTCATGTCTTTTGCATAATCAGGGTCGTCTATGATTTTTGCATAATCAGAATTGGGATATTTACCTAAAATATAATTTTTGTAATAATTTGAAGAATCTAATCTATTCTCATTTAAATACATTCTATATAACTGGTACAGACAGTTAATTTGATATTTCGATGTGTCATACCGAGAAAGCAGGTTTCTAAAAGCACTAATTGCATGCTTTTTGTCGTCCATTTTTTCTTTATAAATTATACCTAAAGCATAATATGCTTCTACGATATTTCCGTTGGCCTTTGATTTTGCTTCAGGTGAGAAGGGTATGTCTTTCATATATTTTGACTTATCACTAAGCCCAGATAAAACACTATCCGCAGCTGTTTCATTAAAGGAACCTAATTCATCAAGGCTTATACTTGATTTATCGCTTCTACGCCAATTATCATCATTAGGTCTATTACCCCATTGTTTTGCAAATTCTTGTTTTCCAAGAGAAATAGTTTTGTCATTGTAAAAGTACCAAGCTCCTTTTTCATTTGACACTTCATTTTGAAACCCACCATCATTAAAGCTAGTAGATTGGTTTTCCTGAGCTTCACGACGTGCTTCTTCCTCAGCAACACGCTGTTCAATTAGTTCATCAATAAATGCATCTAAATCAGCCTCCGACATTTCAGATAAGGCGAGTAAACTGTCTTCTCTTTCAATGACTAGAATGTTTTCTACCAGCTCTGTTAAACTGTTTTTTATGTTAACGATTTCTTCCCGATTCGGGAAATCAGCAGGAATATACTGAACCGTGCTATCATAAAATGCCTGGGCGGGGATATACTCAGGTCGAGCAAAATGTATTTCAGCTAATTCGAGAAAGGAAAGTCCTTTTTGATAATTATCCTCAACACTAGACTGAGCGGAGAGCATTAGTGAACTGATTTGCCGTTCTTCGCTATCTTCTTGGTAGTAAATTTTACTTAGAGCATAATAGAGCTTATCTCTGTATTCAATGTTCTTATCGTCACGTAACATCTTTAAGAGCACTTTCTTTATATCATAGCTACTGCCGTCCTCAACATTATAGGAAAGAGCTCTATTCATTTGTGCCCAAAATTCCATTTCGTATTCTGGGTGTCTTTTGGCAACTGCTTTATAAGTGTTATTTGCGCGAATGGATTCTCCCTGTTCAGCATATAGTTGCGCCAAAACAAACATCCAACGGGTAGCAATACCTTTGTCTTCTTGGATTAAAACGGCCTCTTCCAACTCCAGCATTGCTTTAGCGTACTCGCCTTGAGTAAGGTAATACTCGGCAATTGTCGCCTTTACATCAGGCAGGATTTCTTCTGGAATTTTATTGTCATTGGCCAATAAACGAATCAGAGCATCAGCTTGATCATAATTTTCGGTTTGAATGTGGGCTTTAATAAGCCAGAGACGTGCTTGATACTTTTGTTCGCCTTTAAATTTCTTTGTTACATATTTAAATATAGGTATACACTCTTTAAAGTTTTTTTCATAGAAATAGGCCTTCCCTATTAACAGCCAGCAATCGTCAATCCATTTAACATATTCCTTTCCTTTAATGTCCATACTGTGGTACTCTATGACCCTAGAACATTTTTTGATCACGACATCCATATCTGTTTGAACGGTAGATGCCATTTCTTCATCGCCATAGATGTAGAGTGGAAGAAGTTTTCTGTAGTTTTCTTTATGACCGGTTTTTATTTTTGTTTTACCTACTTTATATGCTTCAGTGGCATTGAAATAACCGTTCCACCTAGCGTTGGTATTATGAAAAAACCGATTTAGAAAGTTGTTCTTTTTTTGAGAACAACTCTGAATTCCAAACGCAATGGAAAACATAAATACAAATAATAGTAATCGATTTTTCAAGCTAGTTTTTGCTTATAATTTAGTAGAACTATGAACTGACAAAAATATTTTATTTTAATATCTAATTCTTGAATAAGGCTCTTCAATAATAATCCCTAAGAAATCGGATATTTGTTCTTGATAAAATGAAAAAAGAAAATAGCCAAAGCGATAAACAAAGTGGAAAGACCAAAAAGGTTATTTCTAAGATAAAGCACAAGTCTAGATTGGTGCTTATGAACGATGACACCTTTGAAGAGCAGTTCTCATTGATTCTTTCTCCTCTTAATGTCTTTGCATGGGGAGGGTTATTCCTAATTCTCTTTACAGCGTTTATTATTTTAACGGTTTCATTTACACCACTCAGAGAGTTTATTCCTGGCTATGCCGATATGCAAACAAAGCGGATAGCAACCTCAACGGCTTATAGAGTTGATAGTCTTGGACAAGCTTTAAATAATAATATCAAGTACTTAAGTACTTTAAAGGTTATTTTATCAGGAGGTGTAGTGAAACGTGATTCGGTAATTTTTGGTGACGCACCCATTTCTAATGATCAATTAAAAACATTGATATCATTAGAGGATAGTGTTCTCCGAAATGAGGTTGAGCAAGAAGAGCGGTTTAATTTGAGCTTCAGCTCGGGAAGTGGAGAAGATGACGGTTTACGGAACATTCTGTTTTTTACTCCGCTAGAAGGGGCCTTGTCGTCTAAATTTGATCCAACCATTAGGCATTATGGTGTTGATATAGTGTCTGCGGAGTCTGATGCTCCAATAAAAGCTGTATTAGAAGGAACAGTTACTTTGGCTACTTGGACATCCGATGAAGGCCATGTTATTTATCTGCAACATAAATATAATCTGATATCAGTTTATAAGCACAACTCGATGTTACTTAAAAAGGTTGGAGATAAGGTTGGAGCCGGCGAAGCGATTGCAATTGTAGGGAGCAGTGGAGAGTTAAGTACTGGACCTCATTTGCATTTAGAATTGTGGCATAATGGTGATGCTATAAGCCCTAGCGATTACATAATATTCTAAAAAAAAGGCCATTCAATTGAATTGAACAGCCTTTTTTAAATATTTTTCTCTTTTATAGTTCAGAGGCATAATCCCACTCTTCCAGAAATTTGGTAGTAAAGTTTCCCTTCTGAAATTGTTCGTTTTTCATTAACTTCTGGTGAAAAGGAATTGTTGTTTTAACTCCTTCTACGATATATTCGTCTAATGCACGTTGCATTTTCATAATAGCCTCTTCTCGGGTTTGAGCAACAGCAATAAGTTTTGAAACCATGCTATCATAATTAGGCGGAATGGTATAACCCGCATAAACATGTGTGTCAATTCGAATTCCTATTCCCCCCGGCTCATGATATTCTGTAATTTTTCCAGGTGAAGGCATCCAGTTCTTTGTAGGATCTTCAGCATTAATTCTACATTGTATGGCATGTGCCTTAGGCATATAGTTTTTACCGGAAATTGGCTCTCCAGCAGCAATCAAAATTTGTTCTTTTATCAAATCCCAACCAATGACCTCTTCAGTGATAGTATGTTCCACTTGGATCCGGGTATTCATTTCCATGAAGTAGAATTTTTTATTTTTATCCACTAAAAATTCTACCGTTCCAACACCTTCATATTTTACAGCCATTGCTGCTTTTATTGCAGCTTCACCCATTTCTTTTCTTAAAGCAGGCGTCATAAACGGTGAAGGAGTTTCTTCAACTAGCTTCTGATGTCTCCTTTGGATGGAGCAATCTCGTTCACTCATGTGACAAGCGGTTCCGTGCTGATCACCCGCAATTTGAATTTCTATATGACGAGGTTCTTCTATGAATTTCTCCATATAAACACCAGCGTTTCCAAAGGCTGCAGCAGCTTCTCGTTGAATTGCGGCTAATGAATCCGCCACATCCTCCTCTTTCCAAACAACCCGCATTCCCTTACCTCCGCCACCGGCGGTAGCTTTCATCATAACAGGAAGGCCAACTTCTCTAGACATTTGAACAGCATGATCTCCATCCTTCAACAGTCCTTCTGAACCAGGAACACAAGGAACTCCCGCTGCTAGCATGGTAGTCTTGGCGTTTGCTTTGTCGCCCATTCCTTCAATCATATCAGGTCCAGCGCCAATAAACTTTATCCCGTGTTCTTCACAGATCTTTGAGAATTTAGCGTTTTCAGAGAGGAATCCATATCCTGGATGTATAGCGTCTGCATTTGTAATTTCAGCGGCAGCTATAATATTTTGGATTTTTAGATACGATTCTGTGCTTGGCGCAGGGCCAATACATACTGCTTCATCAGCAAATCGAACAGGTAAGCTGTCCTTGTCTGCTAAAGAATAGACAGCAACCGTTTTTATGCCCATTTCTTTGCAGGTACGGATAATTCTCAAGGCAATTTCACCTCGGTTAGCAATGAGAATTTTATTGAAAAGTTTAGATTTTATTTTCCTTGCCATCAACTATAGTATTTAAAATTAACTAGGATCAATCAAGAATAGAGGTTGATCATACTCCACTGGAGATGCATCATCAACTAAAACTTTCACGATTTTACCGGAAACTTCAGCTTCTATTTCATTGAATAATTTCATTGCTTCAATAATGCAAAGTACATCTCCGGGCTTTACGTCGTCGCCTACATTTTTAAATACAGGTTTCTCAGGAGTAGCTGAACGATAGAAAGTCCCAATCATAGGAGACTTAATTTCAATGTAATTTGAATTTTCAACAATTGGCGCAGGTGCCGCGACCGTTGCTACTGGAGCAGGAGCCACTATAGGAGCAGCGGCCATTGGAGCTGCTGCATGAATAATTTGTGGAGCGACTTCTTTAGCCCCAGTTTTGATAACTAATTTTATGTTATCCATTTCTAGTTCAACCTCGTTTACACCAGATTTAGCTACAAATTTTATTAATCCCTGAATTTCTTCAATTTTCATATTAAAATTTTTCTTGTTCTACAAAGATAAATTTACCTAACTATTATATGCCCATTTAATATAAACCGCACCCCAAGTAAAACCACCGCCAAAAGCGGATAAAATGATATTATCACCTTTTTTTAATTTAGGCTCCCATTCCCATAAGCAAAGAGGAATAGTTCCAGCAGTTGTATTCCCGTATTTTTCTATATTAATCATGACCTTTTCTGGGTCAAGGTTTAAACGCTTAGCAGTTGCATCAATTATTCTGAGGTTTGCTTGATGAGGAACTAGCCAGTCTACGGTGTCCCCATTTAGTCCATTTCTTAACATAACTTCTTCAGAAACATCCGCCATGTTAGTAACTGCAAATTTGAAGACTTGTTTTCCTTCTTGATAAACTGAATGTTCGTTGTTTGCAACTGTCTCTGCAGTTGCAGGTTTCACTGAGCCACCAGCAGGTTGGTGTAAATATTTTCGTCCAGAACCATCAGAGTGCAGTTGGAAATCGATAACTCCGTTTCCTTCTTCGTTTGGTTCTAATAAAACGGCTCCACCACCATCACCAAAAATGATACATGTTGTACGGTCTTCGTAGTTTAGTATAGATGACATTTTGTCTACGCCAACCACAACAACCTTTTTATATTTTCCTGTTTCAATAAACTGTGCTCCTGTGCTCAATGCATAAATAAATCCAGAGCAAGCTGCATTTACGTCAAAGCTCCAAGCGTTAGTAGCTCCTACTTTATCCGCAACAATATTTGCACAGCTAGGAAAATTGTAATCGGATGTAACGGTGCCAACAATTATTAGATCTATCTCTTTTGGTGAGATCCCTCGTTTCTTGCAAAGGTCTAGAACTGCAGGAGCTGCCAAGTCAGAGGCGCCTGTGTTTGGTTCTTTTAGAATTCGACGTTCCTTGATACCTGTTCTTGAAGTAATCCACTCATCATTGGTATCAATGATTTTTTCAAGGTCTTTGTTGGTCATTTTAGTTTCAGGTACGTAACCCGAAACGGAGGTAATTGCTGCTGTAATTTTCGACATTATTGAAATGCGTTTTTTATTTTTCCCACTAATTGTGCATTTGACACATCTAGCGAATGAACAATCATATTTTTTATAGCGCGAGCGCTAGAAATTCCATGGCCAATAATAACATTTCCATTAACACCAAGCACAGGAGTTCCTCCATAAATTTCATAATTCAAGCGATTAAAGAATTCGTCATTGATTCCACGTTTCTTAATCATTGAATAAAAGGCTTCAGCTTCTTTTAGCATTACATTGCCAGTGAAGCCGTCGGTTACAATAACATCCACATCTCCGCTAAAGAGATCTCGTCCTTCTACATTCCCAAAAAAATTAAAATCTCTAGAATCTTTCATGAGCTGATGAGCTGCCTGGATTTGCATTGTTCCTTTTTCTTCCTCTTCTCCCATACTCAAAAGGCCAACCTTAGGGTTTTCAATCGAAAAAACCTCCTTTGCGTAAATTGACCCTAGAATTCCGAATTGATAAAGAACATCTGGCTTACAGTCAGCATTAATACCAACATCAAGCAATATATTCATACTTCCTTCAGGACAAGGGATTGCGGAGGTTACGGACGGTCTAATGACACCAGGTATCGCTTGGATAGTGAACATTGAGCCCACCATCATTGCTCCCGAATTTCCTGCACTTGCAAAAGAATCAAGTTCACCCGTCTTCAAATAACGAAACCCAAGACCTATTGAAGACTCGGGTTTGCTTTTAAATGCTTTTGCAGGGTGCTCACCCATCTCAATTCGCTCAGTAGTATGAATGAACTCAAAATCATTAGGATTTTCTCCTTGAGATCGAATTTTTTCTCTACTTACATTTTCATCACCTATCAGGACAATGGAAATATCTTTAAGCAATTCTTTTCGAGCGTCTATTGCTCCAAGAATAGTTGAGTCGGGTGCAAAATCACCACCAAAAGTGTCGAGGCCTAATCGCATTCAGGAATTTAGCTAGTTGCCAAATTAGAACTAATTACTAAACCTCTGTCTCTTTCTCTAAGACAACTTTTCCTTTGTAGTATAATTTTCCTTCGAACCAGTGGGCTCTGTGGAATAAATGTGGTTGTCCAGTTGTTGGACATGTTGCAACTGTCGGAGCAGTAGTTTTGTAGTGAGTACGTCTTTTGTCTCTTCTAGTTGTACTCTGCTTACGTTTAGGATGTGCCATTATTTCTAATTTTTATCTTTAAACAAGTCTTTTAATGTATTCCATCTCGGATCTGATGCTTCGTTAGAAGAATCTTCTCCACCATTGTATTCTTTTAGTTTTTCAATCATTATTGGATCACACTTACCTTCTTCGTGAACTGCCTTAGAGGGCAATGCAAGGTGAATAAGCTGATAAAAAAGCTCAGATAAGTCAACCTTGTGATCTCTGGGCGGAATGTATATCACATCCTCTTCACCCCAAACATCTTCGTCGCTAAATTTCCCAATGATTCTAGAATCACCAGAAATCTCAATATCTAGAATATCCAAGCAAATATCACAATCGACATTTACTGAACCATTATAAAAAATATCGAATACCAATAAGTTTTCTTTTTTATCCAATTCGACATCGAAAGCGACTTTTCCATTATGAATAAGCTCACCTTCAATACCTCTATCTTGAAAAGTCTCAAAGAACGTTTTTGTTACCTCATAGTTAAACTGGTGTTTACCTACTGTTAATCCTGAAAATTTTAGTTCAAAATCTTTCATAGAATCCTAGCCAAAAATGAGGCGGCAAATGTAATAAAATATGTGTTAGTAAAATTTAATCGAAATAATTAAAAACCAAGCCCTTATCTCTTTGTTAAAGCATTTTCGACTAGGGTTTTGTTTAGTTTTCGATTTTTAAAGATATCAATTGCAGAAAAAACAGCATTTCTGAATGAACTTGCAGAAGCAATTCCAGCCCCAGCAATGTCGTACGCAGTTCCATGGTCAGGCGAGGTTCTTACAATTGGGAGCCCTGCTGTAAAATTCACGCCCTCATCAAAAGAAATCGTTTTGAATGGAGTCAATCCTTGGTCATGATACATGGCAAGAATTCCATCGAATTTTTTATATCCTGGCGATCCAAAAAAACCATCAGCAGGAAAAGGCCCAAAAATTAAAGTGCCTTGTTTTTCTGCTTTTTTTAGAGCTGGAATAATTATCTCTTTTTCTTCAGAACCTATAGTTCCATTATCTCCGGAATGAGGATTAAGGCCTAAAACTGCAATTGTAGGGTGAGCAATACTAAAGTCTTGCTGTAAAGTTTTTTGTAAAACCTCAATCTTTTTTAAAATTACTTCCTCTGTGATTTGACTAGCAACATCCTTAATGGCGATATGACCGGTTATTGTTCCTACTCTTAAATCGCCATGGGTAAGAACCATTAACGGATAATCTTCATTAGCATAATTAGCCAAATATTCAGTATGTCCTGGAAATGAAAAATCTTCAGACTGAATGTTGTTTTTATTAATTGGAGCGGTTACTAACACATCAATTTTATTTGATGCTAAGTCCTTAGTGGCGGCCTCAAGCGATAAGAAAGATTTTCTGCCTGCATCAGAGGTTGATTCACCAAAAGTAATGGTGCTTTCATCATCCCATACTTGAACTAAGTTTGCCCTCTTGGGGTTTGCCTGAGCAGCATCCGCGATCTCTAAAAAGCTAAAGTCACTAACATCAAGCGATTCGTTGTAAGCTTTAATTAAACTCAGATTTCCGTAGATAACGGGAGTACAAACGTCCATCATTCTAGCATCAGAAAAGGTTTTTATAATTACCTCTAGCCCTATACCATTGTAGTCTCCTATTGAAACTCCAACACGAATTTTTCGATTCGGTTTTATGTTCTTTTTGGGATGCATTTAAGAATCTATACTGAAATTGTTTTGAAAAACTCGAATAATGAACGAACTCCAACTCCAGTGCCTTCAATACCTCGATAGTTTTTTTCCGAATGATTGAATGCTGGACCGGCTAAATCAATGTGGATATATGGGTAGCCTTCTTTTGTTACTGTATCTTGTGTGAAATACTCTAAAAATTTACCAGCTGTGATCATTCCAGCTTCAGCTCCACCTAGATTTTTGAGATCTGCAACTCTAGATTTCAACTGATCCTTGTACTCATCCCAAAATGGAAATGGTGCAAATCGTTCGTAGGTTTTTGCACCAGACGCGATAAGTACATCGTGTATTTCTTGCGGTGCATTTCCCATTGAAACCATGGCTTGATCGCCAATCGCTCTTGCCGCTGATCCCGTTAATGTCGCCATATCTATTACTAGTTCAGGATCGTAATTTCTTGCGTAAGAAAGGGCATCTGCTAAAATCATTCTTCCTTCAGCATCTGTATTTAAGACTTCAACGGTCATTCCATTGTGCATGTTAATTACATCACCAGGAACATAAGCGTTGCCACCTGGACGATTTTCTGTTGCAGGAATTAGTCCGATTACTCTAATTGGCAATTTAGCTTGTGCTATTGCGGCCATCGTTCCAACTACTGATGCAGAACCTCCCATGTCACATTTCATATAGTCCATTGACATCGCAGTTGGCTTTAAGCTTAAGCCACCTGTATCGTAAACCACACCTTTTCCAACAAGGACATAAGGCTTTTCGTTTTTAGCATTTTCTGGATTCCATTCTAAAATAGAAAAAGTTGGTGGATTTGGAGACCCAAGATTTACTGCGAGCAGGCCACCCATTTTTAACGACTGGATTTTAGATTTATTGAATACCTCAACTTTAAATCCTAGTTCTTCTCCTAAATCCATCATATCGTGAGCATACTGCTCAGCAGTTAAATATGAAAGAGGCTCATTTACAAAATCACGTGCAATGCAAGTAGAACTTACTGCTGCATTTAGGTTGACTAGCTCAGTATTTGAAAGCCCATCAATATTTATGGTCGAAATGGTATTTCTTCTCTTATCAGCATCAGAGAAATATTTAAGGAACTGATAATTACTCAAACCAAAGCCCTCAGAAAATGCATAAAGCAGTTCTGAATTTCCGCTGCCTTTTATGGTAACTGAAGTTTGCTTAAGTTCATTTAATTTTTTACAAACACCATGAGATGCAAGTCGAGACTTTTCAAGGGTTTTATTATTGTCTTTATCCTCTTCAATTTGATATATGAATACATGACTACTTAACCGATTAAGATAAATTGAGTTGTTTTTATTCTCAATTTGCTCTTTTACGAAGGCAAGTTCACCTGCGCTTAAGTCTGCGATTTCGCTAACATTTTTGCAGATAAGGATTTGATTCTCTATTGAATTAGAAGCTTGGGCTCCTGAAAATATTTCTCTCATACTTGAAATTTTTGGAAAGGCAAATGTAATGATTGGTCAAAACTGTGTGACCTTTTACTGTTTAGTACAATTAATTAATTCAAAAAAAGCCCTCCCAAATTTTTGGGAGGGCTTTTAAATTAAAGAGTTCCTCTGTTTTCTTGTTCTCGTTCTATAGATTCGAATAAAGCTTTAAAGTTCCCAGCACCAAATCCTCTTGCTCCCATTCTTTGAATAATCTCGAAGAATAAGGTAGGCCTGTCTTCTATTGGTTTAGTGAAAATTTGTAATAAATACCCCTCTTCATCAGCATCCACTAAAATTGAAAGTTTTTGAAGTTCTTTTATATCTTCTTTCATCATATCGCGATGTTTACCTAGTCTTTCAGGGATTCCATCATAATATTCTTGCGGTGGAGGAGGTAAAAACTCAACACCACGAGCTTTTAGTTGTGCAACTGTTTTTATAACATCATCAGTTGCAACTGCAATATGCTGCACACCAGAACCTTCGTAAAAGTCCAAGTATTCTTCTATTTGAGACTTTTTAGCGGCCTTTGCGGGTTCATTTATCGGGAATTTAATGCGACCGTTTCCGTTAGACATTACCTTACTCATCAATGCAGAATACTCTGTATGAATTTGATTATCGTCAAATGAAAGGAAATTCTCAAAACCCATTACATCTTCATACCATTTAACCCAAGTATTCATTTGGTTCCAATCAACATTACCAACCATATGGTCTATGTACTTTAAGCCTACTGGTTCAGGATTATAATCTGATTTCCATTCTTTAAATCCAGGTAAAAATGCACCCGTGTAGTTTTTTCTTTCAATAAACATGTGAACGGTTTCGCCATAGGTATAGATTCCGGCTCTAACAACTTCGCCATGTCCGTCTTTCTCTACTACTGGCTCTAAATAAGATTTAGCACCCCTAGATGTTGTTTCTTCATATGCCTTTCGTGCATCTTCCACCCAGAGAGCAATTACTTTAACACCATCGCCATGTTTAACAATATGTTCATTTATTGGCGATTTGCTATTTAACGGAGTGGTAAGGATTAATCGAATTTTATCTTGAACTAAAACATAACTTACAGAGTCTCTAGACCCGGTTTCTAGACCTTTATAGGCTAAAGATTGAAATCCAAAAGCGGTTTTATAAAAATGCGCGGACTGTTTTGCATTACCGACATAGAACTCAATATAATCCGTCCCTAATAGCGGAAGGAAATCTTGTGCACCTGCAAATATTTTTTCTAAACCGTAGTCTACTGATTGTATTTCTTTTTTACTCATCGTTTTGTCTTTCAATATTATCAACTAACCTATCCAAGATTTAAAATAGTCTTTATCAGCTATTGCCATAGCTTGTTCGGTAACCTTTAGCGGCTTAAAAGTATCTACCATAACAGCCAGCTCTTCTGTTTCTGTTTTTCCTATACTTCTTTCCGCCGCACCTGGATGCGGACCGTGTGCAGTTCCTGATGGGTGCAAGGTAATGTGTCCAGGTGCAATGTCGTTTCTGCTCATAAAGTCGCCATCAACATAGTACAGTACTTCATCCGAGTCTATATTACTGTGGTTATATGGAGCAGGAATTGACTTGGGGTGATAGTCATACTTGCGAGGTACAAATGAACAAATCACGAAAGTATCGGTTTCAAATGTTTGGTGAATAGGAGGTGGTAAGTGCACCCTTCCGGTAATTGGTTCAAATTCATGAATTGAAAAGGCATAAGGGAAATTATAACCGTCCCAGCCAACTACATCAAAAGGATGTGCTCCATAGGTAAAGTCATAAACGACCCCCTCTCTTTTTACTTTAACCAAAAAGTCTCCTAACTCGTCGTGCGTTTCTATTTCATAGGGAGCTCGAAGATCTCGCTCACAAAAAGGAGAGTGTTCGAGGTGCTGTCCAAACCTGTTTCGGTATTTTTTCGGAGTATGCACCGGACTGTTTGATTCTGTTATAAATAAACGATTGTCCGTAGAATCAAAATCCATTTTATAAATCATTCCACGTGGAATAACTAAATAGTCTCCATATTTAAAAACTATGTTGCCCATTTGGGTTCTTAGCTTTCCTGAACCTCTGTGAATAAATATTACTTCGTCGGCATCACCGTTTTTATAAAAATAGTCTTCGGTTTTATTTGAAGGTGCTGCAAGCTGAATAGACACGTCGCTATTAAACAATATGGGTACCCTTGCGTCTAATTGGTCTGCAATAGGGTTAATTTCAAAACCTCTTAATCGCTGAGCTCTTATGTTTTTATCAAATGCAGCTTTTGGAGAAACATCTTTTTCAGCTCCAATATCCTTGACTATTGTAGGTCGATGAACATGATACATGATTGATGACATGCCATCAAACCCAATGGTGCCAAATAATTCTTCAGAATATAACTCTCCATTTTCCTTGCGAAAAATCGTGTGTCTTTTACTAGGGAAGACTCCAAGTTTGTGATAAAAGGGCATACTTAATTTTTTATCAAATTTATATACTATGCAGGAATAGTAAAATGACTAATGTCAGAAATAATTTAATTTGAGCTAAACGGAGAAAGCGTTGTTTTACTCAAAATTAAAACTATACAAAAAGTATTTTACCTCCTTTTTTCCTTCTTCATTGTTGCGTGTTCGCGATTAGCTAAATTATATCAAGAAGAGCAACGGATAATAAACATTGTTGAATCAGTAAACATTAACTTATCTGCTTATGTTTTAAAAATGGCAACGCAGTATTTTGAATTGATTAACCCAATAAAGCAAGCGGTTTTGAATAAAGAGCTTGTTAAGCCAGGTCAAGTTTTGTATCATGATAAAATACTTTCGAAAAGTGGGAATATTTCATGCAATTCTTGTCACAACGCAGAGGCTTTCGGAGCATATAATTTACCAACATCAACAGGAGATTAGCAAAAGAATTGCGACAGAAACTCGCCAACTGTTTTGAATGCTAGTGACCATATAGCTCAATTTTGGTGTGTAAGGTCTCCTGAAATTGAAGACCAAGCAGGAATGCGAATTTTGAATCCTATGGAAATGAATATTCCGAACGAACAACTTTTAATGGACCATATAGAGTAAGTAAAATTTATTTTTAAAGGCCTTACCAAAGAAGTTAAACCCAATTTCGTATTTTGAGATTACTAATACTATTGGTGCGTTTGAAAGAACGTTAGTTAATTCTTCACGATTTGATGAGTTTTTAAAAGGAAATGAGGAGGTGCTCACAAAAAAAGAGAAGCAAGGAGTGTCCTTTTTTGTAAAAGCAGGTTGCAAAAGGCGGCATAATGGCAAATTATTAGGGGGTAAACTCTTACCAAAAACTAGGAGTAACGGTCGACCGGATATACACAAAAAGTAAACCGTGCGATGAAAGACGTTTTAAAGAAACTCCTGAACCTTCAGAGAGGTATGTATTTAAGGTGCCAAGCCAAAAAATATAAGCGAAACCGTTCCTTATTATTACGATGGATCGGTGGGAAAGCTTGATGATACGGATAGATATAGACCCGTCTAAGGAACAGGCTCACTCCACCGATAAATGTCTTGAATCTATCAAAGGGACATTGACTTCAGACGTAAAAAATAAACCGGAAGAATTAGCGCAGAATAAATAGTCTGATATTCTATTCTTAGAGGCTTCATTTTAAATAATATTTTTGCCGTTCATCATTGAACGTATATGGTAGAAAAAATATTAATAATAGGTTCTCTTGGTCAGGTTGGCCAGGAGTTATTCGAAAGTCTAAAATCAAGTTATGGAGCTTCTAATGTTATTGCTTCTGACGTAAAGGATGGAGTAAATATAGAAGGAAGGTATGAGAAGCTTGATATTTTGGATAAAAGCGCCCTATTTGATTTAGTAAAGAAAAACGGAATTACTCAAGTCTATAACCTTGCAGCACTATTGTCGGCAACTGCTGAAAAGCACCCGCGTTTTGGTTGGGACCTTACTATTGAAGGACAGTTTAATGTGCTAAACCTTGCTAAGGAGGGACACATTAAAAAGATATTTTGGCCAAGTTCTATAGCGGTTTTTGGCCCTACTACACCGAAAGACCAAACTCCTCAACAAACTATTATTGAGCCTAATACAGTTTACGGTATCGGGAAATTAGCCGGAGAAATGTGGAATAAATACTACTTTGAAAAGTACGGAGTAGATGTTCGCGGAGTTCGATTTCCTGGGTTAATAGGCTGGAAGAGTCTGCCCGGAGGAGGAACTACGGATTATGCAGTAGATATTTTTTATAGTGCGCTTCGTGGTGAAAAGTTTGATTGTTTTTTGAGAGAAGATACTGAGCTACCGATGATGCATATGGAAGATGCTATTCGGGCAACTCGTGAAATAATGGAGGCATCAGCAGATGAGGTTAAGTTAAGAACCTGCTACAATATTGCAGCAATGAATTTTGACCCAAAAGGATTAGCAGCTGAGATAAAAGCAAGAATTCCTGATTTTGAGATCAGTTACAACCCTGATTTCAGGCAAGATATTGCAGCTACATGGCCAAGGTCAATAGAAGATTCACCGGCTAGGAATGATTGGAGCTGGAAAGAGAAGTACGATTTAAAGGGATTGGTGGACAATATGATTGAAAACCTAAAGGGTAAAGTTTAATATGCGAATAATAATTTCGAGTTGTTTGATTTTGTTTATCGTTCTTGGTTGTGCTGATGATTCAAAAGAAAGAGCTAAAAAGACAAAAATAATTCCGTCTGCTGTTTTTATGCCCATTGAAAAACCTGCTTTTAATGTTGATAGCGCCTATGTTTATATTGTTGAACAAGTTGGATTTGGCCCTAGAGTTCCAGGCACTAATGCGCATTTAAAAGCAGTAGAGTATTTTGAAAAACAATTCCTAAAATGGAATTGGCAAACTACCGTACAGCTGGGTAAGTCTACCACATTTAATGGAAAGAAAATTGCCATAAAAAATGTAATAGCAAGATTAGATACTAATAATAAAAATCGGGTTTTATTAATGGCTCATTGGGATTCAAGACCATTTGCTGATCGCGATGAAACGAGAAAAACAGAAGCAATTGATGGCGCCAATGATGGGGCATCTGGTGTTGGTGTACTTATGGAAATTGCAAGAGTCATTTCAAGCTCAGATATTCAACCAAAGGTTGGAATCGATATTATTTTATTTGATGCTGAAGATTACGGTCAACCCTCTGGAATGATGGCTGACCAAACAGGTGAAACATGGTGCTTGGGGTCTCAATATTGGGCAAAGAATTTAAGTGACAATTATGTTCGACCTAAGTATGGGATTTTGTTAGATATGGTTGGAGCGAAGGAGGCTGTTTTTCCAAAAGAAGGAGTTTCAATGCAATACAACCCTCAACTTGTAAATAAAGTTTGGTATTTGGCAAATAAGTTAGGTTACGGAAAGTATTTTATTCAAGAAGAAGCTAAAGGAGGCATAACGGATGATCATGTATACGTTAACAGAATTGCGAACATCCCAAGTATCGACATTATTCATTACGACCCTTATCAAGGCGATTTTGGGTCATTCCACCACCGACATTCAGATGACATTGATGTCATTGATAAATCTACGTTGGAAGCAGTCGGAAAAGTGGTTTTAGAAACCATATATAGAGAAAAGTAAACGTAGTTTAAGATTTCGTTATCATAAAAAGTACAAGTATTCTGAAGAATTGTACAATAATTTAAACTTATCTCACCTTACATTTGTTAACAGAAATTAGGGATTGGTGTGTAATCACACATTTGTTAAGTAACTCCTGGAGTTAAAAAAACAGTAAAAATGAAATTATCAATACGTATTGTTAGAAGTACTGGAATAGCAGCTTTGGGCGGACTATTTCTTGGGGGACTGTTATCAAATTCAAATCAGTCGGCACCTTCAGGATACACCGGTTCACCTGCAGATGGGAAAACATGTGGAACAAACGGAGGATGTCATGGCGGAGGAACTACGTTAGACAACAATATGATTTCTTCTGATATTCCAACAGAAGGATATACTCCAGGTACAGAATATAATGTTACAATAACTGTAGCGCAAGTAGGAATTAGCAAGTTTGGGTTTTCGTTTTCTGCTCAGAAAGATGATGGAACTCAGCTGGGAACTCTAATAGCAGGATCGGGAACTAATATTGTGAATACAAAATATATGAGTCATAAACCCTCAAGCACTGCAGGTGCAAATGGCAGAAAGGCATGGCCTTTTAAATGGACTGCTCCACTAGCGGGAACAGGGTTAGTAAGTTTTTATGCAACTGGAAATGCAGCTAATTCAATGTCTAATACTGCAGGAGATAAAATATATTCTATGAAATCTGTTTTTATTGAGAAAGGTGGAGACCCATCGACGGTCTCGGTTGCTGAAGTTAAAGGACGAAACATTTCGATTTATCCAAATCCAGCTCAAAATATAGTTTGGATAGAATCAGAACAATCTGAAGAGGTTCGAGTGATAAACTTAAATGGAGAATTAGTCAAAACTATATTTATTGGAAAAGGAAAAAACCAAGTTGATATTACAGACTTAAATTACGGTGTATATAGAGTGAAAAATGACGAAGGCAGTTTAAATCAAACGCTAATTAAATTATAAGTTATTCAACGTTTTCAATTCGTAGACCGATTTCCTTTATTCCTTTAAGGTCCTCATCTCTCATTACTTGCATAAACATAAAGCTGTAATTTCCCGCTTTAGGAAATTGGACCTTACGTTGAAACATAATTTGGTGAGTGACTAAACCACCGGAGGTTGTCCCTAGCCATTTACCGGATCGGTCGCACAGAATAAATTCTAGTGTGTCCTTCTCTGTTTTTCCATTGGGCAACGTTAATTCAGAAAGCACATACAGATTACTATATTTATAATTTAGATTGTTTCTGAGGTTGAAATAGATATTTTTCGCCTTTTCTGTTTCTTTAATTTCTACAGCAAAAGAAACTGCTTCAGCGACATTCCAAACTCCCTCTGTTATCGGCATATTTTCTTCAAATACACGTGTTGTATCACAGCCTAATATTAGAAAAGAAATAAACAGCAAAGCGAATTTCATCTAATTTGTTTTAGGCTTTGACTTGGATTGAGGCTGCTGACTTCCACCGGTTTCCTGGTTTTGAGAATTAGCTTGAGCGTTGGACTTTCTCTTCTGGTTAGAGTGGTTTTTTTTCTGACCTTGTTGATTTCCACCTTGTCCTTGTTTATTGTTTTGAGTATTTTGTGGTGCTTTACCTTGACTTTTACGCTTATTTCTATTTCTGTTAGTATTTTTTTTCTTGTCTTTAGTATTAAAACGATTTAAGTCATCTTGACCAACAACGTTTTCGTAGTCAGGAAGGTCCTCAACAGGGGCTTCACTATATGCAAATTGTTTTAGGCTCTCTGGAAATTTATTGTTTTTATTCATTTCCAATATTTCTTTCACCGTTTCCAGTTTTAGAGGATGAAATACAGAGGGATCCTCCTTAGAGTTAAACCACAAGGTTTTTCTGAAAATATCTGTTTTTTGAAGGAAGGCAATACCCTTTTTGGTTTTAAGCTTAACGTCTCCTTCTGGAAATTCTTTTAATGCATCTAGATATGAATCAAGTTCATAATTTAAACAACACTTTAGTTTACCACATTGTCCGGCAAGCTTGATCGGGTTTATCGCTAATTGCTGATAACGAGCTGCTGAAGTTGAAACAGATCGAAAGTCGGTTAGCCAAGTAGAGCAGCATAATTCGCGGCCACAACTACCAATTCCACCAACACGTGCTGCCTCTTGCCGAGCGCCAATTTGTTTCATTTCAACACGAACCTTGTACGTACCAGCGAATTTTTTAATCAACTCCCTAAAGTCAACACGACTTTCGGAGGTATAGTAAAAGATTGCTTTGGTTCCGTCGCCTTGATATTCAACATCCGAAATCTTCATATCCAATTTGAGACTAGTCGCAGCTTTTCTGGCACTGACCATGGTATCGTTCTCTTTCTTTTGAACCTCTTGCCACAAGTCAATATCTTCTTGAGTAGCAATTCTAATTACTCTACTTAATGAGTTAATATTTGTCTTGGGGTTTTTTCGAGTAAGCTGAACCCTTACTAGCTCTCCAGTAAGCGTTACTGCGCCTACATCAGTTCCATGGCTAGCTTCAACCATTACTATATCACCTACCGAAGGTGTTATACTCGTGCCATATCTAAAATATTCTTTTCGAGTATTTTTAAATCGCACTTCAATAAGAGGGGTTGAATTAACTGCTGAGCTTTCCATTCCAGCTAACCAATCAAAAACCTCTAATTTTCCGCAACCACCTGAACTACAATTCCCGTTATTTTCGCAACCGGCAGGAGTTCCACCTGAGCTACCGCATGCTCCACTTGAGCAACTTCCACACCCCATTAATAATATATATTGAGAGCTTTCTATTAAGTAAGAAAGCAACTTAGGTTCTACAATAACTACAAAGTTATCATAAACAAGTTGTGATTTTCTTCTATTTTTTTGGATGAATATTGGTCAAAATAATCAATGAAACATCCATTAAAACTATCTTAGAATTACAATTTCTTCCAATATCGAAAAGCGCATTCTCAAAGGCCGATACAAACTCCTGACAGTTATTAGCGGTTACATATTTAGAGAATTTTTTAATAAACCCAGTTTCGGTTTCCTCAATAAGCTGAAGTTCAGGACCGCCGTAATTAAGAATGATGCTTTCTCTAAAAACGTGTAACCCATATTGTAGAAAAAGTTTCAAATTTTCACGATTTTGCCGGTTCATTTTATCGAGCCACTTAAATATTGAAGCCATGTCTTTTTTGAAACAGAAACGCATCCAAATAGAAAAATTTTCATGATTGAATTCAATTTGTTTGTCGTGTCGGATTAACTCGAACGCTTTGTTAAGGTTGCCCTCACTTAATCTGATGATTGTATTTAGTTGCGTTTCAGTTAAATTGTTATTCGATGCCAAAGCTTTTTTCATTGACTGATTATCAATTGAAGAAAACCTTACAAATTGGCAGCGGGAAAGAAGAGTTGGCAAAATTTGCTCGGTACTTTGAGCAATGAGAATGAAAATTGTTTTTTCTGGAGGCTCCTCCAGCAATTTTAGAAGTTTATTAGCAGCGGATGGATGAATACGTTCTGCCATCCAAATCACCATGAATTTGTATTCGCTTTCAAATGGCTTTAGACTCAGCTTCTTCATAATAGCTGAACTTTCATGCACGGAAATACTTCCTTGACTTTTTAGCAAACCAATATGATTATACCAAGCGTTTAGATTCATATATGGCATTTCCAAAACAGCCGCTCTCCATAAATGAATAAAATCATCACTAACAAGCTTTTGACTAGAAATGCCGTCGGTTTTATTGATAGGAAAGGAAAAATGTAGATCGGGATGAATTAATTTTTCGATTTTTAAGTCACCATATGAATTAGAACTTTCTTGCCATTTTCCATTTTTTATATGTTGAACAATGGTTTTGATATATGCAATTGCCATAGGCAGAGTGCCGCTACCCTCTGGGCCACAAAAAATTTGAGCATGTGGTATTCTGCCATTTTTTAAGGCATCTAACAAATGAGTTTTTATCTTCTCGTTTCCAAATATGTGCTCTAATTCCATATATGTCAAAAGTAGGGAAACGCAATTTTAGACGAACATATAGTGCGTGATTTAATTGCCAAATTATCTTTGTTGGTTCCATTCAAAAAGGAAGTATGAAAACACTAACAGATTTTTCGTTTAAAGGCAAAAGAGCATTGATAAGAGTAGACTTTAATGTCCCCTTTAATGCAAATAAAGAAGTAACAGACGCTACTAGGATGGAAGCCGCTTTGCCAACAGTAAATTATATTCTAGAAAATGGAGGTTCGGTAGTTCTAATGTCTCATTTAGGGCGCCCAAGTGACGGGTACGAAGCAGATTTTTCTCTCAGTCATATAGTTCCAAAGCTATCAGAGTTATTAGGTAGAGAGGTGGAATTTGCAGGGGATTGTATTGGAGATAAGGCGTTTAGTGTAACTAACAGGCTTAGTGCAGGAAAGATTGTTTTGTTAGAAAATTTGCGATTTTACAACGAAGAAAAAAAAGGCAATTCGTCTTTTGCAGAAAAGCTTTCAGGTCATGGGGATATTTATGTAAACGATGCATTTGGCACAGCGCATAGAGCTCACGCTAGCACATCAATAATTGCAGGCTTTTTTGAAGGTAATTCATGTTTTGGAAAGTTAATGCAGTCTGAATTGGATAGTATTCGCAGGGTAATGAAAAATAGTGCAAAACCCTTTACTGCGATAATTGGTGGAGCAAAAGTTTCCAGTAAAATTTCAATTATTCAAAACTTAATGGACAAATTAGACAATTTAATTATTGGTGGAGGAATGTCTTACACCTTCATTAAAGCCATGGGTGGCAAGGTTGGTAACTCGTTAGTTGAAGATGATTATTTAGAAGAAGCAAAGGCAATACTCGACGTTGCTGAAGAAAAGGGAGTCCGTATTTTAATTCCTGAAGATTCTATGATAGCAGATGACTTTAAGAATAATGCAAAACGAAAAATAGTAGATTCTTCAGAGATTCAAGAAGGCTGGATGGGTTTAGACATAGGCCCAAAGGCAACAGAACAGTATTCGAAATGTATTGAAGAATCAAAAACTATTCTATGGAATGGCCCGATGGGAGTTTTTGAGATGGATAACTTTCAGAGTGGGACAAAAAAAATTGCTTATTCAGTTGTTTCGGCAACTGAAAGAGGAGCCTATTCATTAGTTGGTGGAGGTGATTCAGTGGCTGCGATTAATAAGTACGAATTAAAAGAGCATGTATCTTATGTTTCAACAGGAGGCGGAGCCTTGTTAGAATTGATTGAAGGGAAAGAATTACCGGGAGTGGCAGCTATTGAAAATCACTAATTAGACTACTCATTTGGTATAAATTCTAGAAATTCTGGTGGATCAGGCAAGTCCTTCCCAATTTCGAAATCAGAGTACCAATCGGAATCTTTAAAAACGGGCACTACTAATGGTGCAATTGAAGCGGTTGGAGCATATAGATAAGAGGTGTTTTTCTGTTTTTTCGGAATAAATTCCCAACGCTGATCTAACGCTTCAACCACAATTAGAAATACACTAAGGATAAGTGCCATTTTAAGAATACCAAAGACAGCACCACCAGCTTTATTTAGCAGCTTCATCGCTACCAAATTCACCACTTTTTCTAACATTTTTGCAATAAAATATACTGCACCAAGGATTAATAAAAAAGTGACAATAAATGCTGCTAGCTCCATGGCATTGCCTGTAAGGTTAATGTGTTCACCAAGAACAGCTGCAGTTTTGTGCGAAAAATGAACACCGCCATAAATCCCTAAAACGAGACCAACTAAACTCGCAATTTCTATAATCAAACCACGGGTAAACCCTTTGTATAGTCCATACAATAATGGAACGGCTAAGATAATATCGAGTGTATTCACAATGTCAAATGTAGAATGGGCTTTGCATAAATAAATGGGTTACTGGTTTTGTTATGAAGGAAATGAGGTTAAAAACCAATTAGTTTTGCCATGTGATGGAAATGGACATTCGATGGAATAAAGCAATGGAAAAGTTAGAGGCTGATTTTGGCACTGACTTAGACTTACAATCTGTACTATTTATTATAGGGCTACAGGAGTTGGGTTTTATAAAACACAAAATTAATAAAAGACAAAAACTTGAAGTACTTCACGTGGCAGTTTGCCGACTGCTCAGTGATTATGGGTTTTATGAGTTTGAAGGCTATGATGTAGATAAGTGGCCACATTATAAAAGAACTCAGAAGCTCCCTCACTTAAAAAGCGATGACCAACAAAAACTATTGAAAGAAGCGGTTGTTGTATACTTAGAGAAAATCTAATTAGATTCACATTTACCTAGAACGAAAATCTCTTCGGTGACTTCGTTAGATTCTAATGTGATAAATCCATCAGCGCACAAAGTATCGCCAACAATAATTACTTCATTATCTGGAAATACTCCTATTTCTCGCTCTTCAGTGTTGTATTTAAGCACTGATACTCGAAGAACAGAAGGATTAGTGAAATCAAAGTTAACTTTACCTACTCCATCAGTATATTGAGTATCAGCAATATTACATTCTACAGAAACATCTGTACGTTGAACACAAAATAAAATCACTTTAGCATCAGCGATCGCAGTTCCCGTGCTATCAACAATGGTAATTTCTGCTTTCGGGTCCTCTACAGGCTTTTTACACGACTGAGTAGCTAAAGCTGCAACTAGCATTATGCAAGTTGTCAATGTTATGTTTGAAATCATCTTTTTGAAAAACTCTGACATAGAATTCTAATTTTACGTTCGCAAATATAGGAATTATCAATTCTAAAGATTCAAGTCAGTTTATGGTTAATAATAATAAGGTTTTAAAAGTTGCTTTCTATTTGATAATGACGGTTTTTGTAAGCTCTTGTTTTTTGACAAAAAACAAAAAACAAAAAACAAAAGCTGAATTAGTTTTGATAGAAACAACACATGGGAATATTAAGGTAAGGTTGTATGATCAGACACCAATTCACAAGGCTAATTTTTTGTCATTAGTGGATAGTGGTTTTTATAACGGACTCTTATTCCATAGAGTTATACCAAAATTTATGGCTCAATCGGGTGATCCAGATTCACGAAATGCAAAATCTGATAAAAACCTTGGTAATGGGGGGCCGGGCTATACACTAGATGCAGAGATTATTGACTCTTTAATTCATAAAAAGGGAGCTCTCTCTGCGGCAAGACTGGGAAATGATGCAAATCCTGAAAAAAGAAGCTCTGGTAGTCAGTTTTACATTGTTCAAGGAAGAGTTTTTAAAGAGCAGGAAATGGACCTGGTTGCAGAAAACAGCCTTCAATCCCAGAAAATGACAGAATTGCAGAAATATATTTATGCTCCAGAAAATGAAAAAATATTGAAGCAAATTCAATACTATCAGGCTGCAAGAATGTCGTATCGATACGATAGTATTATTAGAAGTTTAGATCCTATTATTTTAGAAAGAATAGGACCTAATGCAAAACCAACGTTTACTGAGAAACAAATACAAGCCTATACAGAGCAGGGAGGAGCGCCACATTTAGATGGTGGTTATACAGTTTTCGGTGAGGTTATAGAAGGTCTGGATGTGTTGGATAGTATTTGTGGAGCCGAACGGAACAATTATGACCGTCCAAAAAAGGATATTATAATTCTTAAAGCGTATAGAGTAAAAAAATGAATCTGACTAATACGACTTAGGGCCTGTCTCGAGCACAACAATTATAAAGTCGCCTTGTTTTTTCCATTCGTTTTTGAACTCTAAATTTGTAGACTCAACAGAGCTGATGACTGAAATATTCAACTTTTTCTCGTTGTAAAAGTTTAACCAATGCGCAATTCCACCGTGATCTTTTGAATGAAAGTCACCATTAAAATGAAGGAATATACGTTCTGAGTCATAGTACTCTAGAATGGAATGAGCCATAGTCGCATCCTTAAGTGCTTGCGCAGTAACGATTTTACGGGTATCCATTCCATGCGAAGCGCCGAAATCACTTTTGATTAATTCTTTATACGGTTTTACTTTCTCGGGTAATGAGAAAGGAAAAGGACACATTAAGGAATTAATACTATCGGTTCTTATTGAGTCCAAATATTCTATGTTTTTGAAAGCGGCAACTTTTGCGAGTGCTCTGGGAATATTAGTACCGATAAACGCTGCTTTTTTTTCCTTTGCGAAATCCAGCAGAGGTAAGTAATCGGATTTGAAATTTGGCCAGAGATCCGCTTCTTCAAATAATTGAGAGGAGTTAATAATACCTTGAAGATATTCGTCAATAAGACTTTGATCGTGTCTTTCGAGCATTTCTGCACCGAGCACGAGACTCTTTTTTTTATTTAATTTTTTCGCAATGTTGAGTTGAAGCTCATGAAGACTCTGGTCATTGTGTAATTCTCCAAAAAGTACAATATTCTTATCAGCAAGTTCTTTTATCATGTTTGCAAAGCCAACGGGCCTACCTTTAGAGTTGTATATGGCATAGTATGTTGAATCTTGAGCATAGATCGCAACCGAGCAGAGAAAGAGCAGGGTTAATAGGGTTAAATTTTTAAACATTAAGTTGCTGAAAATTAGAATTTTAAAAAGTCAAGATTGACGTATCACTTTTCATTAAATTTGAACTTCAAATAATTGAAGAATAAGCTATGAAGCACAAAAATATTATTAAACCAGCCGTTGCCACTTTTGTATTGTTTCTAATGCTTTTTAGCGTTAATAGTCAGCAATTAGAATACCTAGAACTTATTGATAACGAGTGGGTTATTAATAAGGAAAAGTACACTAATTATTTGCAGAACCATCCTTACAATACGAGGTCTAGTATGACCAAAGAAGAACTAAAGGCTATTCCAAAATATGACCGACCAGATTTGGCATATGAACACGATTGGTTAATTACACACGACCTGATGACTGGTACTATTCCTTGGCAACGATTGATACCAGTGCTCAAGACATTATATGCTTCGAATAATAGTATACAAACAACCGCACCAGGCGGAGGAACATCTAACAATTGGGTAGAACGTGGCCCAAACAATATTGGAGGACGAACTCGAGCAATAATGTTTGACCCAACAGACGCGACTAATAAAAAGGTGTTTGCTGGTGGCGTTGGAGGTGGTTTATGGTACAATAATGATATTACGAGTAGCACTGCAAGTTGGAATTCGGTCAATGATTTTTGGACTAACTTGGCGGTTAGTTCTATCGCTTATGATCCTACTGCAGATACTGTGTTTTATGTTGGAACGGGAGAAGGTTGGTTTAATGGAGGAGCAATGAGAGGCGCAGGAATCTGGAAATCAACAAATGCAGGAACCTCGTTTGTTCAATTATCGTCAACCAATAACACAAGTTTTACAACAGTTCAAAAGGTAGTTGTTTTGAGTACCGGTAGAATTATAGCGGTTACTAATGGAGGCATATATACTTCAGATAATGACGGTGTTGGTTTTACAAGAAGGCGGTCAGGTTTTCATGCAGACATTGAGGTGGGAGCTAATGGTGATATTTATGCGACTGGAGGTAGAATAAATAGTACTGGAAAAGTTTATAAATCAATAAATGACGGAACTGCTTGGACAGATATAACTCCGAGTGGTGGTTCTCCTGAGAGAATTGAATTAGCTTGCGCGCCAAGCGATTCCAACACGATCTATGCGGTTGCATCCGATTACCCTACAACTGCTGGAACGGATGTGGAGTGGTTTAAAAAGAGCACTAATGGGGGCTCGAGCTGGACTAATGTTACAATACCAACCTATTTGAGCAATAGCTCAAAGCACTTTACTCGAGGACAAGCATGGTATGACTTAATTCTATGGGTTCATCCAACAGATAAAAATGTAGTTATTGCTGGGGGTATTGATTTACATAGATCAACAAATGGAGGAACTTCATGGACATCTATTAGTTACTGGAATACCTCACAAAGTAAGCCTGTAGTGCATGCGGATCAGCACAACGTAATATCAAGGCCTGGAAATAATAATGAAATATTAATTGGTAATGATGGGGGCGTTTATTATTCTGCTAATGCGGGTAATAAAAACAACTCTGCTCCAACATTTTCAAATCGTGTTAAAGGTTACAATGTCACGCAATTTTATTCTGCTGCTGTTCACCCATCTTCTGGATCGAATTACATGCTTGCAGGGGCACAAGATAATGGTTCGCTAAAATTAAATACTGCAGGAGTAGGAGCAGGAACAGAAGTAACAGGCGGTGATGGAGCATTTTGTTTTATTGACCAGGATAACTCTTCTTATCAAATCACCTCGTATATTAGAAACAATTGGAGACGCTCTACTAACGGAGGGATTAGTTTCTCAATTATTCAATCTGCAAATGATGGAAGTTTTATAAACCCTGCAGATTATGATGATAATAAAAACATCTTGTATGCAGCTAAATCTGCAACTCAGTTAAATAGGATCACGAATATGACTTCTGGTTCAGTTAGCACAGGAACTATAACTATTTCAGGAATGAGCGGCACTGCAACTCATGTGCGGGTTAGCCCATATACTACGGCAAGTTCTACGCTATTTGTTGGTTCATCTGGAGATGTGTTTAAAGTATCAAGTGCAGATGGAAGCTCGCCGACGGCATCTAAAATTTCTCCTGCAAGCTTTCCTTCTGGTACAGTTTCTTGTGTTGAAATAGGTGCTAGCGAAAATGAATTGCTGGTAACATTTTCTAATTATGGATCATCTACAGTTTCAGTATGGTATACTGCAAACGGCGGCACAACTTGGGTAAACAAAGAAGGAAACCTTCCAGATATGCCCGTTCGTTGGGCAATGTTTAATCCTAAAAACAGAAAAGAAGTAATTCTAGCTACAGAGCTAGGAGTTTATGCGACTACCGATATTTTAGCATCAACTGTATCTTGGTCTTCTTCTAGCAAAGGAATGGCAATCACTAGAGTTGATATGTTTCAATATAGAGCAGTGGATTCTCTTATTATGGCTTCAACACATGGCCGAGGGGTGTTTACAGGTAGGTTTAAAACAGCTGTAATTCCACCTTCAAGTATTCCTGTAGTAAATTTTGGTGCTGATAAAACAACAATATGTATTGGAGAATCAGTAACCTTTTCAGACTCAACGACAAATAGTCCTACAGCTCTTCGATGGACCTTTACAGGTGGTACACCATTGACATCAGCAGCAACAAATCCTGTTGTGACCTATTTAACGGCAGGAACATATGCGGTAAAGTTGAAAGCCACTAACGCCAATGGTTCGGATAGCTTAACTAAAACAGCTTTTATATCTGTTAACGCAGCCCCAAATGCAGTTCTTGGTGCCTTTTCAGCGCTTTGTACAAATTCTCCAACCCAGACATTAGCAGGAGGAACTCCCACTGGTGGAGCTTATTTTATTGATGGAACATTATCTACGACGATTGATCCAAGTACATTAAGTGCAGGGTCACATACCATTAAATACAGAGTTCAAATTGGAAATTGCGCGGATAGTGCATCGCAATCAGTGATAATTAATACAGCTCCAAATGTTGCTACTTCTTCAATACCACCGGTTTGTATTACCAACCCAAGTTTTACCTTAAAAAATGGGACTCCAACTGGAGGAACTTATTCTGGATTAGGAGTCAGTAGTGGAACGTTTGATCCGACTGCAGCCGGAACGGGAACAAAAGTGATTAAGTACTTAGTCACAAATTCTAATGGTTGTGCAGATAGTTCACAATTTAATATTGTCGTAAACGCGGCGCCAATAGCTTCTTTGAGTGCAATTGGACCCTATTGCACTGGCAGTGCTGTTGATACTTTAACCAACGGAACGCCTGTTGGCGGGACATATTCTGGTTCTGGAGTTTCTGGAAGCACATTTAATCCTGCAACTGCAATGGCAGGAACCCATGTTTTAAGTTATAAAGTTCAAGTAGGAACGTGTTCTGATAGTACAACTATAAATGTTGTAGTGAATAACGGGCCTTCTGTTTCAGTAAGTGCAATTCCTGCGGTGTGTGAAAATAGTCCAAGCTTTACTTTGATTAATGGCTTACCAGTACGAGGTATTTATACAGGACTTGGAGTCAGTTCAGGAATGTTCACTCCTGCAACTGCCGGTTCAGGGACAAAATCTATAAAATACAAAGTCACAAGTTCTAACGGTTGTGCAGATAGTGCACAATTTAATATTGTCGTAAACGCGGCGCCAACGGCTTCTTTGAGTGCAATTGGACCCTTTTGTACTAGTAGTAGTTCTGTGACATTGACTAATGGCTTACCAGTAGGAGGGGTCTATTCTGGCGTTGGAGTTAGCACTGGAACATTCGACCCAAGTATTGCGGGTGTAGGAACGCATACATTGAAATATGTATTCTCAAACCTGTCGAGTTGTACGGATTCTAGTACCATCTCAGTAATTGTAGGTTCAGGTTTAACGGCTACATTAGATTCACTTTCCTCGGTGTGTACCGATACATCATTTACACTTAATGGTGGAAAACCTATAGGTGGAAATTATTCAGGACCAGGAGTAGCGGGAGGAATTTTTTCAGCTAATACAGCAGGATCAGGAATTCATACCATAGTTTATACAACCAATTCTGCTTGTGGAATAAGTGCTGCGTCCAGGTCGATTTTAGTAGATTCCGTTCCAACGGTATCGGTGGTGAAATCGCTACAAGATTGTATAGGGTCATTGTTTAACTTCAAAGCAACTGGTGCAACGAATTATTCTTGGTCACCAGCCATTGGATTGAGTAACGCAACAATAGGAAATCCGTCTTTACTTATAACCTCAAGCTTGACATATATTTTAACGAGCTCCCATAATAATGGCTGTGTGATTAAGGATACCATTGATGTTACTGCACTTAGCACTCCCAACGTAAAAGCAAACATTGATTTATCGGTTTGTATCGGTGATACTTTCCAGTTAAACGCAAGTGGAGCGAATAGTTATACTTGGGTACCTTCAACAGGTTTGAATAATTCAACGATTGCTAACCCTCAAGGCGTTTTAACAGGAAGTATTACTTACTTTCTTACTGGAAAAGATACAGGGAAATGTGTTGGAATAGATACCGTTAATGTTGATGTAAAACCTAAATCTGTTGTGACACATAGTCCAATTTCAGATGTTTGTTTAATGTCTGATCCTTTTGCGCTATTTGGCGGAACACCTGTTGGCGGAACTTATATAGGGCCGGGGGTTACGAGATCTAAATTCGATCCTTCTTCTGCTGGTGTAGGATTCCATACAATTACCTATTTTGCCAGTGATTCTGGAAAATGTATAGCTAAAACTACTGTGACAATAAATGTTTTACTATCTCCAAATGTGGTTTGGAACGTCCCAAATACCATTTGTGAAAATGAGGGTGCATTAATAATGGTTTCAACCCCAATTGGCGGAAAATATGGGGGAACGGGTGTTTCTGGAGACCAGTTTAATCCAACAATTGCTGGATTAGGGTTTCATGAAATCACTTATAATTTAACAGTCTCTGGTTGCGTCTCTAACGAGAAAAGAGAAATTGAGGTAGTTCCCGGAAGTGTTGTTAATCCTATTAGCGGTTTAACGAATGTCACAAAAAAAGGCAAGTATAATTATCAGGTAAAGGCTATTAATGGCTCAGGTTATTCGTGGTTTGTTACTGGAGGAGCACTATTATCTAATGCAAACAATATTTCCGCAATTCAATGGGGAACAGCAAATACGGGAAAAATAATACTAGTTCAAACAAATACTTACGGTTGCACGGATACAACAGAATTACTAGTTAATGTTAATGCTTTGTCTATTGGAGATGAAGTTACACTAGGAGGTGGAGTCGTTTTATATCCAAACCCAGCAGACAAAACGGTATCTTTGAAAATCGATGCCAAGTATAACGAGGATGTTCAGATTCGATTGTTCAACAACTCAGGACAGCAGATATTAGACAAGAGCGGTGTAACGCGAAATGAGGAAATGTTTGAAATTAACATTGCTGAATTTCCAAGTGGCCTGTATTTGATTCAAGCTGAAATTGGAAATACGGCTTATTCAGCAGCACTCGTAATAAAGCACTAGAAGAAAAATTAGGCTAGGATTAAAGACTCCCTGTTCTTCCGCCATCAACAGGAACATTTATTCCATTGATATATGAAGCAGAAGGGCTAGCAAGAAAAGCAATGGCATTTGCTACTTCTTCAGGCTCAGCTACTCTTTTCATAGGAACCTGATTTTTCATTCCTTCTAGAATTGAGTCTTCAGTATTACCTGTTTTTTTGGCTTTATTTTCAATTATAGAAGATAGTCTTACAGTATTTGTAGCCCCAGGAAGTACATTATTTACTGTAATATTAAACTGTCCCAACTCATTTGCCAGTGTTTTAGCCCAGTTAGCCACTGCGCCGCGAATAGTATTTGAAACACCTAATCCATTCAGAGGAATCTTAACTGAAGTAGAAATCACATTGATTATTCTTCCATAGCCCAAGTTTTTCATTCCTCCAACAAGCGCTTGCGCCATTACTTGATTACAAACTAGGTGTTGATTAAATGCAATTCTGAATTCATCTAGCCCAGCATCAATAGCAGGACCCCCAGTAGGACCACCAGTATTATTAATCAAAATATTGTACTGTAAACCAGCTTTAAGGTGATTTTCAATAATAGACTTTAGCTTGTCAGGATGATTAAAGTCTGCAACTAAATAAGCATGATTTTGACCACCTAAATCTTTATTTAATGATCCAACAGCAGCTACTAGCTTTTCTTCATTACGAGCTAATAAAGTAACGCTTGCGCCCATTCGAGCGAGTTCTTGTGCAGCAGCGAGACCAATGCCCTGTGTGCTTCCGCAAACGAGTGCTGATTTTCCTGATAAATCTAAATTCATATTATTGGATTAAAACTTTGTTAGAAGCTGTTTGACCGTTTATAGTAACGTTTACTATATAAAAACCCGCAGCCAAATCGGTAACGTCCAATTCAGTAATGTTACCATGGATATTTGATTTGCTACTAATGATTTCAGTTCCAAATATGTTCACAATACTTATTACAGCCTTGCTTTTATTATTTGAAATTCTAATATTTAGTTTGTCTTTCGCTGGGTTTGGATATAAAAAAACATCAAAATTTTCAATTTTGTTTGTTTCATCAATAGAACTAACGAATTCCTCCCCGTCTAAAAATTCATGACCAATTCCAGAAGAACTGGTAGTAAAACTCCAAACCTCACTCCATCCGCTGTTAGTTGACCCAAACTTGGTACGAACTCTCCAATAATATTTAGTATTTTCCAATAAAGATTCAGCCTTGTAGCGCGTGTCATTTCCCTTTGGGTCATCACTCAAATAGATTGAGGTATTAGACTTTTCAATATTTGAAAAAGCAGCGTCCTTACTTAATTCCATTTCATATTCATCAACATAAGGCACTGACTTCCAATCTAAGAAGATGTCTGTTGAAACACTATCCATTCTGTTTCTTGGAAACTCTAGGAAAGGTTCACTCGCAAATGTTCCGAAAATATTAAGATTGTCTAAATAAATGTTGTTACCGTTTCCATTTTCCACTTCGAATTTTATCAATAAATTTTCAACTTTATCTCCGGATCCTAAATTTGTAATGGTTTGTAGTTCCCAGTCAGATACTGCACTTGGAGAGAAGCTAGTAGTGGAGGTTTTTCCTTTAGAAAGAACTTCTAGACTTGTAGCTAATTTGGTTATCCAAGTTTTACCGCAATCAGTACTTACATACATTTTAAACAAACCATCAGAACTGCTAGCGTCTCGCTCAGCTGTTGCAACTTCAAAGGATAGTACAGGGTTTTGAATGTTGCTAAGATCTATTGCAGGGCTAATTACACTTTCTACCATTCCTCTTAAGTTGTCGAAGTTCTTAAGTCCTAAAAAGTTTTCCCCAGAGGCTCCTATACCTTGCATTTTCTGCCAGTAAATAGCGTCATTATCCTCATTTTCTGGAATCCATATATTTTCAACACTCTCAGTAGCATCTTCAAAATCCTCCTCTAATGGTATGTAATTACCAACGGATCGATTCGTTTTTATATAATCGGTGTAAGTCGAAGTCTTAGAAATGGTTCCGTTAGACACCGTTAGCTTCACGTTATAAGTTCCGGGAAAATTGTAAGAAATTACAGGGTTTTTTAGAGTCGATGTTTTTGGTGATCCACCTTCAAACTCCCATGACCAAGATTCTACTCCATAAGCAGAAATGTCTTTAAATTCTACTTGAGAATTCGCGCAAATCACTCTTGTATCACTTTCAAATTCTGCGGCAATTAAATCAAGCACACCAGCTTTCTCGTTATTAGCTCTTGAAACTAAAGCGTTCCTTTCAGCTACCCAAGTATTTACAGCCGCTCTCATTCGAGATGCTTGCCCAATCGTAAACATGGTTGAACAATAAGAGTAGTCCATAAAATTCTGAACATTGTCTAAAGAACCACAAGTAGTTCCGCTAAGACTGCAGCTTGTCCATCCTTCCGTGTTGGGGGTGTCAAAAACACCATCATCATCGCGACAGTTTGCAGCAACTCCAGGGTTATTAGTTCCGCCCCAAGGATGTGGTAAATTTAGCCAATGACCAATTTCGTGTGTTAATGCTCTGCTACGACGTGGGTTTCCCGTACGGACACTTGCAACGTAGTTATACAATAAAATTATCCCATCTCTAGTCGGATTCCTGTGCGCTCCTGATGGTAAAAAAGTATATCCCGCAGCTCCACTTGCAATCGATTTCACAATCCAGATGTTGAGGTAGGTGTTTCGCGGCCAAACATTCAGTTTAGAACCCTCACCAGCATTATTAGTTAAGCTAGATTTAATTCTATCAATACCATTGGTTGAATTGCCATTTGGATCTTTTTTAGCCAATCTAAATTCGATTCTAGCATCTCCCATTATCCTCTTGAATGCAGGAATTGTAGTACTAGTATCTGTGTTTTCTAATTTAAAATCCTCGTTTAAGATACGCATAGCATCATAAACTTCTTTATTGGTAATATTTTCTATACCATCTTCATGCAATATGTGAAATACGACAGGTATAATATAATCGTATTCGGCTGCTCTTGATCCAACCTGCTTTTCCCATTCTGTAAATTTCTGAGTAAATGATTCAAGGTGTTCTTCACTTCTTGTGATATCAGCAGCCCATTCAGGGTGCTCTTTTTTAATGTTTTCATTTAACATAAAATCAGGTTCGCTAAAATCGTGATTATGATTTTGAGCAAATACCATACTGCTGCTTAGTAATATTGCAGAAAGTATTAGAATGTTTTTCATATAAGACCTTTTCATTTGAGCGGGCAAAAATACCCTTTTCAGAATCATAACATTTGACGACTGCAATTGGTTTGTTCCTTCGCATGTGAATGTCTAATTAATTACTTTTAATTTGTAAAAAATTCTGAATATGAAAGCGCCATTTAATTTAAATAACTGGATAGAAGAGAATCGAGATATCCTCAAACCACCAGTTGGAAATAAGAATTTGTACAAAGAAGCAGGGGACTACATAGTAATGGTAGTAGGCGGCCCAAACGCAAGAAAGGACTACCACTATAATGAAACAGAAGAACTATTTTATCAATTAGAGGGTGATATTAATGTTCGTATCCAGGAAGACGGCAAGGCAGTTGACATTCCTATAAAAGCGGGAGACATGTTTTTGTTGCCTGCAAAAACGCCACACTCTCCGATGCGTTCAGAAGGATCTGTTGGATTGGTAATTGAACGCGTTCGAAAAGGTACGGATATGCAAGATGGATTGCTTTGGTTTTGCGACAATTGCAACAATAAATTACATGAAACCTATTTCCCGTTGACTAATATTGAACGAGACTTTCTACCCCGCTTTCGCGAATTTTATGTTTCTGAAGAATTACGAACATGCAAAAATTGTAGTGAGATTATGGATACCGATGAGCGGTTTGTGTAAATCGTTTACCTTTTGTAAAACCCAATCAAAGTGAACATGATAAATACAAGACCCAGATTTTACCATTTTTATATATTTTTTTTTGCTGTATTAGGTTGTAATAAAGATAAAGCTGTAGTTGCCCCTACCAGGGATTTTTCGTTTAACGGTAACGTAAAATCGGAAAAAGAAGCAGTATCGGAAGCAAATGTAAGACTAGTTAAAGACGAGTCTAATTCTACAGTCACTGATAGAAACGGTTATTTTCAACTTGATAACCTTCCAGAAGGCGATCATTCCATAAGAATTGAAAAGAAATATAAGGACGGCTCAATGGTTAGTAAAACAGTTTCAGGGAATACAAGTAATTCTACTGACACTTTTTTATTACCAAAACCCTTGCAATTAAACCTCGTCATTCAGCAAAAGAAGTTTGATCAAGAGGAGATACAGTTATCTTGGAATAAGGCAGGTCCTAGTGATTTTTATGAGTATAAAATATACAGTCACACAAGTGCTGCGTTGGATGAAACAACGGGAGGACTGTTGACTATTTAACAAGTATAAATGACACGACTTACACGGATTTAATACCTAATAATACGACATCCTACTATCGTGTTTACGTTAAAAACTTAAACAGTTATGAAGGGGGTAGAAATATTCTAACTATTTCTTCGGGGTCTTTTGTACTTGATCCAAATTTGTAACTTGGACAAAAGGTTAATACATATTTGAATGCGAATCAAGTTCAATGTTCCAAAAGGTAAGTTTTATGTTGTTAAATGGTATAGTTCAGCTCCTCCTGGGGGATATAAAGGCGGCCCCCCAATGACAGGATATAGAGACAATAGGATTGACATATATTGGGAACGTCATGTGCAAATTGAACAAATAGGTTCACCAAAGGCATTTATGCAACCAAGAACGGGAAAGCGCACGTCAAAGTAGATGGAGGAGGTTACGGTGCTTTTTTTATTAAACCAAGTGAATTATCTAAAACAGGTGCGATACAAATTCGAACAAACGATTCTGTAATTTCGGTTATTGATACGGGAAATAGTCAGTTGTTATGTTCTGAAATATTAGTTTCCGGAGCAACATATGACTTAACTTTATTGAACCTAACCAAATGGGGTCCACTGGTTGGTCTTTATGTTCAGATTGCAGCTTATGGTGAACAATCAGATAAAGAATTTTTTAGGGGTGAAAGGCCAATAAAAATTGAGGCCGGAGGGCTCAAGGTATTACAAATAACTCCAGTAATGAATGAGAAGGTTTATTTCGTTGTAACTGGTTCTTTTTGGTATTCCGCCAGTACTTATTCAATAAAAATATCTAGGTGATGCTTGCTTTCAAGAATTAGAAAGTCAGATAGAAACAAAAAAGGCGATT